>OOBJ01000056.1_pt1 | contig 104965 bp, 92 predicted proteins | sample 1671331 | NCBI WGS metagenome assembly OOBJ01 (sample SAMN06348145, study PRJEB24527) | human gut metagenome | biome: human gut; feature: ankylosing spondylitis patient; material: feces | host: Homo sapiens | place: China | collected 2015-10 | reverse complement strand
ATAGGAAGCACGTCATACAAAAATCAGCGACGTGAAAAATTCTGCGAATCCAGTCGCCGGAATCCGGCGAAGCAGCACTGCAGGGCGTTTTTTGGATACTTTTTGCCGCCCCGGGAAAAAAGTATCAATAATGCAAGCGAAACGGAAGCACGCAAAACTACGCATAAAGTTTCAGAACGCCAAGACTTCGCATTAACAAACAGCACACCACCCTGGGCGCTGCGCAGACCGGAACGGACGACGGGTTCGCTAGAACACCGATGTTCTGCGAACATCGCTCGTAACGGACAGGCACAGGAATTTTTCGCTGGAGTGTTGACGTAACCGATAGGAAGCACGTCATACAAAAATCAGCGACGTGAAAAATTCTGCGAATCCAGTCGCCGGAATCCGGCGAAGCAGCACTGCAGGGCGTTTTTTGGATACTTTTTGCCGCCCTGGGCAAAAAGTATCAATAATAGAAATGTAACCTATAAGTAAAAAATAAACCATAATTAACGTAAAACATAAAACCATTAGGAGGAATATAACCATGAAAACCTTAGAAGGAAAACTCACCGCCAAAAACATGAAAATCGCCATCGTCGTAGCCCGCTTCAACGAATTCATCACCAGCAAACTCCTCAGCGGCTGCATCGACTGCCTGATCCGCCACGAAGCAGCTGACGAAGACCTCATCGTAGCCTGGGTACCGGGCGCCTTCGAAATCCCCATGGCAGCAAAAAAACTCGCAGAAAGCGGCAAATACGACGCAGTAATCTGCTTAGGTGCCGTAATCCGCGGCGCAACCCCGCACTTTGACTATGTATGCGCCGAAGCCTCCAAAGGCATCGCTCAGGTAAGCATGCAAACCGGCGTACCCGTAGCCTTCGGCGTACTCACCACCGAAAACATTCAGCAGGCTGTAGAACGTGCAGGCACCAAGGCCGGCAACAAGGGCGTAGACTGCGCAATGACCGCAATGGAAATGGTAAATCTCTTCAAAGAAATGTAACATTTTCACCGCTTGCCTTTTTGACTATTATGATTTATAATTGACATTGTGGAAGAGCTGATAACAGGCTGTTCCCCATGCATGAAATTTGCAAGCCCGCTAGCAGTAGTTTAGTGGGCTTGTTTTATTAAGCAAGTAAAATTTTTGCCGTAAGGCAGGATTGTGAGGCAGATATTATGGAAGATGTTTTGACAAAGGCTACAGCCGACGGTGTACGTATTTATGCATTATGCACCACTAATCTGGTACAGGAAGCAGCTAAAAAGCACGGCTGCTCCCATCTGGCAAGCGCTGCTCTGGGACGTGCGATGAACGGCGCGCTGCTGCTGGCCGCAACAATGAAGGATAACGAGCGCATCAGCCTGCGTCTGAAGGGCGACGGTCCTCTGGGCGAGGTAGTAGCAGATGCCGAAGGCAGCACCGTGCGCGGTTATGTAGAAAACCCCGATGCATTTTTGCCCCTGAAAAATGGCAAGCTGGATGTCGGCGGCGGCATCGGCGAGGGGAATATTATCGTAACGCGTTATCTGCAGAATGCAGAGCCCTTCACCGGCTACTGCGAGCTGCAGGACGGCGAAATCGCCAGCGACCTGACCAAATACCTCTATGTATCCGAACAGACACCGACAAGCGTTGCTCTGGGCGTACTGGTTGACAAGGACGGCAATGTAACTGCATCCGGCGGCTTCTTTATTCAGGCTATGCCGGGCTGCGCCGACGAGGTTCTGGAAAAGCTGGAAAACAACGTTAACCTGACTCCGTATGTAACCCAGCTGCTGGAAATCGGTTATACTCCGCAAAAGATGATAGAAATTCTCGGCCGCGGTCTGGACGTTGATATTAAAGAAACCATTCCCCTGAGCTTCAAATGCCGCTGCAGCCGTGAGCGCATTCTGGCGGCTTTGGGCAGCCTTGATGTAAAATCTCTGGAGGAGCTGGCGCAGGACAAAACTACGGAAGCACACTGCGAATTCTGCAACAGCACCTATGAATATACTCAGGATGAAATCAAGCACCTGTTGGAAGAAAAGGAAAAGCAGGCACAGCTGGAGGCTGCTAAACAGAATATCAAATAACAAAACTTTTCTTGACAAAAGAAACTTTTGTTTGTATAATAAAGGCAGTGAATCGATTAAATTTAAATTTATATATTAGGAGGCAGGCAGATGGACGCAGATAAAAAGAAAGCTTTAGACATGGCGATGCACCAGATTGAAAAGGATTTTGGCAAGGGCAGCATTATGATGCTGGGCGAAGCAAGTGCCAAAATGAATATAGAGGTTATCCCTACAGGCGCTTTATCCCTGGATATTGCTCTTGGTGTCGGCGGTATTCCGCGCGGACGTGTTATTGAGATTTACGGTCCCGAATCTTCCGGTAAAACTACCGTTGCTTTGCATATGATTGCAGAAGCTCAGAAGATGGGCGGCTATGCGGCATTTATCGATGCGGAGCATGCATTGGATCCGGAATATGCCCGTCATCTGGGTGTAGATATTGACGATCTGCTGATTTCTCAGCCGGATAACGGCGAACAGGCTTTGGAAATTGCTGACGCACTGGTACGCAGCGGCGCTATTGATATTATCGTTATCGACTCCGTTGCAGCTTTGGTTCCGCGTGCCGAAATCGAAGGCGAAATGGGTGATTCCCACGTAGGCCTGCAGGCACGTCTGATGAGCCAAGCTCTGCGTAAGCTGACAGGTCTGATTTCCAAATCCAAATGTGCTACTATTTTCATCAACCAGATCCGTGAAAAGGTTGGCGTTATGTTCGGTAATCCGGAAACTACAACCGGTGGCCGTGCACTGAAATTCTACTCTACAGTCCGTATGGATGTACGTCGTATCGACACGCTGAAAAACGGCAACGATGTTATCGGCAGCCGTACCCGCGTTAAGGTTGTCAAGAACAAGGTAGCACCTCCGTTCAGACAGGCTGAGTTCGATATTATGTATGGCAAAGGCATTTCTCATGAAGGCTGCCTTGTTGATCTGGGCGCAGACCTTGATATTATCAACAAGAGCGGTGCCTGGTATTCCTACGGTGATATCCGTTTAGGTCAGGGCAAGGAAAAGGTTAAAGACTTTTTGCGTGAGAATCCGGAAATTGCCCAAGAAATCGAAGCTAAAATCCGCGCAGTGACGATTGCCAAGAGCGATAATAAGGAAGCAGCTGAGGAGCCGTTGCAGGATGTGGAGTCGATCTTTAAGGAATAAGAAAAAGGAAGAAGGCTTTACCGGCGCGCAGCAGGTTTATGACTGCGCGCTGGATTTATTGTCTTACCGTGATTACAGCCATAAGGATATGGTGGAGCGCTTGCAGCGCAAGGGTGCAACTAAGTCACAGGCGCTGGAGGCGGTGGCCAAGCTGGAGGATTACGGTCTGCTGAACGAGGAGCGTTACGCCCAAAGGGTGTACGAGGCTTGGCTGGCCAAACGCTATTACGGCAGACAGCATCTGCAGCTGGAGCTGAGCAAGCGCGGCATACGCCCGGACGTGGCTGCGGAAATCATGGAACGCTTTACGCCTGACATTGAAGAGCAGCAGGCGGAGAATGCGGCGCAGCTTTTCGTGCAGCGCAATCAGCGCAAGCTAACAGCAGAAACTGACAACAAAAAAATATATGCGGCTGCGGGACGCTTTATGGCGGCTCGTGGCTTTTCATCAAGATATGTGCACATTATATTGGGTAAATTGCATTTTTCAGACAATATATAGCGGTTAAACTTGACAATTTTGTTAAATATACACTATAATGTAGTTATCCAATCGTGTTAATATCTACGATTTTCACGAGGCGACGCGTAAAGCGGTTGCCTTATTTTTTGCCCTATTTCAGAATAGATAATACAGTGATTTATTATAGATTCAACGGAATAAGGACATTTATAGCAGACGCAAACAGGCGCCTGCTGTTACTATGCAAAAAAATCTTGGAAAAATCTAAATTTAGGAGGTGAGGACGATTTTAGAAATTATCGGTACAGCTGTTGTTGTTGGTCTGGCCGGCGGTGCGGTAGGTTATCTGGTTCGCAAAAATGTTGCCGAAGGTAAAATTGCTACTGCAGAAGAGCAGGCTATCCGTATTGTACAGGATGCGGAGCAGACCGGCGAAGCAAAACGCAAAGAAATCATGATGGAGGCTAAAGAAGAAATCCATCGTCTGCGTTCCGAAATGGAGCGTGAAAATAAAGACAGACGTAACGACCTGCAGCGTCAGGAGCGTCGTCTGCTGCAAAAAGAAGAAAATCTGGACCGTAAAATCGAATCCTTCGAACGCAAAGAAGAAAAGCTGGCTTCCAAGGAACAGCGCCTGAACGCTGCTCAGGAGAAGGCTGATGCAATGTTGGAAAAACGTCAGGTTGAACTGGAGCGTATTTCCGGACTGACCAGTGACGAAGCAAAGCAGGAGCTGCTGCAATCCCTCGAGGAAGAGGTTAAGCATGAATCTGCTATGATGGTTAAGGATCTGGAGCAACAGGCTAAGGATGAGGCTGACCGCAAGGCAAGAGAAATTATCTCCCTGGCAATTCAGCGTTGTGCAGCAGACCATGTAGCGGAAACCACCGTTTCCGTAGTAGGCCTGCCTAACGATGAAATGAAGGGCCGCATTATCGGTCGTGAAGGCCGTAACATCCGTACTCTGGAAACCCTTACCGGCATCGATTTGATTATCGATGATACTCCGGAGGCTGTTATTATTTCCGGCTTCGATCCGGTACGCCGCGAGGTTGCCCGTATCGCTCTGGAAAAATTGATTAATGATGGTCGTATTCATCCGTCCCGCATTGAGGAAATGGTTGAAAAGGCACAAAAAGAGGTTGAGCAGAAGATTAAGGAAGCCGGCGAACAGGCTACCTTTGCTGTCGGAGTGCATGGTCTGCACCCCGAACTGATTAAGCTGCTGGGCCGCCTGAAATATCGTACCAGCTATGGTCAGAATGTCCTGAACCATTCTGTTGAGGTTGCCAACCTTGCAGGTGTAATGGCTTCTGAGCTTGGTGTTGACGTTGTTCTGGCTAAGCGTGCCGGCCTGCTGCATGATATCGGCAAGGCTATTGACCATGAAATGGAAGGCTCTCACGTTGAAATCGGCGGCGAAATCGCTAAGAAGTTCCGCGAGTCCGACCTGATTGTCAATGCTATTTTGGCGCATCATGGTGACTGCGAGCCTAAGAGTGTTGAAGCTGTTCTGGTATCTGCCGCTGACGCAGTATCTGCTGCCCGCCCGGGTGCAAGACGCGAAACTCTGGAAAGCTACCTGAAGCGTTTAACTCGATTGGAAGAAATTTCTGAGTCCTTTGAGGGCGTTGAAAAATGCTATGCCGTACAGGCTGGCCGCGAAATCCGCATTATGGTTAAGCCGGATGTTATCGATGATGCTTCCGCTGTGCTTCTGGCACGCGATATCTCCAAGAAGATTGAAGCTGAAATGGAATATCCCGGTCAGATCAAGGTTGTTATCATCCGCGAAACCCGTGCTGTTGATTACGCAAAATAACGAAATTCCTGAAAGAGCTGCTTAGGCAGCTCTTTTTTTGTACCTTAGCAGGATTATAGGAATTGCTGTCGAATATATATACTTGGAATTTTTTTGACAGGTGCGCCGGCTGCGGCCGGTGCTGAAAAGGGAATGCCGGTGAGAATCCGGAGCAGTCCCGCTACTGTAAGCGGAGCCCAGGCAATTATGTCACTGACGCAAGTTGGGAAGGCGCTGAGGGCGATGAAGCTAAGCCAGGAGACCTGCCTGTTACGAAGCTTGGAGCCTACGGGAGATAGGCTGGCTTTGGTATGCGTAAATATAGAATTTGGCTGCAATTTGCATGTGATGAATCTCCCGCAAGGGAGCTTTTTTCATTTAGACATAATTTGAAGAGCTTGCAGCCTATAAAAACGAAGGGAGGTTAAAATATGCCTGGTAAAATCATTATGGTTACCGGTGGAGCACGCAGCGGCAAAAGTGAATTTGCAGAACGCTATGTATTGCATTATTCTCCCAAATGCGATTACGTTGCTACGGCAGAAATCTTAGATGAGGAAATGGCGGAGCGCGTGCGTCTGCACCGTGAGCGTCGTGATGCGCGTTGGATTAATCACGAAGCGCCTTATCATGCCGAGCGTACGCTTGAAGCGCTGTCAGCGGAAACAGGAGCGGTTCTGTTTGACTGCCTGACTGTTTATATGTGTAACCTGTTTTATGGCAAGGATGCGCCGGAGGGTGAATTCCTGGAGCGCTGTCAGGTAGTATTTGATGAAATTGACAAGGTGCTGGCAGCAGCACGCGCCTGCGGAAAAATCGTTGTCTTTGTTACGAATGAGGTGGGCAGCGGCATTGTGCCGGATAATCAGATGGCGCGCGAATACCGTGACCTTGCCGGTTGGGTTAACCAGCGTGTGGCTAATGAGGCTGACCATGTTTATTATTGTGTGGCAGGTCAGGCCGTAGACGTAAAAAAATTGGCTTTTAAATTTGAGGATGAAGGAGAATAACGACTGATATGGAGAAAATCATAATACCTGCTCTGGATGAAGAACGTATGCAAGAAGTGCGGGCAGGCTACGCTAAGATAGACAAGCCGGCAGCTAATCTGGGCAAGCTGGAGGATATGGTTGTATACCTTGCAGGTATGCTCGGCAAGGATTTACCGGATAAATTAAAGACGGCGATGGTTCTGATGTGCGGTGACCACGGTATTGCCAAATACGGTGTCAGCGCTTATCCGCAGGAGGTTACGCGCCAGATGATTAACGGCTATATGCGCGGTACTGCCGGAGCCACCGTGCTGGCACGTCATGCGCACGCTGATGTTTTCGTCTGCGATGTAGGCACTGCCTTTGATTTGAGCGATTTGCCCAAGGTATATCAAAAAAAGGTGGCTTGGGGAACCGAAGACTTCACCCAAGGTCCCGCTATGACTCGTGAGCAGGCCGAAAAGGCTATTGCCGTTGGCATGGAAATGGCTGATATGTGCATCGACCAAGGCTATAATATGCTTTATACCGGTGAAATGGGTATCGGCAATACCACCTCTACCTCCGCTATTGCCAGCGCCTTTCTGGGACTGGACCCGCAGCTGACTGTCGGCCGCGGCAGCGGTATTAATGACGAACGCATGAAGATTAAGCGTCAGGTTGTTATCGACGGCCTGGCTAAAAATATGCCGAAGCAGGGTGATGCGATGGACATTCTCTGCAAGGTAGGCGGCTATGACCACGCAGGTCTGGCCGGTGTTATTATCGGCGCAGCCCGCCGCCGTGTGCCGACGATGGTTGACGGTGTCAATGCTACGGCTGCAGCACTGCTGGCCTACGGCTTCTATCCGCAGTGCCGCGATTATATGCTTTGCTCGCATCTGAGCAGCGATATTTCCCACAAGAAAATGCTGGAGCTGCTGGAGCTTTATCCGATTGTGGATGCCGGTATGCGCCTGGGCGAGGGCACCGGTGCTTCCTTGGCTATTGTTGTGCTGCAGGCAGCGATGGATGTGTATAATCATTTAAGCAGGTGATGTGATGCGTGATTTTGTAACTTGTCTGGAATTTTTGACCAGAATCCGCTTTTCCAACCGCACGGACTGGCATGATGACGATTTCAGCCGCAGCGTGCCGTACTTCCCTTTGGTCGGTCTGGTAATGGGCGTTTTTATGGGTGCGGTAAATTACGGCCTGTATTATCTGCACACACCTGATCTAATGCGTGCGGTGATGCTGGTGCTGGCGGAGCTGATTATTATCGGTGCGCTGATGTATGACGGCTTTATGGATACCTCCGACGGTGTTTTCAGCGCCCGTGACCGCGAGCGTATGCTGGAAATTATGAAGGACAGCCACGTAGGCTCTAATGCCGTTATTGCGCTTGTCTGCCTCGTGCTGCTGAAGGTTGCTGCCTATACTACACTGCCGCCGGTTAAGCTGTCGTTTGCTCTGGTTGCGGTTTTTATAGCAACGCGTACCTTTATGGTTACCTACATCGTCAACTATAAGTATGCACGTAAAACCGGTATCGGTCATATGTTTAAGGCCTATGCCAAGCCGATGTATACCTATATTGCCTTTGCACTTTGCCTGGCGCTTGTCGCAGCCTGTGGTTTGCCGTATCTGTATACGGCAATAGCGGCCTTCGTTATCTGCCAGGGCATTGCGCATTTTCTCAGCGGTCAGCTGGGCGGTCTTACCGGTGATACCTACGGCTTTTTGACGGAATGTGGCGTGGTGGTTTACCTGATGCTCGCAACCTATATAATCTGATATATTTCCCCGGCAATATTTTGCCGAATTATAAAGAGACAGAAAGGAAAAATGCTATGCATATAGAAGAAATAATCCAAAAGATTGTGCCTGCGGACAGAGGCTGCATGAAGCTGGTGCAGACACGCTTTGATAATCTGATAAAACCGGTTGGCAGCTTGGCCAAGCTGGAAGAAATGACCTCGCGCTATTGCGGTATCAAGGGCATCTATGAAAAAGAAGATTTAGATTATCCTAAACGCGATTTGCTGGTGTGGTGCGGTATTGAAGAAGCTGCTCAGGCCGAAAAAATTATGCACGCCAAATGGCCGGTGAATGTGCTGGCGGCAGAAACCGGTGCGAAGGCCGTGGCTCTGCTCGTAACCTCGGAGGAGGAGGCTGACGCTCTGGAGGAGGGCGCTGCTTTGGTGCAGGAGCTGGTACATGAGAAGGGATTGGAGCTGTTGGGCTTCGGCTGTCTTTCTAATCCTGATAATGAGATGGTGCGCACCGCTATGGCCGGTGCTCTGCTGCAGGCTGCAGCTATGAAGGTGCCGGTAATGCTGGACGGCGTTGCTGTCTGCAAGGCTGCCAAAAAGGCGGCGGATATGGCACCTGCTGTGCTGGATTACTGCTTTGCCGGTCACGTTTCCGCAGAGCCGGGAGCGGAAGAATGCCTGCAGAAGCTGGGGCTTGCGGCACCGCTGCGCCTGAACATTCCCGATGGCGCCGGTGAGGGCGCTGCTGTCTGCTTTACGCTGTTCAACGCCGGTATTAAGGCCTACAAGGAAATGGAAACCTTTGAGGAAGCAGGCGTACATGCCGAGATGAAGGAATTTTCTCTGGCAGAGCAGTCTAAAAAAGGAGCGAAGGCTTAATGGGTAGAATATATTTAATCCGTCACGGTGAAACGGACAGCAACAAAGGACACCGCTTTCAGGGACGCATAAATATGCCGCTGAACGCCAAAGGTCTGGAGCAGTCCAAGAAGCTGGCTGCCTATATGCAGCATTTGCCGGTTGATAAAATTTACTGCAGCTCAATGCTGCGTGCCTGCATGACGGCAGCACCGCTGGCTATGAGTAAAAATATGTCCTATCAGCCGCTGGATTTACTGCAGGAGGTAAGCTTCGGTGCCTGGGAGGGCCTGGAATATGCGGAAATCAGCCGCCGTTGGCCTAAGGAGATGGATGATTTCCTGACGCGTCCGGGCGAATGGATTCCGCCGCAGGGCGAAAGCTTTCATGATGTAGCGCGTCGTTGTCAGGCGGCTTTTGATTATATCTTCGAGCGTGAGGGCCACGAGAAGAATATCGCAATTATATCGCATGGGGGTATTATCCGCGTGCAGCTGTGCCTGCTTTTAGGCATCCCGCTGAATAATCTGTGGAAGCTGAGTGTGCATAATGTTTCTGTCAGCACGCTGAATGACTGGCAGGGTAATATCATTGCCGAAACCATTAATGACGCTCACTTTGCCAGAGAGCAGGGAAGCTCTGTAAACTGGCTGCATAAATAAAAAGTTATAATTCAAAACCGCGCAGATGTAATATCTGGTGCGGTTTTGCTATCAGACTGTGAAAACGGCAAAGGCTGTCATAATTTTTGCTGTAAATTTACCGGTGCTACAGCATTATTTTACACGTAAGCTTTTCTGGTGAGCGCCATTAACAAGCGGATTTTGGCATGTATTAAGAAATGAAAAGTTTCTTATTAAAGAATTTACGCATTTTTGATAAACTAAGATTGACTTTTACAGGCGCTTACTATATACTGTAAGTGGTGTATCTCAGTGGTCCGTTTAAGTTCCTAACTTCTTCTATCATAGATGACATGGGGAAGCCAAGGTAAACATCTTAATGCGTTCTTTGGGGTATGTTCTATCTATGATTAGGAGTGATTAAACAATGAAAGAAGACAAGACTTTAACCTGCTGCGAGTGCGGCAACGAATTCGTATTCACCGCTTCCGAGCAAGAGTTCTACGAAGAAAAAGGCTTCACTAACGAACCGCGCCGTTGCCCGGCTTGCCGTCAAGCACGCAAACAACGCATGGGCGTACAAAATGACCGTCCGCAACGCGAAATGTTCCCCGCAGTTTGCGCTGAATGCGGTAAAGAGACCATGGTACCGTTCAAACCCAGCGATCGTCCGGTTTACTGCCGCGAATGCTTCAACGCACGTAAACACTAATTAGACGCTTGAAGTAACAAATTCAGGTACAGCTTAGGCTGTACCTGTTTTTTATTAGCTGATCATAGAAAAAACGAAAGTTATTTTACATAAAATTGCTTATGTGCTATACTTTTTACAAATAAACTTTTCGAAGCAAGGGAGCTTTATGGCACGTATTATAGACAGTGACTTTCTGCACCGGGCGCTGCTGCATTTTTATGGCTACAGCAGCTTCCGCACAGGGCAGGAAGAAATTATAAGTGAAATATTACACGGACAGCCTGTGCTGGCAGTGCTGCCTACGGGTGCAGGCAAGAGTATCTGCTTTCAGCTGCCTTCACTGCTGCTGAAGGGCGTGACGCTGGTTATCTCGCCGCTGATATCACTGATGAAGGATCAGGCGGAGGCGCTGACGGCACGCGGTATTCCGGCCGCTTATCTGGACAGCAGCATGAGCAGCAACGAATACGGCAGGGTGCTGCATGCAGCCCTCAATAAGCAGTGCAAATTTTTGTATGTGGCACCGGAGCGATTGGTCAACCAGCAGTTTATTGATTTCGCCCGCCAGGCTTATATTACGATGGTGGCGGTGGACGAGGCACACTGCGTATCGCAGTGGGGACACAGCTTTCGCAAGGAATATTATAATATCCCCGATTTTATTCAGGCCTTGCCGACGAAGCCGCTGGTGGCAGCATTTACTGCTACGGCTACGCCGGATGTGCGCCGTGATATCATCAAGCGCCTGGGCATTCCGAAGGCAAAAATTGTGGTGACGGGCTTTGACAGGCCTAATCTGCATTTTGCCGTGCAGCGCACGCAGGATAAGGAGCGCTCGCTGCTGGAGTTTATGCGTAAGCATAAAAAGGATTGCGGCGTAGTTTACTGTGCTACGCGCAATAAGGTGGAAAGCGTGACGCAGCTTTTGCGGCGCCAGGGCTTCAGTGCCTTGCGCTATCACGCGGGCCTGACGCCGGAGGAGCGGCGTGAGAATCAGAATGCCTTCGTTGGCGGCAGTGTACCGCTGATTGTGGCAACCAATGCCTTCGGTATGGGCATTGATAAGCCGGATGTACGCTTTGTGGTGCATTATAATATGCCCAAGGATATCGAAAGCTACTATCAGGAAGCAGGACGCGCAGGGCGTGACGGCCTGCCTGCGGAATGTCTGTTGCTTTACGATAAGGCGGATATTGCGGTCAATACCTATCTTATCGGGCACGACCAGCCGGATCTGACCTGGAAGGAGCACGAGCTGCAGCTGCTGAGCAAAATGACCAATTATTGCAATACGTCCATGTGCTTGCGCAAGGTACTGCTGGAATATTTCGGAGAAAAAACAACGTCGCAGTGCAACAATTGCGGCAACTGCGACGTGAATAAGAACGCTTCGTGGCGTAAGTTTTTGAAGTTTTAATTTTTAGTCGATATCAATAGTATTGCCCGGTTTTACAATGAGCACCTTGCTGTCGGTTTCGTCCTCAACGGCGGCCTTGAAGGCTTCCACGTCCTGAGCGATGGGCGGCCAGGTGTTGTAATGCACGGGGATAACGTATTTTGCCTGCAGCAGCTTGCAGGCGATAAGTGCATCATTGGGGTCCATAGTGAAGTTGCCGCCGATAGGAAGCACTGCGTATTCAAAAGCATCGAGCTTGGGCAGCAGCTGCATATCACTGAAGAGTGCGGTGTCACCGGCGAAGTACAGCTTAGTGCCGTAAAAATCAATAACGATGCCGCAGGCGTGACCGCCGGGAACGCCGCTGCCGTGGAAGGCCAGTGTCAGGCGTACCTTGCCGAAGGGAAACTTAAAGGTGCCGCCAAGATGCATAGCGTGTGCTTTGCAGCCGGCATCCTGCGCCAGACCGCAGATTTCGGCAGTGGAGATGATAGTAGCGTCACAATTTTTGGCGATTTCAAAGGCACTGCCCAAATGGTCGAAGTGACCGTGGCTGACGAAAATATAATCAACCTTGATGTCTTTGGCGGTGAGTCCTTCCGGGTTATCGTCCAGATACGGGTCGAAGATGATAGCGGAATTGTTTTTTTCCAGCATAAAGCAGGCGTGGTTGATGAAATGGAATTTTGCGGACATAATTTTCCCTCCTTAATTTGTCAGGCAGATAGCTGTTTACTGTAAAAATTATTAGCAGCGCTTAGCTGTAATCTTATAAATATTATAGCTTAAATCTACTTTTTTGTGAATTCCTCACTGCAGGGGTGGGAAAAACTTTACAATTTTGCCTTATGTGTGGTAAAATTGATAGCGTGATATATATAGGAGTAATGCGCTATGAAATATAAAAAAATTACTTTTGCATGTGTTCTGCTGGGTCTGTCGCTGTATGCCGGCGTGTGTGCGGCAACCGTGCGCGAGATGGCTGATGAAGCACCGGTCTCCAAGCAGACCATTATCGCTGATAAAAAGGATAAGAAGCTGCTGAATAAAAAGCAGCGCGCTGTCCAAATAACTCAGGAAAAGGATAAAATTGTAGTATCTACCAAACCGGTGGCTAAACCGCCTGCCGGTACGATAAAGGTTCCTGCCGCTCCGCGTCCGTCGCTGCTGCAGGAGAAGGATGGCAAATTCTATTTTTCCGGTACTCAGCTGCCGGATGATTATCGTAATATCGCTATTTACGGTGAGGCGATTGCCAGCAAGGCGCAGGCTATTGCCTATATTTTGGCGGCTAACCCGGCTGTGAAGCTGGCCTGCCCGGTAGAGGAGCTGGTAGAGCTGTACTGGCAGGAGGCCAAGCGTGAAAACGTGCGCCCCGATCTTGCATTGGCACAATCATTGGTAGAAACAGGCGCTTACCGCTATGGCGGTGATGTGCTGCATCATCAGAACAATTTCTGTGGTCTCGGTACTATCGGCGGCGGTGTGCGCGGTGCGTCCTTTGCTACGCCGCAGCTGGGCGTGCGCGCGCATATCCAGCATCTGCTGGCTTATACGCAGACGAAGCGTCCTTCAACGGATATTGTCGATCCGCGCTATGATCTGGCGCATAATATCCGCTTGGAGCGCGGTGTTGTCAACACCTGGTACGGTTTGAACGGTACCTGGGCGATGGGCTCGCTGTATTGCGAAAAAATAATGGCGACTTATCAGAAAATCCTGGCACAGCAGCCTGTGGAGGCGGTTAAGCCGGCACCGGCTGAACCGGTTAAGGAAAAGAATAAAAAGAAACGCAGTATGAAGCAGAGAGTTTCCGAAATACTGCAGGAGAAAAAATAAATTAATGACTGCGCAGCAGTCAGCTGAGGAGGCATTCAGTAAAATGCATATAGTTTTAGTTGAACCGGAAATTCCCGGCAATACCGGCAATATTGCACGTCTGTGCGCAGCAACCGGCTGTCACCTGCATTTGGTCCGTCCGCTTGGTTTTTCCGTGGAGGATAAATATTTGAAGCGTGCAGGCCTGGATTATTGGCATCTTGTTGATATCCATTATTATGACAGCGTTTATGAGGTGCTGGAAAAATATAAGGATAACCCCAAGTATTTCCTGACGACGAAGGCACACAGCTCTTATGCCGATGTGCAGTATGCTCAGGACAGCCTGCTGATTTTCGGCAAGGAAACTGCCGGTCTGCCGGAAACCTTGCTGCATGAATATCCCGAAAGCTGCATCCGTATTCCGATGATTGAGGATGCACGCTCTTTGAATTTGTCTAATTCCGTGGCGATTGTGGCTTATGAGGCGCTGCGCCAAAACGGCTTTGCTGATTTAACCCTTTATGGAGGAGAATATAAATGATAATTATCAAGGAATTTGATTTTGACGCTGCGCATTATCTGCCTGCCTATAACGGCAAGTGCGAGCATTTACATGGTCATACCTATAAGCTGGTGGTAAAGGTGGAGGGCACTCCCGACCACGAGGGTATGGTTATTGATTTCATTAAGCTGAAGAATCTGGTGAAGGACGAGGTGCTGGCGCATCTGGACCACGCCTGCCTGAATGATATTCTGCCCGTGCCTTCTGCAGAAAATATCAGTGTCTGGGTTTGGAATAAATTAGTGGAGCTGCTTAAGAGCGACCATTATCATTTATATGAAGTAGAAGTTTGGGAAACTCGCACCAGTGGCTGCGTGTACAGAGGTGAATGACGTGAAGGATGTACAAAGCGAAAAGGATTTACGCAACATTCCTTTGAAGCATGTAGGAATAAAGGGTCTGCGCTGGCCGATTGAGCTGCGCGATAAAGAGCGCGGTACGCAGCACAGCGTAGCGGAGGTAACTCTGGCGGTTGATTTGCCGCATGATATGCGCGGTACGCACATGAGCCGTTTTGTGGAATGTTTGCGCACTCTCGGCCCTGTGGGCCTCGCTGATGTGGAAGCAATTTTGGACCAGCTGAAGCAGCATCTGCAGGCTGAAAGAGCTTTTATCGAGCTGAAGTTCCCGTATTTTGTGACGAAGAAGGCTCCTGTGAGCGGCATGGAAGCGCCGATGGATATCGATTGCGTGTATAAGGCCGAGAAGGGCGAGAAGCTACGTTGGCGTATTACTGCTGTTGTGCCGGTGCAGACGCTGTGCCCCTGCTCCAAGGAAATCAGCGAATATGGTGCGCATAATCAGCGCGCCTGGGCGAAGCTGGAGGTTGAGGCGCAGGAGATGGTGTGGCTGGAGGAGCTGGTGGAATATGCCGAGGCTTCCGCAAGCACGCCACTGTACGGTCTTTTGAAGCGCCCTGACGAAAAATACGTTACGGAGCATGCTTATGAGAATCCGCGTTTTGTAGAGGATGCCGTGCGTGAGGTTGCTTTACGTTTGGAGGCGGATAAGCGCATTACCTGGTATCGTGCAGAGGTGGAGAGCATGGAAAGCATCCATAATCATAACGCCTTTGCTGTTGTGGAAAAAGGTGAGAATGAATGTTATTAAAGGTTAACAGTGAAGGCTTGGATGCAGCGCTGGCAAGCATAGGCGCTCATGCCGACAGTTTGCCTATTTTTGCGCATAAGGCGGAGATTATTCCGTTCAAGCTGCTTGGTGTGCGCACTCCGGCAGCGAACATTATCAAGCAGGAGATGCTGGCAGTGGGCGGCGACGTTGTAACGCCCGTCGGCGCTGTTACCTGCGCTGCAAAGTATGTTGATATCCTGCTTTTGGGTACGCTGAAGCATTATAAGGTACTGCTGAAGAAAATGGCGCAGATGCCTTATTTTGGCATTCCTCAGGCTGCTATTGATCTGGAAATGGCGCTGACACCGCAAAAGCTGTGCACTACTCTGGCTGACGGCCGCGTGCTGACCTATGAGAAGATGTGCGTGATGGGCATTTTGAATGTTACGCCAGATTCCTTTTATGAGGGCAGCCGTGTTCCTGCTATGGAGAAGCTGGTGGAGCGTGCCGGCAGAATGCTTGCTGCGGGTGCCGGTGTGCTGGATATCGGCGGTGAGTCTGCCCGTCCGGGCAGCGACAGCGTGGATGGGGAGGAGGAGCGCCGCCGCGTAGTTCCTGCGATTGCTGCTTTGCGCAAGGCTTATCCCGATGCTGTTATTTCTATTGATACATATCGTGCGGATACGGCGGAGGCAGCTATTGCTGCCGGTGCTGATATTATCAACGATATCAGTGCGATGGAGGCTGACCCGCGCATGGCTGATGTGGTTGTGGCTACTAAAGCGCCGATTATCCTTATGCATATGCGCGGTACGCCGAAGAATATGCAGCAGAACTGCGAGTACAAGGATGTTGTGCAGGAGGTTGCCGTTTATCTGGCGCAGAGAGCGCAGCTTTTGCGTGAGCGCGGTGTGAGTGCGGATAAGATTATTCTGGATCCGGGTATCGGCTTTGCCAAGAATGTGGAGCAGAATTTGCTGTTGATGCGTGACCTGAAGGCTTTGACGAGCTTTGGCTATCCTGTGCTGCTGGCGGCTTCGCGCAAGAGCACGCTTGGTGCTGTGCTGGGCGGTGTACCGGCGGAGCAGCGTTTGGAGGGAACGATTGCGACGAGCCTGCAGGCGATTTACGCGGGGGCACAGATGGTGCGCGTGCATGATGTTGAGGAGAATGTGCGGGCGATTCGCACGTTGGAGGCTATTTTGCGCGGCAGTGCGGAGTAATTTCGTTAAAGTGATTACTTAGCAATTATCTGTCGCGCTACAGCGAAAAATTTTTTAACGGCAATTTCGTGCGGAATAAAGACGAAATTGCAATAAAACTCGCGCTAGGCGAAGTGTTTTTCTGCAGAAGTCAGCTTAGCGCTCAAACAATATTGCAATTTCTGTTATTCCAAGCACTCATTGCCTAAAATTTTTATGCTTTCGCCGCGACAGAATAATTGCTACGACAGTATTGTTTATTGTTTTGAGGAGTAGTTTGCGAGTGCAATTATCTGTCGCGCTGCAGCGAAAAATTTTTTAACGGCAATTTCGTGCGGAACAAAGACGAAATTGCAATAAAACTCGCGCTAGGCGAAGCATTTTTCTGCAGAAGTCAGCTTAGCGCTCAAACAATATTGCAATTCCTTTTGTTCTAGGCACTCATTACCTAAAATTTTTATGCTTTCGCCGCGACAGAATAATTGCTGCGACAGTATCGCTTATTTTGCTGCGTCTATTATAATCACATCAAAAGAACAGGAGTCTGAGATGGCTATTGCATATGTTGCCTTGGGCAGTAACCTGGGCGATAAGAAAAAGAATTTACAGCGCGCGCTGATGCTGCTGATGCAGCAGGGCGTGGAGGTACTGCAGGTTTCGGGCTATTTTGCTACGGAGCCTTACGGTGTGACGGACCAGCCGCAGTTTTTGAATGCTGTGTGCAGGGTGCGCACTAATCTGGAGCCTGTGGCGCTTTTGCGTACACTTTTGGCAACGGAGCTGGCGATGGGGCGTGTGCGCCTGCGTCATTGGGGCGAGCGCAATATTGATCTGGATTTGCTGCTTTACGAAAATGTTGTGATGCAGACACCGGAGCTTACGCTGCCGCATCCCGATATGCAGAACAGGGATTTTGTGCTGCTGCCGTTACTGGATATTGCACCGGAGCTGGTACATCCGCTGCTGCATAAAACTGTGCGTGAAATGGCGGCGGCGCTGAACAAATAATGCCGCAGCACGAGCGATTTGTTTTACAGCAAATATGCGCTTGTGCTATAATTAAGAAAAAACATCTGGCAGGAGGTAGCTATGAGAATAGATGGTGCCGGCGGTTGCTTTGATAACCGTCTTTATGAAGTTGATATTGATGTAGCTTGGAATATTGCCTTGCTATGCGTCAATGAGATGGGTGTAACTATTGATGAGCAGGATGATGCTGCACATCAGCTGCACTTCCATAACAAGAAAAAAATTATGCAGCTGGCTATGCAGTCTTTGGATGAAGAAACCGTACAGGTTATCATGGACTCCACTAAGGAGCGTCTGCAGATTTATAACTGGAAGCGCGAGGACAAAGAGGTTAACCAGTTCTATGAGCTGTTCGAAAAGAAGCTCACAGAATACCGTGCCTTTATTTTGTGCCCGAACTGCTCCGCAAAAATCAGCTCTTTGGTTAAATTCTGCCCCGAGTGCGGCTGCAAAGTAAAATAAGCGCAAAAAAAAGAAACCAAATACCGATTGGTATTTGGCTTCTTTTTAAATCCGAACGGATTAGATTGCGCGGTTAACTTTACCGGAACGCAGGCAACGGGTGCAAACGTTCAAGCGTTTAACAGAACCTTCAACAACTGCTCTTACTTGTTGAATATTCGGGTTCCAAGCACGTTTGGTGTGTCTATTGGAGTGGCTGACGTTGTTGCCAGCGAGTTTTCCTTTACCGCAGATTTCGCAGATAGATGCCATTGTTTCCCACCTCCTTAAACGTGATAAGACATAAGGCACATTCAAATTTAACATGAGTATCATACCATAAAGAGCGCAGAAAATCAAGGGAATTTTAAGATAAAGAGGGTATTTTTATAAATGTGGTGGAAAGAACCTGTAACAACACTAAAAGGTGTAGGTGTAAAAAAGGCAGCTGAGCTGGCTGCTCTTAATATTTTCAGCGTGGGTGATTTGCTGGAATTTTACCCGCGTCAGGGTGCTTATCTTGATTATGCCAAGCTCAAAACGATTAAGGAGCTTGATGTAGACAACAGTAAGCAGATTTTCAAAGCGACCGTTTATCAGGTGAAAAACGGCTACGGTGGCAGCCGCCGCAGCTATACGTCCGTGACGGTGCGTGACGAAACAGGTTATGCCACGCTGTACTTTTTCGGCGGGCAGCGCTATAAGGCGCAGAAGCTGAAGCCGGATACCGTGCTGCAGATTACGGGCCGCGTAAGGCAGGGGCGCACTACAAAGTCCGTCAGTGAGGTTGATGTGCAGACCTTGGAGCAGGACGAGGGCAAAACGCCGGGTATTGTACCGGTATATGCTTTGAGCGGTAACCTGACGCAGAAGAACCTGCGTACTTGGGTAAGCGAGGCGCTGCGCCTGGCAGCAAAGGATTTACCGGAAAGCCTGCCGGCGAAGGTTGTGAGCCAATGCAATTTGCCCGACCGCTATACGGCGCTGAAAAATATTCACTTTCCGGAAAGCTGGGAAGCATTGCGACGTGCCAAGCAGCGCTTTGTTTTTGAGGAGCTGTTTTTGCTGCAGTGCGGTTTGCTTTACTACCGCCAACAGAGCCATGATAACAGAGAAGGCATCAAGCATGCTGTCGACGGTGCGCTTGTTAAAGACGTAATACAGGGACTGCCCTTTGAGCTGACGGCGGCACAGCAGCAGGCGTGGCGTGAGATTTCGCTGGATATGCAGGATAAGAAGCCTATGCACCGCATTCTGCAAGGCGATGTAGGCAGCGGCAAGACGGTTATCAGCGCGCTGGCGTTGGCTAAGGCGGTGGAAAACGGTTATCAGGGCTGCATTATGGTGCCTACGGAGATTTTGGCTGCGCAGCATTTTGAAACGCTGGAGCAATATCTGCAGCCTTACGGTGTGCGTATTGCTTTACTGACTGGCGGTATGCGTGCTAAGGCAAGGCGTGAGCTGCTGCTGAATCTGGAGCTTGGCCTTGTTGATGTAGTTGTGGGTACGCATGCTCTGCTGGAGGAGGATGTGCGCTTTGCCAATCTGTCGCTGACGGTGACAGACGAGCAGCACCGCTTCGGCGTAGAGCAGCGTGCACGCCTGTCCAACAAGTCGGCCAATGCTCCCGATGTACTGGTAATGACGGCAACGCCGATTCCGCGTACCTTGGCGCTTACTGTTTACGGCGATCTGGATATTTCCGTAATGAAGGGACGTCCGCCGCAGCGCAAGCCGGTGCGGACGCTGTGTTATACGGATGAGCGCCGCCGTGAGGTGTACGCCGGCCTGGTGCGTCAGGTGCAGGCAGGAAGACAGGCTTATGTTGTCTGCCCGCTGATTGAGGAATCCGATGTTCTGGCTGTGCATAGCGCAGAAAGAGTATACGAGGAGCTGAAGCGTGATTTTCTGCAGGATATTCCCTGCGCTCTGCTGCATGGCCGGCTGAAGGGTGCGGAGAAGGATGCGATTATGAGCAGCTTTGCGGCAGGCGAGCTGAAGGTGCTGGTGAGCACTACGGTTATTGAGGTTGGCGTGAACGTGCCCAATGCTACGCTGATGGTGATTGAAAATGCGGAGCGCTTCGGCTTGGCACAGCTGCATCAGCTGCGCGGACGTGTAGGACGCGGCAGCGAGCAATCCTACTGCGTGCTGCTGACGGCCGCCGATTTGCCGGAGGCATTGGCGCGACTGAACGTACTGCATGAGAGCGAGGACGGCTTTTATCTTGCGGAAAAGGATATGGAGCAGCGCGGTGCAGGCCAGCTCTTCGGCTTAAAGCAGCATGGCTTGCCAGATTTGCGAATTGCTGATATAATGCGAGATGTTGACGTAATTGCGCAGGTTCGCCAACTGGCGCAGGCGCAGCTGCGTACGCCGGAGGACTGGGCGGAAATCCGTTGTCTGGTGGAAATGCAGTTTGGCGAACGCTTTAATATGATTTTCAATACTTAAAGAGGTTATAAATACATGAAAAAAGACTGGTTAAAAAATCCTGATGTTTGTGCTAAGGTGACGGCGGCAGTTTTGCTGGTGGCCTTGTTTTTGGGTATTCACTTTTTTGCCGATGATTTCTTCAACAAAACCTTTACGCTGGCAATCAGCGGCAATGTCAACGGCTTGGTGGAATATCTGCGCTCCTTTGGCCATTGGGCGATTTTAATCAGTTTTGTGCTGGATGTGCTGATTAATGCCGGCAGTGTTTTCCCGTCGATTTTTCTTTCTACAGCCAACGGTCTGATTTTCGGTCTGCCGCTTGGTATTACTATTTCCTGGCTGGCGGAAACAACCGGTGTTGTCATCAGCTTTTACCTGATGCGCTTTTTCTTCCGTGATACGGCGCAGAAGCTGATTGAAAAAAGCAACTCGCTGAAATCCATTGATGAAGCAAGCAGCAAGCACGGCCTGGAGTGGATGGCCTTTGCCAGGGCGCTGCCGTATTTTCCGTCAGGTATTTTGACGGCGGTGGGTGCTGTGAGCAGCATGAGTGCGCGTGATTACATTATTGCCAACCTTATCGGCAAATTTCCTTCTACGGCCTTGGAGGTTGTCATCGGTCATGATGTAGTTAATTTTCAGGAGCACAGCCAAAGATTAACGATTTTGATCTTGGTTGTGGGCGCTGTCTTTTTTGCGTATAAAAAATGGTTCTATAAAAAGGGAAAATAAAATTTGCTTTAGTGCGTCGCTGCAGTAATTTCTGTGGCGGCGTTTTTTCAAGATATGGAGAAGATAAATGATGATGGAAAATAAAAATGTGCGTCTTTGGCAGCAATATCAGGCACTTTATCTGCATATACCGTTTTGCGTACAGAAATGTCTGTATTGCGATTTTGCTTCTTATGCAGGCTTTGGCGAGCAGGCGAAGCGTGACTATACCGACGCTGTGTGCAAAGAAATCGCCATGCGTGCGGATGAGGCGGCAAATATGGCGGCGAACGCCAGCATTTACTTTGGCGGCGGTACGCCGAGCGTGCTGCCTACGGAATGTATTGCTAAGCTGGTGAATGCATTGAAGCAGTACGGCTTTTGGCAGCAGCCCTGCGAGGCAACGATTGAGGTGAACCCCGGCACGGCGGATTTAGCCAAGCTGCAGACATTGCGCAGCCTTGGCTTTGACCGCATCAGCTTCGGCGTACAGTCGCTGCAGGATGACGAGCTGCGGGCAATAGGACGCATTCACAACGCACAGCAGGCACTGGAGGCGTTGGCATTGGCACGCAAAGCAGGCTTCGCACGCATCAGTGCGGATTTGATTTACGGCCTGCCGTCGCAGACTATGGCCAGCCTGCAGGATACGCTGGAGCGTCTGGCCGATACGGGCATAGAGCATATTTCTGTTTACGGCCTGATTGTGGAGGAGGGCACGCCGCTCGCAAGCCTTGTGGACAAGGGCAGAATAACTTTGCCTGATGAGGATACTGCGGCGGATATGTATGAGCTGGTGCAGAGTTTTTTGCACGAGCGTGGCTTTGAGCGCTACGAAATTTCCAACTACGCGAAAAACGGCCAGTATTCACGGCACAATACGGTTTATTGGCAGTATCATCCCTACATGGCCTTCGGCGCTGCCGCCTGCGGCTTTGACGGGCAAAGGCGGCGTACCGCTCTGAGTACGGTTAAGGAATACACCGGGCAGCTGCGAAGCTTCAGCGGTGACGATTTGCGCGACAGTGCATTATATAATGTAGAAGAATTATCTTGCGCAGAGCTTTTGGAGGAATTTATGTTTATGGGACTGCGCCGCAGCGAAGGCGCGAGCCTGGCGGAGGCACGCGAGCGCTTTGACGTGGATGTGCTGCAGCGCTTTGCCTCCGAGCTGGCGCCGCTGCTTGAACAAAAGCTTATTGCGTATGATGCAAGCACGCAAAGACTGCGCCTGACAGAGCGTGGTATGGAGGTCGGCAATCAAATATTTGAAGTTTTTGTGATAACTTAAAAATAAATCAAAAAGGTGTTGACAATAAAGTAGGCTAGTGCTATTCTAGTATCAAGATGTTAGCACTCCTAATGATAGAGTGCTAACAATCAAAATGAGGTGGGAATATGTTAAACGAAAGAAAGAAAAAAATTCTCCAGCTCATAATTGAGGATTATATTTCAACCGCTGAGCCTGTAGGTTCAAGGACGATTGCCCGCAAATATGATTTGGGCCTCAGTCCTGCGACCATCCGTAACGAGATGAGCGACTTGGAGCTCCTGGGTTATCTGGAGCAGCCGCACACCTCGGCCGGACGTGTACCGTCGGCTCAGGCTTATCGTCTTTATGTCGACTCACTCGTTGAGCCCGGCACTCTGACAGATAATGACAGAGCACTGATTAACGGCTGGTTCAGCGAAAGACGCAGAAGCATTGATGAAATCTTCCAGTCAACGGCGAAAATCCTTTCCCGGATGACGAAGAATGTTTCAATGGTGCTGGCTAACCGTGATGCCGGTGCGTGCTTCCGTTATATGAAGTTTTTACCTCTGGATGAGCACCATGCCATCCTGTGCATTGTAACAGATGACGGCAATGTGGCCAATTGCGTGGTAGAAATTCCTTTGGGAATGCGGCCGGAGGAGCTGGACTACATGGCAGGACGCGTCAGCAGACTGCTGGAAGGCAGAGCGCTGGCGAATATTACCGAGGACCTGCTGCAGGCGGTGCATACCAATATAGCAGATGATAAGCTGCTGTTCACATCGCTGGTACAGTCCATCCGCCAGATGCGTCAGAAATACCAGCAGCAAAAGGTTTTCCTGGGTGGCACCAAGCAGCTGCTGAACCAGCCGGAATTCCGCGACGTGGAGCGTGTGAAGAATCTTCTGGGTATCCTGGAGGAGGAGCGCGTAGTACGCGATTTGCTGAAGGCAGGCGAGGACAGCGGACTGAAGATCACGATTGGCAGTGAAAACAAATTCACCGGCATTCAGGATTGCAGCATGGTACAGGCAACCTACCGTCTTAACGGTCAGATAGTCGGTACGATGGCAGTTCTTGGCCCGACGCGTATGGAATACGGCAAGGTAATTACAGTAATGGATTACCTGCATAAGTATTTGAAAACGATGTTCGAGCAGAAGCCCGACAATAAATAAAACTAAGGAGGAAGAGCCTTGCAGGATAATGAAATGAAAGAAAAACAGGCTGAGCAGGAGGCTGCGGAAGCGAAGGCTGCCGAACAGGAAGCTGCAGAAGCTGCGGAAGCTGAAAAAGCTGAAGATGCAAAAAATGCGGAGGAAGCCGCTGAGCCTGAGGTTGACCCGAAGGATGCCAAAATCGAAGAGCTGCAAAATCGTTTATTGAGATTGCAGGCCGATTTTGAAAACTTCCGCCGTCGCACCAATATAGAAAAGGAACAGCTTTCCACCTTTGTAACAGCAAATGTGGTTGGCAAGTTCTTAAAGGTTTTAGATAATTTTGAGCGTGCCGAAGCAAGCGTCGAAAAGGGCGATAATGTGGATGCAGTTGTTGACGGCATGAAAAAAATCCGCCGTCAGTTTGAAGATGCCTTCAAGGATCTGAAGGTAGAAGAAATCGAAGCTCAAAATGCTAAATTTGACCCGAACATCCACGAAGCCGTAATGCGCGGTCATAATCCGGAGCTGGATGATGAAATCGTAGATATGGTTTTCGAAAAAGGCTATAAGCTGGGTGACAAGGTTATCCGTCACAGTAAGGTAAGAGTAAACACCAACGAATAAAGCTGGCGTGCTCTTCACAATAAATTTAAAAAATATATCACATCGATTCGGTAAAAATGCGGCAGCTGCCGCATCACCGAAGGATAGTAATCAGGAGGATAAAAATCATGGCTAAAGTAATTGGTATTGACTTAGGTACTACTAATAGTGTTGTTGCAGTTATGGAAGGCGGCGAACCTACCGTCATCACTAACCAGGAAGGCAGCCGCTTAACCCCGTCTGTTGTAGGCTTTGCTAAAAACGGCGAGCGTCTGGTTGGCCAGCTGGCAAAACGTCAGGCAGTTTCCAATCCTGACAGAACCATCAGCTCCATCAAACGTCACATGGGCGAAGGCTCTTACAGAGTAACTGTCGATGACAAAAAATATTCCCCGGAAGAAATTTCCGCAATGATTCTGCAAAAACTGAAAGCTGATGCAGAGGCTTATCTGGGCGAAACCGTATCCCAGGCAGTTATCACTGTTCCGGCATACTTCAATGACAGCCAACGTCAGGCTACTAAAGACGCAGGCAAGATTGCAGGCCTTGAGGTTCTGCGTATCGTCAACGAGCCTACCGCTGCTTCTCTGGCATACGGCATTGATAAAACCGACGACCATACCATCATGGTATACGACCTTGGCGGCGGCACCTTCGATGTATCCATTCTGGATGTCGGCGACGGCGTATTCGAAGTAAAAGCAACCAACGGTGATACTCATCTGGGCGGCGATGACTTCGATAAGAAAATCATGGACTGGATGGTTGACGAATTCAAGAAAGCCGAAGGCATTGACCTTTCTACCGACCGTATGGCTATGCAGCGTCTGCGTGAGGCTGCTGAAAAAGCTAAAATCGAATTGTCCGGTGTTATGAGCACCAACATCAACCTGCCGTTCATCACTGCAGGTGCTGACGGCCCGAAACATCTGGATATGGACCTGACCCGTGCTAAATTCGAAGCTATGACTGCAGATCTGGTTGAACGCACCATGGGTCCTGTTCGTCAGGCTATGAGCGATGCAGGTCTTTCCACAAGCGATATCAGCAAAGTAATTCTGGTCGGCGGTTCTTCCCGTATCCCGGCTGTACAGGCTGCTATTAAAGCATTCATGGGCAAAGAGCCTTACAAAGGAGTTAACCCGGATGAATGCGTTGCAGTAGGTGCTGCTATCCAGGCCGGCGTTCTCTCTGGTGAAGAAGGTACCGGCAACGTACTGCTGCTGGATGTAACTCCGTTGTCCCTGGGTATTGAAACCCTCGGCGGTGTATTCACCAAGATTATCGACCGTAACACCACCATCCCGACCTCTAAGAAACAGGTATTCTCTACCGCTGCAGATAACCAGCCTTCCGTTGATATCCATGTTCTGCAAGGCGAACGTGAAATGGCTGCAGACAACAAAACTCTGGGCCGCTTCGAGCTGTCCGGCATCCCGGCTGCACCGCGTGGAATTCCTAAAATCGAAGTTTCCTTCGACATCGATGCTAACGGTATCGTTAACGTAAGCGCTAAAGACCTTGGCACCGGCAAAGAACAAAAGATTACCATTACCTCCTCCGGCACCCTGGATAAGGACGAAGTAGACAGAATGGTTAAAGAAGCAGAAGCTAACGCTGAAGCTGATAAGAAACGTAAGGAAGGCGTAGAAGTTCGCAACCAGGCCGACAACATGTGCTATCAGGCTGAAAAGACCATGAAAGACATGGAAGGCAAAGGCAAAGACGAATTAATCGCTAAAGTTAAAGCTGCAGTTGACACCCTGAAAGAAACCATGAAGGGTGACGATTTCGACAAGATTAAAGCTGATACCGAAGCTCTGACCAAACCGCTGTACGAGCTGAGCGCTGAGCTTTACAAAGAAACTCAGGCACAAGAGGGTGCTGCAGGCGCACAAGGCGCTGCAGGTGCTCAAGGTGCGCAAGGTGCTAAAAAAGCCGATGACGATGTTGTAGATGCGGAAGTTGTTGACGACGACAAGAAATAAGGCTGTCGATAAGGCACCATCTGCGTCGTTGAAACGCCTCGACGTACTAAAAGTACGCCGTCGTCGTTTCGCCTAGCATCTGATACCTTCTCACCAGCCTTCGGGTTGGGTGAAAAGCACCATCTGTGCTGTTGATACAGACGTAAAAAAGTAATATAATATTAGTGCCCAGCTGCTGTGGCAACCGCCATCATGCATCTGGGCATTATATGCTTAAATAATATTCGTTAGAAAAGTTTTAGGAGGCGCCTGTTTTGGCTAAGAGAGATTATTATGAGGTACTGGGAGTAAGCAAAACTGCTTCCCAGGACGAAATAAAAAAAGCATTCCGTAAACTGGCCCTGAAATATCATCCTGACCGCAATAAGGGCAACGAAGAAGCCATGAACAAATTCAAGGAAGCCAATGAGGCTTACAGCGTCCTTTCCGATGAGCAGAAGCGCCAGCAATATGACCAGCTTGGCCCTGATGCCTTCGAACAGGCGCAGACTGCCGGTGGCGCCGGCGGTAATCCGTTCGGCGGCGGCTTCAGTGGCTTTGGCGGCGGAGGCATGGATGATATTTTTGATATGTTCTTCGGCGGCCAGGGACGCGGTCGCGGCGGCCGCGAAGCGGGCCCGCAGCGCGGTGCGGATTTGCGCTTTGATATGGAAATTACCTTTGAAGAAGCAGCTTTCGGCGTAGAGAAGGAAATCAATCTGTATCGCGACGAAACCTGCGACCATTGCCACGGTGATGGTGCAGAACCCGGCTCCAAGGTTGAAACCTGTCCTGAATGTCACGGCTCCGGCTATGTACGCTTCACCCAGAACACCATGTTCGGTCAGATGGTAAATGAGCGTCCGTGCTCCAAGTGCCACGGCGAGGGCAAGATTATTTCCAAACCCTGCAAGGAATGCCGCGGCAAGGGTACTGTGAAGAAGAATAAACGCCTGAAGGTAAAAATCCCTGCAGGTGTAGATAACGGCTCCCGTCTGCGCGTAAGCGGCGAGGGCGAGGCCGGTGCTAAGGGCGGTCAGAGCGGTGATCTTTACGTATATCTGTACGTGAAGCCACACAAGTTCTTTGAACGTGACGGCACTACTGTTCTGTGCGAGGTACCTGTCAATATCGTACAGGCAACCTTGGGCGCTGAGATCAAGGTTCCTACGCTGGATGGTCAGGTAACCGTGAAGGTTCCCGAAGGCACTCAGCCCGGTAAGGTGCTGCGCCTGAAGGAGAAGGGTATTCCCAGCCTGCGCGGCGGTCAGCGCGGCGATCAGCTGGTTCGCATCAAGGTAGTTGTGCCGACCAAGCTGAACGAAAAGCAGAAGGATGCACTGCGCAGCTTCGGTGAAATCAGCAAGGATAATATCAGCCCCGAGGAAAAGAGCTTCTTCAATAAAATTAAAAATCTTTTTAAATAAAAACTGTAAATAGCTTGACACTTATCAGGCTATGTGTTATCATATTCTAGTAACAAAGCAGAAGCCACTCGCTTCTCACCTTGCGGCAAACGCTCGACAGGGTTGGATATGATATTCATGCGGGTGGAATTTGTTCTGCCCGCTTTTTTGTTTTGCTTATATCTGATATGTTACAGATTTTATAAGCAGTAATTGCTTATCTGAGGTTCATGGAGGTGAATTGTTATAAGTAAGGAAAGCTTGCGTATTAACGAAGAAATTCGTGCGCGTGAAGTGCGTGTTATTGCCAATGGGGGCGAACAGCTCGGCATTATGTCCAGCCGTGACGCTCTGAAGCTTGCATTAGAAAATCATCTGGACTTAGTCGAAATTGCTCCAACAGCAAAACCGCCTGTGTGCCGGATTATGGATTATGGCAAGTATCGTTACGAGCAGCAAAAACGCGAAAAAGAAGCTCGTAAGAAACAAAAGACCTTCGACATTAAAGAAGTTAAGCTGCGTCCAGGTATTGAGGACCACGACTTCAATGTTAAGTATAAGAATGCAGTACGTTTCCTGGAAGATGGCGATAAGGTAAAAGTTACCATCATGTTCCGCGGCCGCGAACTGTCTCATCCTGAGCTTGGCGAGGTGCTGCTGAATCGTATGGCACAGCAGTTGAAAGAAATTGCCGTCGTAGAAAGAGTTCCAAAATTAGAAGGCAAAAACATGATTATGATTGTTGCGCCAAAACCTGCTAAATAATAGAGGAGGAAATCACAATGCCGAAAATGAAAACCCGTAGAGCTGCTGCAAAGCGCTTCAAAAAAACCGCTTCTGGTGAATTCAAACATTTTAAAAACTTCAAGAGCCACATTCTCGAACATAAATCTCCTGCACGTAAGAGAAACCTGCGCAAAGCTGCTCTGGTGCACAAGACTGACAAAGAGCATGTAGCAAAAATGCTCCCGTACGCATAATTAAGAGATTTAAAGGAGGATACTAACAATGGCAAGAGTTAAAGTGGGCGTAACCGCTCATCGTCGTCATAAACACATTCTGAAACTGGCTAAAGGTTACTATGGTTCCCGCAGCAAACAATTCAAAAAAGCTAACGAGCTGGTAATGAAAGCTCTGTCCTATGCTCGTCGTGACCGTCGCGCTAAAAAACGCGAGTTCCGTCGTCTGTGGATCGCTCGTATCAACGCTGCTACCCGTGCTAACGGCCTGAGCTACAGCCGTTTCATCTGCGGCCTGACCAAAGCTGGCATCGAAATGAACCGCAAAGTTATGGCTGATATGGCTATCTATGACTCTGCTGCTTTCGCTAAGCTGGTAGAAGCTGCTAAAGCTGCTCTGTAAGAGAAAAGTAAATACTGACTGGTGCGTAGGCGCTGGTCTGAGCCTGCTCCTGTGTGCGCACGGGAGCAGGTTTTTTTGTAATTTGTGAGGGGTTTAGTTTTATGTTAGTAGTTTTAAGTAAAGCCTTGGCCTTTGTGCTCATCATACTTATAGGCTATATCTGCAAACGCCGCGGCTTTTTTTCACCGACCGATTATCAGGTTGTAAGCAAAATTGTTTTGAATATTACGCTGCCCTGTGCCGTAATCAACAGCTTTGCACATTTTGAGATGGATTTTTCCCTGATTGCTGCCGTAGTTTTAGGCTTATGCGGTAATCTGCTGATGCTGTTTGTATCCTTGATGCTGACGCGCGGTGATACGCCGGCTACCAAGATTTTCTATATCTTCAGCCTCGCCGGCTATAATATAGGCTGCTTTACGCTGCCGTTTGCGCAGGCCTTTTTAACGCCCTTTGCCGTAGTCGGCCTGTGTATGTTCGACGTGGGCAATTCCATTATGTGTACCGGTATGACCTATGCGTTGACTGCCTCCTGCATCGGCTATGCGGACGGACGCAAGGACAAATTCAGCATGAAGAATATTGCGCAAAAGCTGCTGCATTCGGTGCCTTTTGTTGTTTATATCAGCATGCTGCTGCTGTCGCTGGCAGGATTCCACTTCCCTAAGAGCGTGTATACGTTTACAGAGATTGTGGGCACAGGCAACCCGTTTTTAAGTATGCTGATGATTGGCATGATGTTTGAAATCAAGCTGGATAAGAAGGCAATGGGCTATGTCAAGGAGCTGTTCAGCGTTCGTTATGCAATATCGCTCTTGTGCGCCGCTGCTTTTATTTATCTGGCGCCTTTCAAGCAGGATATAAATTATGTGATTGCGCTGGCGTTTATGGCACCCTGCACGATTATTGGTCCGATTTTTGTAGAAAAGTTGGGAGCAAATGTACAGCTGGCCAGCCTGTTCAATTCATTGACGATTATTACCAGCGTCGTTCTTTTTACAGCTTTTTTCATTATAATAAACGGCTGATTGACGTTGGCTTAAATATATTAGTATAATAGTAGCAAAAGTAATTTAGTTGCGTATAGAGGAGAAACGTGATGGAACTTACCGGATTGCAAAACCCAATGGTGAAGGCTGCAGCAGAGCTGAAGCAGAAAAAATATCGTCAGCAGCAGGGCCTGTTCTTGGCGGAAGGCCTGCGTACTGTGGAAGAGGCAGTGCGTTACGGCGCCGTGCAGAGCATTTTTTATACTGCGATTGAGGATGACCGCACCCGCGCCGTGCTGGAAGAGGCTGCGGCCAAGCAGATTAAGCTCGTCTGTGTGAGCGACAAGGTGCTGAAAAAAATTGCCGATACCGAAACGCCGCAGGGCATTATTGCCGTATGTGAAATGCGCAGCAAGCGTCTGGATGATTTTCTGGCATCCGGTAAAATGCTGCTTGTTCTGGACCGTGTAACAGATCCGGGAAATATCGGCACCATGCTGCGCACTGCGGATGCTGCCGGTGTAGGCGGCTTACTGCTGCTGCAGGGCTGCGCTGATATTTATGCGCCGAAAACAGTGCGTGCTTCCATGGGCTCGCTGTTCCACCTGCCGGTGCTGAGCGGTTTGAACGAGGAGCTGTTGGTGCAGGCAGCACGTAAGGCAGGATATGAGCTGCTGGTTACCTGCCTGGACGGCGCGGATAATTTGTACAAGGCTGATTTGCAGGGACGTTTGGCTTTTGTTATGGGCAATGAGGCCAACGGCGTGAGCGATGCTTTGCTGGCGGCAGCAGACAAACGCGTCTTTATCCCTATGCAAGGACGTGCGGAATCGCTGAACGTGGCTATGGCTGCCGGTATAGTTATGTTTGAGGCGCTGCGTCAGAAGCTTAAATAATTTTTGAGTTTTTGCTTGACAAAAGTATCTCGCTGTAATATAATATCTATGTTGCCTATGGATGGGTTCCCGAGTGGTTAAAGGGAGCAGACTGTAAATCTGCCGCGTTTCGCTTCGTTGGTTCGAATCCAACCCCATCCACCAACTTTCATCGCGGGGTGGAGCAGTTGGTAGCTCGTCGGGCTCATAACCCGAAGGTCGGTGGTTCAAGTCCGCCCCCCGCAACCAACTTTATATGCTGATGTAGCTCAGTCGGCAGAGCGTATCCTTGGTAAGGATAAGGTCACCAGTTCAATCCTGGTCATCAGCTCCAAATGGCGGCGTAGCTCAGTTGGCTAGAGCATGCGGTTCATACCCGCAGTGTCCGCGGTTCGAATCCGTGCGCCGCCACCAACTGCAATTTGAGACTTCCAAGAAATTGGGAGTCTTTTTTGTGTGTCTGTAACAGGGAAATGGAATATAAAACATTCTGCTTCGTATCATGTAGAATTTCCTATTAGCTTTAAAAAAATTCACGTAAAAATAAATTTCAAAAGTTTCATACTTTTCTTGACTTGGTGGTCTTTGAATGATATACTTCTAAACAGTAATGAATTTGAAAACGTATAAGAATGCAAAAAATCTTATATGCCTATTCAGACATATGTAAATGACTGGTTTTAGCTATGGCGGACTTTGCCGAATTTTAATCTGTCATAGCTGTGATTGGTATATATTTTAAGGAGTGGTATGAGTATGCAGAAAAAAGAACTATCTAAGTTAGTCCTGACAACCCTGTTAACTGGCGGTGTACTATGGGGGGGGACAGCATTCGCTGCTGAAGAGAATTTACAAGAGTTTTCTTTGGACACCATGGTTGTTACCGCAACCAGAACGGCAATGACCGTTAAGGAAACCCCTTCAACTGTAGAGATTGTTGACAGCAAAAAGCTGGAACAGACACAGGCTAAAACCTTGCATGATGCTTTAAAGGGCGCTTTGGGCGTTAATGTATTTAATGATTTCCAGGGACGCAGTAATGTCAGCATCCGCGGCAGTGAATCCCGTCACGTACTGATTATGGTTGACGGCAAGCGTTTAGGCGGCGAGGCTGCTTACAACTCTGCCAATGCTTGGGACGTAGACCGTATTCGTATGGAGGACGTTGAAAGAGTAGAAATCATCCGCGGACCTGCAGGCGCACTGTATGGCAGTGATGCTATGGGCGGTGTTATCAACGTTGTTACGAAAACCCCTGACAAGACCTTTGCTACAGTAAATTATGAATATGGCTGGTACGAAAATGGTAAGGGTGCAGGCTATAAAGGCAACCTATATCTTCAGGGTGCAGAGAAGAATTACTCCTATAAGATTAATGCCGGCCTGAACAAAAATAGACCCTATGAGGATCCCAATGGCAGCGGCGATTCGATGAACTTTTTTGGTAAGGAGCAGCCATTTTCTGTAAATGTGGGTTATACCTTTGATAATGGTAACAAATTAAGTGCAGATGTTAGCCGCATTAAGGAAGAAAACAAGAAGTCAACTACTAGCCGGAAGGATATGGTGCCTGGTATGGTATGGCAGGATCAGGTGCAGACGATTTGGAATAATAATAAACGCACTGACTATGCTATTACTTATCAGGGTTCAGATGACAGGCAGGACTGGATGCTCAGAGCCTATAAATCAGTATTTGACAAGGATTATATGAGCCAGAACAAGACACGCATGACTAACCTGATGAGACCTGGCGGTATTGGTGACTGGACGCTGAAGGATCCTAAGCATGATACGGTTAAGCGTACTCTGAGCGTTATTGAAGGCAAGGATACCTTTAACCTTAGTGATAAGAATAAGCTGACCGCCGGTTTTGAATATCGTAAGGATGAGAGTGAGGGTACACGCTTAAAGAAACCTAACACATCTTTGGGTGGCGCAAGTGCCCATGATGCTTTTGATAAAGCAGCTATTAATTATATGGCAGCATATGTTCAGGATGAATTCAGACCGAATGATAAATGGCTGATTATTCCTTCCGTGCGTTTTGACCACAGTGATCAGTTCAGCAACAAGCTGACCAGTAACTTAGCTGCAACCTATAATGCTGCTGATGATGTACGTATCAAGGCTGTAGTTGGTCAGGGCTACAAGACACCGACCGTAAATGATTTGTATATATTCTGGGAGATGTATGCTTCTAATCCAGGTGGACCTGGTCAATTCTATGTGGGCAATCCTGATTTGAAGCCGGAAAAATCCTTGAGCTATGAATTATCTGTAGAAAAGGATTGGGGAGACAGATCTACAGTTCACTTTGGCTTATTCAGAAATGAAGTTAAAGATTTGATTGGTACCCGTTGGACAGGAGAATATACTGAGCAGCATCCTGATATTTATCCTGGAGTTAACCATGACATGATCATGGCTTATGAAAATGTTCCTGAAGCATTACTGCAGGGTGTGGAATTGTATGGTTCTCATAGAATCGGTAAAGATATTTATCTTAATGCTGGTTATACTTTCTTGGATGCTAAAGATAAAACAGCGGGAACTCGTTTGAAAGATAGAGCTAAGCATCAGGTAACCTTTGGCGTTTCCTATCAGCCAGAAAATATTTATGCTTGGGATCTGAGCTTTGACCTTGTGTCTAATATCAATTATTACTTCAATAATGGTGATAAGAGTACAATGGGCAATTTTGTTTACGAAACCAAGGATTTCACCATTGCCAATATTATGACCTCCAGACATCTCAATAAAGACACCAAGATTTATCTGGGTATTGATAATATCAGCAATCACCAGAACTTTGGTCCGTATTCTGACGGCAGTCTTGGCCGTATGTACAGAGTTGGTATGGAATATAAATTCTAAACATAGCGGTAAAGTAAAAGCACAAATAAAGCAGGCCCGATGGCCTGCTTTGTTTGCCTAAGAGGAAGTATTATGCGAAAAATTTTCAGTTTCATTTTAACGGTTCTTATGGTATGCTTATGTATAAGCGGTTGCTCTCCGCTAACCGGCAGTTCCGGTTCGGGCAGCGCAGTGAAAATTACTGATGATAACCAGCGTATTGTTACTCTGAAGAATGTTCCGGAAAGAATCGTTGTTCTGTCCCCGTCCTTCCTGGAGCTGGTGGAGGCAGTAGATGGCAAGGTTGTCGGCCGTGCCAAAACACAGGTAGGCAAGGTGTCCGCTTTTGCCAAGGATGCTGCTGAGGTTGGCTTCATTTTTAATATTAATGTAGAAAAAATTATTGAGCTGAAGCCGGATGTAATTATTGCCTACAAGGGCATGCACGAGCGCTATCTGCATACCTTTGAATCCAACAATATTCCTGTTATTGTGCTTAATTTAAAATCCTATGAGGACGTTAAGCACAGCATGCTTACCATTGGCAAAATCATGCGTCAGGAGGCTAAGGCGCAGAAGGTTGTAGCAAGTCTTGATAAGGATATCAATGCTACTGTCAGCAAGCTGCCGAAGCATGAGCGCAGTGTAGCAATTCTGCATACCACCAGCATGGGTATTACTATGGAAAAGGAAACCAGTATTGCCGGCTGCTGTGCCAAAATGCTTAAATTACGCAACGTAGTGCAGGGTGAAACCAAGCCTGTAAGCGGACCTATGGGAACTCAGCCTGACAAGGCTCCCTACAGCTTAGAGGATTTGCTGGAGAAGAATCCGCAGGTAATTTTTATCACCTCTATGGGTGCGCCGCGCGATGCTGAGGGCAATCCCAAGCTGGAGATTATGAACAATGAAGCATGGCAATCTATCGACGCAGTAAAAAATAAGCAGGTATTTTTCCTGCCGGACGATTTGTTCCTGCTCAATCCTGGCTTGGAATATCCTAAGGCAGTACGCTACATGGCAGCAAAAATGTACCCTGATGTGGTAAAGGAGCAGACTGATGATTGATTACGCAAAAAATATCCAAGCCTTTTATGAGCGCGATGATTATAAGGCTCTTGCCGGCCAGCCGGGGGTTACTGCTGTAGAAGCAAGCTTCAAAGAGCTGACCTATGTTCCGCGCAAGACCAAACCGTTGCCGGGGATGATGGCCGGGACGATGCTGCAGGAGTTTGCTTTGCAGCCTGCGCAGCCTACGGCGCTGTATCTGCATATTCCGTTCTGCAATCTGCGCTGCTCCTACTGCAGCTTTTACCGCAATCCCTTTGAGGCGGAGCAGGTTGAGGAATATGTGCAGGCGCTATTGGCGGAGCTGGATTTCCTGCAGCAGCAGGGCGTTTTTGCCAAACAAAGACCGGAAGCGGTATTCTTTGGCGGCGGTACGCCGTCCGTGCTCAATCCGGCGCAGATAAGCGCGCTGCTGAACAAAATTCAAAGTGTAGCAAGTCTGGCGGATGATTGTGAGGTAACCTTTGAAAGCAGTATTTATGATTTGTCTGCGGAGAAGCTGGATGCCTGCATTGACGGCGGCATTAACCGATTCAGCTTTGGTGTGCAGGCCTTTGATACGCATTTGCGCCGCTCCTTAGGCAGGCTTAATGCGAAGGAAGAGGTAACGGCCAAGCTCGAAGAGGTTGCGGCTAAAGACGTAAAGGTCATCATCGACCTGATTTATGGCTTGAACGGCCAAACGCAGGAAATGCTGCTGGACGATATCAGAACGGCGCTGGCCTGCGGCGTGAGCGGTATGGATTTGTACAAGCTGCAGATTATGCCTAAATCTCCCTTAGGTCAGGCGATTGCTAAAGGCAACATCAAATACGAATATAACGACAGAATGCTGGCGGAAATGTTCGTCACTGCCGATGCGCTGCTCGCAGAGCAGGGAGCAAAGGCACTGAGCTGCTGCCATTGGGCAATGCGCGAGGATGAACGCAGCGGCTACAATACGCTGGTGAAGAGCGGTGCGAACATCATTACCTGCGGTGCGGCCTGCGGCGGTCACATGGGAATGTACAATTACATGAAGACTATGGACCGAAGCGACTATGTAAAAAAGGCTACTGCCGGACAGTACGCTGTCATGGGCATGGGCAAGCATAACGAAAACTATCTGCTCCTTGAAAAGCTGTCCGGACAGTGTGATTCCGGCAGATTTGATTTTGCTTTGCTGAAGCAGTATAGCGATGTGGATTGGGAAAGCCTGCTTGCGCCGCTGCTGGAGCAGTGGGAGCTTTTGGACCTGCTTTATGCTGTGGACGGCAAGTATTTCTTTACGGCGAAGGGAAAATATTACTATCGTCAGATGGACAGAGTGCTGCTGACAGCTGCGGAGTATGCGCTTTACGGCAAACCGGGACTTATGGAGCAGGCAGGCCAGAAGATGATGGGCATTATGAAGAATATGAAATAAAAGGAGTGTACTACTATGCAGGACATTTTAATCGTTTATGACAGCAAAACCGGTAATACGGAAAAGGTTGCCAAGGCTTTGGCCGAGGCTGCAGGCGAACGCTGCATGCTGGCGCAGGTTGATGCTGCTCCGGCTGCGGATGACTTCGCTGTTGTTGTAGCAGGCTACTGGGTTGACAAGGGCGCACCGAACGCAAAGATGAAAAAATATCTGGAGAATTTGCACGGCAAAAAGGTAGTGCTGTTCCAAACCTTGGGTGCAGACCCGGCGAGTGATCACGCTGTAAGCTCCCTGGTAAATGCAGGTGTATTAATGAACAAGGACTGCAAGGTACTGGGTACTTTATCTATCCGCGGCGCGATTGACCCGGCGCTGATTGCCATGATGCGCAAGATGCCGGCAGGCAGCCCGCACAGCCCCAGCCCCGAGAGCGAAGCCCGTTGGGCTGCTGCTGCCAGCCATCCGGATGCAGAGGACTTGGCAAAGGCTAAGAGCTTTATGCAGGGATTTTTGGCTATGTATGACAAGTTTTTGAAGATGATGTAAGAGCAGTCCTTCATACAAGAACAGTGTTTTATAATGCGCAGTCGCAGTTTGGCTGCGCATTTATTATTGTAAAAGCATTTTAGGGCAGAGAAATTTAAACGATGAACTAAAAGTGTAGAACTATTGACAAAATTGTGTCTTGCATAAAGTTCTTTCATAGTGTACAATGGAAGTAGTCATAAAATGCAATTTTGAAAGGAAGGTGCATTATGAAAAAATTATTAGTGCTCATCATGGCAGCTTTGATGATTCTTGCTATGGCTGTTGCAGGCTGCGGCGGCGATGACAAAGCTGACAAAGGCAGTACTGCACACAAGGAGAAGCTGGTTATCGGTACCGATGCCGATATCAACAACCTTAACCTGCAAAAACAACAGGATGCTGCCAACAACGTTATTCTGAAGAACACTCACCAGACTCTGGTATTCTTCAATAACGGCTCTCAAGGCAAGGAGCGTTTCGGCCCCGGTCTGGCTACCGACTGGAAGTTCGTAGATGATACCCATATCATCATGAACCTGCGTAAGGACGTATACTTCAACGACGGTAAAAAGACTCCGATGACTGCCGATGACGTTAAATTCACCCTGGATATGGCAATGAAAAACGTTATCAAATCCGCTCTGGCAGGCTATGTAAAATCTACCGTTAAAGACAAATATCAGATTGAAATCGAAATCAGCTCCTATAACAACGAGTTCATTCAATCTCTGTCCTCCGTTCCTCTGTCCATCCAATCCAAAAAGGCTTATGATGATGGCGTAAAAGAGCCGTGGCTTATCGGCACCGGCCCTTACAAATATGACAAATGGGTTCAAGGCGAATACTGCCGTCTGACCAAGGTTAAGGATTATTGGGGCAACAACCTGCCTGCAACCGATAACTTTGCTCCCGGCATATCCGATATCATCGAATTCCGTCCGATGATTGAGGCTTCTGCTCGCGTAATGGCTCTGCAGGCCGGCGAAATCGATGTATGCGTAAATCCGCCTATCAGCGATCTGAAATTCTTGAAGGATGACAAGAATATCACTGTTTACGAACAACCCGGTACCCGTCTGTTCTACTTTGCATTCAATGTTGAAAAGAAACCGTGGGATAACCAAAAACTGCGTCAGGCTGTAGCTTGCGCAATCGACAAGAAATCCGTTCTGGACGCTGCTCTGAATGGCAAAGGCACTCTGCAAAAAACCATTCTGAACCGTGGTCTGTGGGGCTTCTATGATGAAATGCCCGGCTATGACTACAATCTGGAGCGTGCTAAACAGCTGATGAAGGAATCCGGCGTAACCGGTCCTATCAAAACCACTCTGACCTATGCAACCGGCGCTCCCTATGAGCAGATTGCAACTGTTATCCAAGCTAACCTGGCACAAATCGGTATTACTGTAGATCTGGTTCCGATGGAGCAAGCTGCTCTGAAGGCTGCCTGCAAGGACGGCAAACAAAGCCTGTTCCTGTGGCGTTGGAACGAAGACTCCAAGGTTGACTTTGTATATCGCGACCTGTTCTACACCGGTTCCGGCTCCAACTATCATCACTTCTCCGATCCGAAGGCTGACAAGCTGATTGATGATGTTGCAACCCTGAAGGATCAGAACAAACGTATGGAAGCCGGCGTTGAGCTGCAAAAATACCTGGTTGACGAATGCCCGCAGGTTCCTCTGTACATTGCTAACCTGGTAGTTGCCTACAATAAAGACCTGAAAGGTCAATATTTCTACGGCGGCGGCAACCACGATTGGCGTCATGCTTATATCGCTAAATAATTTTGCTGAAAAATTTACAAAGGCGTAAAACAAGGGAGGCGTAGTCCTCTCTTGTTTTATCATAGCACCTTTTATTTGAGTTCTACGGAAAGGAGCTTTGTTGAATGCTTAAATATGTTGTCAACAGACTCCTCAGTTTGATTCCGGTAATTTTAGTAACATCTTTTCTGATTTACTGGGCAATGAGTCTTACTGAGGGCGACCCTGCAATGATGATTGCCGGCGACGGCGCTTCGAAGGAAATGATTGATCAGATCCGCCATGATCTTGGTCTGGACCAGCCTTTCCTGCTGCAATACTTTAACTACATGAGAGGTATGCTTGTAGGTGATATGGGCAAATCCTATGTAACCAACAAGGACGTATTCCATACCTTCTTCCAATATCTGCCGAACACCCTGTATCTGGGCGGCGCTGCTGTTATTATCGCTACTCTGGTATCCATTCCTCTGGGCATCTACACCGCTATCCACCAGAACACCTGGAAGGATACCGCAGGCATGATTTTCGCTTTGTTCGGTACCTCCATGCCTAACTTCTGGCTGGGCCTGATGCTGATTATTATCTTTGCTCTGCATCTGAGATTATTCCCGACCGGCGGCAACTTCGGCTGGAAGAGCCTGGTTCTGCCTGCTGTAACCGTAGGCTTCGGTCTGGCAGCTTTGATTACCCGTATTACCCGTTCCTCCATGCTGGACGTTATGCGTCAGGATTATATGACCACCGCGCGTGCTAAAGGCTGCAGCGAGCATCGTGTAATCTACAAGCATGGTCTGAAAAACGCACTGATTCCTATTATCACTGCTATCGGTCTGCAAATGTCCTTGGTTATCACCGGCTCCGTACTGGCTGAAACCGTATTCAGCTGGCCCGGTATCGGCCGTCTGGTTTACGAATCTATCACCAGACGTGACATTCCGATGGTAACAGGTTCTATTATTCTGTGTTCTATTTTGATGTGCCTGATTAACCTGGTTGTCGACCTGGTATACGCATTCTTTGATCCGCGTATCAAGGCACAGTACAGCAAGAAGGGGTGAGGAAGATGGCTGCAAAGAAAAGAACTAAAAGACGCACCATGTTCCAGGAAACCTGGCATCGTCTGCTGAAAAATAAGGGCGCTGTAATAGGCATGGCCTTTTTGGCACTGCTGTGCGTCATCGCTCTGGTAAGTCCCTTGGTATTCAACTATGAAACCGACGTTATAGGTCAGAACCTGGCTATTAAGCTGCAGCCTCCCAGCGGGGAGCACTGGTTCGGCACCGATGAATACGGCCGTGACCTGTTTGCACGTGTTATGTACGGCGCACGCTATTCCATGGCTATCGGTATCGGTTCCGTAGGCTTCGGCTTGATTGTTGGTACCATTTTAGGCTCTATTGCCGGCTTCTACGGCGGCAAGGCCGATGATATCATCATGCGCGGTATTGATATTTTCTACTCCATTCCTAACATTCTGAAGGCAGTAGTAATCGTATCTCTGCTGGGCACCAGCACCATCAACCTGATTATTGCTCTGGCAATTTCCTGCGCAACCAACTATGCGCGTATCGTGCGTGCTTCCGTTATGACAGTGCGCGATTTGGAATATGTTGAATCCTCCTATGCGATGGGCCTGCCCACCTGGAAAATTATTCTCAGACATATTCTGCCGAACTGCCTGTCTCCGATTATCGTACAGACTACTCTGCTGATCGGTACTACTATTATTTCCGCTTCCTCCCTGAGCTTTTTGGGTATCGGCGTACCGGCACCTGCTCCCGAATGGGGCGCGCTGCTTTCCGGCGGCAGAGGTCATATTCGTGATGCCAGCTACATTTGTGTTATTCCCGGTTTAGCTATTATGTTTACCGTATTAGCCTTGAACCTGTTGGGCGATGGCCTGCGCGATGCGCTGGATCCTAAGCTGAAGAAATAAGGGGGCTGCATTATGGATTTAGTATTAGATATCAAGGACCTTGTGGTCCATTATGAAACCGAAGATTCCGATGTACATGCTGTCAACGGCATTGATATCGCAATCGGCAAGAAACGTACTCTGGGCCTGGTAGGTGAAACCGGTGCAGGCAAAACTACTACCGCACTGTCTATCATGAACCTTGTTCCGGATCCGCCGGGAGTTATCAAAAGCGGTACGATTAAGCTTGAAGGCAAAAACGTACTCGAAATGAGCGAGCGTGAGCTGGAGGAAATGCGCGGTAACGACGTGGCAATGATTTTCCAGGACCCGATGACCGCTCTGAACCCTGTTATGACCGTAGGCGAGCAGATTGCCGAAAGTCTGGAGCTGCACCAGAACCTTACTCCGGAGCAATCTCTGGAAAAGGCTAAGGATATGCTGAAGCTCGTTGGTATTGCCGAAGCAAGAGCTAACGATTACCCGCATCAGTTCTCCGGCGGTATGAAGCAGCGTGTAGTTATTGCTATCGCGCTGGCCTGCAGCCCCAAGCTGTTGATTGCCGATGAACCGACCACCGCACTGGATGTAACCATTCAGGCTCAGGTATTGGAGCTGATGAAGGACCTCATCAACAACCGTGATATGTCCATGCTGATGATTACCCACAGCCTGGGTATCGTTGCCGAGGTCTGCGATGATATGGCAGTTATGTATGCCGGCCGTATTGTGGAGAAGGGCACTGTTGACGATGTATTCAACAACATGCGCCATCCCTACACCGAGGGCCTGTTCAATAGCCTGCCTAACCTGAAGGAGCAGGGCGAAATGCTGGAGCCTATCAAAGGCCTGATGCCCGACCCGGCAGATTTGCCGCCCGGATGCACCTTCGCTCCGCGTTGTCCCTATGCTACCGAAGCATGCTCTGCCTCCGTGCCTGAGCTGCATTCCGTAGATGGCAGCAAAACTCATTTTGTAGCCTGCCACGCTTATTCCAGACCCGGATTTGCTTTAAGGAGGAACCAAAAATGAGTAATGCTCCGCTGTTAGTTATTGACAATCTGTCCAAATATTTTAATACCGCTGCAGGTCAGCTACATGCTGTCGACGGTGTAAGCTTTACTCTGGAGGAAGGCAAAACTCTGGGTATCGTAGGCGAATCCGGCTGTGGTAAATCCACTACCGGCCGTTGTATTCTGAAGCTGATTGAGCCCACCAGCGGCAAAATCATCTTCCAAGGCAACGATATCACCAAGCTGAGCCGTAAGGAAATGCGCCCGCTGCGCCAAAAGATGCAGATGGTATTCCAGGATCCGTTTTCCTCTCTGGACCCGCGTGAAACCGTTATGCAGCTTATCAGCGAGCCTATTATCGAGCATAAGCTGATTAAGGGCAGGGAAGCGATTGAAGAGCGTACCTTGGAGCTGATGCGTACCGTTGGCTTGGCAGAGCGCTATGCCAATGTCTATCCGCATGAGCTGGACGGCGGCCGTCGTCAGCGTATCGGCATTGCCCGCGCTTTGGCGATGAACCCCAAAATCATTGTTTGCGACGAGCCTGTTTCCGCGCTGGACGTTTCCATTCAGGCGCAGATTCTGAACCTGCTCAAACAGCTGCAAAAGGATTTGGGCCTGACCTATATCTTCATTACCCATGACTTGTCCGTTGTGAAATATTTCTCGGATGATATTGCGGTTATGTATATGGGCACTATGGTAGAAAAAGCACCTGCTAATCTGCTGTTCAAAAATCCGCTGCATCCTTATACCAAGGCACTGCTTTCGGCAATTCCTCTGCCTATCGTGGGCAAGGATAAGCCTAAGCGTCAGGTTATCAAGGGCGAAATTACCGCTCCTATCAACCTGCCGGATGCCTGCCGTTTCATGAAGCGCTGCGACTGCCCTGTTGCCGGCGTTTGCGATAAAGGCAATCCGGTATTGCGCGAGGTTGAGCCGCAGCATTTTGTGGCCTGCTCCTGCGTAAAATAATTTATATTGAAAAAATTAATCGCCCTCTGAAAAGCTGATTTCAGGGGGCGGTTTCTTCCAATATTTGTTACTTTCGTCCAATTATATACCAATTTTGGACGAAAGGTTAAGGAGTTGGATGAATAGGGGCGGGTTTTCCCTTATCCTATTGGCGATTCCCTTATTTTATGGTATAATTTAAGGGAATGAAAGGAGGAGTAAGGGAATGAGAAGCTTTAACTACTCAATAATCAGAGAACAAAAATGGGATTCAGAAATTTTGAGCTTGATTGCTGCAATTTATAAAGAGGCAGGTAAACAGGAGCTTTTTGTAAAGCAACGGCCGGAAGAGCTTAATAAGCTGGTAGAAATAGCAAAAATTCAAAGTACGGAAGCGTCTAATGCGATTGAGGGCATTGTTACGACTAGCACTAGAATACGTGAGCTTGTAAACGAGAAAACAACACCGAGAAATCGTGATGAGCAGGAAATTGCCGGCTATCGTGATGTATTAAATATAATACATGAGAATTTCGATGTTATCCCCATCTCCAAAAACTATATTTTACAGCTTCATAAAATTTTGTATGGACATATGAATAACCCGCTTGCAGGAAGAACAAAAAGCGTACAAAATTACATCAGTGCTACGTATCCGGATGGTAGTACTAAGATTTTATTTACGCCGCTTGCTCCTTACGAAACACCGGAAGCGCTTGAGCGTATATGTGAAGAATATAATATGGTTATAGGCAATTTGGAGCTAGAGCCTCTTATCGCTATACCTATTTTTATTCATGATTTTTTATGCATTCATCCCTTTAATGATGGCAATGGAAGAATGAGCCGTTTGCTTACAACCTTACTTTTGTATAGAAATGGTTTTTATGTAGGCAAATATATTTCGTTGGAAGCCAAAATTGCTAAGAATAAGGATTTGTATTATGAGGCTTTGGCTGATTCGCAAGTAGGATGGCATGAGGGTAAGGAAGATGCTATACCATTTGTAAAATATATTCTTGGTACAATTCTTGCTGCGTATAAAGACTTTGAAGAACGTATGACTATCATTGAGCCTAAGCTTTCTGCGCTGGAAATGGTACGTAGAGCAAGTGAAAATAAAATTGGACGCTTTAATAAGCAGGATATTCGCGAACTCTGCTCTACACTCAGTGACAGCTCTATTGAAGCTGCATTGCGTAAGCTGGTGCTGTCTGGTGAATTGCAAAAAGAGGGCAAGGGAAAAAGCACTTGCTATTTTAGAGTTAAATGAGGATATTAAAAATAGAGTAAAATTAACCGCCCACTGAAAAGCTGATTTCAGTGGGCGGTTTTGTGAGAGCGCCTATAATTAATCGTCTGACTGAGAGGCGATGGCTTCGGTAATTTTTGCTGTGAGCGTTTCGTCTGCATCTATAGCTGAGAAATCATTTTGAATTTCTTTGCAGGGTGCAAGAAATTCAGTGTCGCGAATAGCTTGGAGCATGAGTCGGGCTTTTTACTGTTTGTCTGGTATCATGAATGCGAGCCTTCCCTTTAGAAATGCCTTAAGGTAACGTGAATACAATATTTTCTTTTGAATAAGGTGATTTATTTTTTTATCGATGTTTATATATTGCATTATTTTCTATGTCAAGTACTCTGCTATCTATGTCTGAAGTATTGTATTCGATATTAGATATATTATCTTCTGTGTCTAATACTCTGTATTCCGTATCAGAGACTCTGCCCTCTATGTCAGCCGTCTTGTCTTCTGCTGTGGATATTCTAGTTTCTAAATCATGAACGCTTGACTCTAAATCTGATATAGTTCCTTTTAAATCAACAGCCATTGAATGTGCATCGTTTGCTTGGTATTGTAAATTTTTTAATTCATTATGGAGAGATAAGAGCATTCCAAATTGAATGATAACTATAAATATAAGAATAAGTAATATAGAGAGTTGATATTTTTTTAGTCTTTCTTTCATTGTTTATTCTCCTTTTTACCAGCCAGAATGATACTCGGATATTTTAAGCCGTTCTTGTTCCGCAAGTCTTTTATCTCGAATTTCTTTTGAATAAATAGTTATTGATAAATGTGCCTCATCATGTTTTGGATCGTTGTATGAACCTATCATAGTTATGCCAGTTATAATACCTTCCCATTCATACATACAACAATGGTCGGTTAAATCACCAGGGCCAAAATCATCAATTTTATCCAATATGCATGTAGGCTCATCATACATATAAGTCATTTTATCTAATAATAATATCTGATTATGATAATTTGTGAAATTATCTTCACCAGATAAAATGATGTGTACATATTCTAGCTGATTATTATAAAAGGAATATTCTAATGGCTTAATAATAGGAATACCACTTAATTTGCTGTTATTAGCGGGAACTAGATAGGTTGTCGGGACTGGTGGAAATGCAAAATCTATATCTCTAGGTGGACGATATGTAGCATTTGGATAAGCTTGTTTAAATTCTTCTATGCTAATTCCCCATTTTAGTCCTCTGAACCCATTTGGTTCATTGCTGAACGCAAAGGCTGATGTATGTAACATGAATGCTAAAAGTATAAGCCAAATAATATGTTTCATCATTAATCAATCCTTTCAAAATATCTATACAATAAAGAGATTATTTGTTTTGAATATTATTAAGATATTTTCTTAGATGATTAGCAACCATAGTAGCATTTTTATCAGATTCTATAAGTTGCCAATTTTTGTTAATATTACATTCTAGTGATTTGAGCTCTTGATTATCTGTTAATAGATTGAATGGTATATAGAATGATTCACTTAATGGCTCTATAACATATAATGTTTTGAAATGATCTGCATTAGGGAAATTTCCATTACGTCTTAAAGATGCTAATGTATATGGATTTTCAATAGATGTTTTAACAGTAATTACATAGTTAGTTAATTCCTTTTTACCATATTTTGTATTATATATAATCTTTAATGCTATAATTGAGTTGTTATCGATATAAAGTGTTCCTATACCAAAAGAGTTACCTATTTTTGTCATTTTAGGCGTTGGATTAAAAAAGGATTTTTGGAATGCAGTAGAAGTATCAGTCTCAATATAGAATGCATAACTCATAGAAGATATGCATATCATGAGAATAGTATATAGTAAAATCAAAGCTTTTTTCATAATTCTGTTCACTCCTGTTTTTAAAGTAACTTTATATTACTTTGAAAAAATAATTCAATATTAGTTCATTACTAGAAGTATACTCTGTCCTGTAATAAAAAAGCAAGTGGTATTTTTACTAAAAATGTTGAAGAAGGTTTAAACGAAATGCAGATATAATACAGAATACCTTTCTTATTGCTTTATTATAGCCTCTTATTTGAGGTAACTACAGAAGAAGCAAGGAAATTACCTGCTTTCCTCTTTATCTTTTGCCCAAAAAGTGCTATAATAAACATCAAATTGAATCGACCCCTGATAACACGATGAACAAGCAAGTAGGCTTAAGGCTGTGTTTAAGAGAGCGAAGTCGTCGGCTGTAAGCTTCGCACACAAAATTATGCCGAAGTTCCCTTGGGAGTGTCCTGTCTGAAGGCTGCATGGCTGTGTAGGGTGGGCGTAAGGCTGCGTTAAAGCTTGCAAATGAAGGAACAAATTTGGGTGGTACCGCGAATATTTTTCGCCCCTGTAAACTTATCAGTTTTGCAGGGGCGTTTTCTTATTTTTTGGTGACAGTCTATAAAGACCATCTACTGCAGAAACAGCTTCACAGCGTATTATCTGCGCCTGCGTCGAGTTTCTTGGTATCTGGTACTTTTTGAACTGTCCAAGGAAGAAAGGATGAAATCAATGAAAGAAAAATTAGAAGCATTAAAAGCTCAGGCTTTAGAAGAGCTTGCTGCCGTATCTTCTCTTGATGCGCTTAAGGACCTGCGCGTCAAATATCTGGGCAAAAAAGGCCCGATGACCGAAATCCTGCGCGGCATGGGCAAGCTGCCTGCCGAGGAGCGTCCGAAAATCGGCCAGATTGTTAACGAAATCAAGGCTGAGCTGGAAGGCAAAATCAACGAAGCAACCGCCGTTCTGGAGAAAAAGGCGCTGGCTGACAAGCTCGCTAACGAGCAGGTTGATATTACTCTGCCGGGCCGCAAGCCGAAAGCAGGTCACCTGCATCCCGTAACCCTGACTATGCGTGAGATTAAGAAAATCTTCATGCGCATGGGCTTTGACGTTTGCGACGGTCCGGAAATTGAGGATGTATACCACAACTTCACCGCACTGAACCTGCCTCCTGATCATCCGGCACTGGATATGCAGGATTCCTTCTATATCACCGAAAACTATCTGCTGCGTACCCAAACCTCCGGAGTGCAGGCGCGTACTTTGGAAAGCAAGGAGCCTAACACTCCGATTCGCATGATTTGCCCCGGTACCGTTTACCGCTGCGATTACGACGCAACTCACTCCCCGATGTTCCATCAGGTAGAAGGCCTTGTTGTAGATAAAAACATCAGCCTGGCAGATTTGAAGGGCACTCTGGAGCTGTTCTGTAAGCAAATGTTTGGCGAGGATGTTAAGGTGCGCCTGCGTCCTTCCTACTTCCCGTTCACCGAGCCTTCTGTAGAAGTGGACGTATCCTGCCCTATTTGCCATGCTAAGGGCGGCGGCTGCCATGTCTGCAAGGACAGCGGCTGGCTGGAAATCCTCGGCGCCGGTGTTGTACATCCCAACGTATTGCGCATGAGCGGTTATGATCCCGAGAAAATGACCGGTTTTGCCTTTGGTCTGGGCGTTGAACGTATCGCTATGCTGAAATACGGCATTGACGATTTGCGCCTGTTCTTCGAAAATGACCAACGCTTCATCAGTCAGTTCAAATAAGGAGGATCAATCATGCTTGCATCTTTAGAATGGTTAAAACAATATGTAGATATTAACATCTCCGTTGCGGAGCTGTGCGATAAAATTACCCGTGTCGGCCTGGAGGTTGACACCGTTACCCAACTGGGCAAGGGCCTGGAGGGTGTTGTTACCGGTAAGGTTATGGAAATTCACCGTCACCCGGACAGCGACCACCTGTGGGTTTGCATGCTGGATTACGGCCAGGGCGGCGAGCCGGTGCAGATTCTTACCGGCGCGCAAAACGTACATCAATATGACATTGTGCCTGTTGCCGTGGTTGGTAGCGTACTGCCTCCGAGCGAGCGCAACCCACAAGGCCTGAAGCTGAAAAAAGCTAAAATGCGCGGTCTTGATTCCTTCGGCATGCTGTGCAGTGCCGATGAGCTGGGCATTGAATCCAAGCTGCTGCTGCCGGAGCAAAGAAACGGCATCTTCATTCTGCCGGAAAATACTCCAATCGGCGTAGACATTAAAACCGTTTTAGGCTTGGATGATACCGTTATCGATATCGACCTGACCAGCAACCGTGCGGACTGCTTCAGCATTATCGGTTTGGCGCGTGAAATCAGCGCTATTACCGGCTGCCCGCTGAAAATGCCTGCTATGGACGTTAAGGAAGCTGCCGCAGGCAAGGCCAGTGATTATGTAAACGTAAAAATTGACGCACCAGAGCTGTGCTCCCGCTTTGCTACCCGCGTGCTGAAGGATATCAAAATCATGCCTTCTCCCGAATGGATGCAGCGCCGTCTGCGTGTCTGCGGCGTGCGCCCAATCAGCAACGTAGTTGACGTCACCAACTATGTTATGCTGGAGCTGGGCCAGCCGATGCATGCTTATGATGCCGACAAGGTTGCAGGCCACACTCTGATTGTGCGCCGTGCAGAAGAAGGCGAAAAGCTCGTTACCCTCGATGGCAAGGAGCGTGAGCTGACCTCCGCTATGATTACCATCGGTGATGCCGAAAAGGCTGCCGGTCTGGGCGGTGTTATGGGCGGCCTGTTGACCGAGGTTACCGACGAAACCAAGAACGTTATTCTGGAGGCTGCTTCCTTCCACGGTCCGTCTATCCGCCGCACCTCCCGTGCGCTGGGCCTGCGCAGTGAAGCCAGCGGCCGTTTTGAACGCGGTGTTGATACCATCCGCGACCATGATGCACTGAACCGTGCTGCTCACTTGCTGGAGCAGATGGGTGCCTGCGAAACCTTCAGCGGTATCGTAGAGGCTTATCCGGAGGAGCTGAAGCCGGCAGTAATTACTACTACCGCAGCCAAGATTAACGGCCGCATTGGCGTAAACATCGCTGAGGAAGAAATGGTTGCTATTCTTACCAAATTAGGCTTCGGCGTAGAAGCAAAGGATGGCGAGCTGCTGATTACTGCTCCCACCTGGCGCCGTGATATTGACTGCGATGCCGATATCAGCGAAGAAATTGCGCGTATGCATGGCTATGATTTCATCGAAAGCCATCAGCCGGAGCTGACCATCACCCAAGGCAGCCAGTCTGTGCTGGACGATGTTAAGGACGACGTACAGGATTACATGGTAGGCGCAGGCCTGAGCGAAATGATGACCTATAGCTTCATCAAGGCTAACGCTTACGATAAAATGCTGCTGCCGGCAGATGATGCACGCCGTAACTGCATCGAGCTGCTGAACCCGATTACCGACGCCTTCTCCGTAATGCGCACCACCATGGTTCCGAGCGCACTGCAGACTGCTTCCTTCAACCTGCGCAACCACAACAACAGTGTTGCTTTGTTTGAAATCGGCCGTATCTTCCTGCCGAAGGCACTGCCGCTGACCGAGGATCCCGCAGAGCGTCAGCTGCTGACCGCAGTACTGAGCGGCAGCCGCAAAGCACTCAACTGGTGCGATGATAAAGGCAGCGTTGACTTCTATGATATGAAGGGCATCGTTGAAGGCCTGCTGGAAGCAATGCAGGTGAGCGATTACACCATGACTCGCAGCCAACAGCCGTACTTGCATCCGGGCAAGAGCTGTGACATCGTTGTCAATGGGGAGGTTATTGGCTCCTTTGGCGAGGTGCACCCGGTAGTTCAGGAAAACTTTGAGCTGGATCAGGTTACCTACGTGCTGGAAATGGCCGTAGAGCCTTTGGTAGCAAGCGCAACTGCTGTACCGCAATACAAGCATCTGCCCAAATTCCCGAGCATGAGTCGTGATATTGCCGTTGTTGTTCCGGCAGAGGTAACCAATGCCGAGCTGGAGCAGGTTATCCGTGCGCATGCAGGCGAGCTGCTGCAGGGTGTGCGTGTATTCGATATCTACACCGGCAAACAGGTTGCCGCAGGCTGCAAATCCATGGCCTTCAACCTGACCTATCAGGCTGCAGACCGCACTCTGACCGACGCTGAGGTTGATGCTTCTATGAAGAAGGTAATTGCTGAGGTTGCCGAAGCATATAAGGCTAAGCTGAGAGATTAATTAAGATATTATTATTACATATAAAAGGACTCGTTGCCGCTTTTTAGCGGTGGCGGGTCTTTTGTATTGGTACAAAGATTCTGTTATGAAAATATCTGCTTTACAAATTCCTATCGATGTACTATGATAATAATAAGGACCAATATTTTTTATTGAGGGGGTTTTCTTATGTACAAATTATGGAATATGTTAGCAGAAATGAAATCAGATGCTTATGAATGGGTGGAGCTTTCTCACTCCATGAACAATGACAGCCCGGTGTGGAGCGGTATTCCCGCAGGCTCGGTAGAGGTTAGCAAGACAGTTTTCGATTGGGGCAACCCGATGCTGGAATGTTTGATTCAGACCTTCAAATTTCCCGGCCAATACGGCACGCATATTGACTTTCCCGGTCATTTTGTTAAGGATATGCCTTTATCCGAAGCGTTCGGCGCACAGCAGATGCTGTTTCCCTTGTGCGTGATTGATATCACCGCCAAGGTTGCAGAGGATGTGCATTACGCCGTAACGGTGGAAGACATCAAGGCTTATGAAGCGGAATACGGACCGATTCCCGACGGCGCCTTTGTGGCACTGCGTACTGACTGGTATAAAAACTGGCCTGATATGGATAAGCTGAGCGGTATTGCTGACGACGGCAGCGAAAACTTCCCCGGCTGGTCCTTGCCGGCGCTGCAATATATTTATGAAGAGCGCAACGCTGCAGCCAACGGCCACGAAACACTGGATACCGATGCTTCGGCAGAGGCTGCCAAGGCAGGAGATTTGGCGTGCGAGCGCTATGTGCTGGGCAAGGGCAAGCTGCAGATTGAAGTGCTGCAGAACCTGGACCGCGTGGCACCTGCGGGAGCATTGCTTGTTGCTGCCTGGCCGCGTATTGAAGGAGCGACCGGCCTGCCGGCGCGTGTGTTGGCGATTACTCCGAAAAAATAAGAAAAATTTCAGGAGTTTCAAACTAACAGATTAAGAATGAGGCGTACATACGACGTGTTAGTATGTACGCTTTTTTGTTGGCGTGAAAAGTAATAGAAAGTAGTAATCTTTATTGGTTTTGCTAAAAAGAAGAGTGATAAGGGTGTCTAAAAAGTAAAATTAGTTTTATATAAAAATTATGAAATTTTAATCGGATGAACTCGTCTTTAATCGAATTAAGAAATAAAGAAAGGTAAGAGTATAAAATAAACTTAACAAAAAAAGGACAAATTTAAACTATCGGTTTAAGTCAATAGGTCATACATAAAATTTTCTGTATATTTACTTGCAATGTTGATAATGAAAGTGGTATAATGAATTCAGGTAAACTTCAAAATTAGATGCCTTGACTAATTTTGTTGTATTTATTAAAATTTAATGAAAAGAAGGGTTACTTATGAAAAAGATGTTGGCAAAAGCTGTAGCACTTAGCTTAGTATTGGGTGGCGTTGGTTTTGTTGCAAATGATGCATTGGCTGCTAGTAACGTTGAATTAGAGCAAAAAATCAACCAAGAAAGAAATGCGCGTATGGTTGCTGATTTAGACTTGGGTGACCAGATTACCAAAGAAAAAAATGCACGCGTAGAAGCTGACAACAAACTTGGCTAAGATATCAATGCAAATAAAGATAACATTACCAAAGAAAAAAGTGATTGCGAAGAAGCTGACAGCAAACTGAGCGACAGAATCGATGCTAACAAAAAAGCAATTGATAAAGAAGTACAAGATCGTAAAGAAGCAATTACGCAAGAAAGAAATGCACGTACAGTTGCTGAATTAAACTTGGGTGAACAGATTACTCAAGAGAAAAATGCTCGCGAAGAAGCTGACAACAAACTTGGCGACAGAATCGATGCTAACAAAAAAGCAATTGATAAAGAAGTACAAGATCGTAAAGAAGCAATTACGCAAGAAAGAAATGCACGTACAGTTGCTGAATTAAACTTGGGTGAACAGATTACTCAAGAGAAAAATGCACGCGTAGAAGCTGACAACAAACTGAGCGAAGCAATTAAAACTGAAGAAAAAGCTCGTAAATATGACAGCTTAATCTTAGATGATAAGATTACCCAAGAGAAAAATGCACGCGTAGAAGCTGACAACAAACTGAGCGAAGCAATTAAAACTGAAGAAAAAGCTCGTAAATATGACAGCTTAATCTTAGATGATAAGATTACCCAAGAGAAAAATGCACGCATTGATGCTGATAAAGCAGAAGCAGCAGCTCGTGAAGATGCTGACAACAAACTGAGAGCAGATCTCAATCAAGAAACTATTGACAGAGTAGATGCAGATAATCGTTTGCAAACAGCAATCGATCAAAAAGCTGACAAGACCACTGTAGCAGAAAACACTGCAGCAATTGAGTCTAACAAAGCTGCAATCACTCAAGAGAAAAAAGATCGTGACCATGCAGACCAAAAACTGCAAGATCAGATCACTATCAACAAAGGTCAAATCGAAAACGAAGCAACCAACCGTGCTAATGAAGACAAGAAATTGAACGCTAAAATCGATGCTGAAACCGATGCTCGCAAAGATGCTGACAATGCACTGAGAACAGACCTTAATCAAGAAACTATTGACAGAGTAGATGCAGATAATCGTTTGCAAACCGCAATCAATCAAAAAGCTGACAAGACCACTGTAGCAGAAAACACTGCAGCAATTGAGTCTAACAAAGCTGCAATCACTCAAGAGAAAAAAGATCGTGACCATGCAGACCAAAAACTGCAAGATCAAATCACTATCAACAAAGGTCAAATCGAAAACGAAGCAACCAACCGTGCTAACGAGGACAAACGCATCGAAGCTAAATTTGATGGCGAAGTATCTCGTCTGGATGGCAGAATCGACAAACTGAATGATAACGTACAAAAGGTTGGCGCTATGGCTGCTGCTATCGCTAACCTGCACACCATGGGTTATGATCCGGAAGCTCCGACCGAAATCGCTGTAGGCGTTGGCCAATACCGCGACAAGACCGGTATGGCTCTGGGTGCATTCCACTATCCTAACCGCGACTTCATGCTGAGCTTCAGCGTATCCACCGCTGGCGACGAATTCATGGGCGGCATTGGTGCAACCTGGAAATTCGGCCGTAAATCTCCGGAAGAACTGCGTCAAGCTGAAGCTGAAAAAGCTGCAAAAGCAAAACTGGCTAAAGCAGAAGCTGCTAAAAAAGCTGCAAAAGACGCTCGCGTAGCTGCTCAACAAAAGAGACATGCAGAAATGCTGGCTGCTCGCACCGGTAAATAATTAATTTTAAAGAATTAATTTAAAATCCACTAATCATCAAGAGGGCAAGGGTGACTTTGCCCTCTTTTTGTTATATAATGGATATAATAAAACTGTTGATTATGCGAGGTGCAAAAAATGCGTTACATTAAGCTTTTGATAATGCTGATATTATTGAGTATTGCTGCCGTAGGCAACTGCCAGAACCTGCAGAAGGCAGGCGAAACCGATGTCGGTACACTTTATGTGAATGTTGATTCGGTGCAGAGCCTGAGCAAAAGCGGGCAGCTGTATCTGGCTGTGTTTGCGGAGGAGCAGTTCACAGACGCTGAATTTTTAAAGTCACTGCGCGAGGAAGAATCGCTGCAGAATGCTGTAAGTGCCATGTATTTATACCTTTTTAATAACAATGGTACGGAATATACCGTAGCGGCACATTATATAATTGATAAAGACGGCAACGTGTGCCTTGATATGGGCGGTGAAACAGCAGTGCAGCAAACAAAGGGCAAAAAGGAAATGCTTAATGTATATACCAAAGCCTTGGATGCATTAAACAAAAAGGCACAGCAGAGTAAATGGCTGCGCAAATAAAAGCCTGCTGCAGAATCTGGACTGCGTGGCACCTGCGGGAGCATTGCTTGTTGCGGTTGAGCGTTCGTGCCGGAGATAAATGAAAAAATTTTATACACTTTAAACTGACAGATTAAGAAAGAAGCGTACATACGGAATGTGAGTATGTACGCTTTTTTATGTGCGTGATATAATAAATACATTAGCAAAAAGCTTATTAATTAAGTAAAGAAGAGGGAAGTAGGATATTCATGCGTAAATTAAAGCTTGTTTTTCAGATTATCATAGCCTTTATCGTGGCGCTGGCAGCGTACAGCGGTCTTTATCAGCCAAACGCCGAAAGCGTGCGTGCGGCGGTAAAAAATAACCTGCCGCAGAGCATGCAGCAAAAGCAGGACACAGGCACAGCGCAGGGCAGACTGCGTATCAGTGTGCTGGATGTGGGGCAGGCAGATGCGATTTTGCTGCAGGACGGCAAGCGTAATATCATGATTGACGTGGGCAACGATGTTAAGGACAAGGTTGGCGACAGCGGCGGCAGGCAGGCGCTGATTAAGGCGCTCGACAAGGCCGGCGTCAGCAGGATTAAGACTGTTTTCGTGACGCACCATCACCGTGACCACATGGGCAATATCATGTATGTGCGCGGTAAATACGGTGTCAGCAATATTTATGACAGCGGTTATGTGAACAACGGCTATAAAGCGTCCGTGGCGCTGAACAGTGATTTGCGCGCCGGCAGGTATAACGGACAGGCGCTGAAGGCCGGGGATACGATTAAGATTGATAAAAACTATTATATCGATGTGCTGGCGCCGGGAGACTTCCTCAGCAAAAAGGACTTGAAGAATATGAATAACACCAGTCTGGTGCTGATGCTGCATTATGGCAGCTTTAAGATGCTGCTGACGGGTGATGCGGAGGCGCCGGTGGAGGATGCGCTGCAGCAAAAATACGGCACTGCGCTGCAGGCGGACGTGCTGAAGGTGGGCCATCACGGCAGCAAGACATCGTCCTATTGGCCGTTCATCAGCAAGGTTAAGCCTAAGTATGCGCTCATCAGCTGCGGTGATTTTTCGATTTATAAGCATCCGAACAAGAACGTGGTGGGCAGCTTAACGCATCTTGGCGCAAAGGTGCTGACGACGCACGATCACGGTACGCTGACGGTGACAACGGATGGCAAGATGTTTGATGTGCTGACGGAGCGGTAGAAGGTTGCCTAAGGAGAAGATGTGGGGTAGAATAGGGAATATAGGAAGAAGAAGCGGAGGTTGTAAAGATGAAGCATTATGAGGTAGTGGCAGCGGTAATTGAGCATGACGGTAAGATTTTGTGCATGCAGCGTAATAAAGGCAAATTTGATTATGTAAGCTATAAATTTGAGTTTCCCGGCGGTAAGGTAGAGTCCGGCGAAGAGTGTCACACTGCGCTGGAACGCGAGCTGCGCGAGGAAATGGATATGGATATCAGCATTCCTGAGGATGCGTATCTGATGACGGTGGAGCATACCTATCCTGATTTTGCTATTACCATGCATGCGTATGTGTGCAAGCTGGCACAGCCCAAGTTCGTTATGAAGGAGCATGTGGCAGCAAAATGGCTGGCTCCGGCAGATTTAAGCAGCTTGGATTGGGCAGCAGCAGATATGCCGATTGTAGAGCGTTTGCAGCATGAGGAGATTGATTAATCGTGAACAGCAGTGAACTTGCCTTGTATCTTGAGGCGGGCTTTATTGATTTTAATATTGAAACTGACGAGCGCTTTTTGCCGAAGATATTAACTAATAACCAGCAGGAGCAGGTAAAGGTATTAGAAAACCTGCTGTTTGAGCTGGAGCATTGTGATGAATTTTTCTTTTCTGTAGCGTTTGTGACTAATAGCGGTATTGCCTGCTTGATTGATACGCTGAAGGAATTGGAAAATAAGCATATCAAGGGCAAAATTTTGGCTTCGCAATACCAAAACTTTACGGAACCGCGAGCGCTGCGCAGATTGCTGCAGTTTCCTAATCTGGAATTGAAGATAATCACCTCTGGTTATAATTTTCATGCTAAGGGTTATCTGTTCCATACACACGCAACCTCTGCTAAGGATGAAAATTACACTATGATTGTCGGCAGCAGTAATTTGACGCAAAGTGCGCTGACTGTTAACCGTGAGTGGAATGTGCAGCTTTCGTCCATGAAGGACGGCGCTTTAATCAGGCAGATGCAGGAAGAGCTTAATCAGGCGTGGGATGATGCTACGCCTGTTACTAAGGAATGGATTGCTGCCTATGAGCGCATTTATGGTGAAGCGCGCAGCCAACGACAGCGTGCTTATACCAAAATACATAAGCTGTATAAAATCAATCCTAATAAAATGCAGGCAGCAGCCTTGCAAAATATTGCAGCGCTCAGGGCAGAGGGCAAAAATCGCGCTTTGCTGATTTCTGCTACCGGTACAGGTAAAACGTATCTTTCGGCCTTTGATGTGAGGGCAGCGCAACCTAAACGCTGCCTGTTTATTGTGCATCGCGGGCTGATTGCGCGTAAATCTAAGGAGAGCTTTGAGCAGATTATTGATGAGCATATTACTACAGGCTTGTTTACCAGCGGTCATAGAGAAATAGACAGGGATTATGTGTTTGCTACAGTGCAGACCTTGGTGAAGGATGAAAACCTGCATGCCTTTGCGCCGGATGCGTTTGATTATATTATTATCGACGAAGCGCACCATGCAGGAGCTAAAAGCTACCAAAAGGTGCTGAGCTATTTTAAGCCTAAGTTTTTACTGGGTATGACGGCAACGCCGGAGCGCTCCGATGACTGCGATATTTTTAAAACCTTTGACCATAATATTGCTTACGAAATCCGTTTAAATCAGGCCTTGGCTGAAAATATGCTGGTGCCGTTTCATTATCACGGCGTAAGCGAAATTGTTGTAGATGGCGAGCTTTTAGATGATAATGCCGATTTTGTGCGCCTGACCAGTGAAGAACGTGTCAAAAATATCCTGTATTATGCAGATTTTTATGGCTGTGACCAGGGGCGCGTCAAGGGTATAGTCTTTTGCAGCAGGATAGAAGAAGCGAAAGCCTTGTCGGAAGCCTTTAATAAGCATGGCAAAAGAGCAGCCTTTTTGGCTGGTGCTACCAGTGAGGAAGAGCGCGCAAGGCTTATCAAACGTCTTGAAAGCGACGAGGAGGGCGTAGATAAGCTCAATTATCTTTTCTCTGTTGATGTTTTGAATGAAGGTGTAGATATTCCTTCCGTCAATCAGATTATTATGCTGCGTCCTACGCAGTCTGCCATTGTCTTTGTGCAGCAGCTTGGTCGTGGTCTGCGTAAGAGCAAGGCAAAGCGTTATCTGGAGGTTATTGATTTTATCGGTAACTATGAAAATAATTACATGCTACCGATAGCGTTGTATGGTGACCGCAGCGGCAGTAAGGAAAAGCTGCGTCGCATTGTGCATAATAACTTTTTACCGGGGGCATCGACGGTTTATTTTACCGATGTAGTTCGTGAGCGCATTTTTGAATCCTTAAATAAAAATAATTTTCTGGAGCTGCGTCAGCTAAAGGAATCCTATCAGTTAGTTAAATCTAAGCTTGGTCATGCACCGATGATGCTTGATTTTCTGGCTTTGGGTGACAAGGATCCATATTTGTTTATCCAAAAGAAAAAATCCTATTATAACTTCAGGCAGTATGCAGATCATTACGAAAGCACGTTGAGTGCAACGCATGGCAGGCTGTTGGAGTTTATCAGTCTGGAGCTTGCTAATGGCAGACGCTTGGAGGAGGTTGCGCTGTTGCGCTATTTAATGCAGCATACGAAAATTGACGTGCCTGAATTTATGCAATATATGCAGGATAAATACCAGCTTACTACCTCGGCAGCAACTGTTGCCAGCGTAGTGAATGTATTGAGTATGCAATTTTTTAAAGCTGCGGATGCCCAAAAATATGGTAATATGCCGTTGGTGAATGCGAATGCAGACAGCATTTGCTTAAGTGAAAAATTTAGCAGCATGCTTGCAAATAAGGAATTTTACGGCTATGTTAATGATGCTTTGGCCTATGCGGAAAAACGCTTTTTGTCTGATTATAAGCCAGCAAAATTTTATCATGGCTTTAAGCTGTATGGTTCGTATACGCGTAAGGATGTCTGCCGTATATTGAACTGGGCGAAGGATGAAAGCGCTGTTGTTAATGGCTATAGGGTAAAATATAATACCTGTCCGATATTTGTAACCTATAAAAAAGACGAGAATATCAGTGAAAGCACTAAATACGATGACAGATTTGCCAGTCCTACGATTTTTAACTGGCAGACGCGCAGCAGACTTAATATTGATTCGCCGGAGGTTGTGGCGATTGAGCAGCCGGAAACACTGAAGCTCCTGTTTATCAAAAAGAGTGATGCTGAGGGCTCAGAGTTTTATTTTATGGGCGAAATGCTGCATAAGCAGAGCATCGGTACCACTATTACCGGCAATAATGGTGAAAAGCTTTCTATAGTGCAAATGTTTTATGAAATGAAAACGCCGGTAGAAGCAAAGATTTATGATTATTTTGAAGGATGATTGCTTATAGTCTTATGTGAAAGTCTTTTTGATGACGAGCTTGGCGTTAAGCAGAAACCCAACGGAGGTACACCATGGAAAAACCAATAGTAAAAGACGAAGCCTTTTTGGCACAAAAATCGCAGCCTGCAACCTTTATGGATATTGCAGTAGCGCAGGATTTATTAGATACGCTCGCAGCTCATGCGGACCGTTGCGTGGGCTTGGCAGCAAATATGATTGGCGTGCAAAAATGCGTTATCGCCGTAAATATCGGCCCCACGAATATTGCGATGCTGAACCCGGAGATTATCAAGCGCTCCGGCAAGTATATGACGGAGGAAGGCTGCCTGTCGCTGGAGGGCGAGCGTGCTGCAGTGCGCTACGAAAAAATTACGGTTTCCTATCAGGACATGCAGTTTAAAAAGTGCAAGCAGAGCTTTAGCGGCTTTACGGCGCAGATTATCCAGCATGAGATTGACCATTGCCATGGTATTATAATTTAAGCGCGGGATAGCCCGAGAGGCTGCAAAGTGCTTGTGTATTCAAAAAGAATGTTAGAAATTATCTTAGAAAATATCGTCACTGCTCCCGAAAGGCTTGGTCTGCCTGTAGTGTATGCGGAGTCAGACGTGCTGCTTTACAGGCAGTACGGGCGTTATGACACGGTTGCCGTGCAGCGCGAGGGCAGGCAATTACTCGAGCGTGTGGAAGCATTGCAGGAGGAGTATGACATCGCTGCATTGCCAAGGCTGGCTAAGCAATATAACAGCTGGAGCAAAAAGCTGCAGCAGCTAAAGTTCAAACGCTTGCTGCATGGTGAATTTGTTGCGGGCAAGGGGATTACGCTTTATGTGAATGCTATCAGGCAGGAATGTGCTGAGCATGGCTGGGATTACGCAGCCTATTATGATTCCGTGCTGGTGAATGAGCGTGTGCATCTGCTGAATTATCAGGCAGTGCTGGCGCACTTTGGCGCTGCCGGCGCAGCGGTGCAGAGTGCGGAGTACAAGCAGGCGCAGCGCTATTGGTACGGCCGGCAGACGGAGGCGGCGCAGGCTGCCGTGGTCAAGGAAACGTTGGCGGAGTTTGCCCGCTGGCTGTGGTGCCTGCAGCAGGGACAGCATAGTATAGCGCAGGCGTTTTTGCAGACGCGCGAGGAGGGGCAGGCGTGCATTCCTTGCTATCCTTATGCAGGAGTGCGGGGACTGTGCGCGTTGCACGCAAGTTCGCCGCAGGCTGCAGTGCGGGCGTACAGCGAGCTGTGGCAGCTGTCGCTGACGAGCTGGCAGCAGGCGTATGCGCGGATAAAGCAGCTGAACGCAGCAAAATAGCAAAAAAATAACAGCCCAATTCTCAAAGCATGAGTTTTGGGCTGTTTTCTTATGCAATTTTTTAGGCAAAGCCAAGCATTAAGCCGATTTGTCTTACGATAAACGCCACGCACCAAGCCACAACAAGCTCATAGCCCATAAGGCAGAGCGTGCTGGTATCCGAGTTCATCTCGCGGCGGATGGTGGCCAGCGCTGCTACGCAGGGCGGATAGAGCAGGCAGAACACCAGAAAGGTGTAGGCTGTGAGCGGCGAAAAGAGGCTTGCCAGATCAGGCGCACCGCTGCTGCCGACTGCAAGCACGGAAAGCGTACTGATAACCACCTCTTTAGCGGTGATGCCGCAGATAAGCGAGGTTGTTGCCTGCCAGCTGCCGAAGCCGAGCGGTGCGAAAATCGGTGCCGCCAGCTTGCCGATGGAGGCAATAACGCTGTCAGAAGCATCTACCATGTAAAAGCGCACGTCAAAGTTTTGCAGGAACCAGACGATGATGCTGACAAGGAAGATAACCGTAAAGGCCTTATGCAGAAAGTCCTTGGCCTTTTCCCACATATGCATGATGATGTTGCGCGCCGTCGGCAGGCGGTAGGCAGGCAGCTCCATGACAAAGGGGACCGGCTTGCCACGGAACACCAGGCTGTTGAGCAAAAAGCCGGAGAGAATAGCTACGCAGATACCGGTGAGGTAGAGCGAAAGCATGACCAGTCCGCCGTTATGCGGGAAGAAGGCGGCGATGAACATACCGTAGATGGGGAGCTTGGCGCTGCAGCTCATGAACGGTGTGAGCATGATGGTCATTTTGCGGTCGCGCTCACTGGCGAGGGTGCGTGATGCCATAATTGCCGGCACGCTGCAGCCGAAGCCGATGATCATCGGCACAAATGACGAACCGGATAGGCCAATTTTACGCAGCATCTTATCCATAACGAAGGCAACACGCGCCATGTAACCACTGTCCTCCAGCATCGAAAGGAAGAAGAACAGGGTGACGATGGTCGGCAGGAAGGAAAGCACGGCGCCGACACCGGAGAAGATGCCGTCGATAATCAGCGAGTGCATCGGCGGTGCGATATTCAGCACGGTGAGCGTATTATCAACCGAAGCTGTTACAGCATCGATGACATCGCTGAGGATGTCGCTGAGAAAGGCGCCGATAACGTCAAACGTGAGCCAGAATACAATGCCCATGATAAGCACGAAAATAGGGATAGCATAGAATTTATGCGTCAGATAATGGTCGATTTTTACAGAGCGCAGCTGTGCTTCCGTATGCGTGGGCTTCTGCACGGTCTGCGCGCAGAGGTCCTCGATATAGGCGTAGCGCATATCTGCCAGCGCCGCTTCCTTATCCGTTTTGAGGTTTTGCTCCATTTCGGTAACGAAGTGGCCGATGATATCGCATTCGTTTTCCGAAAGCTGCAGTGCCTTGGCGAAATCGCTGTCACCTTCGATAAGCTTGGTGGCGGTAAAGCGCAGCGGCAGGTTCTGGCGGCGTGCTTTAGTTTCAATCAAATGGGCGATACTGTGAATAGCGGTATGCACAGGACCGCTGCAGAAATCAAGACGCTGTGGCAGATGCTGGTTTTGAGCTACCTCTACGGCGCGGCGCAAAAGCTCGCCTACGCCCTCGCCGGAGTTGGCGGTGATGGGGACAACAGGCACGGTGAGCGAATCCTCCATTGCCTTGATGTCAATACTGCCGCCGCTGCCGGTGAGCTCGTCCATCATGTTGAGGGCGATGACCATCGGGATATTCAGTTCAATGAGTTGCAGCGAAAGATACAGGCTGCGTTCGATATTAGTTGCGTCGATGACGTTGATAATTGCGTCCGGCTTATTGTATAAAAGCAGGTCACGCGTAACAATTTCCTCCGAGGTGTAGGGAGAAAGCGAGTAGATGCCGGGCAGGTCGATAACGCCTGCGTCCGGTACGGCGAGAATCGTACCTTCCTTCTTCTGGACGGTTACGCCGGGAAAGTTGCCGACGTGCTGGTTACTGCCGGTGAGATAGTTGAACAGCGTGCTTTTGCCGCAGTTCTGGTTGCCGACGAGGGCGAAATGCAGCTTCATGCTTCGCTCACCTCCGGCGTAACGGTGATTTTTGCGGCTTCCTCCGCACGCAGTGTCAGCTCGTAGCCGCGCAGAGAGATTTCCAGCGGGTCACCGAGCGGTGCGCGCTTGCGTACCATGACGCGGGTGCGGGGTGTGAGCCCCATATCCAACAGACGGCGACGCAGAATGCTGCCTTCGCCGCCGACCTTAGCGATGATAGCCTCCTGACCTAAGGGAAGCTTATCTAATGTTGTAGTTTCCATGATTTTGACCTTCTTTGATTGATTTTGCTTAAGCTTTAATTATATATATGAAGCATGAAGCGGTCAAGTAAAACAGGGGTTTTAGCGATAAACGTTAATTAAAAAATATACAATGTAGATTTTGTTACAGCTTTACATGACGGTGCCGTTGGTGAGGCGGATTTTTTCTGCCTTGGCTTCTGCCAGCTGGCCCTGATTAATCATACCGTATTTATGCATAGCGGCCAGCACCAGCAGCTGACGTTTTTTGCAGCCCTCGGGGTTTTCCAGCGGATTGAGGCTGGTGGGCGCGTAGGGAAGCGAGGCGATGACGGCGGCCTCGGCCAAAGTCAGCGCCGAAGGTGCCTTGCCGAAGTATGTTCTGCTGGCCTGTTTAATGCCGGTGGAGCCTGCGCCGAAGTAGGTGGTGTTCAGATAAAGCTCCAGAATTTCGTCCTTGCTGTAATTGTCCTCCAGCATGAGCGAGAGCACAGCCTCTTCAATTTTACGCTCCATGCTTTGCTCGTGCGAAAGAAAAACGTTTTTGACAAATTGCTGCGTCAGCGTGCTGCCGCCCTGTACTACCTCGCCGGCGTTGATGTTGGCCAGTGTGGCGCGCAGAATACCTTCTACGGCAATAGCGCCGTGATTATAAAAAGCGTGGTCCTCTATAGCAATCAACGCCTGCGGAATATCGCGCGACATGGCGTCAAGACTTGTCCAGTTCGGATTTTGGCGGATAGGATCGATAACCTCATCCATATTAAAGGCCAGATAGAATTTATGTACTGGCGAGGGCCATTCCTCCTTGGGAGGCAGCAGGCTGGTGAAAAGCGCCATAGCGGCGGATTTTTCGTGCTTGCTGACCTTCTGCTGCTCCTGCTGTACGGGGGTGGTAGGCTGAGCCTTATCCGTAATGCTGTCATAGCCCACCATGCCTATAAAAATAAGCAAAGCCATGATAATAATTTTAAACATAAGATACACCTCGTTAGTGATTTTGATATATTTTAAACAGTGACGTGTATAGCTTTCACGTCTATTGTAACAATAAAGTGTGAATTTGGCAAAAAATACTGGTATATTTACCTTTTAGGTAGTAAAATAAGATTGTAAAATGGATTATTGTCCCTTAATTTTTACAAAAAAATTCACAAAGTGCTTGCAAAATTATACAGTTTGGTTGTATAATTATCGAGTACAAAGGAGGATGGATATGAAAGCAAGTGTTATCGGTGCAACAGGCTATGCAGGAGTTGAGCTTCTGCGCCTTCTGGACGGACATCCGGAAGCGGAAATTGCCGTGATTACCTCTGAAAGCAGTACAGGAGAGGCGATTGCTTCTATGTATCCGCATTTGTCAGGACGGATTGAAAAGAATCTGCAGTCTATGCAGGAGCTGGATGCTATTGCTGCAGCAAGTGATGTGATTTTTATTGCCTTGCCTCATGGCCATGCTATGAAGATAGGCAAGCAGCTGCGAGGCAGTAAGACCAAGATTATTGACCTAGGCGGCGATTATAGATTTAAGGATTACCATGTGTTTGAACAGTGGTACAAGGTGAAGCATGAGGACCAGGAGGCACAGGCTGTCTACGGTCTGACCGAGCTTTTCCGTGATAAGGTGCGTGGGGCGCAGCTGGTAGCAAATCCCGGCTGCTACACGACCTGCAGCATTCTGGCGCTGGTGCCGCTTTTAAAATATAAGCTGATTGAAACGCAGGGCATTGTGATTGATGCCAAAAGCGGTACGACTGGTGCGGGCCGCAGCCTGAAGGCAGGCAGTCTTTACTGCAGCGTCAACGAAAGCTTTAAGGCCTACGGTGTTGCTTCGCACCGCCATACGCCGGAAATCGAGCAGATTTACAGTGAGTTTGCCGGTGAGGATGTAGTGATTCAGTTCACACCGCATCTGCTGCCTGTGGACCGCGGTATTTATGCAACCTGCTACGCACAGCTGAAGCAGGGCGTAACGGATGCACAGATTGAGGAGGCCTATCAGGCAATGTACGGCGATGAATTTTTCATCCGCCTGCGCGGCAAGGGAGTTTGCCCGGAATTGAAGAATATCCGCGGCTCCAACTATGTGGACCTTGGCTGGCAGACCGATAAGCGTACAGGCCGCATTATTGTGATGAATTGTATTGATAATCTTGTTAAGGGTGCTGCGGGACAGGCAGTGCAGAACATGAATGTGATGTTTGGCATTGATGAAACTGCCGGCCTGCGTCAGCTGCCGCTTGTTCCTTAAGCTTGTTATAACTATTATACTATAAAAAGGTGCTTAGCGGTGATGCCGCTGTAGAAGAAAAGATGTAAGCACCAAGGAAAGAGGGGAATCTCATGAAGAAAATCGAAGGCTGGGTGACTGCACCGCAGGGCTTCCTTGCTGCCGGCGTCAAGGCCGGTATCAAAGCCAGCGGCAATCATGATGTAGCAGTTATTTTTAGTACCGTGCCTGCTGCCTGCGGTGCGGTATTTACACAAAATAAAATGTGCGCTGCTCCAGTGCTCGTGAGCCGCGAGGTCAACAAGCACGGTTATGCGCAGGCTATTGCCGTAAACAGCGGCTGTGCCAACGCCTGCACGGGCGAGCAGGGATTGGCGGATGCCAAGAAAATGCAGGCGCATATGGCAGAGCTTTTAGGCATTGCGCCGGAAGCAGTCTTTGTCTGCTCCACCGGTGTTATCGGCCAATTCCTGCCGATGGACAAGCTGCTGACCGGCATTGCCGATGCTGTTGACAGCCTGGACGAATGCGAGGGCGAAAGCTGCGCTATGGCGATTCAGACTACGGATACCTTTATCAAGCACGCTGCCTATGAAACGGAAATCGGCGGCAAGAAGGTAACCTTTGCCGGTATTGCCAAGGGTGCGGGTATGATTCATCCGAATATGGCAACTATGCTGACCTTCATCACTACTGATGTTGCCGTTGCTCCCGATGTGCTGAAGCGCGCGGTAAAAAAGGCTGCCGACAAATCCTTCAACATGGTTGTTGTCGACGGTGATACCAGTACCAATGACAGCATGATTGTGCTGGCCAACGGTCTTGCCGAAAACGAAATCATTCTTTCGGAGGAACATCCGGACTATCCGGCCTTCTTTGAAGCGCTGGTTGCCTGTGCTACTGACCTTGCCAAAATGATTGCTCATGACGGCGAGGGCGCTACCAAATTCCTGGAGGTAAATGTTACCGGTGCTGCAACCTGGGAGGATGCCAAAACCGCAGCGATGGCGATTGCCAAATCGCCGCTGGTAAAAACAGCCTTCTTCGGTGAGGACCCGAACTGGGGGCGCATTGTCTGCGCTGCAGGCTACAGCGGCGCTGCCATGGAGGCAGATAAGGTAAATCTTTCTATCGGCGGTATCCGTCTGGTAGAAAACGGCATGAACTGCAATGTGCCTGCCGAAAAGCTGGTGCCGACCATGGCTGAGCATGATATTTCCATGAGCATTGACCTGGGTGCCGGTGAGGAAAGCGCAACCGTTTGGACTTGTGATTTCAGTTATGAGTATGTGAAGATTAACGGCGAGTACCATACTTGATTGGCCGAGCGATAAAGCACCATATGCTTCGTCAAGCCTCCTAGACGTACTGTTAGATGCGATGTAAGGCATCACCTGCTTCACAATGGTTCCTCGACGTACCTCTAGTACGCCGTCGTCACCATTGGCTCGCATCTGATACCTTCTCTCGCGTCTCTTTGGAGGGAAGCAAAAGTCATAAATATAAACGTAAAGCAACTATATAAAGTACGATTGAGATTACATCTAATACCTTCTCTCGCGTCTTTGGAGAGAAGCAGAAGTAATAATAAATATAAACGCAAGACAAATATAAAAAATGAGGGAGGACATCACCTATGTTAATGAACGAACAACAAGTACATACCTTAATGGAAGCACTGCCGTATCTGAGCAATTTTAAAGATAAAACCATTGTCGTAAAATATGGTGGCAACGCTATGCTTAACGATGATTTGAAAAACAAGGTGCTGCAGGATATCCTGTTCCTGCAATACGCCGGCATGCGTCCGGTAGTTGTTCACGGCGGCGGTCCGGAAATCAGCCGTCAGCTGGAGCAGGCCGGTAAAAAGAGCGAATTTGTCGGCGGTTTGCGTGTAACCGATGCAGAATCCGCAGCTATTGCCGAAATGGCGCTTGTAGGCAAAATGAACACTGACCTTGTCGGCCGTCTGAATGCTTTGGGTGGCAAGGCTGTCGGCCTCAACGGTAAGGATGCTAACCTGCTGAAGGCTAAAAAATATTTGGCTGATGTTTATGAAAACGGTGAGGTTAACCTGGTAGATATCGGCTTTGTCGGCAGCGTTAAGGAGGTCAACACCGATTTGATCAACTGCCTGCTGGACGGCGGTTATATTCCTGTAATCGCTCCGACCGGTGTTGGTGACGAAGGGGAAACCTATAACATTAATGCAGATGTTGCTGCCGGTGAAATTGCCGGTGCGCTGAAGGCAGAAAAGCTGCTGGTGCTGACTGATGTCCGCGGTATTTATTCCGCATATCCGGATGAAAGCAGCTTCATTTCCACTCTGAGCTTTGAAAAGGCTCATGAGCTTATCCTTAAGGGCAGCATTGACGGCGGCATGATTCCTAAGGTTCGCTCCTGCATTAAGGCTCTTAGCGGCGGTGCCAAGAAAACACATATTATTGACGGCCGTGCCGAGCATTCTATTCTGATGGAGCTTTTCAGCGACAAGGGCGTTGGTACCGAGGTAGTTAAGGAAATCTGACAGCAGGGGCTTGTATGAGGGGGAGATATTCTTGACGATGGATAAAAAAGCAATTATAGAAGAAACAGAAAAATATTATCTGCCTGTATTCGGCAGATATCCGATGGTTATGGAGCTTGGCCAGGGCTGCCGTGTGTGGGACAATGAGGGCAATGAGTATGTAGATGCCTTTGCCGGTATCGCTGTCAACAGTCTTGGTTACAATCATCCTGTGCTGGTGAAGGCTATCAGCGAGCAGGCTGCCAAGCTGATGCATTGCTCCAACCTGTATTATACCGAGATTCAGGCGAAGGCCTTGCGTGTTGTTGCCGAGGCTACCGGCATGGACCGCATTTTCTTTGCCAACTGCGGTGCTGAGGGCAATGAGGGCGCTATGAAGCTGGCGCGTAAATACGGCGTGAGCAAAGCGCCTACGAAATATAAAATTATTTCTGCGGACGAATCCTTCCACGGACGCACCTTTGATACGCTGGCTGCTACCGGCCATGATTATTATCATGTCGGCTACGGTCCGCTGAGCCCCGGACATGTGCTTGTGCCCTACGGCGATATCAAGGCGCTGGAGGCTCAGATGGATGATGATGTCTGCGCTGTTCTGCTGGAGCCTATCCAGGGTGAGGGCGGCGTACATGTACCGTCTGACGAATATCTGCAGCAGGTGCGTGCGCTGTGCGACAAGCATGATGCACTGCTGATTTTCGACGAGGTGCAGACCGGTGTTGCGCGTACCGGCAAATGGTTCGCTTATATGCACAGCGGCGTGAAGCCTGATGTTCTGACCTTCGCCAAGGGCATCGGCGGCGGCTTCCCGGTTGCAGGCTTTGCTGTGCCGGAGCGTCTGGCGCATGTGTTCAAGCCGGGTGACCATGGCGGCACCTTCGGCGGTAATCCGCTGGCTTGCGCCGCTGTGTACGCAACGCTGACGACTATCAAGTCCGAAGGACTGGTAGACAAGGTTGCGGAGAAGGGCGAATACTTTAAGAATGAGCTGCGTAAGCTGCAGGAAAAATATCCTGATAAGGTTACCGATGTCCGCGGCTGCGGCCTGATGCTGGGCATGGAGGTTGCAGGCGAGGGCAAGCCGATTGTGGAAAGCTGTTTGGCGAACAATGTTATTGTGAACTGCACTGCAGGCAATGTTATCCGCATTGTACCGCCGCTGATTATCAGCAAGGAAGAAATTGATATCGTGGTTGCTGCGTTGGATAAAGCGCTGGCGGCCTGTTAAAAAACGAGAGGGGATAAAAAATGAGTTTAAAAGACAAAGACCTGATTTCTATTCATGACCTTAGCGTAGGCGAGGTCGCAACAATTCTTGATGTGGCAAAAAAATTGAAACGTAAGCAAAAGGCCGGTGAGCCTCACCAATATTTAAAGGGCAAAACTTTGGCTATGCTGTTCTCCAAGGCTTCTACACGTACCAGAACCTCTTTTGAGGTAGGCTTCTGGCAGCTGGGCGGCCATCCGATTTATCTGAGCGATTCCGCTTCCCAGATAGGCCGTGGCGAACCGATTCGCGATACCGCACGTGTACTTTCCCGTTTTGTTGACGGTATTATGATCCGTACCTTCTCTCACGATTCCGTTATTGAGCTGGCTAAATATGCAAGCGTTCCTGTTATCAACGGCCTGACCGATTTGCTGCATCCCTGTCAGGCTCTGACCGATATCTTCACTATTCAGGAGAAGATGAAGGTTCTGAAAGGCCGTAAGCTGGTTTATGTAGGCGATGGCAATAACATGGCACACTCTCTGATGTTTGCCTGCGCCAAGGTGGGCATGAACATGATCTGCGCCAGCCCGAAGGGCTATCAGCCTGATCCGGAAATCCTGCGTCTGGCGCAGGAGGATGCTGCCCAGACCGGCTGCAGCATTACCGTAGAGGAGGATCTCTTCAAGGCTGCCAAGGGCGCCGATGTGCTCTATACCGATGTATGGACCAGCATGGGCGAGGAAGCGGAGCGTGAGGTTCGTTTCAAAGCACTGCATAATTATCAGATTAACCAGGCGCTGCTGAACGAAGCACGTCCGGAAGCAATCGTTTTGCACTGCCTGCCTGCACACCGTGGTGAAGAAATTACCGAGGAAGTGCTGGAAGGACCGCAATCTGTTGTATTCGACCAGGCAGAGAACAGACTGCACGTACAAAAGGCTATTATGGCGCTGCTGATGAGCGACGAAGTACTTTAAAACAGGTCTTGAATGTATAAATATAACGGCTGAGCGTATAGGTTTATATGCTTAGCCGTTCTTGTATACAGACAAAATTTTCTGAAATACGCTATATTTTGGGCTTTTTGTTACATCCTGTACACAAAAAGTATTGTATACATGCGTTAAAATACTTGATTTATGCATAAAAAGGGTATATAATACAAGAAGTTTGTAAGTTTATTCACTAATGCATAGCATTATACAGAAATGGGAGGCCATTATAATGAAAAAAGAAGATATTAAGAAAGTAGTTCTGGCTTACTCCGGTGGCCTTGATACATCCGTAATCATCCCCTGGCTGAAAGAGCATTATAACAACTGCGAAGTTATCGCTGCCTGCGCTGACCTTGGCCAAGGTGACGAACTGGAACCCGTTCATGACAAAGCACTGAAAACCGGTGCAAGCAAATGCTACATCATGGACCTGAAAGAAGAATTCATCAGCGACTATGTATGGCCCACCGTTAAGGCAGGTGCTGTATACGAAAAGAAATACCTGCTGGGTACTTCCTTCGCTCGTCCGCTGATTGCTAAAAAATTAGTTGAAATCGCTGAAAAAGAAGGCGCTGACGCTATTGCTCACGGTGCTACCGGCAAAGGCAACGACCAGGTTCGTTTCGAACTGTCCGTAAAGGCTCTGGCTCCGCAGCTGGCAATCATCGCTCCGTGGCGTGAGTGGGAACTGCGCAGCCGTGACCAGGAAATCGACTATGCTGCAGCACATAACATTCCTATCCCTGTATCTCATGACCATGACTATTCCATGGACCGCAACATGTGGCATCTGTCCCATGAAGGCAGCGACTTGGAAGATCCGTGGAATGCACCGAAAGATGAACTGTTCATTGTTACCAATATTCCTGAAAAAGCTCCCGATAAACCGGAATATGTTGAACTGGAATACGTTGAAGGCGTGCCTGTAAGCGTTAACGGTGAAAAACTCAGCCCGGCTAAGATCGTTGAAAAACTGAACGAAATCGGTATCCGCAACGCTGTTGGTATTACCGATATGGTTGAAGACCGTCTGGTTGGCATGAAATCCCGTGGCGTTTATGAAAACCCTGCCGGCGCTATCATCTACTACGGCCACAACGATCTGGAAAACCTTTGCCTGGACCGTGCAACCCAATCCTTCAAGCAACAGGTTTCCATCCGTTATTCCGAGCTGGTTTACGATGGCATGTGGTTCAGCCCGCTGCGTGAGGCTCTGGATGCATTCGTTAACGAAACTCAAAAAACCGTTACCGGTACTGTTCGCATGAAACTTTATAAAGGCAACATCTACAGTGCAGGCGTTAAATCCCCGTACTCCCTGTACAGCCAGGAATATGTAACCTTCGGCGAAGACGAAGTTTACAACCAGGCAGATGCTACCGGCTTCATCAACCTCTTCGGCCTGCCGCTGAAAGTAAGAGCGCTGATGAAGAAAGGAAACCTGAAATAATGGCTAAGCTTTGGGGCGGTCGTTTCAGTAAGAATACGAACGAATTGGTGGACGCATTTAATGCGTCCATTGATTTTGACAAACGCTTATATCACGAGGATATCCGCGGCAGCATTGCTCATGCCGGTATGCTGGCTAAATGCGGTATCATTCCGGCAGAGGACGGGGAGAAGATCATTGCCGGTCTGAAAGACATCCTGGCTGATATTGAAGCAGGTAACTTCCATTTTGACGTTGCGCTGGAGGACATTCACATGAATGTGGAAGCGCGTCTGACCGAACGTATCGGCAGCGCCGGCGCCCGTCTGCATACCGCACGCAGCCGTAACGACCAGGTTGCACTCGATATGCATATGTATATGAAGCGTGAGGTTGCCGAAATTGCCGAGCTTTTGCTCAAATTTGAGGAAGCTCTTTTAACAGTTGCCAAAAAGCACGAAAAAACTCTGATGCCGGGTTATACCCATCTGCAGCGTGCGCAGCCGATTACCTTTGCTCATCATATGCTGGCATATTTCAATATGCTGCAGCGTGACTTCCGCCGCCTGCTGGGCGTTTGGGAAGGCGCGGACATGATGCCGCTGGGTGCCGGTGCGATTGCGGGTACTACGTTCCCCATCGACCGTTTTATGGTTGCGGAGGAGCTGAACTTCGGCACAGTTTATCCGAACAGCATGGACGCAGTAAGCGACCGTGACTATATCATTGAATTCCTTTCCTTTGCTTCTACCCTCATGATGCACATGAGCCGTCTGAGCGAGGAAATCTGCCTCTGGAGCAGCACTGAATTCGGCTTTGTGGAGCTGGACGATGCTTTTGCCACCGGCTCTTCTATGATGCCGCAGAAGAAGAACCCTGATATTTCCGAGCTGGTACGCGGTAAAACCGGCCGTGTGTATGGTCATCTGATGGCTATGCTGACGACGGCTAAGGGCCTGCCGCTGACCTATAACAAGGACCTGCAGGAGGATAAGGAAGGCTTCTTCGACGCTATCGACACCGTTAAATTCACCTTGGCTGTTTATCGTGATATGATTCTGACGATGACGGTTAATGTGGACAAGATGGCGCAGGCAGTGAGCAAGGATTTCTCCAATGCCACCGACCTGGCAGACTATCTGGTACGTAAGGGCCTGCCCTTCCGTCAGGCACATGAGGTTGTCGGCAAATGCGTTGCTTATGCAATTCATCAGGGCAAGTTCCTGCCGGAGATTTCTCTGGAGGAATACAAGCAGTTCTCCGACCTATTCGAGAGCGATTTGCTGATAGCTCTGAAGCCCGAGCATTGCGTAGAAGCACGTAAATCCTACGGCGGCCCTGCTTTCTCCGAAAACGAGAAGCAGTTCGCTATCGGCGACAAGGTGCTGGCTGTGCAGCAGGCTAAGTTGGAGGAGCTGCAAAGCAAGCTGTAAAAATTTAATAGAGCAAAATTATAGAGGCTGTCACGAAAGTGGCAGCCTCTTTGCTTGTAGTGCAGGGGTTAGCAAAAAAATATTGACAAATTCTGATGGAAAATATAAAATTATACTGAAATTAAATTCAGTGAAACGGAATTCAGTATAAAAGGAGGTTACAGGATGTTTGTCGGTAGAGAAGCAGAGTTACAGCAATTAACAGAAGTTTTTGCTCAGCCAGGTAAGCAGGCAGTGATGCTTTATGGCAGGCGCAGAGTTGGTAAAAGTACGCTAATTTTAGAAGCTATAAAGAATATATCTTGCAAAGTTATTTATTATGAGTGTCTCATGACTTCTCTAGAAGATAATTTAAGAAGTCTTGAGGCGAAGGTTAAGGCTTGCTATAATAATAAATTTTTACATTTTGTCGATTTCGAGGAGCTGTTTGAATTTTTGGGGTCGCAGCAAGAAAAAGTCATCATTATTATTGATGAATATACATATTTGAAGAAAACAAGTGACGCTCATTACATAGATTCGCTGTTTCAGAGAATTGTTGACAGCTTAAAAAATAATATAGATCTTGTACTGCTTGGTTCATATGTTGGCATGATGAAAGAATTGCTTCAACAAGAAAATCCGCTGTTTGGCAGATTTTCTTTAATTCTGCATATCAGGCCTTTTGATTATTATGATGCATCTTTATTTTATGCAGAGCTTTCAGCTTCTGCAAAACCAGCATTATATGCAGTGTTTGGTGGCAGTCCATTTGTTAATGTACTTATTAATGAGGAAGAGAATTTAGAGGGTAATATTGAACGATTGCTGCTCAATGCAAATAGTCCTGTCAGCATCTATATGGAATATATTTTATTGGCGGAGCTATCTAAGGTGGCGAATGCTAATATGATTTTGTCTGCTTTGGCTAATGGCAAGAAAAGGTATGGAGAAATTGAACAGCTGATTTCCAGCAATTCCAATGGCAGCTTAGACAAGCAATTGAAAAATTTATTGGAGATGGAGATTATTCAAAAGGTTTATCCGATTAACAAGAAAAATGATAAGAAAAAGACTTTCTATGAGATTAGTGATAATCTAGTGCGTTTTTATTATGCCTATATCTATAATAAGCGTGATGTTATTGCAAGAATCGGTACTAAAAATTTTTATGAGCTGTATATAAAGAGCAGCATCAAGACATTTATTTCGCACCGGTATGAAGCCATTGTCAGAGAGTATTTTTCCAGACAGTTGCGAGAAGGAAAAAGGTCAGATGTGTATGATATCGGAACTTTTTGGTATGATATGCCTAAGGAAAGACGTAGCGGCGAATTTGATTGTGTTTTAGAGCTGAAGAATGGTTATGCATTTTATGAAGTGAAGTATTACGATAAGACTTTTTCGAGGGCGGAGGCAGAGGCTGAAGTGCAGCAGCTGAAAAATGTGTTGAGCTTTATGGAGGTTAGCAGGCTTGGTTTTGTGGCTCTATCTGGTTTTGACTTTACCAGTTCTGAGTATGAGCTCATCAGTGGAGCAGAGCTGTACAAGTATAATTGACATAATCAAACGAGCACTACTTGCAGGGTATGCAGGTAGTGCTCGTTTCGCGTTATAGAAATGTGTAAAAATGGGTTTGACGCTACAGGACACCCCAATTTATCTTATTTGAAGAACATAGCGTAATAGCCGTTGAAGAAGATATACAGGACAATCAGCGGCAGAATGTAGGTTGCATAGAAGCGCATCCATTTCGGGAAGCCTATGCCCTTACCGGTATCAACCTCTTCAATGAATTTGTTCCAGCCCCAGCCGTAGCGGGTAGTGCAGAAGGCCAAGAAGATGAGGCTGCCTAAAGGCAGGATGTTGTTGCTGACGAGGAAGTCTTCCAAATCCAGCACGCAGGTGCCTTTGCCCAGAGGCTCAAAGCCGCTCCAGATATTGAAGCCGAAAACGCAGGGCAGGGACAGCAGAATCATGCCGATAACAGCAAAGGGGATGAGGCGACGGCGGTCACCGCCGGTCAGCTCGCAGATGCTGGAGATAATCATTTCGAATACAGCAATAACAGTGGACATTGCCGCAAAGAGCATGAAGAGGAAGAAGAGAGTGCCCCAGATACGTCCGCCGTTCATAGCGTTGAATACGTTGGGCAGGGTGATGAAGAGCAAGTTCGGGCCTGCATCCGGCTGGATGCCGAAGCTGAAGCATGCCGGGAAGATAATCAGACCGGCAACAATTGCTACGAAGGTATCGAGGAACATAATCCACAGCGCTTCGTTGGTGAGCTTCTGCTCCTTGCCGATGTAGCTGCCGAAGATGGACAGAGAGCCCATACCGATGCTCAGCGTGAAGAAGGCCTGGCCCATAGCGGCGAAGATTACCTCGCGTACACCGTGCTCGGCAATTTTGCTGAAGTCGGGGTAGAGGTAATACTTGAGGCCGGCTTCACTGCCCGGAAGCAGCATGGAGTTGGCTGCAAGCACAACCATCAGCACGATGAGGAAGGCCATCATAATCTTGGTGATGCGTTCAACGCCGTTGCGAACGCCTAGGTAGCAGACGCCGAAGCAGAGCATGATGATGATTGCCATGTTACCGGCCATAGTTGCCGGGTCCTGCAGCAGAGCGCCGAAAACACCTTTGATGCCCTGAGCGTCAAGGCCGGAAAGATCACCGACAGCCATTTTGTAGAGAAAATAAAGCATCCAGCCGCTGACGGTGGTGTAGAACATCATGAGGATGATGTTGCCGGCAATAGTTACATATTTGAACAGATGCCATTTAGTTCCCTTCGGCTCCAATGTGTCGAAGGATTTGGCCGGGCTGCGTCTGCTGGCGCGGCCGACAGCGAATTCCGCTACCATGATGGGCAGGCCCAACAGCAGCAGGAAGCACAGGTAGATGAGCACAAAGGATGCGCCGCCATATTGACCTGTGACGAAAGGAAAGCGCCAGACGTTGCCTAAACCAATGGCACAGCCGGCAGAAATCAGGATAAATCCCAAGCGTGAAGAGAAGCTCTCACGTTCCATAATACATATCGTCTCCCTTACTAATACAATAATAGTATATAGTATAAGCTATTATCCTGTTTTTAGCAAGCTAAAGAGAAATAAATGCTTTCGCAGGCTGCGGTAACGGCAAATTTGATATAGGCCTATCAGGAATATTAAATATAACAAATCGTTATAACATTTAACTTGACTATCGGCAGTACCTATTTTATAATAGCCTCACACACAGAGATGGGTTTTGTGTGTAGAGGAGAATTAAAATGCAGAAAAAGTATCTTATTATTTTGAGTACTGTCGTTTTATCTTTATGCGGTGCTGCTAGCCTGGTTTACTATGATGCTCTTTTGAGAGCCTAGTGAAATTTAAGCGGCGGCAATTTACATCCGGCAATCGCAGCTGCAGGACATTATCAGAAATATAAAATGTCTGCAGGATTACCCCACCCGGATGCCAAAAATAATTACAAGGCGTAAGCAACGGAGCTTACGTCTTTTTTTCTGCCCGCCAACGCTTGCTGGTGTGTTGGCATATAATTATAGTAAGGAATTTTCTTCGCACGGAGTTTGGCAACATGATATAATATAATTAATATAGACTGTCCGTTATTAGCTTGTTAAAAGTAAATATAGTATAGATTAAAAGAATACGCATTGACACTCTGGTTTAAACGAAGGAGGGATGAAGCAATGCTGTTAGGTATTGATGTAGGCGGAACCTTTACGGATGCCGTGGTGCTGAGGCAGGGCGAGGTGGTGGCGCAGGCCAAGCGCGCGACGACGCATGACGATGTGCTGCAGTGTGTGCTGGCGGCGCTGGATGCGGTGCTGCAGCCGGGAATGGCGCAGGAGCTGGAGCGTGTGGTAATATCCAGCACTATCGTGACTAACGCTTTGACCGAGGGCAGCCTGCCACCGGCGTTTTTGGCAATTATTGCCGGACCTGGCATGAACGTCAGGGGACATCTGCCGGTAACACCGTATTATCTGTCGGGTTATGTGGACCATCGCGGCAAGATTACGGCTAACATCGAATGGAGCAGGCATCAGGAGCTGCTGCGGCGCAAGGGCAGCGGTGTGTGCGCGGTGAGCGGCAAGTTTTCCGTGCGTAACCCGCAGCTGGAATATCAGGCGGAGCATGAGCTGAAAAAATGCGGCTACAGCAAGGTGTTTTTGGGTAGCGAGCTGAGCGGTGAGCTGAACTTTGTGCGACGCAGCAATTCGGCCTATTTTTCCGCGCAGGTGTATGAGCTTTTCACCCGCTTCTGCAGACGCATCGAGCGTGCTCTGGCAGAGCGCGATATCAGCGCTCCGGTGCATATTCTGAAGGCGGACGGCGGTACGCTACCGCTGGAGGCAGCTTTGCAGCAGCCTGTGGAGGCTGTGTTTACCGGTCCTGCTGCTTCCGTACTGGGCATAGAGGCGCTTTGTGCTCCCAAAGTGAACAGCATCTCGCTTGATGTTGGCGGCACTACTACCGACATTGCCTTCTGGGAGAACGGCCTGCCGCTGATGGCCCGCAAGGGTGCGGCGGTTGCCGGTTATCCTACGGCAGTGCGCGCCTTTCATATGCGCAGCATCGGCATCGGCGGCGACAGCAGGCTGCATAAGACGGAAAACGGTTATGTTGTCGGCCCCGAGCGCGAAGGTCCCGCTGCCGCTGTCGGCGGCAGTACGGCAACGCTGAGCGATGCGCTGATTACGACTGGTTATGTGCATTTCGGTGATGAGGCAAGGGCGCAGGCGGCGATTGCCGCTCTGGGCGGCGAGCCGCAGACGGAAGCACGCAAGATTGTGGCTGCCGCTGTTGAGCAGATTAAAACAACGATTCGGGAAATGCTGGACGAATGGGCCAAGCAGCCCGTATATACGGTTAACGATGTTATCAAGGGCACGGAATTTATTCCGCAGCAGCTGATTGGCGTGGGCGGCGGCGCACCGGGCTTAATCAGGGCGCTGGGCGAGGCGATGGCACTGCCGGTGGATATTCCTGCCGGAGCGATGGTGGCGAACGCTATCGGTGCGGCGGTGGCAAGGCCGACGCTGAGCGCAGGACTCAGAGCGGATACTACCGACGGCTATTATATTATTCCTGAGGGCGGAAAACGCGAAAGCCTGCCGCGACGCTTCAACAAGCAGGCGGCAGAGGAGCTGCTTGCAAGCTGGCTGCGGGAGCAGACGGCGCAGTGGCAGCTGCCCGACCAGGAAACGGAGCTTATCAGCTACGAGCATTTTCATACAGTACACGGCTATTACGAAACCGGCGATATCTACAGCCTGCGTATGCAGCTGAAGCCGGGAATTCTCTATAAGGTTAGCGGCAGGGAGGTGAGCTTCTGATGGCAAAGAATACCTTGGGATTAGTATTTTTCCCTGCGTTTGACTGGATGATCAGCCCCGGTCACCCCGAACGGCAGGAGCGCTTATTATATACGCGCGACCAGCTGGAGGAGGAGGGCCTGTTCGATTGCGAGGAGATTAAGGAATATCGCCCGCGTCTTGCTGAAATCGAGGATTTGCAGCGTGCGCATGTCGGCGTGCCGGCGATTGCACGTCTGATTACGCCGGCGCATCTGACATCTGCGGGAGGCTGTTTGGCGGCGGCCGATGCCGTAATGCAGCGGGAGGTGCAGCGTGCCTTTGCTCTCGTGCGTCCGCCGGGACACCACGCTATGCGTGTAGTACACGGAATCCGTGGTTTTTGTACTATTAATATTGAAGCAATAATGGTAGAATATTTACGTAGCAGGTATAATATCCGTAAAATTGCTGTTGTGGATACCGACGTGCATCACGGCGACGGCTCGCAGGATGTGTTCTACCACGATCCCGATACGCTGTATATCTCCTTCCATCAGGACGGGCGCACATTGTATCCGGGCACAGGCTTTCCTAATGAAGCAGGCAGTCCTGCGGCCTGGGGCACGAATATCAATCTGCCCTTGCTGCCGGGAACAGGCGACGAAGGACTGCACCGCCTGTATGACGGCTTAATCACGCATATTCTGGAGGACTTTCAGCCGGAGCTGATTATCAACAGCGCCGGGCAGGATAACCATTTCAGCGACCCGCTGGCTTCCATGCAGGTGACGGCACAGGGCTATGCGCGTCTGGCGGATAAGCTGCAGGCGGATATTGCGGTGCTGGAGGGCGGTTATTCGATTGAAAGCGCCCTGCCTTATGTCAACACCGGTATTATTCTGGCGATGGCAGGCATGGATTACAGCAAGGTGGTGGAGCCTGATCTGCGCGGACTGCGACCGCAGGATGAGCGCTGCAATAAGCGCGTAGACCAGCTTATTGCCGAGGTAGGCGATTTGTACTTCAATCGTGAACGCACGAGCAAGGAATTGCTGGCGAAATGCGGTAATATCTGGCAGCGCAGCAAGCATATCTACTACGATGAGGACGGTATCCGCGAGGAGCAGGTGGAAAGCGTGCATTATTGCGAACGCAAGGCCTGCCGCGGTTATTTTACCCTGCAGACGGCGGCCGAAGGGACGCGCTTTGGCGACCAGAGCGCTTTCATTACCTGCCTGACGCGCGAAATCTGTCCGCATTGCCGGCAAAAGGCCTATGATGCAGCGCTGGCAGAAAAGAAGCGTGGCCGCTGGCAGTATGTGCTGGTGCAGGATATTGCCACAGGCACAGTAGAAAATCTGTAAATAATAAGCTTTAGGACGCTGCAAAACAAATATGCGTCTTAAGCTGAGAATCGAGGTTAAATAATGATTAATGAATTGGTTGTAGCTACCCATAATCAGGGCAAGGTGGAAGAGTTTAAAACTTTAATGAAGGATTTGCCGATTGATATCAAATATCTGGCAGATTTCGAAGCAGTAGAAGCACCGGCGGAAACAGGCCGCACCTTTGCTGCCAATGCCCGCCAAAAGGCTACCTATTATGCAAAGAAGCTGGGCAAGCCCTGTATTGCCGATGACTCCGGCTTAGAGGTGCAGGCACTGGACGGTGCTCCCGGTGTGCGCAGTGCGCGCTATGCCGGCGAAAAGGCCAGCGACGAGGACAACAACAACCTGCTGCTGCACAATATGAAGTTTCAGGTTAAGCGTACCTGCCGCTTCCGCTGTGCGCTGTGCGTAGCACAACCCGACGGCAAGGTGCTGAACGAGGTAGACGGTATCTGCGACGGCATGCTGCTGCATGAGCCTTTAGGTGAAAACGGCTTCGGCTACGACCCGCTGTTCTGGTCCACCGAGCTGCACAAGGGTATGGCAGAGGCTACCATGCAGGAGAAAAACAAAATCAGCCATCGCGGTAAGGCAATCCGTAAGCTGGTTGCTATCTGGAGCAAAAAGAAATGAGAATAGGCATTACGGGTGATACGCATGGCAGCGCGCAGGCGATTCGCCGCATTCTGCAGCAGACACCGCCTATCGAGCTGTGGCTGCATACAGGCGATTATGCGGCCGACGCCAACCGCCTGCATGATGCGACAGGCATCAAAACAGTGCGTGTGCGCGGCAACTGTGATTTATTGGATGACGGCAGCCGTTTTGACGAGTACATGGAAATAGAAGGCTACAAAATCTGGCTGACGCACGGACACAGATATATAGAAAGAAATGTACAGGCTGATTTGGGCTATTGGGCTAAGCAGCTGGGGCAGGATATCGTGGTGTTCGGTCATACGCATGTGCCGATGGCAGAGTATTATGCGGAAACGCTGCTGGTGAACCCCGGCAGTCCGTCCCGCCCCCGCGGCGGCTCGGAGCCTTGCTTTGCGGTGCTTACACTGCAGGCGGGGCAGACGCCGCAGGTGGAATTCTTCAAGGTCTGAGTATTTGGCTAAGAAAATTTTGCGCAGTAAGCAAAAATCTTTTGACAATTTCTCGAAATGATGTAGTTTACACAGAAAACATCTTGCAAAACAGGGTAGTTTAATATACAATAAGTGTATACTATTTAACGGACGGAGCTAATGATTTTTTAGACAGCTTACGTCGGGAAATCTTGGGAGGAAAAAAAGATGACAATGACTCTGCGTGAAGAAGCTCTTAAATTACATATGGACAATAACGGCAAAATTGCTGTAGTAAGCAAGGTGCCTATTGCAACCCGTCATGATCTGGCTATTGCCTATACCCCGGGTGTAGCTGAACCATGTAAGGATATCAAGGAAGATAAAAACCTCTCCTTCGAATATACCTGCCGCGGCAACATGGTTGCTATTATTACCGACGGTACCCGTGTACTCGGCTTGGGCGATATCGGCCCCGAAGCTGCTATGCCGGTAATGGAAGGCAAGGCTGCACTGTTTAAAACTTTCGGTGATGTTGACGCTGTGCCTGTTTGCCTCGATACCAAGGATCCGGACGAATTCATCCGCACCGTTAAGCTGCTGCAGCCTAACTATGCAGGCGTAAACCTGGAGGATATTTCCTCTCCCAAATGCTATGAAATCGAAGATAAGCTGAAAGAAATCTGCGATATTCCTGTATTCCATGATGACCAACATGGTACCGCTATTGCCTGCCTGTCTGCTGTACTGGGCGCACTGCGCTTTGTTAAAAAAGACATTGCTACCGCTAAATTCGTTGTCAACGGCTGCGGTGCTGCCGGCAGTGCTATCGGCCGTCTGCTGGTAAACATGGGTGCACAAAATGTAATTATGGTTGACCGCTTCGGCGCTCTGTATGAAGGCATCGACGCTAAGCTGGACCGCATCCAGAGCTATCTGGCTACCGTAACCAATAAAGAACATAAGCAGGGTACTCTTGCTGATGTTGCCAAGGGTGCGGACGTTATGATCGGTGCTTCCGCTCCGAACGTATTCACCAAAGAAATTATGCAGAGCATGGCTGATAAGGCTATTGTTTTTGCTCTGGCTAACCCTGTTCCGGAAACCAGCTATGATGCTGCCAAGGAAGCAGGCGTTGCAGTTGCCGGCACCGGCCGTAGCGACAGACCGAACCAGGTTAACAACGTAACCGTATTCCCGGGCGTATTCCGCGGTGCTATTGATGTACGCGCACGCGCTATTACCGAGGACATGAAGGTTGCCGCTGTTTATGCTATTGCCGACCTGATTGACGAAAAAGACCTGCGTGAGGACTATGTAGTACCTGACGCTTTTGACCCGCGTGTTGCTCCTGCAGTTGCTGCCGCTGTAGCTAAGGTTGCTATTGAAAAGGGCCTGGCACGCAAAATTGTAGATCCTGAGGTTGTAAGAGCCAATACTGCTAAACGCATCGGCCGTTAAGCCGCAGTATACAAATATTATTCTCACAATGACAATGTGAGCTTAGGAGGATGAAAACATGAGAGAAATAAAGGTTAGTGAAGTCACTGATGTTATTGCCAAGCTGTGCATGGATTCCTGCTACTATCTCCCGCAGGAGATGATGGACAAGATCAGAAATGCCGCTGTTGAAGAAGAATCTCCTTTGGGCAGGGAAATCCTTGCTACCTTGATTGAGAACTTCGAGCTGGCTAAGAAAAAAGCTGTTCCTCTGTGTCAGGATACCGGTCTGACCGTTGTATTTCTGGAAATCGGCCAGGAAGTGCATTTTGTTGACGGCGATTTGTATACTGCCATTCATGCAGGCGTAGCAAAGGGCTACACTGAAGGCTATCTGCGTAAATCCTCTGTAGGCGACCCGGTATTTGATCGTAAAAATTCCGGTGATAATACTCCGGCAATTATCCACACCAAGATTGTTCCCGGTGAAAAGGTTAAAATTATCGTTTGCCCCAAAGGCTGCGGCAGCGAAAACATGGGCGCTTTGAAGATGCTGAAGCCGGCAGACGGTGTTGAAGGCATCAAAAAATTTGTTGTTGATACCGTGCGTGCCGCAGGCCCTAACCCCTGCCCGCCGATTACCATCGGCGTAGGCATCGGCGGCAACATGGAGCGTGCCGCTATTCTGGCTAAATACGCGCTGACCCGTACCGTAGGCGAGCACAATAAGGATGAGCGCTATGCGGCACTGGAGGACGAGCTGCTGGAGCTGGTAAACAAGACCGGCGTCGGTCCTTCCGGCTTGGGCGGCAGCACTACCGCTCTGGCTGTAAATGTTGAATTTACCCATACCCATATCGGTGGTATGCCCTGCGCTGTAAACCTGAACTGCCATCAGGCACGCAAGGCTGAAGCAGAAATTTAAAGGAGGCGCCTGAAGATGAGTGAAGAAGCTGTAATCAAATATATCAATGCTCCGCTGACCGAAGAAACTGTCAAAGACCTGCATGCAGGCGACGTTGTACGCATCAGCGGTTATATCTACACTGCACGCGACGCTGCTCACAAGCGTTTGTATGAAGCGCTGGAGCGCGGCGAAAAGCTGCCTTTGGACCTGACCAATAATGTTATTTATTACGTTGGTCCTACTCCTGCCAAACCGGGCGAGGTTGTCGGCAGTGCCGGCCCCACCACCAGCGGCCGTATGGATAAATACACTCCGACCATGATCGAGCAGGGCATGCGCGGCATGATCGGCAAAGGTCTGCGCAGCCAGGAGGTTATTGATGCCTGCGCGAAACATGGCGCTGTTTATTTCGTTGCTGTAGGCGGTGCTGCTGCGGTAATCACCCAATCCATCAAGAGCGAAACCATGATTGCTTACGAAGACCTGGGACCGGAGGCTATCCGCAGATACGAGGTTAAGGATTTCCCGGCAATCGTCTGCATCGACAGCGAGGGTAATGACTTCTATAAAGTTGGTATTGCCAAGTATAAAAAAGAGTAACATTGTTAACAGATTAAGGGCAGGATTTTCTGCCCTTAATTTTTTTTGCGATTAATGTTGACAAAGACACTAGGATAATATATTATTACTCACATCTTAATAACACGCTCTTATCAAGAGTGGCGGAGGGAACAGGCCCGATGATGCCCGGCAACCAGACGAAGGTTATGGTGCTACATCCTGCAAGTGTAATCTTGAAAGATGAGAGGAAGACCGGCTCCTTCCTCAGAAGGAGTTTTTTTCTTAGGCGGATGTTTTGCAAGACGTGTTAAATAAAGAAAGGGAGTAAGAAAAGATGAAAAAATTATTAGTTGCATTACTGGCATTAGTGAGCCTTGCAGTTGTTGCTGCAGGCTGCGGCGGCGGAGACAAAAAGGCAGACAACGGTGCTGACAAAAAGGTAACCTTGAAGGTTGGCGCTACCGCTGTACCGCATGCTGAAATCCTCAACCAGATCAAAGGCACCTTGGCTAAAGAGGGGGTAGACCTGCAAATTATCGAATTCAGCGATTATGTTAAACCGAACCTGGCTTTGAACGATAAGGAGCTGGATGCCAACTTCTTCCAGCATGAGCCTTATCTGGATACCTTCGTTTCCGAGCGCAAGATGAATCTTGTATCCGCAGGCAAGGTACATATCGAGCCGATGGGCATTTATTCCAAGAAAATCAAATCTCTGAATGATATCCCCGAAGGCGCTAAAATCGCTATTCCTAACGACCCGTCCAACGGCGGCCGTGCGCTGGCTCTGCTGCAAAGCGCTAAGCTGCTGAAGCTGAAGGATGGCGTTGGCGTTAAGGCTACCGTAGGCGATATCGTTGGCAACGACAAGAAGCTGAAGATTGTGGAAATCGAAGCTGCTCTGCTGCCGCGTTCTATGGATGATACCGATTTGTCTGTTATCAACTCCAACTTCGCTATGGAAGCTAAGCTGAATCCGGTTAAGGATTCTCTGTTCACCGAGCCGAAGGAATCTCCGTATGCTAACATCGTTGCTGTCCGCAAGGGTGACGAAAACCGTCCGGAAATCCAGAAGCTGATGAATGCTCTGCGTTCTCCCGAGGTTAAGAAGTTCATCGAGGATAAATACAAAGGCGCTGTTGTTGCAGCGTTCTAAGCAAAGCAAAACTGCTGTCGCATGTCAAAGTGCGACAGCTTTTTTATGTTTTGAAAAACTGTCAGACAGTCTACTCCCTACAATATTAGATGAAGAGCTATTACGTCATGTGTATGTTGTTGTTTTCAAGATATGCTGTTCACAAAAGCGCAGGCAAAGAACAGAGCTGTTTTCTGTGCATCCGCCTGCAAAATATGCTATACTTAAAGTATCTTATATGAGGAGATGGTACAATGTTTAAAAGAATTTTACTTGCCGCTATGCTAGCCTTTATTCCACTTAATGTCAGCAGTCCGACCGAAGCAGCGGTGCAGGCGGAAATGTCAGTTGCAAATAATCAGGTATCCGTACAGCAATCTATGCAGCTTTTTAACGATGAGAAAAGTGCCATTTCTATGCTGATGCCTGCAGGCTTTTTGACTAAAGGTGAGTATACGCCTGATAATAAGGAAATTTTTCAAGTAAGCTATTCTAATGTGCAAATGTTTATCTATGTAAGTCCTATAGATAAATCTGGTCCTAATTCTGCTAAATTTATAGATGAAGTACTTGCCGGACTGAAGAAGAAAATAGCTGCAAGAAAGGATGCTGAGCTTCTAGAAAACAAAATTATTAAGCTGGATGGCAGAAAAACACTGCATTTTGTCCAAAAAATTAATGCCCAGCCTAAAGCACCTGATTTTATAATGGATAACTATACTCTTTTTACTCCTAATGATATGATTGATTTTCGTTTCAATATTGAGGCTGACTATTATGAAAAATTCAAGGCATCAACCATGAATGAGATGATTGCTTCTATCAAGATTGGTACTAAATGGAAACGTTTTGCTACTCCTGACAATAGGTATAGCTATGAGCTGCCGGAAGATGTGTATAATGCAGGAGCTGCCTTTGACCATCAAATGTTAGGTAGTAATGATGATATGATGACGGGCATTATGGTGCAGAAAATAGCTGATAATCCTAAATATTCCTATTATCCGCAATCTCTTGCTAATCTTTCGGCTGCAGAGCAGGCTGATTTAGATAAAAAGATTATTAAGCAGTTAAAATCAGAGGTCAGAACAGCAAGAAATATCAAAAATGAATTTACTGTTGTAAATAATTTACCATGTATTAAAAGCAGCTTTGATGATGTTACCAGTCACAGTATTGCCTATATTTTTATACAGGACGGAAATTACATTTCCTATGACTATATTTTCAATGCCAAGTTGGCTTCTAAACTGGCTCCTGTACTGGAACGCTCGGTAAATTCTATTAAATTTTAATCCCTTGGCTAAAAGTGTAAGTCTTGGAGAAAGTGTATTTTTCTAATGACAGAAATATGCTATACTTAAAGAAAAACTAATCTTTAAATCGTGAGGTAGAATATGCGTAAATATGCAAAATTTTTCGTAACCCCGAAGGGAGAGCGTGCCGCACGCGGCGGTCATCCCTGGGTGTTTGGTGAAGAGGTAACTAAAATCGAAGGCGATTATGCCAATGGTGATCTGGTGGATGTAGTAACGTCCAAGGGCAAGTATTTGGGCACCGGTTTTGTGAACGACCATTCCAAAATCCGTGTGCGCATTATTTCCACCAATACTAATGATAAGTTTGACGAAGCCTTTTGGGAGCGCCGCCTGCGCTATGCGCTGGATTACCGCCTGACGGTTATGGGCGAGCGTGATTTTAACTGCTGCCGTCTGATTTTCGGTGAAGCGGATATGTTCCCGGGTCTGACCGTAGATCGCTATAATGATCTGCTGGTAACGCAAACACTGTCCTTGGGCATTGAAATGCGCAAGCAGATGCTGTTTGAGCTGCTGATTAAAATTCTGCGCGAGATGGGACAGGAAATCCGCGGTCTGTACGAGCGCAACGACGTAAGAATACGCCTGCTGGAGGGTATGGAGGAGGGCAAGCACTGGTTTGCTACCAATTTGTGCCCCGAACCCGGCGCTGTGACTACCGAGATTGTCGAAAACGGCATCGAATATACGGTTGATGTAGAAAACGGCCAAAAGACAGGCTTTTTCCTCGACCAGAAGTATAACCGTCAGGCGATTGCCAAGATTGCCAAGGGCAAGCATGTGCTGGACTGCTTTACCCACACAGGCTCCTTTGCGCTGAACGCTGCCAAGGGCGGCGCTGCGAGCGTTACCGCGGTTGATATCAGTGCGGAGGCAGTGCAGATGGCAGAGCATAACGCTGCGATTAATAATTGCTCCGATGTTATGCACGGATTGCAGGCCAATGTTTTTGATTTGCTGAGCGATTTGTTCAACAAGCATTCGCGTGAATATGACTTTATTATTCTGGACCCGCCGGCATTTACCAAATCCGGCAGCACGGTGAAGAATGCGATTCGCGGCTATAAGGAAATCAACCTGAAGGCGATGAAGCTGCTGCCGCGCGGCGGTTATCTGGCAACCTGCTCATGCTCGCACTTTATGAAGGAGGAGCTGTTCGTGAAGATGCTGCAGGACGCTGCACATGACGCCAACGTTTCCCTGCGTCAGATTGAAGCGCGTCAGCAATCTCCGGATCACCCGATTCTGTGGCAGGTGCCGGAAACAAATTATCTCAAATTCTATATCTTCCAGGTAGTATAAAAACTCAGTCTAAAAATATGCTGCTGTTAAGGGGGCGTTATTGTGCAGGCTTTAGAGGGTATTCGTGTGCTTGATTTGTCGCGGCTGCTGCCGGGACCGTATTGTACAATGCTGCTGGCCGATTTCGGCGCAGAGGTTATCAAAATCGAAGAACCGGGACGGGGAGATTATGCCCGCAGCTTTCCGCCGTTTTTAAAGGATTTCGGTTATTGGCATCTGCAGCTGAACCGCAATAAAAAGAGCGTGGTGCTCAACCTGAAGTCGGAGGCGGGACGCCGGGCATTTTTGGAGCTGGTGAAAACCGCTGACGTGGTGGTGGAAAGCTATCGCCCGGGCGTACTGACGAAGCTTGGCATTGACTATGCGGCGGCGAAGGCTGTGAATCCGCGTATTATCTACTGCTCGCTGACAGGCTACGGCAAAAAAGGCCCCTTGGCTAAGCAGGCCGACCATGATATCGGCTATGTGAGCCTGGCAGGTATTACTGCTATGAGCGGTGAGGCGCAGGGCAAGCCAGCGATTCCGGGCGTGCTGATGGCGGATATGAATGCGTCGATGGCGGCGGGCATGAGCATTATGATTGCACTGCGCCATGCACAGATGACGGGCGAGGGACAGGAAATAGATATTTCACTGTACAATGTGGCGATGACGCTGATGCCCGGTGCTGCGAGCCTGTACTTCGGCAGCGGCTTTGTGGCAGAGCGAGGCAACAACTGGCTGACGGGTGCCAACGCCAACTATAATATTTATGCGACTAAGGAAGGTCGCTACCTTGCAGTGGGTTGCCTGGAAAAGAAGTTCTGGAGCAACCTGTGCGCTGTGCTGCAGCGCCCCGATATGACGGACCTGATAGATGATGATGCTAACCACGACTACTTAAAGCAGCAGCTGACGCTGGAATTTGCCAAGCACACGCTGCCCGAATGGGAGCTACTGTTGGAGGGCAAGGATACCTGCGTAACGCCGGTGCTGGATTTTGCTGAGGCGGTAGACGCACAGCAGACCAAGGCCAACGAGATGGTGCTGGATGTAGAGGATGCGGAGCTTGGCAGCTACCGGCAGCTGGGCTTTGCCATGAAGCTGAGCGCAACGCCGGCAGCACTGAAAAAGCGTGCGCCACGCTTGGGCGAGGATACGCAGCAGGTGCTGTCGCAGGCGATTGCCGATGAAAAGCTGCTGGCGGAAGCATTGCAGACGAAATAAAAAATGACCTCCTGAATTTTCAGGAGGTCTAATTTTTTGTAAGCTTTAAAGTTTTTGAGGCTTATTTTTCTACACGGCCGGGATATGCTTTGAGTGCTTCGCCCAGAATGTAGATAGCGCGCTCCAAATCCTCGCTCTTTAATACATAAGCAAGGCGTGCTTCGTTGATGCCGCTGCCGGGGGTGTTGTAGAAGCCGTTGCCGGGAGCAAACATAACGGTTTCGCCGTCGACAGCGAAGTTTTCCAGAGTCCAGATAGCAAATTTTTCTGCATCGTCGACAGGCATGTTAACCATGATGTAGAAAGCGCCCTTCGGGTCGGAAGCCTTCACGCCGGGGAGTTTTTTCAAAGCTGCCACGATGGTGTCGCGGCGTTTTTTGTACTCTTTGTTAACCTCTTCCAAATAGCTTGCCGGAGTGGTGTACAAAGCTGCTGCACCAACCTGCTCCAGAATCGGGCTGCACAGACGAGCCTGGCAGCATTTGATAATCTGCTTGCTGAGCTCCTTGTTTTTGCTGATGATGCAGCCGATACGCGCACCGCAGGCACTGTAGCGCTTGGAAACGGAATCGATGATGATCAGGTTGTCGTCCAGCTCGGGCATGGTGCCGAAGCTGCGATATGCGCCGTCATAAACGAATTCACGGTATACCTCGTCAGCGATTAAAGCCAGGTTATGCTTGCGCACGATGCGGGAAATCATATCCTGCTCTTCTTCGGTATAAACTACGCCGGTAGGATTGCCGGGGTTGGTGAGCAGGATTGCTTTGGTTTTCGGAGTGATGTGCTTTTCGATTTCTTCTTCGCTGGGCAGGTGGTAGCCGTTTTCTACGCTGGTAGGAACAGCGTTGATTTTAGCGCCGAACTCCTTGCAGAAGGTGGTGTAGTTAGCGTAGAAGGGTTCGAAAACCATGATTTCGTCGCCGGGGTCGCACAGAGCCATAACTGCGAAAATCAGGGCCTCGCTGCCGCCGTTGGTAACGAAAATATCTTCAATAGCATAATCCATGCCTTTTTCTGCATAATATTCCTGTACAGCCTTTAAGAGGAACATTTCGCCCTTGGAATTGCTGTAGGCGATTACCGGTGCCTGAAATTCACGCACACTGTCCATGAATTGTGCCGGAGTGGCAATGTCAGGCTGGCCGATGTTTAGATGATAAACCTTTTTGCCTGCAGCCTTGGCTGCGTCAGCATACGGAGACAGCTTTCTGATAGGAGATGCTGTCAGGCTTTGAATACGTTGAGAAAGTATCATGAAAAAAACTCCTTGCTGTTATAGTTTGTTTTGGGGCAGATGTAACTGCTTTGTTTATTATAGCACAGATTTTGCCGAGATTGTATATAGTAAAATATTAATACTGTATACATTTGACTTTTTGACGCAAGCACTTTTTGAAGAAACAGTTTGGCAAATGGTTGTCGTTCGCAGAATGCTTTTGCATAAATATTAAAAAAATGCTATAATGAGGACGTTATTTTTAATTTTTTGAAGGAGTGATTGTCCCCTATGCAAACAACGCAAGCAAAAAATCAGACCGGCGGCATTCTCGGCCTGATTGAACGCGTCGGCAACAAAATCCCTGATATCACGATTTTGTTCATCGGTGCGTTTATCATCTGCTGCATTATGTCAGCAATTCTTTCGACGATGCACTTTGGTTATGTGCATCCTACTACCGGCAAGGAAATCGTAGTCAACAATATGTTGAGCGGCAAAAATCTTGTCGACCTGTTAAGCAAGATGGTTACCAACTATTCCGGCTTCCCTCCGCTGGGCATGGTAATCGTTGCTACCCTGGGTATCGGTATTGCTGACGGCTCCGGCTACATCAATACTGCGCTGAAAAAAATTCTGGCTGTTACGCCTAAGTTTTTGATTACCCCGATTATTATTCTTGTTGGTATGCTGAGCCATCTCGGCCCCGATACCGGCTATGTAATCATCATCCCGGTTGCGGCCTACATGTATTATGCGAGCGGCAAGCATCCGCTGGCAGGTATCGGTGCATCCTTCGCCGGTATTGCGGGTGCCTTCGCTGCCAACTATACTCCGTCCGCGATTGATCCGGTTATCCAAGGCTTCACCCAGAGCGCTGCGCAGATTATCGACCCGTCTTATCAGGTTAACGTACTGTGCAACTATTTCTACGCCTTCGGTGCGACCTTCCTCGTAATCCCCAGCTGCTGGTGGGTGACGGAAAAGATTGTTGAGCCGTGGCTGTGGAAAAACTGCCCGCTCGATGATGATATCGAAGTAGGCGAGGACGGCAACACCGCCGTAACTCCCAAGGAAAACCGTGCCTTCTACGCTGCTACCGGCCTTTTGATTGTGATGGTTGCGCTGCTTGTGTACCTGCTGCTGCCTGCTGATTCCATCTTCCGCGATGATAAGGGCATGCTGGCAAGCTTCAAGGCGCCGATTATGCAGTCCATCGTTTCCCTGCTGTTCGTGTTCACCGGCGCTGTCGGCCTGACCTACGGTGTAATGGTTGGAAAATTCAAATCCCCGAAGGATGTTACCACTGCGATGGAGGATATCACCAAAACTCTGGTGCAGCTGATTGTATTCTACTTCTTCGCTGCGCAGTTCCTCTATGCTTTCGGTGCTTCCAACATGGGTGCGCTGATTGCAATTGCGGGCGCCGAGTTCCTGAAGTCCCTGGCACTGCCGCCGCAGGTAACTATTTTCGGTATCATCATCTTCGTTGCGATGCTGAACCTTATTATCACCTCTGCTTCCGCCAAGTGGGCGATTCTGGCACCTATCTTCGTACCGATGCTGATGGCTGTAGGTATTGCTCCGGAGCTGACTCAGGTTGCCTTCCGCGTGAGTGACTCCGCGGTTAACGTTGTAACTCCGATGTTCGCTTTCTACCCGCTGATTATCCTCTACTGCCAGAAGTACGTGAAGAGCGCCGGTATCGGTACGCTGAGCTCCCTGATGCTGCCGTACACTATTACGCTGCTGGTTACTTTGACTATTATGCTGTATGCTTTCTGGTTTATGGATATACCTCTGGGATTACAAGCTGACTACGTATACCCGCGTAGAATGTAGTGTTTAAAGACGAGTGATAAGGGCGCATCTGCTGTGGAAAATTTCCTCGACGTACTAGAAGTACGCCGTCGTCAACTTCCCTTCGCATCTGCAACCCTTCTCGCTCGTCTTGGTGATGAGAGGTGATGGGGTAGATTTGCAACCCTTTATCGCTTGTCTTATCTTGTGTTATAATATAATAAGTAGTTTTATGAAAGAAGGTCTTTGAAAATGTCTTTGCAAGAACGTTTGACTGAACGCTTTTTACGTTACGCTGCTGTACCATCCCAAAGTAAGGAGGGCTGTGCTGTTGTTCCCAGTACTCCCGGCCAATGGGATATGGCAAAGCTGCTGAAGGAGGATTTGGCTGAGCTTGGTCTGGTGGACCTGGAAATCAGCGAATTCTGCGTGCTGACCGGACGTCTGCCGGCTAACCTGCCTGCAGGCCACGCTCCCGTGCCGAATGTAGGCTGGGTTGCGCACATGGATACCGTTGACGTAAACCTTTCTCCCGAGGTACATCCGCAGATTGTGAAAAACTATCAGGGCGGCGATGTACTGCTGAACGCTGAAAAGCAAATCTACATTAAGGTAAGCGAGCATCCCGAGCTGAACAAATATATCGGCAGCGACCTTATCACCAGCGACGGTACCTCTGTACTGGGCGCAGATAACAAGGCTGCCGTTGCCAACCTGATGGTAGCACTGGAAACCATCATTAAGGAAAACCGTCCGCACGGCGAAATTTATGTAGCCTTTGTTCCGGATGAAGAGGTTGGCCTTTGCGGTTCCAAGAAGATGGATTTCAGCAAGTTCCCGGTTGAATTTGCATATACCATTGACTGCTGCGAGCTGGGCGAGGTTGTATACCAAACCTTTAACGCAGGCAGCGCACACATCAAAATCAAGGGCGTAACCGCACATCCGATGTCCGCTAAGAACACTTTGGTTAACCCGGCGCTGGTTGCCGTTGATATCATCAACTGCTTCGACAGAATGCAGACTCCGGAGCACACCGAGGGCACCGAAGGCTTTATCTGGGTACAGGCTATTAAATCCAACGCTGCGGAAGCAACTCTGGATATTAAAATCCGCGACCATAACAAAAAGATGTATGAAGCACGCAAGGAGTTCATCCGTCATGCTGTGGAATATGTACAGGCCAAGAATCCGAAGGCCGGCATTGAGCTGAACATCACCGACGTTTACGGCAACATTGCCGATGCTCTGACTGATGATAACAGAAAATGCGTTGAGTACATTTTCGAGGCGATGAAGGAACTGAATATCGAGCCGAAGGATATCGCTATGCGCGGCGGCACCGACGGTTCCTTTATTTCCACCAAGGGCATCCCGACGCCGAACTATTTCACCGGCGCGCTCAACTTCCACTCCAACTGCGAATTTATGCCGATGGCTGCCGTGGAAAAATCCTGCCTGATGACTTTGAAGCTGGTTGAGCTGATTACCAAATAAAAAATGCTTGACAAATGCGTCGCTTTCCTGTAAAATCTTACTTGTTTCCGACGCAAATGCGCGCGAAGCCTTTTGGGGGCGTAGCTCAGCTGGGAGAGCACCTGCCTTGCAAGCAGGGGGTCAGGAGTTCGATTCTCCTCGTCTCCACCAATCGTTAATTAGCGGTCTTACTTTGGTAGGACCGCTTTTTTGTATTCCCTTAAAACACCAAAAATGTTATAATGTAATAGAGTATGTAAGAAGGAAGGAGAAACACATGGGAATCTTTTTGAACCCTGGAAATACTGCCTTTAAAGAAGCAGTGAATGCCAGAATATATGTTGATAAGACAAAGCTTATCGATTTCACTAACCAGTTCATCAATACGCCCCAGAAATTCATTTGCAGCAGTCGTCCGCGCCGTTTCGGCAAATCAATGGCTGCTGATATGCTCCTGGCCTATTACAGTGAGGAGAGCAAATCTGAAGAGCTTTTTGCAGGACTTGCTATTACAGACTGCCAAAGCTTTAAAACGCACCTGAACAAATACGATGTAATATACTTCGATGTTCAGGAATGCATTGACAACGCAGAAAGCATTGAAAATACTATAGAATACATAACCCAGAGTGTTCTTGAGGAGTTGAGCCTGGCTTATCCTGAGACAATACCGTCAGATACCAAGACGGTTTCCGAAGCACTGAACTATATTAATCAGGCTACCGAAAACAGATTTGTCATTATAATCGATGAATGGGATGCTATGTTCCGTGCCGCACCCAAGCAAAAAGAAACCCATGGAAAATATATTGCGTTTCTTCGCAGTCTGTTCAAAGGAGCTGGGGCAAGACGTTTTATTGCGCTTGCTTATATCACAGGCATACTGCCTATAAAGAAGTATAAAACGCAGTCGACATTGAATAACTTCATGGAATACACTATGATAAACCCCGGACCGATTGCTCCCTATTTTGGCTTTACGGAAGAAGAAGTAGCAGTACTTTGCAAAACTTACAACAAAGATTTCGGCAATATACGGCGCTGGTACGACGGCTACAGGTTGAGTGGCCTGCACATCTATAATCCTTTTGCTGTAACTAATTTGATCCTGCAGGGGAACTTTCAGAGCTACTGGCTTCAGAGCGGGACTTACGAATCTGTTAAAGACCTTATCAGTATTGACTTTGACGGATTACGCAAGGATGTTATTGAGCTGCTCGCAGGTGGAAGCGTAAAGGTTAATCCCTATTTCTTCCAAAACGATATGGATTCTTTTGACGACAAGAATGATGTGCTTGCGCTGCTCATCCATCTAGGTTATCTTGCTTATAGTCCTGAAAAAGAAACCGCCGAAATTCCTAATGAAGAAATCAGGACAGAATTTCAGAAGGCTGTACAGTCCGTAAAATGGACAGAGATTCTAGACTTTCTAAAAGAATCTGAAAGACTGCTTGCTGCGGTTAATAGAAAAGACAACAATGAAGTTGCTAAGATTATTGAAGCTGTTCATGATACATCCGTTTCGATACTTCAGTACAACGACGAAAATTCTTTGAGCTACGTCTTAGACAAAGCTTTTCTGGCAACGATGAATTTCTATTTCAAGCCCAAAAGAGAACTTCCTGCAGGCAAGGGATTCGCTGATATTGTCTATATTCCTAAGCCGGAATACAGGAAAAACCATCCGGCATTAGTAGTCGAACTGAAATGGAACCAAGATGCCAAGACTGCAATTGATCAGATAAAAAAGAAGCAGTATCAGGAATCCATCAAAGAATATACCGATAACATCCTATTTATCGGTATAAACTACGATAGGAAAAGTAAAAAGCACGAATGCCTTATAGAAGAGTTTAAAAATTAAGTTCGATTCTCCTCGTCTCCACCAATCGTTAATTAGCGGTCTTACTTCGGTAGGACCGCTTTTTTGTATGCAAAAAAGACGCCCATGCTTATGAGCGTCTGCATAAATTGTTTAATTGCTCAGCAACCTTCGTTTTCCTCCCATTCCTCGCTGTTTTCGTTGATGTACCATTTGCCGTTGATATAGATATTTTCTTCGATAGTACGCGGGCCCCAGATAACGCTGCCCTCTGGGCCGTAGTCCTCACCATCATCGGGGCAGGTGTCGTCATAGGTGATCAAGGGGACGTAATCATTGGCGCTGTCTGCTTCTATATTATTTACTTTATTGTATTGCTGTTCTTCCTCTTGTGGCTTCAGCAGCGTAGTATATGTGTACGAAAGCTGTGCGGCATAGACAACGGCGGAAAGCAAGACTCCCTCCTTCGGCAGACCGCAGAGAACTAAAATGAAAGCCAGAACGGATAAAACTACGCTGTGGGAGAAGCTTTCTTGTTCATCCAGCTCTTTCATTTTATGTAAAAGATAAATAATCAGCAGTGTTATGGGCAGCAGCACAAGGAAATAGCCTAATGGTGTATGCGTAAAAATCAGAATAACGAGCGTTAAAAGGAGCATTAAAGCTATAAGGGCAATTACTTTTTTTATGTTACTGCAAAAGCTGTCGATAAAATTCATGGCACGCACCTCACTTTTATCTACATTATAGCATGTCTGAAAATTTCCGGTAAAAAATCTAAAAAAATCTGCAAAAATGGCTTGAATATGCTCTTTAAATGTGATATAGTATACACTATATTAAGGACATACCCTGAAACAAAGTATAGTATTTTAAAAGGAGCAAATTATTATGGAGAAAGAAAAAGCATTCCTGCTGTGGTTTGACCAGCTGGAGAGAAAAGACGTAGCAATCGCCGGTGGTAAGTCTTCTTCCTTGGGCGAACTGACCTCTCACGTTGATGTACCTGTACCGTATGGCTTCGCAACTACTGCCTGCGCTTACAGATACTTCTTCGAAAAGACCGGTCTGTACGAGAAGATTAAAACTTTAATTGCCGGTCTGGACGTAGACAACAGCGCTCAGCTGCGCGAGGTTTGCGCTAAGGTCCGCCAGGCAATTATGGACGAAGAAATGCCGCAGGATCTGCAGGATCTGATTGCCCAAGCTTACAAAGAGCTGGGTGAAAAGGTTGGCCAGGCTGATCCGTTCGTTGCTGTTCGCAGCAGCGCTACCGCAGAGGATCTGCCGGATGCAAGCTTTGCAGGCCAGCAGGACACCTACCTGAACGTAAAGGGTGCAGAAACCATCGTTGCTAAGGTTAAGGAATGCTATGCTTCCTGCTTTACCGACCGTGCGGTTTACTACCGTGAAAAACAAGGCTTTGATCATCTGGATGTAGCACTGAGCGCTGCAGTACAGATGATGGTATTCTCCAAGGCTGCAGGCGTTATGTTCACTGTTAACGTTGCTACCGGCGACGACAAGAACATCCTCATCGAAGGCGCATGGGGCTTGGGCGAATATGTTGTTCAAGGCACCGTAACTCCGGATAACTATACTGTAAATAAAGCTACCTGCGAGATTGTTGAAAAGAACGTTAACGCGCAGGACATTAAGCTGATCCGCAAAGCTGACGGCGACTGCGAAGAGGTTGTTGTGCCGCTGGATGAGCAAAACGAGCAGAAGCTGACTGATGAGCAAATCAAACAATTGGCTGAGTGCGCTAAGAAAATTGAAGCACACTATGGCTGCTACATGGACATGGAATGGGGCGTTGACGAGCGCGATAACAAGGTTTACATCCTGCAAGCCCGTCCTGAAACCGTATGGAGCCGTCGTAACAAAGAAAATGGTGCACCGAAAGAGGAGAAGAAAGTGACTACTGATCGCAAAGTTATCGTTAAAGGCTTGCCTGCCAGCCCTGGTAATGTAGCAGGCCGCGTACATGTAATTTTGGATCCGTCCCATATCGACGAATTCAAGGAAGGCGAAATCCTCGTAACCGAAATGACCGCTCCTGACTGGGTACCGGCTATGAAGAAAGCGAAAGCAATCGTAACCGATAGCGGCGGAATGACCTGCCATGCTTCTATCGTATCCCGCGAGCTGGGCATTCCCTGTATCGTAGGTACCAAGAGCCGTGGCGAAGCTGCTACCACCACCATTCCTGACGGTATTGATGTAACCATTGATGCTACTCATGGTGTTGTATACGAAGGCATCATCGAAGAGCCGAAGGCTGAACAACCGGCACAACAAGTAGTTGCTGCTGCTGAATACTTCCCGCCGACCGGCACCAAGATTTATATGAACCTGGGCGATCCTGAGCTGGCTGAAAAATATGCTACTCTGCCTTGCGACGGCATCGGCCTGATGCGCGAAGAGTTCATCTGGACTACCTATATCCATGAACATCCGCTGTATCTGATCAAAATCGGTCAACCGGAAAAGGTTGTAGACCAACTGGCTGAAGGCATCCGCCAAGTTTGCCAGGCTATGGCTCCGAGACCGGTAACCATGCGCTTCTCCGACTTCAAGTCCAGCGAATACCGCGACCTGAAGGGCGGCGACGAATTTGAGCCTAACGAGCCTTCCGCTCTGCTGGGCTGGCGCGGTGCTTCCCGTTACTATGATCCTAAATATATCGAAGCATTTAAGCTCGAATGCATGGCTGTTCGCAAAGTTCGCGAAGAGTTCGGCCTGAAGAACCTGAACGTTATGATTCCGTTCTGCCGTAACGTAGAGGAATGCGAAAAGGTTACCAAGATTATGGCTGACTGCGGTCTGTCCCGTGGTAAAGACTTCAAGGTTTGGCTGATGGCTGAGATTCCGTCCAACATCATCCTGGCTGACCAGTTCAACAAATTTGTTGACGGCTATTCCATCGGTTCCAACGACCTGACCATGCTGGTTCTGGGTTGCGACCGTGATAACGATACTGTTTCCCATATCTATGACGAACGTAACCTGGCTGTACGCCGTGCAATCCGTCACCTGATCGAGGTTGCTCATAAGGATGGCAAGACCGTTTCTATCTGCGGTCAGGCTCCGAGCGTATATCCTGAGTTCTGCGAGTTCCTCATTAAGAGCGGTATCGACAGCATGTCCGTTAACCCGGATACTGTTAAGTTCACCAAGAAGCTGGCTGCTCAAATCGAGCAACGCATCATGATGGATGCTCTGACCGGCAAAGGCCGTCAAGAGGTTGAGGACCTGAACTGGTAAGAGGCAATTAAAGACTTTCAGCTCTTTGGCTAAGCGCATTGGCTTTATCTGGAAGCAGAAAAAGTAAATATGCAGTAAAGAGTTTTAGGACTCCTGTGTTGTAGTAATGCAATGCAGGGGTCCTATTTGCTTTTTTCTGGAAAAATTTAAGGAGGTAATCATGTTTTCCGTTATTTTTGTTCTTGGGCTGCTTTATCACACTTATACCGATTTGAAGTTCATGCTGCTTTATGACAAGGTAACGTTATTTTTAATTGCAGCAGGTGTTGTACGTGCATTTTATGAGCATCAGCTGTTAGAAGCTCTTTGGGGTGCAGTAGTACTGCTGGTAATTATGCTGCTTTTGTATTTTGCTAGTCGCGGTGGTATGGGAGAGGGAGATGTTAAGCTGGCGCCGGCTCTGGGAATCTGGCTTGGCTTAGAGCAGGGACTATTGTGTTTGCTGCTCGCCTTTGTCAGCGGTGGTGTTGTAGGGGCATTATTGTTGCTGTGCAGGCGTGGGAAGCTGAAACAGGCTATCCCCTTCGGACCGTTTTTGTGCGCAGCAGCGGTTGCTGCGTATTTTTGTGGTAAAGAAATCATTACATGGTATTGGAGGATGTTCTTATGATGAAGTATGGTAAAAGTATTAGTGTTGAAGAACTATTTGAGCCTGTACTGTGCGCTTTGCGCTGCCGTTGGCGCCGTAAGCAGGCGCTTTTGCTGTTATCACTGCAAACGGGGCAGGTGGCGTATTGGCAGAATGGTGAGCATAGCTGGCAGGAGCAGCTGAATGAGGAATGTCTGGCAGATAAGCAAAGACTTACCGATGCTTTACGCGAAATTCTTTTGGCACGTGATGTAGAAGAGGGGGCAGCGGTTTTGTTGCTGCCTGCGGCAGCAATGATGTATTCTGAACAGATGGTGTTGCCTTCAATGCGGCGGCGTGAACTGCAGGCTGCCTTAAAATGGGAGGTACAGCAGAGCGTTCCTTGGATGCATGAAGACTATACTTACAGCTTTGAAGCACATGTTATCGGTGAAGCAGATGAACAGCAATATCAGGTGATGTTTGCAGCCTTACAGAATGCGTCGCGTGCTGAACTGGAGCATCTGTGCAGAAGTTTAATGCTGAAGCTGCAGGGGATTTTGTTAGGCAGTAAAACGATTGATGAAGCAGCAGATAAATGGTTTGCCGGGAAGTCTCTTCCGTCAATATACAGGCAGAAGCAGAAGCGCTTACAGGGGATAGCGGCCACTTTTGGCCGTTATCTGACAAAAGCAGGCTGTGCAACTTTAGGGTTAGCGATTTTGGCTTATGCCAGTGCCTGGGGAGGCTGTTATCTGGCGCAGCGCGATTTGCAGGAGGTAGAGCAGCAATTAGTGCAGAATACGGTGTGGAGGCAGCGTATGCAGGAAAGCGAGGCTGTTGAGCGTAACTGTCAGCGTTTGGAAAAGCTGTTGGCTGCAGTGTCTAAACCATCGAAAGAGGCCGTTGGTGAGTTGGAACGCATCTGCCGCCAGATGATGCCCGGCTGTTGGCTGACACTGCTGGAATACAAGGGCAGTAAAAAACCTTTAGTGCTGCAAGGACAGGCGGTGGATAATTTGGCCTTGGAAAGTTTTGTGGAGCAACTGCAAAAATGTGGAAATTACAGCAGAGTAGAGCTTCTGCAATCGCAGCAGCAGGGTAACGTTCTTGTTTATAAACTGCAGCTGCAGATGAAGGAGGGCAAGCAATGAAAGCAGGAGAAAAAACAATTAATCTGCTTGCCTGTATAGCGTTGGTGTTGTCTACAGGCTTTGGAGTAAAGGCATTAGAGCTTTGGAATGAAAGACAACTGGCGGTAGAACAGACACAGAAGCTGCAGGGGCAACTGACACAGCAGATTCGTTTTGCTGATGAACACAGTGATTATAAGACATATAAAATCAAGCTATTGGATAAGCAAAAGAAATTAGAGCAGCAGGTAGAGCATAATCTGAACTTAAACAACATCCTGCAGCGCCTGCAAAAGCAGGCACAAGCGCAAAGCATTCAACTGAGTAGCATGCAGATGGAGGGCAAGCCTATGCCTTTGCAGAATGGATTGCAGATGCAGAAATTGCAAATAAGTGCTGTCGGTGATTTTTATTCCCTGCTGCGTTGGCTGCGGCAGGCAGAACGCGATGGCTGTGAGGTTAAGGAGCTGTGCTTGCAAAGCACAATGCAAACAAAAGATGTGTTGAAAATAGATATCTCTCTGGAACTTTATGTTGCAAACTAAATCTTTTGATTAGCCTACGCTAATTTTATCTTGACAAAACACCCATCTTATAAGATAATGTCATAGTAAAGTTAGACTAGGCTAATTTAACTTAAAAGATAGCACTAGCTAATATTGTAAAGGGAGTTGCGTATGAAAAAATATATCTTACTTGTATTTGTTGTAATCATAGCCCTGGCAGGCTACTTCCTGCTGGCAAGAGGCCAGCACAAGCTCGCAGCCAACGCCGCCGTCAGCGTAACCGACAGCACCGGCGCCAAGGTACACATCCCCGCGGAGCCCAAAAGAATCGTCTTTCTCAATGCCTCCAATTTGGAAATCTTCACCTCCATCGGTGGCAAGGCCGTCGGCAGACCTACCAGCACTTCATATCCCGACGACATCAAGGAAAGCATTAAGGACATCCCCGAGGTAGGCATGATTCACGCGCCGAATCTGGAAAAAATCATGAGCCTGAAGCCTGATCTTGTTGTAGGCACGAACGTACCCTTCCACGTAATGCTGCGCAAGCCTCTGGAAATGGCCGGCGTGCCGCTTTACCTGAACATGATAAACTCCTATGAGGACGTGCTGAAAAGCATAGACGACTTCGGCCGCTTTGCCGGCAGAGAAAAGGAAGCTGCCGCCAAGCGTGCGCAGATAGAAAAGGAATATGCCGCGCTGACACAGGACGTACAGAAGGGCAAGGGACCGAAGGTGCTGATCATCTTCGGCTCGCCGGACAGCTTCAATATGTCCACCAAAAAGAGCTTCGGCGGTGATCTGGCAGAGCGTTTGGGCGCTGTGAACATTGCGGACAAGGCCGAGAACGTGAAGGACAGCAGCTACATTCCGCTGAGCATGGAATTCGTAGCCAAGGAAAACCCCGACATCGTGATGCTGATTACCATGGGCGGCAGCAAGGAAATTCTGGAAAAGCTGCGCGCCAATATGCGTGACAACGCCATCTGGCATGACGTGAACGCCGTGAAGAATAATCGTGTGTACCAGCTGCCGCCGAGCCTGTTTACCGTTAACCCCGGCACGCACACTATCGACGCGATGAAGATTATGAAAGAATATATGTATGGAGAAGGTAAATAATGAGCAATGATGCCAAAACAAAAGAAAAAATGCGCATAGCAGTGTTCTTCGGCTTGTGCATCCTGCTCGTCGCAGGCATCTTCGTGAGCATCGGCAGCGGTACGGTGAGCCTTTCGGTGAGCGAAACATGGGCGGCACTGACGGGCGAGGCGGATGCTGACACCGACCGCATTGTGAACCTCATCCGCCTGCCCCGCACGATTGTGACAGTGCTGGTGGGTGCTAACCTGGCTTTGGCAGGCTGCAACCTGCAGGGCGTGCTGCACAACCCGCTGGCAGACCCCGGTATCATCGGTGTGAGTGCCGGTGCGGGCCTGTTCGCGATGATCGTCATGCTGATTTTCCCGGAACAGTCCGCTATGGTGCCGCTGGCAGCCTTCGTTGGCGCCGTGCTTTCCACAGGCATCGTCTTTTTCCTGGCGTGGGAAAAGGGCATCAACCCGCTGCGAATGATTCTGGCAGGCGTGGCGGTTGCCACCTTCTTCGGCGGCGGTATGGCGGCGCTGAACGTATTTTACAGCGACAGAATCCAAGGCACGGTTATGTGGATGGCCGGCGGCTTTCAGGGGCGCAGCTGGGGGCATGTGGAAATGCTTTTGCCTTATAGCGCGATTGGCATTATCGGCACGATTTTGTGTGCGCGTTCCCTAAATGCGTTGCAGTTGGGAGATGAATTGGCCAAGAGTTTGGGCGTACGCGTGATGCGTATGCGCACGATTTTAATCTTTCTTTCCGCGCTGCTGGCGGCGGTTTCCGTAAGCGTAGCAGGCATGCTGGGCTTTGTGGGCCTCATCGTGCCGCACATCATGCGCCTGTTAATCGGCAGCGACCACGAATACCTGCTGCCCTGTGCGGCGATTGCCGGCGGTGCGGTGGTAACACTGGCTGATACGGCGGCAAGAACGCTTTTCAGTCCGCTGGAAATCCCCGTGGGCATCTTCATGTCCTTCATCGGCGGTCCGTTCTTCTTGTATTTGCTGAAACGGAGGATGCGTTAAGCTATGAATATCCCGACATTACATACACAAAAAATTACTTTGCGCTACGGCGAGCACACGATAATCAGGGACCTGACACTGGATATTTCTCAGCCGGAGATTGTGACGATTATCGGGCCGAACGGCAGCGGCAAATCAACGCTGCTGAAGGCGTTATGTCGTTTATTGGAGCCTGCGAGCGGTGCGGTTTATCTCGACAGCAAGGATATCAACAAAATGTCTACGGAAGAGGTGGCGCGCACGCTGGCAGTGATGGCGCAAAGCGCGAACGCTCCCGGCGGCACGACTGTGGAGGAGCTGGTGTGCTACGGACGAATGCCGTACCGCAAGTTTTTCGACGGCCTCAATCAGGAGGACCGCTTGGCTATTGAAGAAGCACTGGAGTTTACTGAGCTGGGACCGCTGCGTACGCGCCTGGTGCATACCCTGAGCGGTGGCGAACGCCAACGCGCGTGGTTAGCGATGGCGCTGGCGCAGAAGCCTAAGATTCTGCTGCTCGATGAGCCTACGACCTATCTTGACGTGCATCATCAGCTGGAGCTGATGGAGCTTGTTGTGCGATTGCATAACGAAATGGGGCTGACGGTTATCATGGTGCTGCACGATTTGAACCATGCGGCGCGCTACAGTGAGCGACTGATTGCGCTGAAAAAGGGCACGATCATGGCAGACGGACCTACGGACGAGGTGTTCACGCAGTCTGTAATCGAGGAGCTTTATGATGTGAAGGCTGTGATTATGCGTGTCGAGGCCAACGGGACGCAGTACCCCGTGTGCTTTCCGTATAGTGTAGAGGAGCATGATTAAGATGAATAAATTCATGAAAACAATCGCTCTTAGCATGGCAATGCTGTGCCTGGGCGCAGGTGCCGCAGGTGCGGCGCAGTTCAGCGATGCGCAGAGCGGTAAAAATTTAACAGCAGCGCAGCTGGCAAGCAAGCTGCAAAAGTATGATGTAGTTTTCTTTGGTGAATATCATGACCAAAGTGAAATACACCAATATGAATTAGAGCTTTTGGAGGCAATGTATAAGGCAAAAGGCGCGAAACTGGCCTTATCCATGGAAATGTTTGAGGTAGATAACCAAAGTAAGTTAAATAACTTTCTGGCAGATACTCTGAGCGAAGAAGATTTCCTGGCTACCGCCCGCCCCTGGCCTAATTACCGTACGGATTATGCTCCGCTGGTAAATTTTGCCAAAGAAAAGAAAATGCCCGTTATTGCCGCTAACGTACCGCGCTTTTTAGCAGCGCACGTAGCGAAAAACAACGCTTCGACGGAGGGCGTGGAGGCGCAGTATCAGCAATGGCTGCCCAAGCATACCTATGCTCCCGAGGGCGCGTATAAGGATAAATTCTATGCGCAGATGAGCTCCCCGGCAGCTCCGATGAAAATGCCGCCGCAGCGCCTGGCTGCCGTGTATGCGGCGCAATGCCTGAAGGATGACAAAATGGCCGAGAGTATTGCTGCGTTTGCCGACGCACATCAGAATATGCAGATTTTGCATATCAATGGCTGCTTCCATTCCGATGCGCATCTGGGTACAACGCAAAAGCTGGAAGCTTTGCGTCCTGAGCTCAAGGTTGCCGTAATCACACCGCTGGAGCGCAAACAGAAGGGTGAAAAGCCTGCGGGTGATTTTGTCGTGTGGTTTGACAGAAAATAAATTCTTCCGATATTTTTTTATCCGTGGGTTAGCGGTCGCTGACCTTACGGGTGTGAAATATACCATAAAAAAACAAGTAGAAAAAAAGAGGTGTATTATGAGAAAATCCAACAAAAAGAAAATAGCCTTACTCACTGCCTGCGTTGTCAGCGCAGTTGCGAATATGTGCTTTGCGGCGGAAGCAGATAATTACGATGAATACAGCGGTGCGGATTATGTTGTGACTGCGACCAAGACACAGCTGGAGAAAAAAGAGGTTCCGCAAAGCGTTGAGGTTATTACCGAGCAGAAGATTAAAGAACTGGGTGCCTACAGCGTACAGGATGCCTTGCGCCTGGCAAATAATATTGACGTACAGGATAACGGTATGACCGGTAATCAGGTACAGATGCGCGGCAACAGCACTATGCACACATTGATTCTTGTCGACGGTAAGCGTATGGCAGCAGAAAATACGCAAAGCTCCAAAAATGCCTACGAGCTGAAGCGTATCAATATTTCCGATGTTGAACGTATCGAAATCATCCGCAGCAACGGCTCCGCCCTCTACGGCTCTGACGCTATCGGCGGCGTAATCAATATCATCACCAAAAAATCTACCACTCCCAGCATCAGCGTCAACATGCACACCGGCACCAAGGATGAAGCAACAAGCTTTATGTATTCCTCCGGCAAGCAGGGCAAGCTGAGCCTGAAAATCGGCGGCGGTATCGAAAAAGTACGCAAGCTTGATAGCGGTGTCTATAAAAGCTACTCTAAAAATTCTACGACCGGTGTGGTTACTTCAACCGATGCCAGCAGCACCAACATGTATGGCACACGCCGCTTTTTGAACACTGGCCTGAGCTATGCTTTTGATGATAACCATAGCCTTGATTTTGACATGAACTTCATGCGTGAGCAGCTCAAAAGCTTCTCCTGGAGCAGCATGGGCTCCGATTATACCAACAAAGGCAGCATGGCTGTTTTTGTAGCAAAGCAGGCAGCGGCAGGAGCAGTTGCCAAGGCCCTTGCCCAAAAGGGACTGACAAGCGATATGCCGGCTTATGCAGCAGCCTATGAGGCTATGTATAACAAAATGTATCCCATGATGCTGGCGCAGATGCAGCAAAAATACGGCGATATGGCTATGCCGGAAAAATATCCCATGCTTTCCTCTCACTTCTATGATAATACCCGTTCCGATTACAGCTTAGGTTATAACGGCAAGGACGGTAAGCATGATTATAATTTCCGCACCTATTTCAGTGAGCTGCGCAAGGACAATACCTCCTGGTATAAAAATCTGAATACCAATGCCGACAAGTTTGTTGACTTTGACCAAAATAATTACAAGCAGCTCGTTGTCGAAGGCAAGGATTCCTACAAAATGGATGACAACAATACCCTGACCTTCGGTGCCGAATACAAAAAGGATATCATGAACGGTACGCATCTGAAGGGACGCGGCACTGACCAACATGATGTAACCGTTAACGGCAAGAGCAAGACATCCTCTGAGGTATCCTCGGAAACTGCTGCAGTATATCTGCAGAACGAATGGAAAATCGGCGACAAGCTGCTGCTGATTCCCGCAGTACGCATTGACCACCATGATTCCTTTGGCACTCACACCTCTCCGAAGCTGGGCGCAACCTACAAATTAAGCGAAAATGCCCGCGTGAAAGCAAACTGGGGCAAGGGCTACCGCGCACCGACCTTATACGAACTGTATTCTCAGATGGAGAAGATTGGCATGGCACCGATGCCGGTAAATGTTATCGGTAACCCCGACCTGCAGCCGGAGGAAAGCACCAACTTTGACTTTGGCTTTGAGGCTGAAAAGGGCAAGGTTAACGGTAAGGTAAGCTATTATCATAACAAGATTAAAAATATGATTGACGGCGGTGACTATGATCCGGATAAGCTGGCGCAGAATATTATCTGGAGTAAATATATTAACCGCGGTGAGGTAGAAATCAAGGGCCTGGAAAGTGAAATCGGCTATAACTTTGACGAGCACTGGAGCGTAAGAGGTGTTTACAACTATCTGGATGCCAAAGATCTGGAAACCGGTGATCGCCTGGCCTACAGAGCACGCCACAACGGCCTGATTCAGCTGACCTACACCGATGCCAAGGAAAATCCGCTGACCGTAAATCTGTATAACAGATATTACTTCAACTATCATCAGAGCAATACCGATGGATATCAGCAGGATTATTCCTACAGCACCACCGGTCTGACTGTCAGCAAGCAGTTCAACAAAAATTACCGCGTTTATGCCGGTGTAGATAATATCTTTAATAAATCCTTCCTGTATGATACCTATAATACCTACAGCATCGACGGCCGCACCTGGCGTGTCGGCGCAGAGATGACCTTTTAATTAACTCAGAGTTTTGATTCCATAATATACAGCATACTGCTCCTTATATAATGTATTTAGGTTGATAAAGGTAACCTATAACCCTTATTGACT
>OOBJ01000051.1_pt1 | contig 108482 bp, 83 predicted proteins | sample 1671331 | NCBI WGS metagenome assembly OOBJ01 (sample SAMN06348145, study PRJEB24527) | human gut metagenome | biome: human gut; feature: ankylosing spondylitis patient; material: feces | host: Homo sapiens | place: China | collected 2015-10 | reverse complement strand
CGCTGGGGCCGGACGGCAGACGGACGCGCGCCGGGGCGCTGGGCGCCGCGCGTGTCGAGGCCGTAGCCCTGGCGCTGGTCATAGCGCGGGCGAGCCTGGGGGCGCGCCGCGTCACCATAGCCAGGGCGAGAGGGGCGCTGCTGCGGGCGAGGCGCGGGGTAGGAGGACGGGCGCTGCTGCGGGCGGGCCTGGGGATGGTCACCGCGCGCAGCGCGAGGACGGTCGCCATAGCTCGGGCGCTGCTCGCGGTACCCATATGACTCGGGGCGATACGAGCCCGAGCGACCCGCCTCGTCGCGCCTGGGCCGGGGGCTGCCCTGGCCGCGGCCGTCGTTTCTGCCCCTGTAGTCTGATGAGTACGACATCGCTATCCGTTTCGCCACGCAAGGGGCCAGCCCTGCGGCCGCCTCCTACTTTTCGTTCACCCCTAGCTTACTTGCTCGCGTCCTTGAATTCCTTCATAAAGCTTGAGAACATGCCGCGGGTCTTGCCCAGCTGCTCGCCCACGGCCTTTGCCGCGGCGGCTCCGGCCTCGGAGGCGTTGGCCGGCTTGGCAGCGGGCTTTGCAGACGAGGCACCGGTGGCCTTCTCGGGCGCACCGGCGGCCTCGTGGTAGTCCTGCGAGGCCTGCTGGACGCTGCGCTTGGCCTTGCCGATAAGCTTGCCCAGGCCGTGGGCACCCTTGTCGACCGCGACGGAGGCCTTCTCGTCGAACTTCGCGGTAGCCTTCTTGGCGCTGTCCTTGGCCTGCGCGTAGCCCTCGCCCGCCTTGGCGGCAAGGCCGCCGGAGAGTTCGAGGTCTGCCGCCTGGTCCTTCACGATCATGCGGCCCTTGTCGTAGCGAACCACCCAGGCCGCCGGGATCTCGAAGAAGCCCACGAGCTCGGAGGCGGTGTTGCCTTCCTGGGCGCAGAAGCAGTCGACCTCGCCGGTGGTGACGTCGAGACTCGCGTCCATCACGTAACCCAGGAACTTGCCCGACTCGCAGATGACGTCGGCACCCTCCCAGATGATGCAGTGGTCGAGGTCGAGGCCCAGGCGCTTGCACGCGGCGGCGTCGAACGACTCCTTGGTGCCTGCGCACAGAAGACCGCCCTCGTGGAACTCGACCGAATCGAGCGGAACGAAGCGGTCGTCCTGCTTGACCATGCCCGCGACGTCGGGGCGGCGCACCATGATGCCCACCATGCGGCGGCTGTCGGGCGCAAAGACGAGGTTGTGGACCTTGCCGTACTTCTTGGGATCGGGCTCGACGCCGGCCTGCGCCTGCTTGCGCGATGCCTTGCCCGGCACGAAGACCTTCGTGCGAACGATCGAGCTCATCATCTGTTTTGCCATCGCAACCCCATCTCATGAAATGGGGCGCCAACGGTTTCCCGCGGCGCCCCACGAACCAGCGTCTAGAGGCTCCTAGGCCTCGGCGTCCTCATCGGCACCGTCCTGCTCGGGCTCTGCCTCGGCGGCCTCCTCAACGTGGACGTCGACGGCCTCGGTGGCAGGAGCCTGCGGAACCGCGCCCACCTTGTCGGCGACGGCGGCGGCCGTGGCGGTCACGGCGTCGGCAGCGGTGGCCACGTTGTCGGACAGCGTGCTGCGCAGCTGGTCCATGCGCTCACGGGCCAGATCGATCTTGGCGCGCAGCTCGTCGGTCGTGGCGTCGACGGTGGGACGCAGGCCGCCCAGGCGGTCGGTCACGACGGCGCCGCCCTTCTCGTACGCGTCGGCCGCGGCATCCCAGGCGTCATTTACGACGTCGGCCGCCATGGCGCGACTCTCGGCGCCAGAACGCGGAGCCAGCATGATGCCGGCGACAACGCCAGCGGCCGCACCAAACACGCTGCCCAGGACAAATCCAACTGCACCCTTGCTCATAGTTGCCTCCTTTGGCGCACGCGAGAACGCGGGCGCTCGTCGTCAGTCCTACGTTGTTGGCGATTATACCCAGCCGCGGGGCTATGCCTCGAGCTCGCCCTCGCCCGTCTGGGCGGGCGCGTCGACGTCCTCGGCGGAAGCGGCGGGGTCGTCGGGGCCGTCGGGCGATCCCTGCTCGGCGGCAGCCTTCTCGGCGGCGTCGCGGGCGGCCTCGCGCTCGGCAATCTGCTCGGCGTTCTGGACCAGGTCGCGGATGCCCGCGACGATGGCGTCGACGTCGGGCTTGGGGTCGGCGCCGCCGGAGTAGGCCCACTGCAGAATCCATGCGGCGCTCGACAGTGCGGACGAGACCAGCACGTCATCGGGGCAGGCAAGCTGCACGTCATAGGTGCGCGGCTCGCCGGCCACCTCCCAGGTGCGGCCGCACGAGACGTCGCCGCCCAGGCCCGTACGGGCCATGAGCTCGATGGTCACGTGCTCGAGCAGGTGCGCCACCTCGGTGGCGCCCATGACGTCGCGGAACGTCTCGGAGGCGTCGCCCAGACAGGCGTGGTCCACGATGTCGGGCAGGAGGTTGTAGACATGGGTGGTGCCGACGAGGTCCTCGTCGGTGGTGAGCGGGCCGCCGTTGGCAATGGTCACGCGGGCGGTGAAGTGCTGCGGCGCCACGGCAACGCGGCGGATGTCGATAAGCTGTGCCATCTCTGTGCTCCCTTTAGGTGTGAGCGGCGCGGGTGTGGCCCGCGCGACGCGCACGGGCTCCGTAACAGCCATGGTAGCCGAATTGGGCCGCGCCTACAGGAAGCGATAGCTCACGGTGCGCACGCCCCACTCCTCGGTGGAGGAGGCGCCTAGGGCTCGCCAGACGCCGCCGGCGAGGTCGAGGTCGCGACCGAGCGGGGCAAAGCCGCCGGTGTCGGTGACCATCGCGGTGACGGTGAGCCCGTTGTAGTAGATCTCGACCGTGCGGCCCAGCAGGTCGGTTCGCGAGGCGGGCACGGCGACCGTCATGCTGCTCTCAGTGAGAAGGACGCCCGAGGCCGTGGCGTCGTAGCCATCGTTGCAGGCCAGGGTGTAGGCGGAGGCGCTCCCTTGCTGCCAACCCTCGTCGCGCGTGACGACGACGGTGTCTCCCTCGAGCGCGATGCCGGCGGTCTGCTCGCCCACCTGCTCGGGACCAATGGTCTTGACCTCGTAGCCCGTGCGGGCAGAGGCCTGCGAGAGCGAGGCGTTGCTGGTAGAGGTGCCCGTCGCGAACTTGGAGGCCGCGTCTGCGGGCAGCGTTGCCTCGCTGGCGTTGGCGCTCACGCCAATGGCGGTGGTGGAGTCCTGGCCCGGGGCCGCCTGAGCGGCACCCACGTGCGTGACGGCAAAGACTGCTGCCACGACGATGGCAAACGCCACCATCACGGTGAGGGGGATAACCCTGAAGCGCCCTGTTGCGCGTCTGGCCAAGCACGACTCCCGTCGACTGTGCCGGGCACTCCCGGCGACTGTGATGAATCGAGGCGTGTCGTGGTTGGTGTGTGATACCCCGATGCCCGACGGCGCGCGGCTCGGGCCGCGGCTGCAGGGCGATGTAACGAGGTGAATTATACCTGAGACGCGCGGGGCACCACCAACCGGCAAGGCTGGCGGTGCCCTAGTTATGGAGCGGATATGAAGAGACGTTGATAAACCGCAGCTAGATTGCATATACAATACGGCTGCATTTTTATGCATCCCGTCTGCCGAGCAGAGCTTGACGAGGCACACGCGGAACCTCTCGAGCGCGGGCAGCGGGCTCACGGGCCGCTACTCGTCGAGCGTCTCGTCCTCGCCGGCGGGGGCAGGCGGCTCGGGCGCCGTCACGCGCAGTAGGGCGATGCGGCGGCCGCGCATCGACTGCACGAGGAAGTTGTAGCCCTCGACGTCGAACGAGTCGCCGGGGCTCGGCACGGAGTCCGCGAGCTCGAGAATGAAGCCGGCAACCGTCTCGTACTCCTCGGAGTCCTCGATGGGCCAGCCCAGGTCGCGCGCGTCATCAATCGAGAAGCGGCCGTCGACCAGCCACTCGCGGTCGGACAGGCGCGTGAGGTACTTGTTGTCGGGGTCGAACTCGTCGGCTATCTCGCCTACGACCTCCTCGACGATGTCCTCGATCGTGATGACGCCGGCGGTGCCGCCGTACTCGTCGACCACGATCGCCATCTGGTCATGGCGCTGCTGCATCTCGGAGAGCAGCGGGATGATGTCCTTCGTGTCGGGCACGAAGACCGGGTCGCGCGCGAAGTCGCTCACGGGACGGTTCTGCGCGTCGTCGTCGACGATGGGGCCCAGCAGGTCCTTGATGTGCGCCACGCCCACGATGCGGTCGATGTCCTCGTGAAACACCGGGATGCGCGAGAAGCCCGTGCGCCTCATGAGCGCAAGCACCTCGCCCAGTGTCTCGGTGTCCTCGACGGCCGTGAGATCCACGCGCGGCACCATGACCTCGCGCGCGATGGCGTCACCCAGGTCGAAGATCTCGTGAATCATCGACTTCTCCTTGTCGGAGAGCTCATCGGCATCGGTGACCATGTAGCGGATCTCTTCTTCGGAGACCTCCTGGCGGTCGTCGGCAGACTTGACGCCCAGCAGGCGCGACAGGCCGTCGGCAGACTTCGAGGTGAGCCACACGAGCGGGGCCACCATACGCGAGAAGCCCCGCAGGAACGGCGAGACCGATTTAGAGACCTCCTCGGCATTGGCAAGCGCCATGCGCTTGGGCACGAGCTCGCCCACCACGATCGAGACGTACGAGACGATCACCGTGATGACGATGGGTGCCAGCGCGTTGCAGACGCCCGCGGGCGCGCCCAGCGAGATGAGCCAAGCGGCAAGCGGGTCTGACAGGGTCGTGGAGGCGACCATGGCCGAGAAAAACCCGACGAGGGTGATGGCCACCTGGATGGCGGCGAGAAACTGGCCGGAGTCGCCGGAGAGCTCGAGCGCGACCTTGGCGCGCTTGTCACCCTCGTCCGCATCGTGCTCGAGCACCGCGCGCTTGGCGGCGACGAGCGCCGCCTCGGACATCGAGAAGTACCCGTTTGCGATGGTGAGGAGCAGCGTAAAGAGGATGCTGAGCGCTACTTCCATGACGACACCCCCTTGAGCTGCGGGGCGGCGCTTGCGCGCAGGCCCTGATTGTCGCTGACGGGGTTGGAAGAGACGTGGCCACTCATGCCCAGGGGGCATCTACTGTGACAGTCTCCCGCGTCGCTTTTGGCGTTCATGTTCTCCTCGCTCTTTGCTCGCCGAGCGCGTCGGCGCGTGCCGGATGTGCCCCGGCGTGGCTGCCGGGCCCTTCCCGGCGGCGCGGCTTGGTCCGCGCATTGGGGATTAGTATACCCAGCGCCGCCCGTCTCGCACGATAGAGGAGACGGGTCTCGCGTGTATGCTGTTTGTTAGGCCGTTCCTCTTACATAAAAATGTGAACTCGTTACAAATATGACCGTTCATTGCCAAATCACAGCCATTTGTAGGTGACATGTTGCTATATAAGCGGTATTGTATTGACATATTCATTAGGCATAGAGGCGGACATGCCGCCAACGATAGAAAGGGAACCACATGGCTCGCTACACCATTGACGACCTCGCCAGGCTCGTCGACCACACCAACATCCACGCCGACGCCACCGAGCAGGACATGGCCAAGCTCTGTGACGAGGCCAAGGCCTACCACTTCAAGATGGTCGCCGTGAACCAGGTCCAGTCCAAATTCTGCTCCGAGCAGCTTGCCGGCACCGACATCGACACCGGCGCGGCCATCGCCTTCCCGCTGGGCCAGACCTCCATCGCCGCCAAGGTCTTCGAGACCAAGGACGCCCTGGCCAACGGCGCCAACGAGATCGACTACGTCGTGAACCTCACGCAGGTCAAGGCCGGCAACTGGGATTACATCGCCGACGAGATGGCCCAGATCGTCGCCGCCTGCCAGGAGGCCCGCGAGGCCACCGGCCTCGAGATTCCCTGCAAGGTCATTCTCGAGACCTGCATGCTCACCGACGAGGAGAAGGTCAAGATCTGCGAGATCGCCACGCGCGTGAAGCCGACCTTCGTGAAGACCTCCACCGGCTGCGCCAACGGCGGCGCCACCGTCGAGGACGTCAAGCTCATGAAGCAGACCGTGGGCGACGCCGTCAAGGTCAAGGCCTCCGGCGGCATCCGTGACGCCGACACCTTCCTCGACATGGTGCGCGCGGGTGCCGAGCGCATCGGCTGCAGCGCCGGCATCCCCATCATCGACGAGCTGCGCCGTCGCTTCGAGGAGCAGGGCATCGATTCCATCGAGCTGTAGGAGCGCACCGCGAGTCGGCGCTTGCCTGCGTCCGCGCGTTGGCCGCGCGGCAGGCGCCAATCATACAGAGCACCCTCTTTTGCAGGAGGCCCGCCGTTCACCCAGGACCGGCGGGCCTCATCTTGTTTGGCTGCTTGGTCCGGGGCGATGTGCCCGCATGGGACGAATTAGCCCGGAGCAATTATGTCCTGCTTTTCCTGTGGTTTGGGACGATAAAGCTCCGGGCTAATTTGTCTCAGAGCGCTACTGCTCCTCGCGGCTGACGTTGAACTCGAAGGTGTTGTTCTCGCCGCGGTAGGTGGCAATCGAGTACTCGACGGCGTGGCCGTCGGACTCGCGGCCCACGGTGTGGAAGAGGAACAGCGGGTCGCCGGGGTCGACGTCGAGCAGGGCCGCGGTGGCGGCATCGGCCTTGATGACGTCGAGGCGGCGGTGCGCCTGCGTCACGGGGTGGCCGCACTCGGTCATGGCGCTGTACATGCGCTGCGTGGTGAAGTCGTAGCGCTCGAAGTCGGGGTAGGGCTCGACCGGGATGTAGCTCTCGACGAACACGTTGGGCTTGTCGTCGACGTAGCGCAGGCGAACCAGCTTGTAGACCTCCTCGCGAGGCTTGAGCTCGAGGTTCGCTGCCACCTCGTCGCTCGCGCGCTCGCGCTTGAAGATGATGACGGTCGAGCGAACGGTGCGGCCCTCGCGGCTCATGTCCTCCTCGAAGCTGCGCACGCCCATCGTGAGGCCCTGGGCCACCTTGGGCTTCGTGACGATCGTGCCGCGGCGCTTGCGCTTCTCGACGTAGCCGTCGTTGGCGAGGATCTGGAGGGCCTGGCGAATCGTGGGACGGCTCACGCCGTAGCTCTTGGCGAGCTCGATCTCGGGCGGGATGATCTCGCCCTCCTTGTACGTGCCATCCTTGATCTTTGCGAGCAGGTCATCCTTGATCGCGGAGTAGAGCGTGGCCATGGTGCACCGTCCTTGCTATGGAACGAGGCGAGTCCTCGTAAAATTTCTTACATATACATATGTAAGTTATTGTTGCATACATAACGCGAGAAGTGCGCGGCGCCACACAAAATTTAAGGGCCATCCGCTTTGCACGGACGACCCGGCGTCACGAGGTGGAGCGGCGCGCCAGGCACGCCACCCCACCAGACCACGCATTTCAGAAAAGGTGACAAAGGGCTCTGACCCCTTTGTCACGCCTACAGCTCGCGGAGTTCCTTGAAGATGTCGGCGTAGGGGCGGCCCTTGCCAAAGACGGCGCTCGTGCCCAGGACAGCACCGTCGACGCCCATCTTGGCGGCCTTCTCAATCACCGCGGGCGAGCAGGCGCCGTCGATGATGACCTTGTAGCCATACTTCTCCTTGGCCGCGACGAAACGCTCGAGCTTCTCGTCCACGTAGTCGAGGTACTTTTGGCCCGAGAAGCCCGGGTTCACGGTCATGACCAGCACGTAGTCGACCACCGGCAGCGACGTCTCGACCGTCTCGAAGTTGACGCCTGGGTCGACGACGAGGCCGGGGTGGGAGCCCAGGCGCTCGATCTGCAGCAGGGTCGAGTTGATGGTGGGCTCGGCCTCCTGGTGAACGTAAACGATCTGCACGCCAGCCTTGACCAGCAGGTCGATGGTCGTGGGCTCATGGTTCGACATCAGGTGCACGTCGCAGGGGACCTTCGAGCGGCCGCAGATGGCCTCGACGTCGCCCAGGCCCATGCCCAGGTTGGGCACGAAGTGGCCATCCATCACGTCGAGGTGGAAGCCGTCGCAGCCGGCCTCAACCAGCTCGTCGACCTCCTCGCCCAAGCGAAGGAAGTCGGCACACATCATAGAGGGCAGTAGCAGCATGTTCTCTCCTTGAGAAGTCGTGGTTGCAGGCGTACTGGCCTAGGCGGTCGTGGTAAGCAGCGTGACGTTGCCGTCGAGCTCGAGGGGCTCGCCCTTCGGCAGCAGGATCTGGTCGCCCACGGCGATGTCCTCGCCATTGGCGGTACCCGAGCCGCGGCCCACGGTCACGAGCTTGTACTCCTCGCCCGGCAGGGTGCACGGGCCCGTAACCTCGATCTTCTCGACCGTGAACGAGTCGTTGGAGATGAGGTGCGTGCGCTTCATGTTGCCCAGGTCCTCGGTCCAGGGCTTGGCCTGGTTGACCATCATCGACTTGTCGTAGCTCAGACAGTCGATGGCCTGCTCGAGGTGCAGCTCGCGCAGCGACCCGTCGGCTTGCACGCGGTCGTAGTCGTAGAAGCGGTAGGTGACGTCGGTAGCCTGCTGAATCTCGTAGGCGATGACGTTCTTGCAGCAGGCGTGGAGCAGGCCCGCCGGCAGGTAGACGAAGTCGTCCTTCTCGATGGGCAGGTGGCCGATGAGGTCTGCCCAGCGACCCTCGGCGATGTAGTTGCGAAGGTCCGCCTCGTCGGTGGCGTTGTGGCCCCAGACCAGCTCGGAGCCCTCGGCCGCCTCGAGGAAGTACCAGGCCTCGTTCTTGCCCGCCGCAAAGCCCAGGGGCTTGGCGTGCTCGGTGTCGGGGTGCACCTGGATCGAGAGGTCGTCGACCGGGCACAGCAGCGAGATGATCACCGGGAACTGGCGGTTGGTGTCGCCAAACAGCTCGGAGTGCTCGCGCCACAGCTCGCCGAGCGTCTTGCCCTCGTACTCGCCGGAGACGCAGACGTTGGACTGCTCGCCCTGGTCGGCGAACGCCCAGGCCTGGCCCACGCCGTCGGGCATCCAGTCGTAGTGGTAGTAGTCGCGGCAGGTGTTGCCGCCCCAGACGGTCTGCTTGGGGATGGGCTTGAAGCGCAGAAGTGCCATGGCGCGTCCTTTCCGTAGGTGCTTTTGCTTGCGGCCTTGGGCGGGTCGATGCCCCGTCCCTTGTTGCTCATGGGGACGATTCGCGTACGTCGGCTCGTCTCGCACATGACGACGTTCGAGCATCACCACAGGCCAAAGCTGGTGAATCGGTTAATAAAAAAGGAAGGCCCCGGGGAACCGTGTGGGTGCCCCGGGGCCTTGGAACAGCGAGCTCGCTATGTGACCTCGCTCAGATGTTGCGGGGCAATCCTTAGAAGACGCCAAGCAGGCAGAAGACGATGACAGCGGCCGTGAGGACCAGGATGACCTTCGTGGGCGAGAACTGCTTCTTGTCGAGCATCCACCAGGTGACCAGGACGGCGATCAGCGGAAGGATCTTGGGGAAGACGCCGTCGAGGGTGTCCTGCAGCGGAGCCCAGTCGCCACCCATAGGGATGTTCAGGGTGGTCACGAGGGCGATGTTGCCGGCCGACAGGGCGCCGATGACCATGATGCCCAGCACGTTGAAGGCGTCAGTCAGGCGGCGGGCGGTCTCGCCAACGATCATGTCAACCGCGCCGACGCCGAGCTTGTAGCCGGTGCGGAAGCAGACGAACGAGATCAGCGGGCCGATGATGCCCCAGGAGATGATGTAGAACAGCGGGCCGAGCGGGCTGCCGCCGGCGGCGAGGCTCATGCCGATGGAGAGCAGGATCGGGACGATGATGCCCTGGACGATGGAGTCGCCGATACCGGCCAGCGGGCCCATGAGGGCGGTCTTGACGTTGTTGGGCATCTCCTCGTCGACGTCGCCGCCGAGGGCGATGTTCTCTTCGAGGGAGGCCACGATGCCGTTGACGAGCGTACCGGTCTGCGGCTCGGTGTTGTAGAAGACCGACTGACGAACGAGCAGGCGACGCTTGGCCTCGGGGTCATCGGCGTAGTACTTGTTGGCAAACGGGATGTAGGACCAGGCGAAGGCGTGGGCCTGCAGCTTCTCGTAGCTCATCGAGGACAGGTGAGTGAAGGCCCAGCGCAGCCAGAGCTGGTTGAGATCCTTGTTGGTCAGACCCTGCTTGCCGTTGGGGCCAACCTTGGGCGTGATTTCAGTTGCCATTTGTTGTCTCCCTTCTTAGAACAGGTCGTCGTCTTCGTAGGAACCGTCGGCGTTGTCGCCGGTGGCCTCAGCGGCAGGGGCAGCGGCGGCCTTGCCGGAGGACTGGTAGACGAGGTAGGCGACGAGGGCAGCGATGAAGACGATGGCGACCATCGGGAGGCCGGCGAAGGCCAGGAGCACGAAGCCAGCGAAGAAGTAGATGAGCTGGATCTTCTCCTTGATGACGATGTTCATCAGCATGCCGATGCCGAGGGCGGGCAGGACGCCGCCGAGGACGGAGATGATGTGCGTGACGACCTCGGGGACGGAGGCGAGCAGGGAGTCGACGAGGCCCTGGCCAAGGTAGATGGCGAGGAACACGGGGACGGCACGAAGGAAGAACGTGCAGATCTGCGGGTAGATGACGTGCCAGAGGGTAATGCCACGGTCGTTGTTCTCCTCAGCGGCCTTCTGGGCGCCGTTGTTGAAGAACGAGTAGAGGGCCATACGGGTGTTGTAGAAGATCAGGCCGAAGGTGTTGCCGACAAGCACCGACAGGGTCACGGCCACGGCCGGATCCTTGGTGGTGGCCATGGCGAGGCCGATGCCGCCGTAGGTGGCGTAGGTGATCTCGGAGTTCGTCGCGCCGCCCGTGGAGAGGTTGGCGATGAACACGGCCTGGACGGCAACGCCGCACAGGACGCCGGCCGTCACGTCACCGAAGACGAGGCCGCACAGCAGGCCACCGACGAGCGGACGGCCAACCATGTAGAAGCTGCCCGTGATGCCGAACATCGGCGCGGACTCGATGGCGCCCAGGTAGCAGAAGATGCCACACATAAGCGCTGGGAAAAGCAGTTCCATTTCTCCTCCTTCAACGATGGAACTATTCCGGCTCGCGGCCGGCTTTGCTCGCTATACAAGCGAGCTTCTTTGCTGACTGAAGCCTGTTTGTGCGCGTCCGTCCCCAATGGGCGCGCCAGGCGCAATCGCTAAGCGGACTGGTACTTGGCCTTCATGTTGGGCCAGCTGATGGGCTTGTCATCAGGGATGAGCTGGAACTGGACCTCGACACCCTGCTCCTCGAGGTAGTCGAGCGCCACGACGTCGTCGTCGTTGAGGCACACGGCGTTGCCCATGGGCTTGGTGTTGGGGCGGGCGCCGTTGAGGTTGCCGATGTTGAGGACCTTGCCAAAGTCGCCGCCGTGGCGAACGATGTCGGCAAAGCCGGTGGTGGAGTCGGAGATGATGTAGAAGTTCTTGTTGGAGGCGTGGACCTTCTCGAGGGCCTTGACGCCCTGCTCGACGTCATAGATGCCGAGCTTGAGGTTGGCGGCGGCAGCCTTTAGAACCTTCTTGCGGAGCTCGTCCTTGGCGACCTTGTCGCTGATGACGATGATCGAGTCGACCGGCTTCTTGGCGACCCAGCGGGTCATGGTCTGACCGTGGATAACGCGGTCGTCGACGCGGGCGAGAGTGATTGCCATAGTAGGTTCCTCCCAAATGCAGATTGTTATTGCTCGGGGCACGTGCCCCGGGATACCTGAGTGGCGCCCATGTGGGCGCGGTTGGGAGGGGCTCCCCTTCGGCTTGCGCCAGCCCCTCCCCGCCGGCTAGAACAGATCGTCCTCGTCGTCCGAGCTGTCTGCGGGCGTCTCCGCAGCAGTAACGCCAGCAGAACCTGCCGTGAGGGCGGCCTGGGTAACCGCCTCCAGGTCATCAGAGCTCATCGCAAGCACGCCGGCCTCCAGAAGCATCGGGAAATTGGCACCAGCGACAAGCCTGATGTGCTCGGGGTTGTTGAGGAACAGGGCGTAGGACTCGTTGAAGGGCGTGCCGCCCGCCAGGTCCGCGAGGATCAGCAGGTCGCCCTGGGTGAGAAGCTCGTTGACGCGAGCGGTAAGACGATCGCGGAAGTCGTCGATACCGGTGTCAGTGAGGCTCACCGCACTGACGTGCGTGGCGCCCGAGGCAAACATCTGGAACGCATCGAGCATGCCAGTGCAGAGGCCACCATGAGATGTAAGCAAAATATTCATCGATATCCTTTCGATTTGTCTTGACCTAAAGAATACATATTCACTTTTCGTCCACATATGCAGATATGTGTGGTCTTCCCCGAACGGTCGATTATTTTGGTTTAACGGTACTTATTTGTGCCAAATCGCATTATTTGTTCTTACATTTTGCCATTGCCGCATGATTTGTAAGCTCGTTAGAGGTATCATTTGTACAGAGCACGAGGCGCGCATACTTAGGTGGTGGCGCGTCATATCGCCGCGCAACAGCGGCCTGATTCGGGCCCAGAGACGGGCTCGGGAAGGAGCACCAGATGGCAACCTACACGCTCGACGACCTCTCTCGCCTCATTGACCACACCAACCTGCACCCCGATGCCACCGAGGCCGACATGGCCAAGCTGTGCGATGAGGCCAAGCGCTATCACTTCAAGATGGTTGCCATCAACCAGGTCCAGTCCAAGTTCTGCTCCGAGCAGCTTGCCGGCACCGATATCCACACGGGTGCCGCCATTGCCTTCCCCCTCGGCCAGACCTCCATCGCCGCCAAGGTCTTCGAGACCAAGGACGCCATCGAGAACGGCGCCTCCGAGATTGACTATGTGGTGAACCTCACCCAGGTCAAGGCTGGCAACTGGGACTACATCGCCGACGAGATGACGCAGATCGTGGCCGTGTGCCGCGAGGCCAGCGAGGGCCGCGAGGAGGCCATTCCCTGCAAGGTGATCTTCGAGAACTGCCTGCTCAACGATGACGAGAAGGTCAAGCTCGCCGAGATCGCCAAGGAGGTCGAGCCCACGTTCATCAAGACGAGCACCGGCTTCTCCACCGGCGGCGCCACCGTCCACGACGTCGAGCTCATGAAGGCCCACTGCGGCGACAAGGTGCAGGTCAAGGCCGCCGGCGGCATTCGCGACGCCGACACCTTCCTCGACATGGTGCGCGCGGGCGCCACGCGCATCGGCTGCAGCGCGGGCATGCCGATCATCGACGAGCTGCGCCGCCGCTTCGAGGAGCAGGGCATCGAGTCCATCGAGCTGTAGAGTTGTGCCTGCGGCCATCGCCTTGGCGGTGGCCGCTTTTTGTTAGGTCGTTAGTGCCGACGAGCGCGCGCCGGCACTAGAGGAAAGGAAGCGGCATGGGTCCCATTCTGCTCAAGCCCACCTACATCTCCCCCATCTGGGGCGGAACCCGCATCTCCGAGGCTCGCGGCCTCGAGCATGGCGACGACGTCAACAATGGCGAGGCATTTGACGTCTCGGCTCACCCCGACGTCTGTACCTCGGTCGAGGGCGGCCCGTTCGACGGCACGCGCTTCGATGAGCTCATCGCCAAGCACCACGACGAGCTCATCGGCGACCTTGCCGACGATGCCACGATTCAGGTCGTCTCGATGGACCCCAAGGAGTTCCTCTCCGTGCAGGTGCACCCCGATGAGACCTACGCCCAGGCAGCCGAGGGCGACCACGAGAAGGCCGAATCCTGGTACGTCCTCCACGCCGAGCCGGGCGCCGAGCTCATCGCCGGCTGCACCACGAGTGACGTGGACGCTCTGCGCGAGGCGGCGGCAGACGACACGATCGGCGACAGGTACGGCAGGCGCATCGAGATGCACGAGGGCGACTTCATCCTCATCCCCGCAGGTACGATGCATGCGCTGGGACCGGGTATCTTTGCCGTCGAGATTGGCTCGTTTGGCAACACCACGTATCGCCTGTGTGACTGGGGCCGCGGCCGCGAGCTGCACGTCGACAAGGGGTTCGACGTGCTCAAGACCGACAACGAGACCACGGTCGAGCACCTGGGGATCTACGACGAGGCGGCCGGCACGCGCGTGCGCCGAGGCGTGACCCACCGTCTGTTCGAGTCGAACGTGGTAGACGTCGCTGGCGAGTGGCACGTCGAGAAGGGTGGGCGCTACCAGATTCTCACCTGCGTCCACGGCACGGCCACGATCGAGACCAGCGAGGGCACGGTTGAGCTGGGGTACACGCGCTCGTGCGTCATCCCGGCTTGCGTGCGCGAGTTCACCGTGCGCGGCAACTGCCGCGTGCTGCAGAGCTATCGGCCCTAGAGAGGAAGCCCCATGAAGCAGAAAGTGGCCGTTACCGGCGCCAGCGGTTATCTGGCAAGCCTCGTGCAGAGGTACAACGGCGACAAGTTCGAGTTCGTGCGCGTGAGCCGCGCCGACGTGGACTATTCCAAGCCGCAGGAGGTTCACTCGTTCTTTGAGGGCCTCGACTTTGACGTGATGTTCCACACGGCCGCCAACGCCACGACGGCAGACTGCGAGAACGACCCGGCCGGCACACACCTTGTCAACTGCGACTCGGCCATCGAGATCGCCAAGGTGTGCGAGGAGCGCGGCAAGCGCATGCTGTTCATCTCGACCGAGCAGCTGTTCAACGGCAAGAGCGAGCCCGGGCCGTTCGACGAGAGCGTGGAGCCCAGTTGCGTCACCAACTACGGCATCCAGAAGTCCGAGGTAGACGCTTGGCTTACGGCAAACTCGAGCAACCACGTGACGCTGCGCCTCTCGTGGATGTTTGGCATGGCGATGCCGGGCGTGAGGCCCTCGCCTGGCATCGTGGGCAACGTGCTTCGCGCGATGCGCACGCGCACGCCCACCATGTTCACCGTGAACGAGAAGCGTTGCATGACCTATGCACAGCAGCTGGCAGACAACTTCGCGAGCATCTGCGAGCTCGAGAGCGGCACGTATCACTTCGCGGCCGCAAACGGGCACGATGTCAGCGACGGCATGAGCACCTACGAGTGCGCCAGGCTCGTCGCGAGCAAGTTTGGCTATGGCGAGGATGAGGTCGAGCGCTACATCCTTCCCAACACCGAGCGCTACGCGGACCGTTTCCGCGACTTTAGGCTCGATGCCGGCAAGATCGCCCGCTGCGGCATCGAGCTCGGCACCTTCGAGGACAACGTCGACCACTGCCTCGCCGACTTTGGCTGGGCGTAGGCCGTCATTTGCAGAAACTCACAAGCCGGGGAGGGCGCGTTCGCGCCCTCCCCGGCTTCGTTTAGGCCATCTTCCAAGCAATTACTCCCTTAATTGGTCGTTCGACCGAGTTCTGAACGAGCTATCGAGCAATTAGGGGACACTCTTCATATCGGGAAAACTAATAATCGCAGGTAGACAGACTGCAATAATTCCGGCGAGCCACCCAGGCCTTGGGTTTAGCCTCATTTCTGGCCCAAAGGTCATTCAGAACTCGGTCGAACGACCATTTCTTTCTCGGGCGCTCCGGTAGATGGCTTGTTATAAATCGCAAATACCCAGAGCCGCCAGCATCTCTGCCCGACGAGCCCTCATCTGCTCATTCGCTTCCGTTCTCTCCGGTCTCAGGCCAGACTTTCTTTTAATCAGCTCGGCAATGCCGTCGACCTTCGATTCGTCTGCGATCTGCCTGGCCGCCACGAAGACGCAGGAGTAGCCCATCTGCATCAGGGCATTCTGCCTCGCCTCGTCTCGCGACCTGCCTTCGTCTGCAGTGTGCCATTCCTTCCCCTGATATTCGATGTCGAGCTTCGCACGCCGGTAAAGCAGGTCGGCAACGAGATGCGAACGCCCGCACTGGTGCGCTGCTGATTCGCTCAGCTCAATCTCAACGTTGAGCTCTGGCCTCGGACAGCCCCAGCCACCCAGCCTCCGCGGCAGACTTAGCATCGCGGCCAAGGCGGTTTCCCTCGGAGAAGCCGAGTTGTCCATGCAGCACCTGGCAGCCTGGCGCGCGGCGTCGAGCCCGCGGATCCTGCCAACGATGCTCACAAGATGCCCAATTCTCGCGGCGGTTGTCACGGGAACCACCCCATACTCGCAGCCGCGCACGCCATCGCACGAATAGGTTCCGCAGAGCTCCATCGCTAGGGCAAGCGTCTTGTAAAAGCCAAGGCCAGAAGCCACCTGCATCAGCGCAACCTCAGGAGCCACGACGTAAACGCCCGGCTCGGGACAGCAGATGAGCCCATCGGGAACGGGGCCCTTCCACACATGGCACCTAGCACCCGCCGACGCACGGCGGGCGGAGTCCTTACCAACAACTATGTCGAGCGGGCCATCAAGCCCCAACGCGGCAGACGCGTGGGCAATGCGGGGTGCCACGTCATGTGGAAGCTCGAGAGGAAGCAGCGAGCAGTCGGCCCAGACGCTCTCGGTGTCGATGCTAGCAAGCATGTCGTCGGGATACAGCTCCCCAAGCAGCTCCTTTGTCATCCCGGCATTCGAGCGGCGCACGTTGGCCCAAAACCTCAGTGCGCTCTCGTGCCCAGCCACAATCGAAGACCCACGCTGCGGCCGCACCAGGCCAGAGCCGTAGACGCCGCCAAAACCAATCCCCTCGCCCATCGCTTCCCCTCCCCAAATAGTTGGGGAGATGATACGCGCACCAGGGCGCGGCGCTACACAAGAAGGGGCGACGACCCCGCGAACGGCGCCGTCGCCCCAACTGAACCTATGTGACGCACCTACCTACCGGCGGCGCGGCGGGCCTGCCACTCCTCGGCAAGCTTGGCCTGCACGTCGTGGGGAACCTGCTCGTAGCCCTCGAGCTCGAGGGTGAACTCGCCGGTGCCGCGAGACAGCGAGCGCAGGCGCGTGGCATAGTCGAGCACCTCGGCGTAGGGAACGCGCGCCTGGATGACGGTGGTGCCGCGCTCGCCGGCGTCCATGCCCTCGATGCGGCCGCGGCTAGCGCTGACGTCGCCCATGATCGAACCGGCGTAGTCCTCGGGTGCGGTGACCTCGATCTTTGCCATGGGCTCAAGCACAACGGGCTCGGCGTCTGCGGCAGCCTTCTGGAAGCCGATGCGCGCGGCGGTCTTGAATGCCATCTCGTTGGAGTCGACGGAGTGATAGCTGCCGTCGTAGCAGGCAACGCGCACGTCGATCATGGGATAGCCGGCGACGACGCCCTCGCACATGGTCTCCTGCACGCCCTTGTCGACGGCCGGGATGAGGCCCTTGGGAATGCGGCCGCCCACGACCTCGTCGATGAACTCGTAGCCGCCGCCCGGGTTGGGCTCGAGGCGCAGCCAGCAGTCGCCGTACTGGCCGGAGCCGCCGGTCTGCTTCTTGTGTCGACCCTGGGCACTCGAGGTGCGGCGGATGGTCTCGCGATACGGCACGCGAATGGGCACCACGTGCGCCGAGACGCCGGCGCGGGCGGCCATGCGGTCGAGCAGGACGGACACCTGGGCCTCGCCCAGCGCGCTGATGACGGTCTGGCCGGTCTCCTCGTTGCGCGTGACCTTCATCGTGGGATCGGCGTCGCAGGACTTCTCGAGGAAGCTGAACAGCTTGTCCTCGGTGCCGCGCTTGTCGGGCTCGATGGCCACCTGGTAGAGCGAGTTGGGGAAGCGGAACGCCGCGGCCTCGACCTTGCCCGTCACGGACAGGGTGTCGCCCGCCATGGCAGAGATCTTGGGCGCAACCACGATGTCGCCAGCAACCGCGCTCGAAACCTCGGTCATGTCGCGGCCAACCATGCGGTAGATGCGCGCGAGGCGCTCGGGCTTGCGCGTGCGGGCACAGGTGAGCTCGAGGCCCGGGGTGAACGTGCCGGCAAGCACCTTCACGAGGGCGAGGCGGCCGTTCTGCTGGTCGTTGAGGACCTTGAAGACAAAGCCAACCGGGCGGTCGTCGTCCTCGTCGATGTCGAGGTAGTCGCCGTTGACCAGCGGCACCGAGCCAAAGTCGCTTGCCGCGGGGAAGTAGGTCTCGATGTCGTCCATGAGGCTCGTGACGCCCTCCTCGCGCGTGCACGAACCGGCAAAGACCGGCACGAAGATGCGCTCGGCGATGGCCTTGGCGAGCAGGCCCTCCAGCTCATCCTGGGTGAGTTGGCCATCGCCCTCGAGATACTTGAGCATGAGCTCGTCGTCGGCCTCGACCACAAGCTCGCAGAGGTGGGCGCGAGCCTCGTCGGCGGCGGCGCGCATGTCGTCGGGGATGTCGCAGACGACCGGCTTGCCGTTGCCGTCAAGGTGACGGGCCCGCATGCGAATGACGTCGATGATGCCCTTGAAGTCGTCGCCCACGCCCCACGGCAGGGTCACGGCACCCAGGCGCTGGCCAAAGCGCTCCTGCAGCGCAGCGAGCGTGGCGGCGTACTGGGCCTCGGAGCGATCAATGCGGTTCACGAAGACGGCGCGGGCAAGCGACAGATCCTCGGCCGCATACCACAGACGCGTGGTGATGGCGCCGGGGTCGCCGGCGGCGTCGACGACGAAGACCGCGGTCTCAACGGCAGACATCGCGGCGTAGGCATCGCCAACAAAGTCAGGGTAGCAGGGGGCGTCGATGACGTTCAGGCGCGCGCCGTTCCAGGGAACGGGCGCCATGGCGAGCTTGATCGAGAAGGAGCGCTTCTCCTCCTCGGGGTCATAGTCGAGCGTGGGCTTGGTGCCCTTGTGGCCGCCCAGTCGGGTCGTGACGCCCGAAAGGTGGAGCATGGCCTCGGCGAGCATGGTCTTGCCCACGCCGCCTTGGCCGACGAGGGCAACGTTTCTAATCTTCTCGCTCATGATGACTCCCTCCGTTGAGGTCCACGTGGCACAGACGGGAGGGAGAATCGCCGCAGTTGGCGCACCCAAACCGCTGCTTGGGTGGGCGCGCGGCCCACATACGCCACGGCATTCGTTGGATTAACCGTACCCAATCGGATACGGGACAAAAAGACGTCTCGCCGCCCGTGCGGCGAACGGGGCGCGATTGCGGGCGGGCGGCGTGGACCACCCCTTGGTTGCTTTGTGCGAGAAGAGCGCCGAACGCCCATCTTGCGAGAGGGGCGCACGGGCGAAATGGGCAGGCGACGCGTGCGAGCAGGGCAACGAGGACGAGCGAGGGCGCAAAACGTGAGCGCAAGCAGGGCGATAGAATCCAGCCACGCCGCCAGACCCCACGGCCCGCTACTTGTGGGAGGAGCGCGGAGGCGCCGGGAACAGCAGGCGCACGTCGAGGCGGCAGCCCAGGGCGTTCGCGACGGCCTCCATCGTGGCGACTGTCGCGTTACCGTTGCCCTGCTCGAGACGGCTCACGCAGGACTGGTGCACGCCCGACAGGCGCGCGACCTCGACCTGCGTGAGGCCGGCCTCGGCACGGGCGTCGGCGAAGGCCTGGCCCACCTTGCGCATTAACTCGCTATCGTCGCTTCGAATTCGAGCCACGGCGCGTCACCGCCACCGCGGCTGGGAGACGCGGGAGCAACAGGGGCAGCGGCGCTCAAGCAGACGCCATTTACCTCTGAGGCATCCCCCCCCCCCGAACTTCTTCGAACAGGAGGGATATACGATGTTGTCTAGCGCTCGTCCTTGGCGAGTGCATCATCGCACTCCAGAACACGGATGCCCTCCTGCGTAACCTCGTACTCGTTCTCGAGCTGACCGCCGTTGCGAAGGAAGCGCGCCTGCACGCTGATAAGTCCCTTGTGCTCGAGCGAACGAATGACGTTTCGCACCGTAGCCAAGCTGCATGAATAATCCGCGGATAGCTGGCTGACGCTCACAACGGTCGAGTTCACCCGGGCAATCTGCCGCAACACCGCAAGCTCTCGCTCGTTGATGCGCACGCCGGCCGTGGCGCTGACCTTGGCTCGCTTGGTCATGGATCCCCCCGAATCCCTACCGATTCCTGCGACGGAACTTGGATGCTGTCGCGCGGTCGAGGACGGCAGGTCTGACTGGTTCGGGAACTCGGTGGCGCTGCATGGCCTGGCTCCTTGTTTCGAAACGTGATTCTTGGATGTCGGCCGTAATGCATATTTCAATCGACATTCAGAATATGCAGGTGGCACCCTACCTTCTTTACGCTAGTAATTCGAACCTTTTACCTGCGGAAATATGATTTATATGCATATTGAGGGACAGACGTGCCAAACGATGGCGCTACATGAAAAGGGGCCAGCCGCTCAATTGCGACTGGCCCCTCCTAAGAATCTGCCTGCCCCTCGAGGGGAACAGCCCCAAGCGTTACTTCCTGTGCTTGGCAATCACAAGGCCGGCGGCCACGCAGATCACAGCGGCAGCACCAAGCACAACGGGGACGGTGGCGTTGTTGGTGTCGCCCGTCTGGGGCATCTGCTTGTCGTTGCCCTGCTGGGCGCCACCCTGGTTGTCATCGCCCTCGTCGTTGTCCTTCTCCTGCTTGGGAGCGGTGTAGGAGTTGGTGAACGTGGGGTTGTCGCCCTCGACGGAACTCACCGTAAGCTGGCCCTTGCCGTCGTCGGTCACGACGACCTTGACGTCATGGCTGGAGCCGTCGTAGGTCACGCCCTGCTGGCCATCGTTGACCTCGCAAATTTGGAAGCTGTAGGTGCCGGGCTGGTTGAGCGCCAGCGCGCCAAAGCTCACGGTACCGTCGGCGGCGTTCTTACCACGGGCAACGACCTGGCCCTTGTTGAGCACCTCAAAGCCAAACTGGTCATCGGTGAGCTGGGCACCCTCGAGCACCTTGGTGGCGGAGAGGCTCACGCTCGCGGGCGCGGCAGCATAGCTGTTCTTAAACACGATGGCGTCGGCGTCGCTTGAGGCCTTGGCAACAAGCTGGCCCTTGCCATTGTCAGCCACGGTAACCTTCACCTGGTAGGTGCTGGCGTCGTATATCACGCCACCCTTGCCGTCGTTGACCTCACGGACGGTGTAGGTGTACTCGCCCGGCGTGGTGTACGTGACGTTCTTGAACACAACGGTGCCGTTGGCGTCGTTGGTGGCGGTGGCCGCCTGCTTGCCATTGGCGTCGACGAGCTCAAAGGTGAAGTCGCCGGCCTCGAGGGCGCGACCATCGAGCTGCTTGCTCATGGTGATGTCGTTGGAGACGCTGTAGTTCGCGGACTCGGCGGCGTAGGTGTTCACGAACGGGTCGATGGGGCTCATCTCGGCCGTCATGGTGCCGTCGGCGTTGTCTCTGACGGTGACCGTGAAGGTCTTATCGGAGTCGTTGGTGACGCCCGCCTTGGAGCCAGACTCGCTGACCTGGTAGGTGAACGTCTTGCTCATCTCGCCGCCGAGGTCTGCCTTGGTGAAGGTGATGGCCCCAAAGGAGACGTTGCCGGCCTCGTCGTTGAAGACGGTGGTGGCAGCGGGCAGAGGGCCGTTGCCGGTGATGGTGAACGAGAAGTCGCCGGCCTTAAGGTCGGGGGCCTTGACGCCCTCCTGGTTGCAGGCGAGCCGCTTGAAGGCCATGACGTTAACCGTAGCGTCGCTGGGCTTGTAGGCGTTGGCAAAGGCGAGGCCACCCTCGGGCAGGCTCACCTGGGCCACCAGGGCGCCGTCCTTCTCGACCACGTCGATCTTGACCTGCAGCGCGGAGGTCTGGGCGGTGATGCCCTTTTTGTCAAGACCGTCGGTGACCTCGGCCACGTCGTAGTAGTAGGTACCGGGCGCGTCGAAGGTGATGTCGCCAAAGTGGAAGTTGCCCGCAGCGTCGTTCGTGGCGGTCGTCTTCGTGGGGGCAGGGGCGCCGTCGCACGGGGTGATGGTGAAGCTGAACTCGTCGGCGACGAGGGTGCGGCCCGTGAGGGTCTTGGTGCCCGCAAGCTCGGTGGCGCCATCGACCGTGACGGACCAGGCCTTGTGGGTGTTAGTGACCGAGAGGTTCAGGCCATCGACCGCGACGTTGGTGGTGTAGCTGGAAAGGTCACCATCGGTCTCGCGGGCGCCCCAGGCGGAGGCGTCGGCGGGGTTGCCTGTCACGGTGACGGTGCCCGTCCAGTTGTTGCTGGCGGAGAGCTCGACGGGCGTGCCGTAGTCGGCGCCGTTGCGCGTGACCTGTACGTGGACGGGCTGGGTGGCGCGGGCGTCGTCGCGGGCGTTCTCCCAGGTCTTGGTCACCGTGAGCTGCTTGGTGGGCAGGGAGATGGTGGGGATGTCATAGTCCGCGTAGAGCGTGTCGCTCACCACGTCGGCGGCTCCGGTGCGCTTGGTGACGGTCTTGTACTCGAGCGTCGTGGCGTCGTGGTCGCTGTTGACGTTGGTGGGAACGGGGTTCGTGAGCGTACCCGCGGCAATCGCGTCATAGGCGTCGGCCGTGGGCTTGATGTCGAAGCTGACCGTGTAGGTGGCGCCGGCCTCGAGCTCGCCCTCGCCGGAGAGGTCGACCGTGAGCTTCTTGCCGTCGACCTTGGCCACGGCGCCAGCAACGGGGCTCGTGCCCGAGGCGTCGGTCTTGGTGATGGTCGCGGAGGCAAGCGTGCCATCTGCGGAGACGGCATCCTTGAAGTCGACGTAGTCGGAGAGCTGGTCAACGACCTTGACGTCGCGGTAGTAGCACGAGTTGGTGATCGTCTGGGCAATCTCGGCAAACGCGTCGTTCAACTTGTCGGCGTCGGTACCGTCGAGGAAGTCGCCGGTGACGTCGTTGGCGAACTTGGTCATCGAGGCGTTGGCGGACGTGTCGCCACTCACGGCAAAGAGCTGGACGGTGTCAACGTCGCGCTTGTTGGCCTCGGTCACGGCGCTGTTGTAGTTGGCGTTGTAGGGATCGTCGTTGCCGGAGCCGTGAACGCCGCGCGGGGTAGCCCAGGTGTCGTCCTGGTCATAGGCAGGAACCTTGTGAAAGCCCTCGCTGAACGAAAAAACCAATTTTGTACCCGTCTGGACCGAGCTGATGCGATACGTCGGTGCGCCATCGGAGAAGAACACGACGTACTTCCTGGAATCGGTACGGCCGCTGTTCTGGGCGTTGGCCTTCTGCAGCGCCTCCTCCCAGTTGGTACCGCCCTCAGCCTTCAGTCCATCGATGGCTTGGGTCGCATCGTCCGCGTTGGCCGTGAAGCTCGTGGGGGTGTCGGCCCTCGTGTCAAAGCTGATGACCGAGACCTGAATCTGCTTCGAGGCATCGAGCTTGGCGTTGTCGTCGGTGAGCAGCTCGTCGATGAGGGCCTTCGCTGCCCTCTTGACGTTGTCGAGCTTGCCGTTGTCATTCATCGAGCCCGAGGTGTCGATGGCGAGGACAACGTCGGCCGGCGTGTTCTCGGACGAGCTCTGAGAGTCTCCTTTGACGGTGAGGCTCAGCCTGTAGGTGCCGTCGCCGTTGTCGGTGACGGTCTTGGCGTGGTCGGGCTCGTCCAGGCTCACGTCGGTCGCATAGGCCTGCGTGGCGGGCAGGGCGACGCCCAGCACGAGCGCGAGGGCCGCGGTCAGCGCGCACGCCAGGACACCTCCCCAGCGCCTTGTCTTTCTTCTCTCCATAGGGTCCCTCTCCCTCGCCAGGCGAGGGTCCGTCCCTGCGCCTGAAGCTGGCTATACAGGGTCGAAGTTAAGGGACATAGCAATCTACCTGCGGAAATATAACTTATATGCATATCGAGACATAACCAAGCACGTTGCTGGGCATTTGAGGGAGGAGTGGACCGGGCGTAGCTTCGCGGACGCATTGGGCAATGAAGGTCTGGCTGGAGCGAGCCAAGCGCAACAAGCGCGGAGACGGGACGAGCGCCATCGTCCCCTCGCCCAGCACCCCCTCGCACAGAAAAGGGGCCAGCCGCACACGCAGCTGGCCCCAAAGGCTCATCTATCCGATTGGCCAAGAAGCCCGCGAGTACTACACGCGGGCCTCGGTGTTCCACCAGTCGCCCAGCTTGGCGATGTTTCCGCGGATGTGCTCGCAGCTGGCGTGGAAGGCGGCCTTCTCGCGCTCGTTCAGCGGCAGCTCGAAGGTCTCCTCGATGCCGTTGGCGCCCACGACGCACGGGATGGAGGCAAAGTTGCCCTCCTCGCCATGCTCGCCGGTGAGCAGCGTGGAGCAGCAGGTCACGTAGTGCTCGTTGCCCAGGATGGCTTGGACGAGACGGACGGCGGCCTGGGCAACCGCGTACTCGGTGCAGCCCTTGCCGGCGTAGGTAACGTAGCCGCCCTGGCGCGCAAGGTCCTCGACCTCGGCCTGGTCAAAGCCAAAGCGCTCGGGCTGCTCGGCGGCAAGCTCGGCGAGCGTCTTGCAGCCAAAGCTCACGCACGACATCGCGGCGAACTGCGACGCGCCGTGCTCGCCCAGCATGTAGGCGTTGATCGAGTGTTGGTCCAGGCCCACCTTGGACGAGATGGCGTTGCGCAGGCGGGCGGAGTCGAGCGCGGTGCCCGAGCCCACGACGCGCTTGGGGTCGCAGCCGGAGAGGCGCCAAATCTCGGTGCAGACGACGTCGCAGGGGTTGGAGATGGAGACCCAGACGCCCTTGAAGCCGGCATCGGCAATGCGCGCGATGAAGGTGCGAGCGATGTCGGTGGTGATGAACAGCTCGCCATCGCGGTTGCCGGCGGCGGCGGAGACCTGGCCGGCGGCGTTCACGATGACGTCGCAGCCGGCGAGCTTCTCGTACTCGGCGCCACAGGTGACGATTTTGCAGTTGTGCGGGTAGAACGACAGGGCGTCGCGGAAGTCCTGCGCCTCGCTCGTGAGCTTCTGGTCGTTGATGTCGCACAGATAGAGCTCGTCAACGAGACCCTGCATGAGCAGGGAGTGGGCCACGTGGGCGCCAACGTGGCCCTGGCCGAGGACGCCGACCTTGCGGATGTATGCCATGTCGTATCCTTTTCTCTAGTGGCTCGCGAGACCACGGCCGCGCGGCCGCGCTTCCCGCCCCCTATGAATAGTGAAACCACCTTAGCACTCCATGGCCCCGGGCCTGTCCCACCGGCCACGGAATCGCTCGTTTGAGCAGGAGAGATATGGGATTCAAGACCTACACGTGCCCAATCGCAAAGTCGTGCGGAGGATGCGAGTGGCTGGCCGTTCCCTATCCCATCCAGCTGCGCCGCAAGCAGGCGCAGATCGCCGAGCTCATGGCGGATTATTTGCCCGAGGGTGCCACCGAGGACGACCTTGACGACCTCATCCCCATCCACGGCATGGACGCCGAGGGCATGGAGCCGCGCGGCTACCGCCACAAGGCGGCGACGCCCTTTGCGGCCGGCAAGCGCGCGAGCGTACGCTCGGGCTTCTACGCCCGCGGGACGCATCGCATCGTGCCCTGCTCGAACTGCATCGTCGAGGCGCCGCACGCCCGCGAAGCGCTGCTTGCGGTGGCGCGTGCCGCCGAGGAGCTGCGCATTGCCCCCTACGACGAGGACCACGGTCGCGGCCTTCTGCGCCACGCCGTGGTACGGATGGGGTATGCCACCAACGAGTGCCTGCTCACCATCGTCACCAACGGCAAGCAGATTCCGCGCGAGCACCAGTTTGTGAGCACCATCCTGCGCCGAGCGCCGTTTGTCACCGCCATTGCACAGAACGTAAACCAGCGCCGCACCAACGCGATCTTGGGTCACGAGGCCCGCGCGCTCTACGGCAGCGGGCGCATGGTCGACGAGCTCCTGGGCTGCGAGTTCGAGATTGGCCCCACGTCGTTCTACCAGACCAACCCCGCGCAGACCGAGGTGCTCTACTCACTTGCCATCGAGGGGGCGCAGCTCGAGCGCGGGCAGCGCGTGCTCGACGCCTACTGCGGCATTGGCACGATTGGCATGTGCGCGGCCAGGCAGGTCGACGGCCTTGAGGTCGTGGGGGTCGAGCAGGTCGAGGGCGCGGTGGCAAACGCCCGCGCCAACGCGAGGCGAAACGGCCTGGCCGCCCGCTGCAAGTTCGTCTGCGCCGACGCCACCGCCTACATGAAGGACGTGGCCAAGGCCGGCCGCGAGGGTTTTGACGTAGTCATCATGGACCCGCCGCGCGCGGGCTCCACGCCCACGTTCATCAACGGCGTGCTGGGCCTTGCGCCTTCGCGCGTGGTCTACGTGAGCTGCAACCCCGTGACCCAGCGCCGCGACCTCGACCTCTTCTACGAGGGCGGCTACCGCATCGAGCGGCTCGACGTGGTGGACATGTTCCCCCACACCAAGCACGCCGAGACCGTCGCCGTGCTGGCGAGGGCGTAACAAACGGACGCGTCCGCAGCCGGGATCAATTAGCCCGGAGCTTTATCGCCTCATCGCTCGGCTTCGGCACTCTTTTCTCACCTCTCCCACCAAGTGAGAAGACAAAATAAGAACAATACTAATAGGCAAGACCCCCGCGTATCTGCTGGTACGCGGGGGTCTTCTGCTATTCGAACCATCACACAGTGGGACAATACCCTCCAGAGTTATTGTCCCAGGCAAGTCTACTCCGGGTCGACGCTCACCGTGAGGTTGTCCCTCACATGCACTCGGCCGGCGGCGAGCCAGCCAATGACCTCGGGGTAGAGCTCGTGCTCGATGGCGTGGATGTGCTCCTCAAGCTCATCCACGCTCCAACCCTCCCCCACCACCAGCGCGCGCTGGGCGATGATGGGGCCCTTGTCGTACTCCTCGTTGGCAAAGTGCACGGTGACGCCCGTGACCTTGACGCCGCGGTCGTACGCGTCCTGGATGGCGTGCGCACCGCGGAAGCTCGGCAGCAGCGCCGGGTGCAGGTTCACCACGCGGTTGGGATAGCTCGCGAGCAGCGGCGCGTGGACCATGCGCATGTAGCCGGCCATGATCACGTACTCGCAGCCATGGCTCTTGAGCTCGGCGGCGATAATCTCGTCGGCCTGCTCGGGGTCGGCGTAGATCTCCTTGGAGAGGGTGAGGGTCTGCAGACCTGCGGCCTCGGCGCGCTTGAGGCCATAGGCGCTCGGGCGGCTCGACACCACGAGCTCGATGCTCGCGTTGAGGCTGCCATCGGCAATGCGGTCGATGATGGCCTGCAGGTTGGTGCCGCTTCCACTCAGCAGCACGCCAATCTTGAGCGCCTCGCTCATCGGTAGGTCACCTTGCCCTCACCCGGCACGCACTCGCCCACGCGGAACGGGTGCTCGCCGAGCTCCTCGAGCTTGGCCACCACGGCCGTCTCGTCGGCCGCATCGACGATCAGGCACAGGCCCACGCCCATGTTGAACGTCTTGCACGCCTCGTCGGGCGTGAGGCCCGCGTGCTCGGCCACGTAGGTGATGACGGGCGGAACGTCCCAGGCAACCTGGCCGCTCGGGCGGTCGACCACGGCGTCGACGTCGGCGGCAAGCGCGCGGTTGAGGTTCTCGGTGATGCCGCCGCCCGTGATGTGGGCAATGGCGTGGACCGGGGCAACCCCGCTGCGCAGCAGCTCGAGGACGGGCTTCACGTAGATGCGCGTGGGGGCGAGCAGGGCGTCTGCCAGCGACTTGTTGCCCAGCTCGGCCAGGGGCGCCTCGAGCTCGGCGCGCTTGGCCTCGGCCTCGGGCGTGCCTGGCACGATGCCGTCGACGCCAATGACCTTGCGCACGAGCGAGTAGCCGTTGGAGTGCACGCCCGTCGAGGGCAGGCCGATAATGACGTCACCCGCCTTGACGTTTGCAGGGTCGAGCATCTTGGGACGGTCGACGGCGCCCACAGTGAAGCCCGCGAGGTCGTAGTCGTCCGGACGCATGACGCCGGGGTGCTCGGCCATCTCGCCGCCCACGAGCGCGCAACCGGCGAGCTTGCAGCCATCGGCCACGCCCTTCACGATCTTTGCCATGTGCTCGGCCTCGATGTGACCAATCGCCACGTAGTCGAGGAAGAACAGCGGCTCGGCGCCCGAGGCGAGGATGTCGTTGACGCACATGGCCACGAGATCCTGGCCCACGGTCTCGTGGCGGTCGAGCAGCTGCGCCAGCACAAGCTTGGTGCCCACGCCGTCGGTGCCCGAGATGAGAATCGGGTCCTCCATGTCCTTGAGGGCGGCGGCGGAGAACAGGCCGCCAAAGCCGCCGATGCCGCCGATGACCTCGGGTCGATTCGTCTCCTTAACCATCTGCTTGATGGCGTCGACCGCGCGGCCGCCCTCGGCGGTGTCAACGCCGGCGTCCTCGTAGGTCACGTGCTTGTCAGTGCTCATGAGAGGTCCTTTCGTGGGTTGGGACAATCGAGCCGCCTCGCGCGCAAGGCATGCCGCACGCAAGGCGCAGCGCCGCCGGACGTCTGCCGGCGGCGCGCGTAATACCAAGTTAGAGGTTGGCCTCGGCCACGTCGTCTACATGCATCTTCGACGCGGCGCGGGCGGTGGCAAGGTTGCGCGGCGTATAGCCCTCGAGGAACTTGCCCTTCGAGAAGCTCGCCGGAATCTCGACTGGGTACTCGCCGGTGAAGCAGGCCTCGCAGTAGCCGCTCCGGCCAGCGGCGCACCCCGCGCAGCCAGAGAGGTCGGGCACGCAGGCGCGCAGACCCTCGGGCGAGAGGAACGCCAGGGAGTCCGCGCCGATGTACTCGCAGATCTCCTCGACGGACTTGCTCGCCGAGATGAGCTGGTCCTGGGTATCGGTATCGATGCCATAGAAGCACGGCCACGTGACCTCGGGCGAGTTGATGCGCATGTGAACCTCGGTGGCGCCAGCGTCCTTGAGCATACGGACGATCTGCTTGGAGGTGGTGCCGCGCACGATCGAGTCGTCTACCACCACGAGGCGCTTGCCGGCCACGTTGTCGATGAGGGCGTTGAGCTTGAGGCGCACGCCCATCTCGCGCAGCTCCTGCGTGGGCTGAATGAAGGTGCGGGCAACATAGCGGTTCTTGATGAGACCCTCGCCAAAGGGAAGTCCCAGCTCATGGGCAAAGCCCTCCGCAGGCGGCAGGCCCGAGTCGGGCACGCCAATCACGAGGTCGACGTCGGCCGGGGCCTCCTGCGCCAGGCGGCGACCCATGTTGTAGCGCATGGAGTAGACGCTCTTGCCGTGGAAGCGCGAGTCGGGGCGCGCAAAGTAGACGTGCTCGAAGATGCACTCGGCACGCGCCTCGGTCTCGAGCGCCTGGGACGACGAGATGCCGTCGTCGGAGATGCGGATAATCTCGCCGGGGTTCACGTCGCGCACGAACTCGGCGCCCACGATGTCGAGGGCGCAGGTCTCGCTCGCCACGACCCAGCCCTGGTCGTCAGCCAGCTTGCCCAGGCACAGCGGGCGGATGCCGTGCGGGTCGCGGAAGGCATAGAGCGCGTTGTCACGCACGAGGGCCATCGCGTAGCCGCCCTCCATCATTGCCATGGCGTGGGCGATGCCAGCGCGCAGCTGGTGCTTCTTCTCGGTGAAGAAGCCGATGAGGCGGGCGGCGACCTCGGAGTCGGTGTGGGTACGGAAGGGCACGCCCATGTTGATGAGCTCGATGCGCAGCTGATCAAAGTTGACGAGCGTGCCGTTGTGGGCCAGCGCGATGATGACGTCATTAATGGCCGAGAGGTGCGGCTGGGCGCTCTCCCAACCCTTGGAGCCAGCCGTGCCATAGCGCACGTGGCCAATGGCGACCTTGCCGGGCAGGGCCGAGAGGTCTGAGTCGCTGAAGACCTGCGTAACGAGGCCCAGGTCCTTGCGCACCATGACGGTGCTGCCATCGCCCACGGCGATGCCGGCGCTCTCCTGGCCTCGGTGCTGCAGGGCATGCAGGGCAAAGTAGGTCATGCGGGCCACGTCGCGGCCCGGCGCCCAGATGCCAAAGACGCCGCACTCGTCGTGCAGGACGTCCTCGTCCTCGATTGCCTCGCAGCTCTCGTACTCGTACATCGAACGGTCAGACATGCGGTTCCCCTCCGCTAGCTGGCTGATACGTCAGACGATGTGGTGTTGGACACCTCGCTCTTGAGGGCACAGACGAGCAGGCCTCGACCGTTGCCCTTGCCAAAGTCGTTCTCGTAGTCGCAGGTGCACAGCGTGAGCACCTTGGAGATGTTGTTGACCGAGCCGCTCGCGCCCGCGCGCTGGGCCGTTGCCTGGGAGAGGGCGTCTGCCAGGTAGGCGTGGAAGTCGTCATCGGAGGCAAAGGTGATCTGGCGGGCGGCGCCGTTGGTGGCCGCGCTCTTGTAGAAGAACAGCGGCTCGAGCTCGTAGCTCGCGTCCTCGGTGAGGTACCAGACCGTGTCGACCTTGTCGAAGTTGTCCTGGGTCGCCATGTCGTCGATGTCGGTGAACATCGCGCCGTTGTTGAGGTGGTGGCCGTAGATGAGGGTCTGGCGGTCAACGAGGCCGGGGCGGCTGTTCTCGCAGTCCATGAAGATCTGCCCACCCACCGCGTACTCGCCCGTGGCCGAGGTGCGCAGATAGGTGTCGTTGGTCTGGCCCTGGTAGACCGGGAAGTCGACGTGCGTGGCCGGGATGTAGATCCAGCCGCAGACGTCGGCGTTCACGGCCTTGAGGCCCTCCCAATCAATCGTGGGGGCGCTGGCCGCATCGTCGGAGACAGTAGCGTAGGCGGCGAGCTTCTCGTTGTTGACGTCCTGCACGTGGTACTGCCACTGGGCATAGCCCCACATGCCGCCGGCAACGAGAAGCAGCACGACGCCAATGACGATGAGGACCGTCGAGAGGACGTTGGCGCGGCGACGCGGCTTGCCACCCTGGTCAGCCCGCTTGGAGCGCTTGGACTGCTTGCGACCGCCCCGTGGTGCCTTGGCATGGTCAGCCCCCTTGGAGGCGGGCCTTGTCGAGACAAACCCCACGGCGTTTCCCGTGTTAGACGCATAGGGGTTGCTCTCGCCAGGCGCGGGCATGGCCTGGGTGTGCTGCGGCGCTGCGGCGCGCGGGGCCGCCTCCCCTGCCTGCCTAAAGTGCTTGCCGCTCGACGCGTTTGCCATCTGCCGGGCCTAACCCTGCGCCATGGCGCGCTTGAACTCGACCATCTTCTCGCGATACTCGGGCATCGTGGCGCCCAGAATCTGCGTGGCGTAGATGGCGGCGTTCTTGGCGCCACCAATGGCAACGCAGGCAACGGGCACGCCACTGGGCATCTGCACCATGGAGAGCAGGGAGTCCATGCCGCCCAGGTCGCTCGTCTTCATGGGCACGCCCACGATGGGCAGCGGGGTATAGGCGGCAACGACGCCACCCAGGTGCGCGGCCTTGCCGGCGGCGGCGATGATGACCTTGAGGCCACGGTCCGCGGCACTCGCGGCCCACTCGTGGACCTTGTCGGGGGTGCGGTGGGCGCTCGCGATGACGAGCTCGTACGGAACGCCGAGCTCCTCGAGCTGCTTGGTGCACGCCTCCATGGTGGGCATATCAGACTTTGAACCCATAATGATGCCAACGAGCGGCTTGTCTGCCATGTTCGCTCCCTTGAATTGGAACCGCATGTGATGACTTCGCGCAATGCGCACAGTCTCTCAGTATAGTCGCGAACAGCATTTTTTTGGAACCTAGATAAGAGCCGTAACGTCTCCGAGAACAGACTCGAAGCTCACGCCGCGCACCTCGTAATCGGGTTGGTCGGGCGTGATGGCCATGGCATCGCGCACGAGGGCGCCGGCAAAGCGCACCGCCTCGAGCAGGCTCTTGCCCGCAAAGATCGCCGCCGTGAGGCCACTCGCAAACAGGTCTCCCGTGCCGTGCGTCATAAATGGCAGCAGGTCGCCAGCCACCTCGGCCACGGGCGCGCCCTCGCTGGCCACATAGTTGCGAATGAGGTTGTCCCCCTCATGGACGATGCCCTTGAGCACGACGTTCTTGGCGCCCATGGCAAGCAGGGCGTCGAGCACGCGCGCCACGTAGGCCTCGTCGACGTCCTGGCCCTCGTAGGCGATGCCCGTAAGGATCGAGGCTTCGGTGAGGTTGGGGGTGAGCACGTCGGCGCTTGCCACGAGCGCGCGGGTGGCCTCGCACATCTCGTCGGTGTAGGTGGGGTACTTGTGGCCGCCGTCGCCCATCACGGGGTCAACGATGCGCAGGGCCCGCGGGTATTCGCGGTAGAGCCGCTCGATCGTGGCGACCTGCTCGGCCGACCCAAGAAAGCCCGAGTAGACGCCATCGAGGGCGATGCCATGGGCGCGCCAGGCATCGAGGTAGGGCTCCAGCATGGGCGTGGTGTCGAGCTTGTAGAAGTGGTCGAACTTGGTGTGACCCGAGAAGAGCGACGTGGGCACGGGGCACACGTCGATGCCCGCGCACGAGAGCACAGGGATCGCGATGCCCAGCGAGCACTTGCCGTAGCCGCACAGGTCGTGCACGGCGGCAACGCGCGGCAGGTAGTTGCCCTGCCGCTGGTAGAGGCGCAAGGAAGAGGCGTCGCTCACGTGGCTACTCCGCGGCCGTCTCGGTGGTAGCGGTGTCGGTGGCGGCCGCGCTCGTGGTCGCGGCCTCACCCATCACGGCGTCGATGATGTTGCGCGGCAGGGTGACCTTCTGGCGCAGGTTCTCCGAGGCGGTGGCATCGATGTCGGTGATCATGCAGTTGAAGTTGAAGCCGCCGTCGGCGCCGGAGCTCTTGGTCCACACGAAGGTGGCGAAGCGCTTCATGATGCCCGTGGGCTTGAGGAAGCCAAACAGCGACGACTGCTGGATCTTGCCGTCCTCGTCGATGTGGACGTCGACATGGTAGACGACCTGGTTGATGTTGGGGTTGAGCAGGGCGTTCACGGAGAGGGCGGCGGCCTGGATCTGCGAGCCGGCGAGGCACTCGAGCTCGTCCTTGGCCGAGGTGTCGACGACGCTCACCTCGATGCGGCCGGACTCCTCGTTGGCCTCGAGCACGGTGTAATCCTCGGGGAACTGCGTGAAGCCGTCGCCCCACTCGACGCCGTTCTTAAGTGCGAGCGACACGCTCGCGGAGTCGACGTGCTCGGCGAGCTGCGAGGTGCCCGCGCGGCGCACGAGGCCGCAGGCCACCTGCGAGAGCACCACGAGGACGAGCATGATAGCGACGACCACGACGGCGGTGCGCGTCATGACCTTGCCCACGCTCGAGCCGGACGGATCGTCGCCCGAGAGGGGATCGACCTCGACGGCGGCCTTGCGGGCGCGGCGGCGGCCGTGCTCCTTGCGGGCCTTCGACGCGTTCGTGTGGCCCGTCTCGTCGACGTCGGCGAAGATGGCCTCGACCTCGTCGGGGGTGGGAACGTTAGCACTCTTGTCCTTCTTTGCCATGCTCTTCCTCGTAAGGCATATCGGCAGCCGGCTGGCCGCGTGGTGTCGGATTAGTCGCAGAACAGTATAGGCAGCGGGCTTGGAGGTTTCCTTAAGGCCCGGCGCGGTTACGCTCAAGCTACATACGCTCGAAACCTAGGCGTGGTGCCCGAACTGCATGCGATAGTAGCTCGCGTAGGTGCCACCCAGGGCCATGAGCTCATCATGCGTGCCGCGCTCGGCCACGCGTCCGCCGTCGACGGTCACGATCTCATCGGCATCGCGGATGGTCGAGAGGCGGTGGGCAATCACGAGCGTGGTACGGCCATGGGAGAGCCGCGCGAGCGACTCCTGCACGGCATGTTCGCTCTCGTTGTCGAGAGCACTCGTGGCCTCGTCGAGCACCAAGATCTTGGGGTCCTTGAGGAATACGCGGGCAATGGAGATGCGCTGCTTCTGGCCACCAGAGAGGCGGGCGCCCCTCTCGCCCACCTGAGTCTCGTAGCCCTCGGGCAGGCTCATCACGAAGTCATCGATGTTGGCAAGGCGTGCCGCCTCGCGCACCTCCTCGAAGGTGGCCGATGGTCTGCCATAGGCGATGTTCTCGCCAATGGTGCCATCGAAGAGGTAGACGTCCTGCTGAACCAGGCCGATGGCCTCGCGCAGGCTCTTCTGCGTAACGTCGCGCACGTCCTGCCCGTCGATGACAATCGAGCCAGACGCCACGTCGTAGAAGCGCGGCAGCAGGCTGCAGGTGGTCGACTTGCCGCCGCCCGATGGGCCCACGAGGGCGATGGTCTCGCCCGGGTGGATGTCGAGGTCAAGGCCACAGATGACGTCATGCTCGCCGTCATAGGAGAAGTGAACGCCCTCATAGGTCACGTGACCCTCGCTCACCTCGAGGTCCTTGGCGCCGGGGGCATCCAGGACGTCGGGCTTGGTGGCGAGGATCTCGTCGAGGCGGCGGAAGCCCGCCTCGGCCTTCTGGAACGTCTCGGTGAAGTTGAGCAGCTGCTCGATGGCGGCCGTGAACGTCGTGATGTAGAGGGCATAGGTCGACAGGTCCACCGGCTGCATCTCGCCCACGGCGATGAGGTAGCCACCGTAGACGATGACCACGGTGAACAGGGCTCCCATGAGGGCCGCAATCATGGCCTGGTAGCCGCCCATGACGTGATACATACGCTGCTTGCTCTCGAGGTAGGCCTCGTTGGAGCGGGCGAACTTCTCGCGCTCAACATCCTCGGCGGCAAAGCCCTTCACCACGCGGATGCCGCTCAGCGAGTCCTCGAGCTGCGAGTTGATGCCCGAGATGCGCTTGCGGTTCTCCATGAACACGGCGCGCATGCGCTTGTTGGCGCGCGAGTTATAGGCCCACAGCACGGCGGTGATCACAGCCAGCACGCACGAGAGCTTCCAGTTGATCGTGGCAAGGATCGCGAAGGAGCCCACGATCTTGATGCCGCAGATGATCGCGTACTCGGGGCCGTGGTGGGCGGCCTCGCAGATGTCGAACAGGTCCGACACCACGCGGCTCATGAGGTCACCGGTGTTGTGGCGGTCGTAGTACGAGAAGCTGAAGCGCTCGTACTGGTCAAAGAGGTCCTGGCGCATGCGGCTCTCCATGCGCGCGCCCATGACGTGACCCCAGTAGCCCACGAAGTAGCGGCAGGCATAGCGCACGGCATACATGGCGATGAGGCCCAGGGCAAGCGTGCCAAGCGCGCCCATGATGGCGCCGGCGCCCTGCGTGAACAGGCCACCGGTGAGCTCACGCAGAATAATGGGAAACGCCAGGTCAACCGCCGTCATGACAACGGCGGCAACGGAGTCGATGGCAAACAGGTGCCACTGCGAGCGGTAGTACGAGAGAAACTTCTGGTAGAGCTTGCCGGAAGCGTGCGGTACCGACCCGCCGTGTGGGCGGTCGTTGGTGCTGGTCTGTTGCATTCAGTTAGTCCTCGGTTGGTGCGGGCGGAGCAAGGCGGCGGGCCACGGCGTCGCAGGCAAGGGCGCCCACGACGGTCTTTGCGTCCTCGACGCGGCCGTCGAGGACGGCGTCGACGAGGTCGGTGAGCTCCACGAGGTCGACGTTGATGAACTCGTCGGCATCGGGGTTGGAGCTCGTAAAGACGAGGCCCGTGGCCATGTAGAGGTGGATGACCTCGTCGCAGAAGCCGTCGGAGCTCGCGATGGAGGTGAGGTAGGCCATCTTGTCGGCCGTGAAGCCTGTCTCCTCCTCGAGCTCGCGGTGGGCGGCGGCCAGCGGGTCCTCGCCCGGCTCGAGCTTGCCGGCTGGGATCTCGACCGTGACGCGGCCCAGCGCGGTGCGGTACTGGCGCACGAGGCAGATGTGGCCGTCATCGGTGAGCGCCACGACGGCGACCGCACCAGGGTGGCGCACGACGTCGCGCACGGCCTCGCGGCCGTCGGGCAGCTGCACGTGCAGGCGGCTCACCGAGAAGATGCGCCCCGTCCAGGCCGTCTCCTCCGTGAGGGGCTGCTCGGCCAGCGCGGCGTCGCGCGGGTCGTCGTCACCGCGCACGAACTCGCGGCGCTCGGGCTCGCCGCTCTTGTGATCGTGCGTCGAGCGATCTCCGTCATAGGTGAACGCCTCGACGGTGTCGAGGAACTCGTCGGTGTCCTTGTGATCCATGTGGTGCTAGACCTCCCAGGCGTCGCGGCCTCGCAGGGCGCGCGCCCCGATGTCGTGACGCAGCGTCTTTCCCTCAAAATCGATGAGCTCGCAGGCTCGATATGCCTGCTCGCGAGCGTGCTCGAAGGTGTCGGCAACGGCCGTGACATTGAGCACGCGCCCGCCGTTGGTGACGAGCTCGCCGCCCACCAGCTTGGTGCCGGCGTGGTAGACCGTGACGCCCTCGAGCGCCTCGGCGTCGGCGATGCCGCGGATGGGCTTGCCCTTCTCGTAGGAGCCGGGGTAGCCCGCGCTCGTGAGCACCACCGAGACGGCCCAGTCGTCGTCCCAGCTCACGTTGGCCTCGTCGAGCGTGCCGTTGTCGCAGCGCAGGAAGACGTCGAGAAGGTCGGCCTTCATGCGCGGCAGCACGACCTGCGTCTCCGGGTCACCAAAGCGCGCGTTGAACTCGAGCACCTTCGGGCCGTCCTTGGTGAGCATGAAGCCGCCGTAGAGGCAGCCGGAGTAGGTGATGCCGTCCTTCGCGAGCTGGGCCACGACCTTGCGCTCGATCTCGACCATGGCCTCGTGCTCCTCGGGCGTCACGAATGGGACGGGCGAGTAGACTCCCATGCCGCCCGTGTTGGGACCGAGGTCGCCCTCGAGGGCGCGCTTGTGGTCCTGCGAGCTCGCGAGCGGAACGACCGTCTTGCCGTCGGTGAGGGCCAGAAGCGAGCACTCGGGGCCCTTGAGCATCTCCTCGACCACGACGGTGCTGCCCGCCTCGCCAAACGTGCCCGCGAAGCACTCGCGCACGCCAGCCAGGGCCTCCTCGGTGGTCTGCGCCACGATGACGCCCTTGCCCGCGGCGAGGCCGTCGGCCTTCACGACGCAGGGACCGGCGAGCTCGCGCACGTAGGCCTCGGCGGGAGCCGCCTCGGTGAAGCTCGCGTAGCGGGCCGTGGGAACGCCGGCGCGCTCCATGACCTGTTTGGCAAAGAGCTTGGAGCCCTCCATCTGGGCGGCCGCGCCGCTTGGGCCAAAGCAGGCGATGCCCGCGGCACGCACCGCGTCGGCCACGCCGGCGACGAGCGGGGCCTCGGGGCCAATGACCACGAGGCTCACGCCATGCCCAGTGGCGAAGTCGGCCACCTGCTGCGGGTTCTCCTGGTCGATGTCGGCATAGGCGGCCTCGGCGAGGATGCCGCCGTTGCCCGGCGCCGCCCAGACCTTGCCCGCGCGCGGGCTCTCGAGCAGCTTGCGCAGGAGGGCGTGCTCGCGCCCGCCCGCGCCCAGAAGGAGGATGTCGATCTTCTCGGATGCGTCCATGGTTGCTCCTGATCGTCGGCTCTCTGTTATTTCCCAACGCCTATCGTAGCGCCGCGTCCGCGCACGTGGCACGGTCGTAACGCGCATAAAACCAAAGGCGGGCCCGGCCATGTCTGCCGAGCCCGCCTGGACTTGCTAACTTGCCTCTACTCCCAGAAGCGGTTGATCGTCTGCTCGCGGTCGGGACCCACGGCAACGAAGGAGACCTTCACGCCGCTGAGCTTCTCGATGAGCTCGATGTAGTCCTGCGCGGCCTTGGGCAGCTCGTCAAAGCTCCTGCAGCCGGTGATGTCTTCCTTCCAGCCTGGGACCTCAACGTACTTGGGCTTGGCGTGGTCGAAGACCGAGCGGTGCTCGGGAACCGTCGTGTACTCCACGCCATCGCACTCGTAGGCGGTGCAGACCTTGATGGTGTCAAGGCCTGTGAGCACGTCGAGCTTGGTGATGGCGAGGTCGGTGAGGCCGTTGACCTGCGCGGCGTACTTGACCACCACGGCGTCGTACCAGCCGCAGCGGCGCTTGCGGCCCGTGACCACGCCGTACTCGTGGCCGGTCTCCAGCAGGAACTTGCCCATACCCTCGTCAAGGCTCAGCTCCGTGGGGAACGGGCCCGAGCCCACGCGCGTGAGGTAGGCCTTCGCGATACCCAGCACGCGGTCGATGTTGGTGGGGCCAACGCCGGAGCCGGTAACCGCGCCACCAGCCGTGCAGTTGGAGGAGGTCACGAACGGGTAGGTGCCGTGGTCGATGTCGAGCATCGTGGCCTGGGCACCCTCGAACAGGACCTTCTTGCCCTCGGCAAGCTCCTCGTTGAGTAGCTTGCCGCTCTCGATGATGTAGGGACGCAGCTGCTCGGCATAGCCGAGGAACTCCTCGCACACGGCGTCCACGTCATAGGTGGGCAACTCGTAGACCTTCTCGAGGATGGGGTTCTGGTAGGCGAGCGACGCCTCGACCTTCTCGCGGAAGGTGTCGTCATCGAGCATGTCCTGCATGCGAATGCCCGTGCGGTTCATCTTGTCCATGTAGCAGGGACCGATGCCACGCTTCGTGGTGCCGATGTTGTTCTTGCCGAGCTTCTGCTCGTGGGCGCCGTCGAGAACCTTGTGCCAGGGCATGACGATGTGAGCGTTGCCCGAGATGCGCAGGCCCTTGCAGGAAAGGCCCTCGCCCTTGAGGTGCTCGAGCTCCTCGAGAACGACCACGGGATCGACGATGCAGCCGTTGCCGATGATGGAAAGGACGTCCTCGTGGACGATGCCAGACGGAATCTGGCGAAGTGCGAGGTGGTGACCATTGGCGACAACCGAGTGGCCGGCGTTGGCACCGCCGCCATAGCGACAGACCACATCGAAGCCACCGGAGATGAGGTCGGTGATCTTACCCTTGCCCTCGTCGCCCCACTGGGTTCCCACCAGAACAGATGCCGGCATGAAGAGCTCCTTCTCTCACGGCTTAGCAAACCATTTGAGTATACGCCAACAAGCTGTGGGCGCTCCTAACATCGCGGGTCAGGCCACAAAAACGCAAGCGGCGCCCCGGGCAGTTCGCTCGGGGCGGCGCATCAGGTTCGCTACGCGTCGTCGTGGTGCGCGTCGACCTCCATGAACTTGGTCTTCTCGGCGAAGAACGCCATGGGGATAATGCCCAGGGGGCCGGAACGGTTCTTGGCGACAACGAACTCGGTGACGCCGTAGTCCGGGCGGTCCTCGCGGGCGCCCTCCTCCTCGGTCATGGAGCGGTCAAGCAGGATGACGATGTCTGCGTCCTGCTCGATAGCGCCGGACTCACGAAGGTCGGACAGCTGCGGGCGCTTGCCGCGCGAGCCGGTGCGCTCCTCGTTCTTACGCGACAGCTGCGACAGGGCAATGACGGGAATGCCCAGGTCCTTGGCCATGATCTTGATGCCACGGCTCATCTCGGACACCTCGGTGGCACGCGAGTCGGAGCGACGGTTTGGCGGGGGCGAGACCAGCTGCAGGTAGTCGAGGATGACGATGCCCTTCTCCTTGTTGCGCAGCATGCGGCGGGCCTTGGCGCGCACCTCGGTGACGGTGGTGCCCGGCGTGTCGTCGATCATGAGGTCGAGGGCCGCGAGGTCCTGGGTGGCCGTGAGCAGGCTCTGCCACTCCTCGGGTTTGATGTCTGCCGAGCGGATCTTCTGCAGCGGCACCTGGGAGTAGGTCGACAGCAGACGCTGCGCGACCTCCTCGGAGCTCATCTCGAGCGAGAAGAAGCAGACGGTCGTGCCGGCCTGGGCCATCTGGACGGCCAGGTTCAGGGCGAACGAAGTCTTGCCCACGCCCGGTCGGGCGCCGACGACGATCATCTGGCCGGGGCGCAGGCCCAGGAACATGCGGTCCATCGTGGGGAAGCCCGTCTGGATGCCCACCGTGCCGTCGGGACTCTGCGCCTGCTCCGCAAGCTCCTGGTAGAGCTTGATCATGGCGTCCTCGAGCTTGACGTAGGTGGTCTTGATGTCACGGTTCGTGACGTCAAGCAGCATCTTCTCCGCGGTGTCGACGACCTCCTTGGTGTCCTCGGGCGCGTTGGCGGCAAGGTTGGCGATCTTGGCCGAGGCGTCGATCATGAGGCGCAGCGTCGTGTCGCGGTGGAGCATCTCCGCATGGTGGCGCCAGCTCGCGATGGCAAACGAGTCCTCGCCCAGGCGGGCGAGCTGCTGGATGCCGCCGGCGCGCTCGAGGTCGCCGGTGCTCGTGAGGTAGTCTGCAAGCGAGATGGGGTCGACGGGGTTGCTGCGCTCAAACATCGTGCGCATGGCCGCGAAGATGATGCGGTTGGACTCGAGGAAGAAGTCCTCGTCGGTCAGCTCGACGATGGCGCTCTCGAGCACCTCGGGCGACAGCAGCATCGCCGAGAGAACCGAGCGCTCGGCGGGGACGTCGGAGGGCATCGTCTTGATGGATGCGAGGGCCGCCGGAGACGGCGTAGCATCGTACACGATCTCGTCCAAGTGTCCTCCCAAGGTCTTCTCGTCGACAGCAAGGTGCAACTTTGAATCGTAACTCATTCAACTGAGGCATGTTGGCAAGCAAGAATGATTTGCGCGAGAAGGGCGGCGGCGCCGAATGACCCGATGACAAGCGCAACGTGGGCAGTCACGGCACTCGACGGACGCGATGATGGGCCCATAGGCCAAGCGAGCCACGTCCTGGCCAGGAAGGCCTAGCACAAAACCGTAAGACGCATGACGAAGGCCCGCATCCCGCTTACCTGCGGGTTGATGAAAGTCCGAGCCATCTACCACGCGCTATGCGAGTTTTCACACTTTTCAACATTCTTGGAATTCATCCGCGAGCGGTTATCAACATCTCGCACAGTTGTTCGAGCATGATGAGCGCACGGGTCGCACGTTTCCAAAATCATCAAACAATTTGGCAGAACCTACTAAAACAGCAGGTACATTGCTTGTTCAATCCAAACAATTCGTTATGCCCGAGGCAGCCAGCCAATGGGGGTAGGTATGACACGCAAGCAGCCCACTATTGAATAGCCCCAGCTCAGCACCAGTTCGTTAATAACTTCGGATGAAAAAAGGACCCGCGGCCAAATGGCTGCGGGTCCTCGCATAAGCAAAGCTTTGCGCTGCAAGTGAGCAGACGAGCCTACTCGGCGGCCTCGGTGGTCTCCTCGGCAGCCTCAGCCTCGACGGCCTCGGCCTCGGGAGCCTCCTCGACGACCTCCTCGACGGCCGGCTTGCCGACCTGGAGGTGAAGCTCGGCGGCGATCTCACGGTACAGGCTCACCTTGACGGTGTGCAGACCGGAGGTCTTGATGGCGCGGTTGAGCTCGATGCGCTTGCGCTCGACCTCGACGCCCAGCTCGTTCTTGATGGCGTCGGCGACCATGGTGTTGGTCACGGAGCCGAAGAGCTGGCCCTCCTCGCCGACCTTGGCGTCGATGAGGACGGTCTTGCCATCGATGACTTCCTTCAGAGCCTCGGCATCGGCGATGCGCTTGACCTCGCGCTTCTCGATGTTGTGACGACGCTCCTCGAGCTGCTTGATGTTGCCCTTGGTGGCAGGCAGGGCCATGCGGTTGGGGAACAGGTAGTTCTCAGCGAACCCCTGGGCGACCTCGACGACGTCGCCCTCTCCGCCCTTGCCCTTCAGCTCACCCAGAAGGATGACTTTCATGGACACTCCTTACTTAGCTGCGGTCGCGACGGCCACCACGGCTGGACACCACGGGAACGGTGTACGGCAGAAGGGCCATCTCACGGGCGCGCTTAATGGCGTTGGCGATGTCGTGCTGGTGCTGCGTGCAGGCGCCAGTGACGCGACGGGGCTTGATCTTGCCACGGTCGGTCATGTACTTGCGAAGGAGCTGAGTATCCTTGTAGTCGATGAACTCAGTGTCCTCCTTGCAGAACTGGCAGAACTTGCGACGCGGCTGACGCTGGTACTCAGTAGCCATGTCTCAATACCTTTCTGTTGGCGTGCGGCCGGCTTTCGGCCGGACGCCGGTTCTCTCGGAGACACTGCCCGCAGGCGGGCAGGCCAGCCACCGTGATCTGGAATGCTCCAGACGTAGGTGGCCTAGAACGGGATGTCCTCGTCGTAGACGTCCGCCGCGGGCGGAGCGGCAACGGGGACGGGCGCAGGCGCCGGAGCGGCCTGCTGGTAGGGAGCCTGCTGGGCAGGGGCGGCATAGCCACCCTGCTGCTGAGCGTAGCCACCACCGTTGGAGTTGCCGCCTCCCTGACGAGAGCTCATGAACTCGATCTCGTCGACGACAACCTCGATCTTGGATCGCTTCTGGCCATCGCGCTCCCAGGAGCTGTAGCGCAGGCGACCCTCGATGGCGACCTTGGTTCCCTTGGAAAGATAGCGCTGAATCGCCTCGGCACGGGTGCCGAACATCACGCAGTCGATGAAGTTGGGGTAATCCTCCCAGTTGCCCGTCTGCGGGTTGCGGCGACGGTCATTGACCGCCACGCCCAGGTGCAGCACCTGCGTGCCGCTCTGCGTGGCCCTCAGCTCGGGATCCCTGGTCAGGTTGCCCGTGATGTTCACTCGGTTGATGCTCACGATACTCACTACCTTTCATACGCGCGCAAGACTTGAGCGAGTCGCTTCTCGTCTCGCACACGCGAGCCTTGTGGGCTCGCTTCCATGACTGTCTTACTCGTGATCCGGACGACGCACGATCATGTGGCGCTTCACAGCATCGTTGATGCGGAGAACGCGATCGAGCTCGGCGATCTGCGTGGGGTCAGCCTGGAAGTTGACGAGGGTGTAGTCACCCTCCGTGAGCTTGTCGATCTCGTAAGCGAGCTTGCGCTTGCCCCAGTTGTCGACGTTGTCGACCTGGCCGCCGTTCTCGGTGATGGCAACTTCGATGCGCTTCATAACGCCAGCGCGAGCCTCATCGGTGATCGTCGGGTCGACAAAAAACAGCAGTTCATAAGCCTTCATGTGGTCACCTCCTCTGGGCATGTGGCCTCGGGTCGTGAAGGTTTGCGCCCGAGACAGGAAAGGTTCGGTGGTGAATCATACCACGGTCTAGGCGCTGGTTGGGAGCCTTGTTTGTTTCTCCATCTCTCAACCTGCACAGAGCCAACACATGTATGGGCACCTCCAAGCCGCCCCTTCCTTGCTCCAGGCTAGCAGTCGAATCTGACAGATTTGGGTTGTCCGGCTGTCACAAACCTGACACCGCAGCTCAGAGACTTGTCCGTTTTGGATGTCCTCGTGCCGTGGTTAAAAACTCGCCGCTCGCGGCCGCAGACGCGCCGCTCATGACAAACGGGTGCCCGCGCAGCCTCTGCACGAACACCCGTCCTTCACAAACTTGTTTTGATGCTTCCCTACTGCTGGTCTTCCTCGTTGTCGCGGGGAAGCTTCACGAGCGGAACGATCGTCTCGCCCTTGTCGTTCTGGAGCTGCTCGGCCTCTTCGCTGTCGGGAGCGGGAACGCTCACGGGCTTGGAAGCCTCCTCTTGCGGCGTGGACGCGGGGGCGGCTGCAGCCTCAGACGCGGGAGCAGGCTCAGGCGTCGCAGCGGGAGCGGACGCCTCGGCGGGAGCGGGCTCAGCGGGCGGCTCGGGAACCGAAACGGGCTCCGGGACAGACTCGGGGGCGGGGGCAGGCGCGGGAGCCACGGCAGGTTCGGGCGCGGGGGCGGGCTCAACCGGGGTCACGGGCGCCGGGGGCAGCGTGTTGACCTGCGCCGGCAGCGGCTCGTCGGGGCCGCCCCACGAGCGCACGTCGAACTGGCTCATCCACAGGCCAATGCTGTTGACGAACAGCAGACTAGCGGCGCTACTGACCACGAGCGTGGCGTAGAGGAAGAGAATGGTGCCGGGCAGCACGCCGCGCAGGATGGAGGCGATGATCAAGGCCATGGTGTACGAGTCGCCGTAGTACTGGGCCTCATAGACAAGGCGCATGATGTCGGGCAGGGCAAAGCCAATCATCACGGAGAACACAAGCGTCGACGCGGCGGCAACGATGCCCCACTCGGCAAGGGGGATGAGCAGCGTCTTGAACAGGCCCGAGGGATCGCGCTTGATCATCTCGACGAAGCGGCTTACCTTGAAGCCGGCGCCAATCTTCTCGTACACGCAGGCATGGAGCGCAGCCACCATGATGGGGGCCGCAAGCACGAACTCGGCGATGGTGACGAGGGTCGAACCCAGGCCGCGCAGGAGAAATGACAGGATGGCGTTCACGATACCGCCAAGGATGCCCACGACGAGCGACCATGCGAGAATGACGACGAACGCTCGCCAGCCGCTTGCGATGCAGGCGCCAACCTTGACGCCCTTCTGCTTGGGCGAAGAGTCAACGCCCCAGGCAGAGAGCCTCGCCCACTCGCAGGCATAGCCCAGAACGCCAAGTGCGCCCGCGATGGGCACGAAGCACGCAAGGGCCATGAGCAGGATGGGCTTGATCCAGCCCTTCTCCTTGGTCATGAGCGCCCAGGAGCGCGAGAAGTACTTCTTGTCTTCCATGGAAACCTCCATGCGCCAAACTACACGTACCCCTTGAGTGTATATGACCTTGTGTGCAGGGGTCCGCCGTTCACCCTAACCGAGAGGTAAGAAAAAGGGCCCGACTCTTGCGAGCCGGGCCCTGCATGCTCTGGCGGAGAGGGAGGGATTTGAACCCTCGTAACCACAAAGTGGTTAAACGGTTTTCGAGACCGCCGCATTCAGCCGCTCTGCCACCTCTCCAGAGAATATGGAAGCGGCGCCGCTTGGGCGCCGCGGAAGACTCTGGCGGAGAGTCGGGGATTTGAACCCCGGAGACGCTTGAGACGCCTACACGATTTCCAATCGTGCGCCTTCGACCACTCGGCCAACTCTCCAAAAACGTGCGTTGACTATGGTAGCAAAAAGAATTGCACCATGCGAGAGGAATTTGAGAAATCTTTTCTCGCCCCAAGGGCCCATTGAGAGGGTCCGCGAAGCCGCGCGGGACCATAATGCAAGCACGAGAGTTGGGGAGGAGTCACCGTGCCAGATGCGATCTCACTGTTTGCCCAGGGAACCCATGTGCTCATGTTGCCCGCATGGCTCGAGCTCGCGGCCGTGGTGGTGGGCTCGCTCTCGGGCTCGCTCGTTGCCATCGAGCGACAGCTCGACCTCACGGGCTGCGTGGCCCTATCGCTCATCTGCGGCCTGGGTGGCGGTCTCATCCGCGACGTCATCATGCAGGAGGGCGACGTCTACATGCTCAACTCCACCGCGGCCATCGTGCTGTGCGTGGTGGCGGGCGCCATCGTCTTTCACTTTCCCACCGCGCTGCGGCGCGTCCCCAACGCCATCGAGTGGGCGGACATCCTCTCGGTTGGTCTCTTTTGCGCCGCAGGCGTCAACAAGGCACTCATGTATGGGCTTGGCGGTGTGCAGGCCGTGCTCATGGGCGTCATCACGGGCGTGGGCGGCGGCATGCTGCGCGACGTCTTTTTGGGAGACGTGCCCAAGATCTTTCAGCCGTCAACGAACTACTATGCCGTGAGCGCGCTTGGTGGCTCACTCGTCTACCTCGTGTTGTATCGCTACTTCCACGTCATGAACCCCTGGGTTGCCATCGTCTGCACGCTCGTGACGGTGGCGCTGCGCCGCCTCAGCCTGCGCTTTGGGCTCGTCTCCTCCCCCAGCCACGACTACACCAACGAGCTGCTCGCCCCCATGCGCCGCGTGGCCGAGCGCGCCCAAGAGCACTCGCGGAGGACCAACCAGTTACGCAGACCATGACACGCACAAGAAAGGGTCCGCCACCTAGGTGACGGGCCCTGTTGCTTGCGATGTCATCCGACGGACAACCTACTTGTTGACTAGGCCGTTGCGGACGTTGGCCTTCTTGCGCTCGATGGCGTTGAGGATGCGCTTGCGCATGCGGACGCTCTTGGGCGTAACCTCGACGAGCTCGTCGTCCATGATGTACTCGAGTGCCTCCTCGAGCGTGAAGGTGCGCGGCGGGGTGAGCTGAACGGCGATGTCGGCCGTGGAGCTGCGCTGGTTGCCGAGCTGCTTGGAGCGGGCGATGTTGACGACCATGTCGCCGGGCTTGGAGCGCTCGCCCACGAGCATGCCCTCGTAGCACTCGTCGCCGGGGCCCACGAAGAGCTGGCCGCGCTCCTGCAGGGTGCCCAGGGCGTAGGCGACGGCCTTCTCGGTGGTCATCGAAATCATGGCGCCGTTGTTGCGAGTGCCAAGGTCGCCCACGAACGGACCGTACTCGAGGAACGTGTGGTAGAAGACGCCCTCGCCGTGGGTGACGTTGAGGATGCGGTTCTTGAGGCCCATGATGCCGCGGGTGGGGATGCGGAACTCGATGTGGCAGATCGTCTCGCCCTGCTCCATGCTCGTCATGGTGCCGGAGGCGTTGCCAAAGACCTCGATGACCTTGCCGGAGTACTCGGGCGGGCACTCGACGACGGCCTGCTCGATCGGCTCGATGCGGTTGCCGTTCTCGTCCTTCTTGATGAGGACGCGGGGACGGCCCACCTGGAACTCGAAGCCCTCGCGGCGCATGGACTCCATGAGGACGGACAGGTGCAGGATGCCGCGGCCGGCGACCTCGACGCCCGTCTTGTCAGGGAGCTCCTCGATGCGCATCGTGACGTTGTTCTCGGCCTCGGTCATGAGGCGCTCCTTGAGCTGACGGGCGCCCACGATGTCGCCCTCGCGGCCCACGAGCGGGCTCGTGCTGGCCTCGAAGACGATGGCCAGGGTCGGCGGGTCGATCTCGATGGGCTCGAGCTCGACGGGGTTCTCGGGGTCGGTGTAGACGTCGCCGATGTCGGTGCGGTCGATGCCCACGACGGCGGCGATGTCGCCGGCGCCAACCTCGTTGCACTCCTTGCGGCCCAGGTAGTCAAAGGTGAAGAGCTGCTTGACGGTGGCGTTGGCGCGGCTGCCGTCGTTCTTCACGACGAGAATCTTGTCGCCGTCATGGATGGTGCCAGAGTAGATGCGGCCGATGCCGATACGGCCCACGTACTCGGAGTGGTCAATTGTGACGCACTGCATGGCCAGCGGGCCGTCGGGGTCGACCTCGGGCGCGGGCATGTCCTCGACGATCATGTCGAGCAGCGGGTACATGTTGTCGTTGTCGTCGTTGGGGTCAAGACGGGCAAAGCCGTTCATGGCGCTGGCGTAGACGACATGCTCCATGGCGAACTCGAGCTGCTCGTCGGTGGCGCCGAGGTCGGCCATGAGGTCGAGGCAGTCGTTGTAGGCCTTGTCGGGGTTGGCACCCGGACGGTCGATCTTGTTGACGACGATCATGATCGACAGGCCGGCGTCGATGGCGTGGCGCAGCACGAAGCGCGTCTGGGGCATGGGACCCTCGAAGGCGTCGACGAGCAGCAGGGCGCCGTCGGCCATCTTGAGCACGCGCTCGACCTCGCCGCCAAAGTCGGCGTGGCCCGGGGTATCGATGACGTTGATCTTGACGTCCTTGTACTCGATGGAGATGTTCTTGGCCAGAATGGTGATGCCGCGCTCGCGCTCCTGGTCGTTGGAGTCGAGCACGCGCTCCTCGACCTGCTGGTTGGCACGGAAGGCATCGGTGGCGCGCAGGAGCTTGTCCACGAGCGTCGTCTTGCCATGGTCGACGTGGGCGATGATGGCGATGTTGCGTAGGTTCTCCTGGCGCATGTTTATCCTCAATCTCGTGCGGCGCGTGGGATTACGCGCAATATGGCATGTTTGGGCCGAGTTCTCGGCTAATGGCTTAGTTTAGCGCGGTAGACGGTAGGCTGCTTTCCTCACAAGCGCATCCATCGAGGTATCACGGTTGAGACCGTTCTTCCCCGGCTTGGCAGGCTCCAGTGACGCTGGAGCGGGTGCTCTGAGTTTGCGGTGAGGCGGCGGCGAAGAACGCCGCCGTGCCCTACAGGAGGCTAGGGGTCTCCCCGGCGGGTGCGGGATCGCTCCAGGCAAGGTTATCACCGGCGCCAATCCCCTCGACAAGCGAGAAGGCAGAGTAGCCGCACTCGGCCCCACGATCGCCAAACTCGAGGATGAGCGCATCTCGGAAGACGTCGTCATCGTCGGCGACTGCGCCGAGGTAGGCGATGGCGTAGCAGGCAGGCTTGCCGATGACGCAAGCATTGTTCTCGTCGCGAGCGCCGTTGCGCACCCACGTGTGAGCGGCCTCGAGGCACTGCTCGGCAGAATCATCATCGAACTCGCAGGTCATACGCTGACCCTGGGAGTCCGCGGCGGTGGCTACGACGGAGAAGTCATCGCCCGCGGCGAGGCGGTCGAGAGCCTCGCCCATAAGGGTGCTGCCGAGCTCGTCGGTCTGAGCGGAAACGCCGCCGTTGCCGTGATTGTCCGCCATGAGTTCGCCCTCCACTTTCGCCGTGATATCGAAGAGATGGTAACGCATCCTCACCTGTCGTTGACCGTCTCGCGCCGCAAACACAGGGGAACCAAGGCCCGAAGCGTGCGTGCGGAGCCGGAAGCCGGACAGCAGCGGGCTCGGACGGCACCGCCGGGCGTGATGCCCGTTGTCCGGGCGCGCCAAAAGGAAGGAGCCGAGGCCACGAGGACCTCGGCTCCCAAATTGCCAAGTGGGGTTCGCGGGAGTAGAAGGGAGGAGATTGGCAACTCCCCGCTTGGCAGGGGGCTTATCCTTCACCGGCACCCCCGTCGGCTTGGTTTCCCTAATCGCTAGCCCCGCTTGCCTCTCTTGCTCACGACGAGGGCGATGCCGAGGAACGCAATGCCGAGAACGGCGCTGACGATGATGGGCGCGGACTCGATGGGGTCGCCCGTCTGGGGAATGAACTTCGTGGGCGTGATGGGCGTGATGGGCGTCGTGGGCTTTGCGGGCTCCACGGGCTTGGTGTACGTGTTGCGGAACACGCAAGCACCTGCCTCATCCTGGTTGACGCTTGCGATGAGGTTGCCCTTGCCGTCATCGGTGACGGTGACGGTGACCTTGCGGGCCGTCTCGTCATAGGTGACGTGCTGCTGGCCGTCGTTCACCTCGGTGATGGTGAACGTGTAGGTACCGGCTCGGGTGAACGAGAGTTCTTCGAACCTGACCTGGCCGTTCGCGTCGTTCTTCGCGGTGACCTCAACGCCGCCACCAGAGAGCTTGAAGGTGAACTGCCCAGCCTTGAGATCCGCTCCCTCGAGAACCTTGGTCGCGGTCAGAGCAAGCTTCGTGGGACTGGCCTCGTAGGCGTTGACGAACTCCGCCTCGCGGGCGTCCTTGAGCTCGTGCGTGACGCCGAGGGTGCCGTCGCCCTTATCCACGACGGTCGTCGTCACGTGGTAGGAGGCGTCGCTGAACGTAACGCCGCTCTCGACGGTTCCGTGACCGCGCTCGCGGATCGTGTAGTGGTGGACGCCGGGACGTCCGTACTCGATGCCGCTCAGCGCCACGTTGCCAGAGGCATCATTCGTGCCAGTGGCGACGACACTGCCGTCCTCGAGGAGCTCGAACGTGAACTCCCCTGCCGCAAGGTCGCGGCCGGCCAGCGTCTTGTGAACGTTAATCTGATCAGTGACGCTCGAGGTGGTGGGATTGACGTTATAGGAGTTCGTGAAGGCGAACGCGGGGCCGGAGAGCTCGTTGCCGTTCGCGTCGACATGGGCGACCGTGAGCTTGCCGTGGCCGTCATCCGTAACCCTGATGTAGACGACGCGCGTGGACTGGGCGTCGTTCGTGACGCCTGCCGCAGATCCGCTCTCGGTGATGACGTAGCGGTAGGTGTGGGAGCGCTCGCGGATGGGCGTGGCGTCATTCTCGGCCGTGGTGCCATCCGTCTCGGGCGTGTCGGACACGACACGCATCAGCCTGCGGGCGCCGCGCCAGGACGCCGTGGTGGTGACTTCGGCCTGGGCGTCGTGGTTGGGGATGGCCTCGACCTCGGCCTCGGCAATGGGAGCCATGCCGGTTTCCTCGGCAGAAGGAGATGGCTTGCTTGCGTCGGGCGCGGCAGGGGCCTCTTCCTGGGCCTCAGGGGCCGCCTCGGTAGCAGCGCCTTCGGACTCGGTTCCGTCGCCGGAGCTCCCCGCGGCTACAACAGGCTCTCCAGCCTGTACGTCAGGCGTGGCCTCAAGGGCGTTCGCCGTCGCGGCGTCCTGCGTCTCGCCAGCCTCGTCCGCGGCGTCCCGAGTCTCGCCTAGGGCCCTCAGGAGGTCGTCGAGCGTGAACGTGATCGAACCGAAGTCGACGTTACCGTTCGCGTCGTTCGTCGTGTTGGTGCGCTCGGGCATGGGCGCGCCAGCCTCACCCTCCACGGTGAACGTGAACTTTCCGGCGATGTCGGCGCCCTCAAGGCCATCGGGGACGCTCAGGCTCTTGGTGCCCGCGAGTCCGATGGAAACGGGGTCTCCCGTCGCGTACGTGTTGAGGAACGCAAGTCCGCCATCAGGGAGGTTGACCGTGCAGGTCAGCTTTCCGTTGCCGTTGTCTGTAACATCCACGGTAAGACGGAAGTTCGCCGCCGTAGGCGTCACGCCGCGGTCACCCAGGCCATCGGTCACCTCATAGGCGACATACGGGATGGTCCAGGTGTTTCCGGTACGGGTGGCAAGGCCGTCAGCAACGAGGCTGGCGAGCTTGTTGCTGTCGTAGGACAGGGAGCCGAAGTTCACTTGGCCGGAAGCGTTCCTTGCGACGGAGACGACCTCGTGGTTACCCGCGTCATAGGCGAGGCGGAAGGTGAAGTCGCCGTCGAACATGAGACCGTTCGTCATGGACTTCGTGCCCACGATGGGCGTCGTCTCACCGGTAGCGGCGTAGGAGTTCTCGAAGGCGACCTTCGCAGCCGCGGCCGCATCAGACCCAGCGACATAGACGTACGTGTCGTCGGCTCCGGACGTGCTCGTGACGTGGGTCGTCACCGTAAGGGTAGCCGTGGCGGGATTGTCGGCCGTGGTGATGGTGACGTTGTAGCGCGTGGCGTCATAGGTGACGCCGCCAAGGCCACCGTTCGCCTCGGTAATAGTGTAGGAGTAGGTCTTGCCCACGTCTTCCTGGGTGAACGTGGCGGAGGTGGAGGAGTTCACCACGAGCGCCTCTTCGCCGGCGGGCGCCTCGGCGTTGGTGTGGTGCCCGGCGATGCCGAGCTTGTCACCGTCACCGGTGGCGACGACGTCGAACCCGAACTCGCCCGCGGTCAGCGCGCGGCCACTCATCCTCTTCGTAACACTCAGTCCGCCAGCCGCGGTGTAGTCAAGCTGCGAGCGATACGTGTTCGTGAAGACGTTGTTCTCGTTCGTCACGACGGCGCTCATCGTGCCGTTGCCCTCGTCGGAGACCCTCACGGTCACGGTCGCAACGTGGGTGTCGTCGGAGATGCCGGGAATGCCAGAGACTGTCTCGCGGACCTCGTAGACGAACGTGCGGGGACCCTCGCGCACCATGTCATAGGTGAACGGGATGGTGCCGAACGTGAAGTCAGCGGCTTCGCTCTTGTTATTGACGGAAACGGTGGTGACTTCCTCGCCGTTGGCATCAACGGGGAGGGGCGCGCCGTCGGTCACAGGACTGACCGTGAAGCTGAACTCGTCACCATCCCGCCAGTCGCGGCCCTCAAGAATCTTGGAGAAGTGCGGGTTCACGAGTTGATCGGCCGGGATGCTGGAGTCATAGGTGTTGACGAACTCCCTGTCTCCGGAGATGAGCCTGACGGTTGTCTCGAGCTCGCCGGTCTCCGTGTTGTCTCGCACGGTAAAGCGGAAGGCGGCGACGTTGTCGCTATAGCTCATGCCACCAGCGTTTCCGCGTTCCTCGGAGACCCTGTAATCGTACTGACCCGCCCGCGTGAAGACGATGGTTCCAAAGTTGATCTGGGCTGCGCCGTCAACGACGTCGTCGGGGCCGAGCGTAACCTTCGTGGAAGGAGCGCCGTCATCACCCATGGGGACGGGAGCGCCATTCACGCCCTCGAGCACGAAGGTGAAGTGGTCGTTCTCGCGCCAGGCGTCAACGCCCTCGAGCACCTTCGTCAGGCCGAGGTCGGCCGTGGCGAAGTTGGCGTCCGCCGCCTTGTAGGTGTTCTCGAACAGAATCTTGCGGTTGTCATCATCCACAACCTGGCCATCGATCTTCGTCGTAACCGTCATGGTGCCATCGAGGTTGTCGACGGCAGAGACGACGAGTTCGTGCACGCGCCCGTCATAGGTGACACCGGGGAGCTTGTCGGCGTCGGCGGGGATGACCTCCGCCACGTCAAACGCGTAGGTCTTGTTGGCGTTCGCGGCACCAAAGACCACGTCGGAAAGCTTCTGCATATCTTCGGCAATGCCGCTCGCACGCCTCTGGGTGTTCGAGAAGGCCTTGTCGGAATCAGAGAGAAGCGCGTTGGCTTCGTCGGCCGTCGCCGCGGTGGTCCCACTCTCGGCGGTGGCGTCCTTGCCGGTGATGGAGAAGGAGAACATGCCCATGTCCATTGTGCGGCCCGTGAGGACCTTGCTCACGGTGACGCCGGCGTAGCGGGCGGCCTCAGTGGGAGCGTAGACGTTCGTAAAGGCAGCGTGGTCCGTGACGTTCTTGTCGTCATCGACCGCAGAGGTCGAGTTGTCATAGGAGACGTTGTCGAGAACGAGGGTGCCGTTGTCATCGACGACGGTAACGGTCGCGATGGCGGCATGGCGGTCCCAAGTGATGCCCGAGCCGTCCACGGCGGGGGCAATCTCGCGGATTTCGAAGACATAGGTGCCAGGCTTGCTGAAGGTCATCTCGCCGGACTCGAAGCTGACCACGTTTCCATTGGTCTCGTGATCGAGGTTCATCTTGGAGGCGACGCCGTTCTCGGGGCCAGAGACGAGCCTCATGGAGAACTTGAAGTCGTCCGTGTCGAGCATGTCACGGCCAACGAGGCGCTTCTCACCCTTGATGACTCCGGTCTCGGTGAGAGACGTCGGCTTATAGGAGTTCTCGAACGTGATCTCCTCGACCTTTTCGCTCTCCCCGTCGCGGGCATAGGACGCGCTGACCTTGACGATGTTCTCGCCGTCAACCGTCTCATGGGTCACGGTCACGGTCGCAATCCAAACCGTACCGTCATACGTCATGCCGTGACGAGCACCATCGGGAGTCTTCTCAGTGATCTTGTACTGGTAGGTCTTGCCCACGTCCTCGCCCGTGAAGGTGATGGCGTTGAAGACGACGGCTCCATGGGCGTTGTTGTGGCCGACAATCTCGGTCGCGTCGCCGGGCATGGGAGCATCGCCGACAGGCGTCAGGGTGAACTCGAACATGCCGGCCTGGAGAGGCAGCGCGCCAGAGGCGTCGTTCAGCTTCTTCATGGCGACGGGCGTCCAGTCCTGCGAGGTGGCGTCGAAGACGTTCACGAAGGAGGCGACGCTTGCGGCCGCGCCCTCGGGAGCCACGTCGGAGCCAAGGTCGTCGTGGACGCGCATGATCTTGGAGGAAACCGCGAGCGTGCCGTCGTGGTTGTCCGTGACCGTCACGGTCACGGTGTAGAGGGAGAGGGACGTCGTGACGCCAGTCGTCCCGGCTTCCTCGGCAGGCTCGTAGACCTGGTAGACATAGGTGCCGGGCTTCTCGTAGGCGATGTCACCGAAGTTGAAGGCGACGGGAGTGCCAGAGGGCGTGCCCTCGGGGCTCGTGACCGCCAGCCTATAGATGTCTCCCTCGGAACCCTCAGGCATGGGGGCACCGTCGAGACCCTGGAGAATGAACGTGAAGCTGTCGCTGGCGAACCAGTCGCGGCCGTCGAGCACCTTCTCGCCGAGAAGAGCATCGCGCCCGGAGAGCGTGCCGGTCGCGGAATATGTGTTCGTGAAGTCCGCCTTCGCCTCGAGGCCAGCCTCGGTCACACCCTCGCGCAGGGCGGAGGGCGTGGTCTCGAAGCCGTCAAGGGCGCGTTCGGTCACGGAGTAGGCCGTGCCGGAAGGGATGCCGTACACGTAGAGAGTCTCGCCGTGCTTGAGCGTGTGCTCGGCATGGCCGGTCGCGTCGAGCGTGAGGTCCCAGGACTCGTCGCCGTGAACCTTGCCGTCGGTTCCCTTGACGACGGCCTTGAACGTCTTACCGGCCGCTTCGGGAATCAAGATGTCGAACGCGAAGTCGAGGTTGTTGTAGTAGCTCTCGTCAAAGCCGTCGGGAGTGACGACCTTCTTGGAAATCGCGAGCGTGGAGGGCTGCTCGAGCGAGATCCGGCCATTGTTGCCGAGGAGGACGTTGATCGTCTTGCCACTCCACCTCGGGTCGATGATCGTGGAGGCAGTGGCGGTGGGGTTACTGCCCTTGGCGGTGTGAAGCTCGTTGATACGGGTGAGCTGACGCGAGCCCTTCCTCATAATGAGGTAGCCGGACTCATCGGTCGTGATGCCGCCCGTGATTCCCTCGACAACGCTGCCAGGGAAGGAGACAACGCTCGAGCCCCTCGTTGCCGAGCCACCCTCAAGCTCGTACCAAGAGTGGCTGTAGTAATAGGTCGTTGAGGCGCTCAGCGGCCCGCGGGCGCGCTGGGTGCACTCGGCATCGAGATACAGGGGCGTGTCCTCGGTGATGAAGTAGTAGCCGTTGCCCGTCGCCGGAGTGAACGAGGCGGTCGTGTTACCGCTCTCTCCACCGGTGTATTCGTTCGCGAGGAAGTAGACCTTACCATCGGAATCCGTGTGGGAGGCAATGTAGTCCGTCATGTCATCGTCGGGGTTCGCGAGCAGCTCGAAGGCCTCTTTCTTGAGGCTTGAGTTATAGAACACGCGAATGGGGAATGTCAACGTCACGTCTCCCGTGCCCGCGTCCTCGTCGACATTGAAGTGGCGAAGGGGGATGAGGGAGGCCGGGATTGAGACGGTCACCTTGTCGCCCGTGCGGGCGTCGTCAGAGCGCTCGACGCGAATGAGCACGGAATCAAGGTTACCAGTGGGGTACAGGACGTTACCGGCCGTGCCATGGAACGTGTAGGTGTCGACGTTGCCGGAGGTGGAGACGGTCGGATTGGAGAAGACCTGCTTGGCGAACACGATGCTCTCGAAGCTATCGAGCTTCATGTAGTCGCCGAGCTGGTCGGTAAACGTAACGTAACCAGACGTATCCTCGGCACCCTCGACCACGTCCGTCGGGTGGCCGGCGGCCTTCGCGATGTCCTGGGAAATGCCGCTGAATACGTCCTTGAGGCCGGCGGCGCTCGTCGCCGTCTTGTAGAAGTCGGAGTCTTCCGCACGCGCGCCGAGCTTGTTGTAAGCGGTCGCGGAGGGGTAGTTGCTGGAAACGGCATGCAGGAAGCGATTCTCCTTGGAGGTTCCCGAGGTGGTGGGGTCAGCAGAGGGGTTCGCGCCATTCTGGATGCCAACGGTGTAGACGGTCGCGCCGCCGTCCTTCAGCGCCTTGGCAGTGCTGACGGCAGAGTTGGCGACGTTCGAGTCGAAGTCACTGTGCTTGGTGGGCGTGCCGTCAGTGAAGAACACGACAACCTTTTTTGCGCCGGGGCGGGCATCGTTCAGCGCCTTCTGCGCATGGTTCATGCCATAGTCGGCACGCGTGGCGCCGGCAGGATCGAGCGCGTTGATCTGCGAGCTGATGGCGCCCTTGCCATCCTGCGTGCACGGCGTGAGGCCAATCATGCGCTGGCTGTAGTTGTAGCTGTCCCAGGTGAAGTTATTGCCTACGCGGTCGGTAGTGTCGCTGGCGAACTTCACGATGGAAACCCGGTGCTGCAGCTCCGGGTTGTCGATTCCCTCGTTTGCCTTTGCGATCTCGTCGACGAAGGCATTCGCGGCAGCCTTCAGGGCAGCGATCTTCGTTCCTCCGCCACTCATCTTGTCCTCCATCGAACCAGAGGCATCAAGGACGAGGACAATGTCGAGCGGCGTGGTCGACGTCATCGTCAGGTTCGAGGTCGAGGAGATAGCGGAGAGGGCGGTCAGGAAGTCCGAGTCGCCCTTCTGAATCCTCATGGTTCCGCCGGCGCCCGTGAGCTCGATATCGCCGTCGGAGACGGTCTTGTCCGTCCAGATGCGGCCGACGTTCTCCGTCGAGTTATCGAGGCCCCAGTCGCGCCATGTTGACGCGGAGGAGGGGTCTGCCAACGTCGTGGCACCCACCGTCGCAGCAAGCGCCGTCGTCGGAGCCAATACGAGAAGTGCGACAAACAACAACAAAAGCCTCAGGCGCTTCATGGTGACCTCCTCCAGCGAAAGCCAGCTAACCGAGCTTATCGTCAGGGAGCTGAAGCCAAACTGATAGGTCACACATGTGCCAACTTTAGATACCCGCAGGTAGATTAGTTGGAACCCTCGTCAAACCAGGCGACAAAATCGCGATAGAGACCAAGTCGCGTTGTCACTTCTGCCTTCTCATAAATGGCGGCGATGTGTCGCTGAGCGACGCGCCGAGAGATGAAAATCTCGTCGGCTATCTCCTGAACGCCAAGGTCTGTGGAAAGGAGAAGACCACACACCTCCGCCTCTCGGGCGGTAAGGCCGAGCTTCTCAATATAAGTATCGAGAGCCTCCTCGCGAGACGAGCCGGAAGGCCGCGGAAGGCCACCGCCAAACGCCGCGCCATCCTCCCCCCCCCCAGGCCCTTCGTGGCGCCCCAGGCAATGTCACGAAGAAGGACCAGAAGGCAGATGATCGAAAGCAGGCACGACACGCCCACCACCGCCACCACGCCACAAGACTCGAAGAAAGCCCGCGCGAACAACGCACCAACGGCACCCATGAAGCAGCTGACGACTCTACCCACGCTCGCGATGACCTCCGGGCGCGACGTATCCGGCGCGATTCTCATGAAGGTCGCACTGAGATACATGACGTAGAAGGCACCGTAGACCCCCGCCATGACGGTGGCCACACCCGCCCACTCGTCCTCCGCGGCGGCGGGCGTTGCCACAGCGACGAGAAACATCGCGCACACCGTGATGAGGGACCTGAGATTACCCTTCTTTAGGTCAAAGAGCGCACCCACAAGCGGGAGGGACAGCGCATTGATGATCTTAGACAGACCCGCAGTGACGATCTCGCCACTCGCATACTTCCAGACGAGAACGCTATCGAGAAGACCATAGTCGAGGGTCATGGCAACCGCGGCGATCACGAGGATGGTGATAGGGCGCCTCCCCACGGTGGGAGCCTGCTTCGCGGCGGAGTCCTGATCGCCCCGCCACCTCTTGGCGGGGCGCGTGGCGAACCACATGATGGTGAGCAAACTCAAGACCACGCATATGACAAGCACAGCGGGTGTCAGCCCCATCGCCTCTACAACATATTGAAGCAGGGAAGACGCACCCATCCCAATTCCGAGGGCCCTGCCGGAGAATTCGCTGCCATAAGACACCAGGCTAAATCCGTAGTGAATACCGCCGCCGGTGTAGCCGAGCGCAAGAACCGTCACGCAACTCGCAGCGAGAAGGATCTCGATGCGTTGGGTGGTCATCATCACGATGGAGCCGCCGAAACAGAGCGCGAGGACGACCGCCGCCAAGCTCTTCTTCTCTTTTGAGCTAGGCAGATAGGAGCGGGCAACCCAGAACAGGACATAGCCAAGGCCCGTGAAAGCCAGCAGGAGCGCATATGCAGAACCAAGGACGCCAACCTCCGCCAAACGAGGCGCACGGGCAAGCGTCACGGCCATACAGAGCTTCCAGGTGAAGAAGTAGAGCGCAAAGGCCGCCGTCTCAATCAAGAGGGGCCAGGAAGCGGCATAAGGAAAGCCAGTGCGGCGGGATTTGCTGGCCTCGCTCATCCTGGACCCCCTCTTCTCTTTTCGCCTTTCTCCCATAGCATTTGCATCGGGAGACAGTAAAACGCAACAGTTGTCCCAAACTAATCGGGTGGCGCGGGACGAGGGCGGGTTCAAGCTGACAACGCGGCTACAGCGCACCAGCGCCTCGCGGGCGTCCAATTGCCGTTATACCTCACTGTAACTGAAGGGGGCCTGGTAAGAAAATTTGAAAAGAAAAAAAGCCGGAGCGAAACCCCCGGCAATCCAGTCTGGTGGAGACGATGGGGATCGAACCCACGACCTCAGGCTTGCAAAGCCCGCGCTCTCCCAACTGAGCTACGTCCCCTTTTAGTAATAAACGCCCCAGCGGCGACTCGGCTCACGCTGGGGCGTTTATTGGCGAAAAGGTGGTGGGCCCGACAAGGTTCGAACTTGTGACCTCCCGGTTATCAGCCGGACGCTCTGACCAACTGAGCTACGGGCCCACGTGCGATTGGTGTGTTCGCCATCGCGCTTGGCTATAATACAACAGGCTGATTCGGAAGCGCAACCGCTTTTTGGAAAAAATTTTCGATTTTTCCTACAGAGCCAAAGAGGGGTAGGATAACCCCTACCAATAAGCAGGAATTAGCCCGAATAAGACGGGGGGATAGCCCCTTCGCCCCATTCGGGCAGACACGCAAAGGAGGCGCAGGACATGGTCGAGATGACGCTCAAGAACCTCATCGTGGGCGGTGGTCCCATTCCGTCGGCTATCATCCTGAAGCCAGCCCCCATTAGCGACGATTCAGACGTAGAGAATCTCAGCGATCCGGCAGACCTCGCGGCCGTTGGCACCGAGATCACGCTGCCCATCAGCGTTGGCACCGCCGATGCCGCCAACGTCGCGCGGGCCATCGATTCCGATGACATCAAGCGGCCCACCACGCACATGCTGCTCGCAGGCACGCTCGAGGTGCTGGGCGCAAGCCTTGCGGGCGTCACGATCGAGCGCGTCGAGGGCGCCACGTTCTTTGCCACTCTCGACGTCGTGAACGCCACGGGCGAGCACCATCACATCGATGCCCGCCCCTCCGACGCCGTAGCCTTGGCCATCACCTGCGACGAACCCATCTTCGCCTCCCGCGAGGTGCTCGAATGTGCCGGCTCGCCCGACTTCGATGCCATCGAAAAGGACGAGCGCTCCCGCGAGGAGGCCGAGTTCCATGACTTTGTCGAGGGCCTCTCCCCCGACGACTTCAAGGCGCCTCGCCAAAACTAGCGCAGGCGGTCACACAAGCAGGCGGCCTCGCACCTAGACGGTGCGGGGCCGCCTGCTTTGCTCGCCCTATTCGACACACGAAAATGGAATGAAATCCATTTTTCTTGTATTTGCGAAATTGTTGGAATTCATTCCATTTTCCCGCCACACGAACGACAGAACAAAAAGAGTGCCTCCCAGAATTGTTCCGGGAGGCACTCCTCAAGGCTGGCTTGCCTGCGGCGACTACTCGTCGATGAGGCTCTCGTCCATCTCCTCGTCGCCACCGATGTCGACCGGGTCCTCCTCGCTCGAGGCACCTGCCGCGGCCAGGTCGAGCGTGGTTTGGTTCGGGTCGACCTTCGCGGCCTTCTTGGCGGCCACCATGCGAGCGAGCGCGCAGACCGTGTCGGTGTCGCTCACGTTCATGACCTTGACGCCCTGCGTGGAGCGGCCGAGCTTGGAAATGTCGTTGGCCCTCACGCGAATGACGACGCCGTCACTGCTCACGATCATGAGCTCATGCTGCGGACCCACGACGCGGCAGGCCGCGAGCTGGCCCTTCTTGGCGGTCATCGTGATGGTGAAGACACCCTGGCCACCACGCTTGTGCTCGGGATACTCGGCAACCGGGGTGCGCTTGCCAAAGCCCTTCTCGGTGATGACGAACAGGTCGCCGTTGCCGTTGGTAATCTCCATGCCCAGCATCTTGGCGTCGCCCTTGAGGGTAATACCGCGAACGCCGCTCGTGTCGCGGCCCATCGGGCGCACATCGCTCTCGGGGAACATGATGGCCTTGCCGTCGGTCGAGACGAGGATAACCTTCTCGCCCTCGCGGACGCGGCGAACGTTGACCACTTCGTCGCCGGCGCGCAGGTTGATGGCGATGATGCCGTCGCGGCGCGTGCGGTCATAGGCGCTCATGGCCGTCTTCTTGACGGTGCCGTTCCTCGTGGCAAACATCAGGTACTCGTCCTCGGGGAACTGTCGGCAGGTGATGACGGCCGTGGCGTGCTCGCCCTCGGAGAACGGCACAAGGTTCACTATGGCGGTGCCGCGGGCGGTGCGCTGGCCAATCGGCAGCTCGTGGACCTTGAGGCGGTAGACCTTGCCCTTGTTCGAGAAGAACAGCACGTAGTCGTGCGTGCTCGCCACGAACAGGTCCTCGACGAAGTCCTCGTCCTTGAGATTCACTCCCTGGACGCCCTTGCCGCCGCGCTTCTGCGCGCGGTAGGTGGCAACCGGGGTGCGCTTCACGTAGCCGGCGTGCGTCACGGTGATGACCATGTCCTCGTCGGCGATGAGGTCCTCGACGTTGAGCTCCTTGGTGCCCTCGACCGAGATCTCGGTGCGGCGCTTGTCGGCGAACTTGCGCTCGATCTCGCGCATCTCGTCCTTGATGACGCCCAGGATCTTCTCGGGGTTGGCGAGCAGGTCCTCGTAGTAGGCGATGGCCTTGCGCAGGCCGTCGAGCTCCTGCTGGATCTGGTCGCGCGACAGGCCAGTCAGGCGGCGCAGGCGCATCTCGAGGATGGCCTGGGTCTGCTCGGGCGAGAAGCCAAAGCGCTCGACGAGGCGCGAGCTGGCCTCAGCATCGGTCTGGCTCGAACGGATGATGTGAATGACCTCGTCGATGTTGTCGAGGGCCATGAGGTAGCCCTCGAGGATGTGGGCGCGGGCCTGGGCCTTCTTGAGGTCAAAGCGCGTGCGGCGGGTCACCACGTCGACCTGGTGGTCGATGTAGTGCTGCAGAATCTCGCGCAGCGACAGCAGCTTGGGCACGCCGTTGACGAGCGCCAGGTTGTTGACGCCAAACGTGGTCTGGAGCTGCGTGAACTTGTACAGGTTGTTGAGCACGACCTGCGGGATGACGTCCTTCTTGAGCTCGATGACCAGGCGGATGCCCTTCTGGTTCGACTCGTCGCGCAGGTCGGAGATGCCCTCAATGCGCTTCTCGTTCACGAGCTGGGCGATCTTCTCCTGCAGGGTGCCCTTGTTGACCTGGTAGGGCATCTCGGTGAAGACGAGGCGCGAGCGGCCGGTCTTGGTCGTCTCGACGTGGGCCTTGGCGCGCACGGTGAGCGAGCCGCGGCCGGTCTCGTAGGCCTGACGGATGCCGTCGACGCCCATGATGATGGCGCCCGTCGGGAAGTCGGGACCAGGCATGACCTGCATGAGCTCGTCGGTCGTGGCGTCGGGGTTGTCGATGAGCAGACAGGTGGCCTCGATGGCCTCGCCCATGTTGTGCGGCGGGATGTTGGTGGCCATGCCCACGGCGATGCCGTTGCAGCCGTTGACCAGCAGGTTGGGGAAGCGCGCAGGCAGGACGGAGGGCTCGGAGAGCGACTCGTCGTAGTTGGGCTGCCAGTCGACGGTGTCCTTCTGCAGGTCGCGGAGCAGCTCCATGGCAGGCTTGGCCAGACGGCTCTCGGTGTAACGCATTGCTGCGGCCGAGTCGCCGTCGATGTTGCCAAAGTTGCCGTGGCCGTCAATGAGCGGCGTGCGCATGGAGAACCACTGCGCGAGACGGACCATCGTGTCATAGACGGCGAAGTCACCGTGCGGGTGGTACTTGCCGATAACCTCGCCGACCGTCCACGCACTCTTCTTGTGCGGACGGTTGGGGAAGATGCCGCGCTCGTGCATGGTGTACAGGATGCGGCGGTGGACCGGCTTCAGGCCGTCGCGCACATCGGGCAGGGCGCGGGCCGTGATGACCGACATCGAGTACTCGATGAAGCTCTGGCGCATCTCGTGGCCAAACTCCTTGATCTGGAGCGCGCCACCGTGCTCGTCGACCTCGCCGGTGTCGGTGCCGCGGCCGGCGTTGCCAAACTCCTCCTCGAGCTCGCCGTCATCGTCGTCCTCGGTGTCGTCGTCAGACTCAACGTAGACGTCGGTGCCCTCGTCCTCGGCACTCGCCCGGTCGAGCAGGCGGCGGAGATCCTCGGGCAGGTTGGCGTTGTCGCCCGCCTGCTGGTTCTCGTCGTGGGTGTTGTTATCGTCTGCCACTTCTGGCCTTTCTCGTTGCTAAACCAAACTTGCGAAATGTCAGGCGCTGACTAGGCGTCGAGGAAGCGCGCGTCGTGGGCGTGGCGCTCGATGTAGTCGCGGCGGTAGCCAACCTCGCTGCCCATGAGCTCGCGCACGGCTCGGTCGGCCGCGGCGGCGTCTTCGATGGTGACGCGCTGCAGGATGCGGGTCTTGGGGTCCATGGTCGTCGAGGCAAGCTGCTTGGGGTCCATCTCGCCCAGGCCCTTGTAGCGCTGGACGTCGTAGCCCTTCTTCTTTTTCTTGAGCTTGCCGGAGTCGTCCTTGCCGTCACCGTCGTCGTCGGGGTCGAAGCCCAGCGAGCGGATGGTGTCGCGCAGGATCTCCTCCTCGGGCTGGCGGCCGTTGGGGTAGACGTAGTGGATCTTCTTGCGCACCTTGATGCCAAAGATCGGCGGGCACGCGGCGTAGATGTAGCCGGCGTCGATGAGCGGGCGCATGTACTTGTAGAAGAACGTCATGAGCAGGATGCGGATGTGGGCGCCGTCAACGTCTGCATCGGTCATGATGATGATCTTGTGGTAGCGCGCCTTGGAGATGTCGAAGTCGCCGCCATCGCCGTTGCCGGTGGTGACGCCCGTGCCGATGGCCGTGATGAGCGACTGGATCGTGTCGGACGAGAAGGCGCGATGGTCTCCCACGCGCTCGACATTCAAGATCTTGCCGCGCAGGGGCAGGATCGCCTGGATGTCTCGGCGACGGCCGTCCTTGGCCGAGCCACCTGCCGAGTCGCCCTCCACAATGAAGAGCTCGGTGAGCTCGGCATCGCGGACGGAGCAGTCGGCGAGCTTGCCGGGCAGGCTCGCGGTCTCGAGCAGGCTCTTGCGGCGCGTGGCCTCGCGGGCCTTGCGGGCGGCGGTGCGGGCCTTACTCGCCTGCTGGGCTTTGTTCACGATCGTGCGCGCCTGCTTGGGGTGCTCCTCGAGATACTCGCTCAGACCGTCGGCGACGACCTTGTTGGTGAGGGTACGCATGTAAGAGCTGCCGAGCTTGGCCTTGGTCTGGCCCTCGAACTGCGGGTCGGGGAGTTTGACCGAGATGACCGCCGACAGGCCCTCGCGGACGTCGTCGCCGGTGAGGTTGGCGTCCTTCTCCTTGAGGATGTTCTGCTTGCGCGCGTAGTCGTTGATCACGCGGGTAAGGGCCGTGCGGAAGCCCTCGAGGTGCATGCCGCCCTCGGGGGTGTAGATGTCGTTGGCGAATGACATCACGTTCTCGCCATAGCCGGTGTTCCACTGCAGCGAGACCTCGACCTCGCCCATCTTCTCGGTGGGGGTGTCGGGGTCGGTCTTGCCCTCGATGTAGATCGGGCGCTTAAGGCCGTCGGGGATGTCCTTTCCCTCGTTGAGGAACTTGACGAAGTCGATGATGCCGCCGGCATAGCAGAACTCGACGACGCGCGGGGTGAGCTCGCGCTCGTCGGTCAGGGTGATCTTGAGGTTCTTGTTGAGGAACGCCGTCTCCTGGAGGCGGTTGTTCAGGGTGTCGAAGTCGTAGACGCAGGTCTCGAAGATCTCGTCGTCGGGCCAGAAGGTGACGGTGGTGCCCGTCGTGGAGGACTTGCCCACGACCTTCATCTTCTCGGTGGTCTTGCCGCGGGCAAAGGCCATCTCGTAGATGTTGCCGTCGCGCTTGACCTGGACAACGACCTTCTTTGACAGGGCGTTCACGACAGAGATGCCCACGCCGTGCAGGCCGCCGGACACCTTGTAGGCGTTGTTGTCGAACTTGCCACCGGCGTGCAGGATAGTCATGACGACCTCGAGCGTCGGGATCTTCTTCACCGGGTGCCTGTCGACCGGGATGCCTCGGCCGTTGTCGACGACGGTGATCGAGTTGTCGGCATGCACCGTCACCGAGATCTTGGTGCAGTAGCCAGCCATGGCCTCATCGACCGAGTTGTCCACGATCTCCCACACGAGGTGGTGCAGACCGCTGGCGCTGGTCGAACCGATGTACATGCCCGGACGCTTGCGAACGGCCTCGAGACCCTCGAGAATCTTAATCTCGCCGCCGTCGTAGTCCGTCTTCTTGGGAGACTTTGCCACCCGACCGTCCTTTCCCTAGGATGAAACGTCAATCTTTCCTAGTTTAGGGCATCGGCTCGATTTGCTGAATCCCCAACACATACGACGCGGCAAAAACGCATCATTTGCGCCTGATAACGCCTCTCAGGGATTCTGCGGGGCGCTTTTGGCTTCCTGCGTGGGTGCAACCTTGGCGCGGCGCAGCGACATTTCCATCGCCTTAGACACGTCCTTGCGCATCGAGGCGGGAATCCTCTCGACGTCGGCGGCAATGCGGGTGCGCTCGTAGGGGGTGAGCGCCGGCAGCTCGGGGGGCTCGTCGGCGGGCCCCTCGGCCGCGACCATGCGCTGCTGGGCAATCTGACCGGCCTTGCGCGAGAGCTTGAAGCGCACGTGCGCCACCTCGAGGCCCGCGTGGGCCAGGCGGTCGACGTAGAGCTCGGCGTTGGTGGAGAGGTCGACCATGAGGGCGTTGCCGTCGAGGTAGACCACGAGGTCAGGCAGGTTGCGGGGGCCGGCGTGGTCGCTCAGCCACACGGCCACGGTGTGCTTGGAGGCGCGCTTGCCGGCGATTTTTCGCCAGATGGTGAGCGCCTGTAGGGTCTTGTTGGCGCCCCTGGCGAGGCGCGCGTCGAGGTAGCCCGACACCAGGTCGGCGGCCGTCTCGGGCTTGTGCTGCTTGGCGGGGTCGAGCGGGTCGTACTCCATACGCTCGAGCCAGCGCTTACGACTCTGCCCCATAGGGCACCACCTTTACGCTCGAGAGCAGCTCGTCGTCAAAGTACGAGAGGTTCGTCGTGGTGATGATCGTCTGGATGCCGCCCTCGACGAAGCGCGTTACACACGAGCGGCGCGAGGCATCGAGCTCGCTCATGACGTCGTCGAGCAGCAGCAGCGGCCGCTCTCCCAGCAGGTCCTCACACAGGCGCACCTCGGCCATCTTCCAGGCCAGGGCCACCGAGCGCTGCTGGCCCTGGCTGCCAAAGGAGCGCGCGTCGCGGCCGTCGATCGCAAAGACCACGTCGTCGCGGTGGGGCCCGATGAGCGTCTGCGCGCGGCGCACGTCGTCGGCACGGCGGTCGCGCATCTGGGAAAGCATGAGGTCGCGCAGGTCGTCTCGGCCCATGCCCGCCTCGGCGCCCTCGACGCTTGGCACGTAAGTGCAGGCGAGCGACTCGCCCGAGGCCACCTCGGCATAAACCTCGCTCACGATGCCCGACAGACGGCGAAAGAGGTTGAGGCGGTGGTGGAGCAGCGTGGCACCACCCAGCGCCACCGATTCGTCCCAGGCGTCGAGCAGGACGGGGTCACAGCCATCCTTGAGCAGGCGGTTTCGCTGCTCGACCGAGCGCGTGTAGTTCGAGAGCACCTTGCGGTAGCCCACGTTGGCCTGCGCGCCATAGGCGTCGAGCTCGCCGCGGCGGCGCGAGGCCGACCCCTTCACGAGCGACAGGTCATCGGGGCAGAAGAGCACCGAAAGCAGCGTGCCCGCGAGGTCGGCGCCACGGCAGGGCTTGCCGTTGCGCAGGAACTTACGCGACTGGGGCGTCACCCGCATCTCAACATCGATGACGCGGCCATCGCCCTCGAGACGAGCTGCCACCGACGCCTCGACGGCGTCGGGGGCGATGAGCTCGGAGGGCGAGGGGCGCCTGAACGACTGGCCGCTCGTGACGTACTGCAGTGCCTCGACCGTGTTCGTCTTGCCCACGGCATTGGGCCCCACGAGCACGGTGACGCCGGCGCTGGGGCGCAGCTCCAGCGCGGCAAGGTTGCGGTAGTTCCTGAACGATATGGACGAGACGGTGAGCGACACGGGCTACATCCGCACGGGCATGAGCAGGTAGAGGTAGTTGATCTTGCCGTAGCTCTTGAAGACGCCGGGGCGCATGCTCTGCTGCAGCTCGAGCGTCACCTCGCTGTCCTGGGCAAGGGCGCTCACGCAGTCGCCCACGTATCGGTAGTTCATGCAGATGGAGTTGGCCTCGCCCTCGACCTCGACGTTGACCTGCTCGCGGGCGTCGCCCTGGTCGGGCGAGGTGGACGAGAGGGTCACGAGCGCGGCGTCGGGGTCAACGTCAAAGCGCACCGAGGAGTTCGACGTGGCGATGGAGCTCACGCGCTTGAGGGCGCCCGAGAGGTCGGAGACCTTGACCTTCATCGAGGTGAGACGGCTCGACGGCAGCAGCTGTTTGTAGTTGGGGAAGGTACCCTCGATGCGGCGCGACACATAGGTGGTGTTGCCCGACACGAAGATGACCTGGTTGGTCGTGGCGCCCACGATGACGGTGGGGCTGTCGCTCGGCAGGGAGAGCACGTCGTGGAAGGCGGTGCCCGGGATGATCATCTCGAAGGTGCCGTCGAGCGAGGAGGTCTCGACGTTGGTGTCACAGACCACCAGGCGGTAGGAGTCGGTGGCCACGAGACGCACGCAGTTCTCCTCGACGTTGAGCAGGATGCCCGAGAGCACCGGGCGGCTCGTGTCGCGCGAGGTCACCTTGTAGACCTTGTCGACCATCTCGGACAGCACGCCCACGGGCAGCTCGACCGAGCGCTCCATGGCGACCTCGGGGAAGTTGGGGAACTCGGCCGCGTTGAGGGTGTTGAGGTGGAAGGAGCTCTTGTCGCACGTGATGTTGATCGTGCCCTCTCCCCCATCGAAGGTCACGGCACTGTCCTGAAGGTTCTTGACGACGTTGGAGAGCATGCGCCCCGAGATGACGGTCTCGCCTTCCTCCTCGACGTTGGCAGCGATCTTGTGCCTGATGGAGGTGTCGAGGTCCGAGGTCTGCATCTCAAGGGTGCCGCCGGTGGCGCGCATGAGCACTCCGCCGAGAACGGGGATGGTGGAGTGGGAGGCGATTCCCTTCGAGACCACGGAGAGAGCCTTGGCGAGCGAAGACTGGCTGACGGTGAAGCGCATGTGTCTCTCCTTGTCCTATCTATCTATGTATATATAAGTAGATATAAAGCTAGTTGAAGTAGTAAAGCGTGTTCAAATGTGAATAACTCTGCAAAGTGCCAGCTCAGAGGCTTTTTTCATGACCTGTTTTACTGTCGAGAAACCCGTCTCGTTTTGAACGTTGAAGACGTGTGGAAAACTCTTTGAACATCTGTGACGGGGTTTTCAACGCATTTCTTCGCGCTTGTAAACAGGGCATGTTGAAGGCTATGCGCCGGCCATCAGGTCCTCCTTCATCCGGGCAATCTTGTCGTGGACGACGCGGTCCTCGCTCCTGCGGTCCTCAACCCACTTGATGCTGTGCTTCACGGTTGCGTGGGTGCGGCCGCCAAAGCGCTCGCCAATCTGGGCGAGGGTGGAGTCCGTGAGCTCGCGGGCGAGCCACACGGCGACGTGCCTGGGCTCCATGAGCCCCTTGTTGCGCTTGTTGCTGATGAGGTCGGCGTGCGAGATGGAGTAGCGCTGCTCGATGAACTTCTGAATCTGCTCGATCGTGAAGGTGCGCGTGTCGGCGCCCCACTTCTTGACGGCGATCTGGGAGATATCCTCGCGGCCAAACTCCTCGCCACGCGCCTGCTTGCTGGTGGCCTCGAGCAGGCACAGCTGGCAGAACGACTTGATGGTGCGGATCGAAGCGCCGGCCCTCTGGGCCATGAACTCGAGCGCGTCGTCGGAGAGCGTGCCATCGTAGTCGTGCTGGCCGTTCTCGATGGCATCCGCCTTCATGCGCTCGTAGAATGCCTTGATGAGACCAAGCTTGAGCTCGTAGTTGGGCACCTGGATCGAGAGGGTCACGCCCGAGTCGAGACGGGTTGTCACGCGTTCCTCGAGGCCCAGCTCGGCCGGGCTCTCGTCTGCCGCGAGCACGATCTGCTTGCCGTGGCTCGTGAGGTAGTTGAAGGTGTCGAAGAAGAAGTTGATGGACTTCGCGGCGCCCTTGAAGCCCTGGATGTCGTCGATGATGAGCACATCGATGTCATGGTAGTTCTGCTCGAGCGCGCGCTTGACGTCCCTCGAAGTGTCAACCATGGCGTCGGTGTAGTCGCTCACGAACTCGCGGGCCGCGCGGTAGACGCAGATGCGGTCGGGGTCGTTCACGGCAAGGTAGTTCTGGATGGCCTTGAGCAGGTGGGTCTTGCCCATGCCCGGGCCACCATAGATGAACAGTGGGTTGTAGCCGTGGCTACCGTTCGCCACGGCCTTGGCGGCCTGGAAGGCCAGCTGGTTCTCCTCGCCCTCGACGAAGGTGTCAAAGGTGAGCTGGGAGTCAGAGGGCGCGATGTCCTGGATGAGGGGGTTCTTCTTGCGCCTCGCGGCCACGTCTTCCTCGGAGGGCTCCTCCTGAGCGGCTGCCTCCGGGCTCATCATGCGCTCGAACTCCTCGCGCGTGATGGAGGTTTGGATACGCGAGGCGGGCGCCGGCGTCGGGATGGGTGCCGGCGTGGTGGCAGGCTGCGGAGACGTCACCGGGGCGGCAGCCTGCGCCGTCTGCTCCTGTGCCTGCGGCGCAGGAGCCGTGGACGTCACGGGGATGGCCGGCTGGGCCGCAGCTCCCGAGCGGTTGATGCCAACGCTCAGCTCCATGGGTTGGAACGCCGCGCGCTCGAGGGCTGCCTTGATCGTTGCGGCGTTCTTCTCGACGTTGCGGCGAACAAAGCCGCTGCCTGCGGAGATGACGAGCGTGTTGCCGTCGATGTCGACGGCCTGACAGCTTTTGAACATGGCGAGGGTCGACGGAGCCAGGCCGTCTGCCTCGAGCATGTTCACGACATCTTCCCACAAGATTTGGGCGTCCGACTCCATGTTTGCGTTCTCTGCCATGTTGCTGACATCCTGTCGTAGCCGTTTGGTGCTTTAACCACGTGTTTGATGAAAACTCATTATATGGGAGCGTGGGTTTTCATCCATCGTGATTGTTGAAAACTTGGCGAGCGGGGCAAGCGCGTGTCGAAAACCCGCTAGAGGAAGGCCCTTCCCGCGTCGGTGAGGTAGCGCTTTTGGCCCATCTTCGTCAGCAGGCCGCGCTCCTCCAGTGATTGCAGGCTGCGCGTCCAGGTCGAGAGCGAGCCGCCAAAGGCGTTGACGAGGTCCGTTGGACCCACCGACTCGTGCTGCGCCAGGAAGACGAGTACCTGCGAGTCGCGCTCGCTGAGCTCGAGCGGCACCTGCTGCTGGGGCTGCGGCGCCCAGGGCTGGGGTTGCATGCCGCCCATGGGCTGCGTCATCGGCTGCTGCCAGTCCTGCTGGGGCCATGCTTGCTGCATGGGATATCCCTGCTGGTAGTAGCTCTGGTTTGGCATTTGCTGGTAGGGCTGCCGTGGCCAGGTGCCCCGCTGGGCCGTCTGCGGGGGCATGCCATAGACATAGGGGTTTTGAACATTTGGCTGCTGCATGGGCTGCGGGGCGTAGTCAGTCTGCTGCGCGGCCCACGGCTGCTGGGGCTGCATCTGTCCCATCTGCTGCATTGCTTGCACCTGCGCGGCCTGGTCCATTCCCTGCTGCATCTGCTCGGGAGTCACCATGGTCCCCTGCTCCTGCGTCTGCTGCATGGCCTGGGCCATCTGCGGCTGCATTGGCATGGGCTGCGCTGTTGCCTGGGGAGATGGCATCGAGATGGTCACGATGGTGCCTGCGTTGAGGTTGTCCTCGATTGTCAGCGTGCCGCCGTGGTCCTCCATGTACTGCTGCGCGTAGGGCAGCCCCGACCCCACGCCTCGGATGTACTGCTTCATCTCCTCGGTGGCAGACGTCGTGCCGTATTCGAGCGCGCGGTCCTTCTCCTGGATGCCGGGCCCCTGGTCCGAGAAGCGGATGGTGTTTCCGCCGTTGAGGATCGAGATGGTTGGCTCGATGAAGTAGGCGTGCACGAAGTTTTCGACAACCTCGCGGATCACGGTAAACGAGATGGAGCCGCCCTGCTCCTTGGCGAGCCTGGTGACGGTCGTGGTGATCTCCTCGAGGTAGGTGCGCACATCGTTGGGCTGCACCACCACGACGCGCGGGGCCGCCGAGGTGTCGTCAAAGACGGCGATGCGCGCGGGGTTTGTCACCACGGAACCGAGCCTGGGCTCGGTGGCGGCGCCCTGCTCGCCCACTACCTGGGGCTTCGTCTCTCCGTTGATGCCGGTTGGTCCCTCTCCAACGAAGGGGTAGAAGGCGTCTGCCATGGGTGCTTCTTTCGTCCGCGCGCTTGCTTTTCACTACATTTCACTGTTTTTAACAAGTTTCCGTCAAATGGTGAAAACTTGCGCAATGTTTCTTCCACAGGCGAAAAGTTATTAACAAACGATGAAAGCGTGTTGATAACCTGCTGGAATATCGTGTGCAAGCGAATGAAAAGATAGCCGAGAAGAACAGAAAATTTCACTTCTGAGCTGAGATTTTCCATCAGCGGTGAAAAGTTATCGCCATGTTTTCTTCTCTTGATGAAAGATGTTGGAAAGTTGGGCAAGTTGTGGCATCTTTTCACCAGCGGCCGGCGCAACCTGTTGTGGTTGTTGACATCTTGGCGCCCCTCGCTTGTGGTCGAAGGCCTCTGAGGGATGTTTTCACGGGCCGCTCATGCAAGTTGACCTCGTGAAAAAGTCAATAATCAACTTGACCTCGGTTATCTCAGACCCCTACAATCTTGGGGCTTGACTGCTTACGCAGTGATCTGTGTCACTCAGGAGGATTTGCTATGAAGCGTACGTACCAGCCCAATAAGAGGAAGCGCGCCAAGTGCCACGGCTTCCGTGCTCGCATGGCCACCAAGAACGGCCGCGCCGTTCTCGCCCGTCGTCGCGCCAAGGGCCGCAAGAAGCTCACCGTCTAGGAATGCCCATGGAGACCATCAAGTCCAAGCAGGATTTTGAGAAGGTCTTTCGGGGTGGAAAGCGGCTCAACCACCGGCTCGTGAGGCTCACCGTCATGGAGAGCGAGCAGGAGGATCGGAGCCGCGTCGCCTTTGTTTGTGCCAAGAGGCTCGGCAACGCCGTGTGTCGCAACCGGTGCAAGCGCGTGCTTCGAGCCGCGGCTCAGCAGGTAGGCTTTCCGCTCGACGGGTACGAGGTAATTCTCTTCTCGACTCCGGCAACGCGAGCTGCCTCCTCAACCGAGGTGGCGGCCGCCTTGGCGAAGCTTGTGGAGCGAATTTAGGTATGAGCAAAACGGGGGAAGGCAGGCCGAGTGTTCTCGCACGACCCCTCATCTTCTTGGTGAGGGTGTATCGGCGGTTCATCTCGCCTGTTCTCCCCCCTTGCTGCATTTACACACCAACCTGTTCTGAGTACACCATAGAGGCACTTTCTCGATATGGCGCACTCAGAGGTGGTTGGCTTGCTCTGACGAGGGTCGTCAGATGCAATCCACGCCATAAGGGAGGCTATGATCCCGTCCCCTAGGGGCGGGCAACCGGAGGTACTGTCCATGTGGGATGGGATTATCTACATCATTGCCCAGATCCTCACGTTTCTCGCTAACGTCGTAGGAGACTGGGGCCTGGCCGTCATCGTCCTGACCGCCATCATTCGTATTCTGCTGACGCCGCTCACCGTGAGCTCGACGCGTTCGACTGCCAAGATGCAGGTGCTCCAGCCCAAGCTCATGGAGCTTCAGGAGCGCTACGCCGACGATCCCCAGCGTCTCAACGAGGAGATGCAGAAGTTCTACAGCGAGAACAAGTTCAACCCGCTGGGAGGCTGCTTGCCCACCCTCATCCAGATGCCCGTCTTCTTTGCACTGTTCTCGGTCCTGCGCTATCAGATTCCCGAGGGCGCCCACTTCTATGGCATTTTCGAGTCGCTCGCCGTCACCACCAACGACGCGGTGATGCAGCTCGGCTTCCTGGGCGCTTGGGTCTACGTGCTGTTCGTGCTTGCCTTTGGCGTGCTCACGCTCGTCCCGATGCTGCTCAACACCCAGCCCGACTCCCCGCAGGCCAGCCAGACCAAGATCATGGGTGTGGTCATGGCCCTCATGATGATCTGGTTCGGCTGGAACGTGCCCGTGGGTGTCGTTCTGTACTACGTCACGTCCTCTGCCTGGGGTGTCGTGCAGCAGGTTTTTATCACCCGCAAGGTCATGGAGAAGGCCAAGGCCGACGAGGCTGAGCGCATGGCCAACCAGCCCATCACGGTTGACGTCGTGCGCAAGCAGCACAAGCCGCGTCCCCACAAGAAGGGCTAGCGGATCCGCTGACACTACGTAATTCCATGTCGCGCGCCCTCTCAACAGAAGGTGCGCGACATTGTCTATCTGGAGGTTGCCATGAGTGAGGAAATGCAGGAGAAGGGCGCTGAGTTCGAGGCCATCAAGGCCGCCTTTGAGGAGAAGGGCGAGCTTGAGGACGAGCAGCTCGACGTCGTGGCCGACGTTGCCATTGAGATTCTGCGCTCCCTGCTCGCCTGCTTTGGCGAGAACACCTGTTCGATTGATGAGTATGATGGCGACGAGGGCGAGCTCATCCTCGACGTGAGCGGCGGCGACCTTGCCATCCTCATTGGTCGTCACGGTGTCACCCTCGATGCCCTGCAGGTTGTCTTTACCTCGCTTCTCAACAAGCGTATCGGCTTCCACTATCCCATCGTTGTCGACATCGAGGGCTATAAGAGCCGTCGCAGGGACAAGGTCCAGGGTATGGCTCGCTCCAGCGCCCAGAAGGCCGTGAAGTCTGGCCGCGCTATGCGCCTTGCCCCTATGAATGCCTATGAGCGCCGTCTGGTTCACCTTGCCCTGAGGGACTCCGTTGAGGTGACGACTCACTCTGAGGGCACCGATCCCGAGCGCTATGTTGTCATCACTCCGGTTAAGGGTGAATAGCCTGCGCGCGGTGCCGTTTGCGTAGTTCTGGGCTGGGTTTAGTACTCGGAGTTTTACTGGGAGGCCTTCGGGCCTCCTTTTTTTGTGTGCTAACTGATGCGGCTCTCGGTGGCTCTTTTGTGTCAGAGATATACCGCGTCCTTTTCATGTGAATCGATAGCCGTTTGCGCACATCTTTGTTGTTGCGCGTGCGGTATAGTTTGTTCAAGCTGCTGCGCGTCTTGAGATTTGATAGATGAGACGAGTCTTTGGTTGGGGCTGCCCTCGATACTTGGTTGCCGTATCTGGTATCTAATCAGCTCCGCTTGATAGCTATGAGGTTATTGATTCTGGCCCCCTGTCTACCTGTAAACTGTACTTCATCCGCAAGTCTTCTTATAGCTCTCTCAATGTCTCGAGTGGCTCTGACTGCTTTGGCGGCTTGATGATTTCTCTATGTTTCTGGCTTTGTGCCATGCCGGAAGTGAACGCTAGGTTTGGCTCGATATGTATCTGGTCTCTAGTGGGCTTTAGGACCTAGTTAATCTGGCCATTTCCAAGCTCTGTAATTCTCCGAACATTTCCAGCTTGGTGACCCTACTTCAAGTAGACTAGAAGCATTCGCAGCTCAATCAAACTCAGACATAAGTTCCTGACAAGAGTTCCCGTCTCGGGAAGTTTTGTCAAAGTGATTGGGTAGCTTCATGACTTTAAGTCAAAGAGAGTTCAAAGAACTAAATTCGAGTCTCTCAGAGGCTCTCTGTGACACGAAAACAACTTTCGTGACTAATTCCACCTATACTGTTAAAGATGCCCTTAGAACGCTTCAGGAGATGTCTGACAGCTATTCACTCAATTTGACCAATTCTCAGATTGAGATGGTTATTGCAGATCTCTATCTCATGTATAAGAAGAACGAGGTCGTTAACCTTACGAGCATTCGAACGATGCCTGATGGTCTTATCCTCCATGCTTTTGATTCACTTCTGTTTGCAAAGGTTATCTCTGAGGCCATCGGTCTTAACCAACGAGCTCGTTTCCTTGATATGGGTACCGGTGGTGGCTTTCCTGGTATTCCTCTTGCTTGCGTCAGTGAGTTTGACATTGACTTACTTGACTCTGTTGGCAAGAAGGTCAACGCATGCAAAGAGTTTGTTGACGAGCTTGGTATGTCTGACAGGGTTTCTGCTTATCATGGGCGTCTCGAAGAATTCGTTAAGACTTCTGGTCGCATCTATGATGGTGTGACTGCGCGTGCTCTAGCAAAGCTCGACATTTTGATTGAATATGCTGAGCCTTACGTTAAGAAGGGTGGCTATCTCTTCTTTGGAAAGGCGAATCCTGAGCACGAAGAGCTTGCTGATGCATCTAAGGTTGCACAGATGTGCGGTTTTGAGAATGTTTCACGTGAAACATTCGAACTTCCAAATGATTTGGGACATAGAGAGATCTTTGTATACAAGAAGGTTAAGAAGAGTAGAGTAAAGCTACCAAGAAAGAACGGCGAGGCTCGAAATCATCCACTGGCTAATCGATGAGTGTTTCACGTGAAACAGTGGAGCAAATCGACTGGTAGATTGGAAAGTAATGGGTTATAAGGACGTAAAACGCAGCAATCCCACGAAGCCTACCAAGGTTCTGGCAATTATCAACCAAAAAGGTGGCGTCGGAAAGTCGACAACTGCAATTAACCTGTCTGCAGCTCTTGGAGAAGAGCGCAAGAAGTGCCTAGTTATTGATTTTGACCCTCAGGGAAACACAACAAGTGGCTATGGTATCGACAAGGATGAGCTCGATCACGACATTTATGACGCTCTTCTCGACGGTTATCCAATCAGTGACCTCATTGTCGATACTCCAGAATCTCGTGTGTTTGTTGTTCCTGCAACTATTCAGCTTGCGGGTGCGGAAATTGAGCTTGTGAGCAAGATTGCACGCGAAAGCATTCTCAAGAATCTCATTGATGAGGTTAAGGATGAGTTCGATTACGTTTTCATCGACTGCCCTCCCTCACTTGGCCTTCTGACAATTAACGCTCTATGTGCAGCAAGCGGCTTGCTAATTCCGATTCAGTGCGAGTACTACGCACTCGAAGGCGTAACGAAGCTTCTTGAATCGATGAAGCTCGTTAAGTCGAGTCTGAATAGGGATCTTGACGTCTTTGGCGTGCTCATGACAATGTATGACAAGCGCACTACGCTTTCTAACGAGGTTGTTGAAGAAGTAAAGAAGTACTTTGGAAACAAGATGTTCAAGACTCTGATTCCTCGAAGCATCAAGATTTCTGAGGCTCCAAGCCATGGTCTGCCGATTGCAATGTACTCTGCAACGAATAAGGGTGCCATTGCCTACCGTGGACTTGCTAGAGAGGTGATTCGTCGTGGCTAAGCGTGGTGGACTTGGAAGAGGCCTCGATGCCCTGATTAGCGAAGCCAATGCTGAGACGGGCAGCGAACCGGAGGCAACGCTTCCAATCGAAAAGATTGTTCGCAACCCTGGTCAGCCCCGCAAGAACTTTGACGAGGACGCGCTTGCAGAGCTTGCTGACTCGATAAAGCAGAATGGTGTGCTTCAGCCAATTCTTGTTCGCAAGAAGGGTAACAAGTACGAGATTGTTGCAGGCGAGCGTCGCTACCAGGCTAGCAAGCTGGCAGGACTCAAGGAGATTCCTGCAGTTGTTCGTGAAATCAATGATGACGAAGTGTTTCAGCTTGCCCTCATTGAGAACCTGCAACGTGCAGACCTGTCTCCCATTGAAGAGGCGAAGGGCTACAAGCAGCTTCTTGAGTCTCAGGGATTTACCCAAGAGGGTCTTGCCAAGATTCTTTCGAAGTCTCGTTCTGCAATCGCAAACACGTTGAGACTCATGGATCTTCCCGCTGAGGTTCAAGACATGATGGCGCAGGGTCTGCTGACTGCTGGTCACGCTCGCGCCATCCTTGCCGTGCCAACCGAGGAAGGTCGAATCAAGCTTGCCCAGAAGGTTGTCACGGAGAGCTTGACGGTGAGGCAGACAGAACATCTTGCTCCGCTCTTTTCTGTCGAGCGCGCCGAGGTAAAGCCTCGCCAGGCAGCTCCTCAGTCTTTTAAGCGCGCTGCCCGAGAGCTTAGGCGCATGCTTGATACCAACGTTAAGGTCAAGCAGGTTCGCGGCAAGAACAAGATCGAGATTGAGTTCAAGGATGAGGACCAGCTAGCGAGGATCCTGGCTCAGATTCAGCCGGGTGCTGAGGTTGAGGAAGAGGACGAAACGTGGGAGTAGCGACCCGAGCTCTGAGAAGCCTCGCTGTTGCCTCGGCAGGCTGCTCGCTTGTCTGGAAGGTTCTGCTTGATGAGCGCGCGCGTGATAGTGTGCGCCAAGCAGGACGCGTTACGTCTGACCTCGCCCTGTATCTCTTGAGGGGCTATATGGAGCCCGCCTTGCAATACTCGAGTGAGCAGGCTGCAAGAGAAAATAGGGAATGGGTAGACCAGCAATGGAAGAACATAGGCTTCTAGCTGTGGAAACATATAATAGAAGAGGGGAGTAGCGAACATGGGTTCGCTACTCCCCTCTTTACGTATGTATGAGGCTCGTGCTTACTCGATGCGGTGCTTCTGAGACAGCTGGCCGCAGGCGGCATCGATGTCGTTGCCGCGCGAGTTACGGATCGTGGCCTCGACGCCAACCTGAGCAAGGCGACGCACAAACTGCTCGGCACGCTCGGCGGTGGAGGGCTTAAGCTTGGAGCCCTCGAGGTCGTTGAGCTGGATGAGGTTCACATGGGCAAGCGTGCCACGCGTGAAGTCGCACAGGGCGTCAAGCTCGAGGTTGTTGTCGTTGACTCCCCCGATGAGGGCGTACTCGTAGGTCGGCCGGCGGCCGGTGGCCTCGACGTACTCGGCCATGGCGTCATGCAGCCTTGCGAGGGTGTACTTCTTGACGCCCGGCATGATGGTGTTGCGCGTCGACTGGACGGCGGAATGCAGCGAGACGGCCAGCGTGAACTGCTCGGGCTCCTTGGCAAAGCGGCGAATCATGGGAATGATGCCGCAGGTAGATACCGTGAGGTGGCGTGCGCCAATGCCGGCGCCCTCGGGAGAGTTGAGCATGCGCAGGGCCTTAAGCACCTCGTCGTAGTTGTTGAACGGCTCGCCCTGGCCCATCATGACAACGGAGGAGGCGCGGGTTTGGAAGTCCTCGCTCACATGCATGACCTGGTCGTAGATCTCGGTTGCCTTGAGGGAGCGGGAGAAGCCACCCTGGCCCGTGGCGCAGAAGACGCAGCCCATGCGGCAGCCTGCCTGGGTGGAGACGCAGACGGCGAGGCGGTTGCGGTTGGGCATGCCAACGCACTCGGCTTGGGTGCCGTCATCATAGCCGAGAAGGTACTTGCGGCAGCCGTCGTTGGAGATCTGGCGGGCAACCTCGACCGTTCCGCCAAGGGTGCAGCGCTCGGCAAGGTCGGCGCGCAGCTTGGCAGGGACGTTAGTCATGTCCTGGAAGTCGGTGACGTGGTGCTTCCACACCCAATCCTCGACCTGCTTCGCGCGGAACTTGGGGTAGCCAAGCCCCTCGAGGAGCTCGACGAGCTGCTCGTGGGAAACGTTGCGAAGGTCGACCTTGGACTTGCTGGAGTCGATATCATAAAGGGGCATGTCGCGGCCTTTCTGGCGTGACGTTAGTGAGGCAATGCACGAAATTGTGCAGCAACGAGTGTATCGCAGCATCTTCCTCGAGTTTTAGAGGCGGTGTGTCGATGCGGAATGGAGCACCACATGGAGGGTATCGAAAGCAAGAAGGTCGCAGTTCTGTGTGGTGGCTGGTCTGACGAGCGCGAGGTGTCCATCTCCAGCGGCACGGCGAGTGCCCAGGCCCTGCGCGAGGCGGGCTTTGTGCAGGTCGATCTGCTCGACATCGCCGACAAGGACTTCGTGCACAACATCGCCGACGGAGGTTACGACGTTGCCTTCGTGGCTCTGCACGGCCGCTATGGCGAGGACGGCTGCGTACAGGGCTTCCTCGAACTTCTCGGCATACCGTACACGTGTTCTGGTGTGCTCGCGAGCGCCCTTGCCACCGACAAGGCCATGGCCAAGGACATCTACCGCGAGCACGGTATTCCCACCCCAAAGGAGGTCTGCCTGCTCAGGGGCGACGAGTACGACGTCGTTGACCTGGTGGGGCGCGTTGGCCTGCCGTGCTTTGTGAAGCCGGTGTCGAGCGGCTCGTCCTATGGCATCACGCACGTGAAGGAGGCCTCTGAGCTCGCCGATGCCATCGAGGAGGCTTTCAAGTTCGACACGAGGATTCTCGTCGAGGCAGCCGTGGTGGGCACCGAGATCACGGTGCCGGTGCTGGGCAACGAACACACGCAGGCGCTCGAGGCCATCGAGGTGCGCTATGAGACCGAGTTCTACGACCTGAGCGTCAAGTACGACGACCCGTCGAAGCACCACGTGATCCCCCCCGAGCTGCCCGAGGACGTCGTCGAGCGCGCCAAGGAGCTTGCCTGCAGGGCCCACCGGGCGCTGGGCTGCTCGGGTGCCTCGCGTAGCGACTTCATGGTCGATGCGGACGGCATTCCCTACATCATCGAGACGAACGTGATTCCGGGCATGACGCCACAGTCGCTGCTGCCGGACGCCGCCCGTCGCATGGGTCTGGGATTTCCGGAGCTTTGCCGCAAGCTCATTGAGCTCGCACTCGAGCGCGGTGCCCGCACGACCCAGAACTAGCTTTGGCCAGGCGCGGGCTTGCCGCGGACTCAGCTCCGCAACATGGGTCCGTCCCTCGCCATGTCGATAGAGAGTGAGAAGCATTTGTCAGATTCCATCGAGAAGGCCACGCAGCCACGCGACCTGCTAGGCGAGATCTTGCTGCCCGACACGCCCAAGGAGGTCGAGGCTGGCTACCGCACGCTGGCCGAGCGCGCTCGCACGCAGGACTTTGGCCTGATAGAGGACGATGTCGTGGTGCTCGACACCGAGACGACGGGTCTGTCGTTCTCCGAGTGCCAACTGACCGAGATTGCCGCCGCCCGCCTGCGCGGCCGCGAGATCGTCGACACGTTCCGCACGTTCGTGAACCCGGGGCAGCCAATCCCAAAGAACATCCAGGCGCTCACGCACATCACCGACCTCGACGTGGCGGACGCACCCGCGCCCCGCGAGGCCGTGGCCCAGCTTGCCGAGTTCGTGGGCGGTGCCCCGGTGCTTGCCCACAACGCGACCTTTGACCGCACCTTTATCGAGCGCGTTCCCGGGGGGCATGAGGTCAGCGACCTGTGGGTCGACACCCTGGCCCTCTCGCGCATCGCGCTGCCGCGCCTTGCGACCCACAAGCTGCAGGACATGGCCGAGGCCTTTGGCTGCGCCAGCGTCTCGCACCGCGCCCTCGATGACGTCGAGGCGCTGACGGGCATGTGGCGCATCATCCTGTGCGCCCTCACCGACTTGCCGCGTGGCCTTCTCGCTACGCTCTCCAGCATGCAGCCCGAGGTGGAGTGGGCCTATCGCCCTATCTTGTCGTTCCTGGCGCTCGAGGACCCCGATGCGGAGTTCTCGCTGGTTGCCGCCCGTCACAAGCTCGTGGCATCCGCTCCCGCCCAAGCCCGCGCCGACGTCGATAACCCCGAGGTCATGCCCCATGCCCCGAGCGCCGAGAAGATCGCCCGTGCCTTTGGGCCCTCGGGCGTGGTGAGCAAGATGTATGAGAGCTTTGAGCCGCGCCCGAGCCAGGCCGACATGGCCCAGGAGGTGCGCGAGGCGCTCGAGACCCAGACGTTTCGCGCGATCGAGGCGGGGACGGGCGTGGGCAAGTCGATGGCCTACCTGCTGCCGCTTGCGATCTATGCCAAGCTCAACAACGTCACCTGCGGCGTTGCCACCAAGACCAACGCACTCACCGACCAACTCGTGACTCACGAGCTGCCCGCGCTCGCCGCCGCCCTTCCCGATGGCCTCACCTACACCTGCCTCAAGGGATATGACCACTATCCCTGTCTCAACCGCCTGAACCGCGCCGTTACGGCAGACCTTCCCATCGAGGAGGCCATGACCAACGGCCGCTCGCGCAACGTCGTTGCCGCCGACATGCTGACGGCCATCGCCGTAACCTATGCCTACGTGTGCCAGTCCGTCGAGGGCGACATCGATGCCCTTGGCATTCGATGGGGGAGCGTGCCGCGCCGCCTGCTAACCACGACCTACAGGGACTGTAAGCGCCGCGACTGCCCGTTCTTCCCCAACCTCTGCCTGCTCCATGGCGCGCGCCGCCGCGCTGCCGCGGCAGACGTTGTGGTGACGAACCACTCACTGCTGCTCAAGAACGTCGAGGCAGACGGCATGGTGCTTCCGCCCATCCGCAACTGGGTCATCGACGAGGCCCACTCGTTCGAGAGCGAGGCGCGTCGCCAGTGGGCGCGCGAGGTCTCCGCCGAGCGCGTGCGTCTGCTGTTCGAGCAGCTCGGCGGCTCAAAGACGGGTGCCATTGGCACGGCGCTCTCGTTTGCCTCGTCCCACGAGGCGGCAACGCCCGCGATGGGGCTGCTGTCAAAGGCCGCGAGCTCAGCGAGCTCGGCCATGGTGTCCTCGGCAGACTTCTTCGACGAGGTGCGAAAGCTCTCGAACCTGGCCTCGCGTGGCGGCTACGACATGGCGACGCTATGGCTGGGCCAGGACGTTCGCGCAAGCGACGAGTGGGCCAACGTGGTGCAGGCCGCGGGCGAGTTCGTGCGCAGGCTCGATGGCGTGCGCCACGGCCTCGAGGGCGCGGGCAAGATCATATCGGGGCTTACCTCGAGCGAGGACAACCCGGCCAACCCCGTGGCCGCCCAGATTGACGACGCCGTACGCGAGCTGCGCGACTTCATTGCCTCCGCGGAGGTCATTACCGATGCCACCGACGACTCCTACGTCTTCTATGCCGAGCTGCCCATGACGCAGCGTCGCGTGGGTAGCGAGCGTCTGGTGGCCGAGAAGCTCGACATTGGCGCCGAGCTTGCCAACCGCTGGTACCCCGAGATGCGCAGCGTCACGTTCAGCTCGGCCACGATGAGCGTAGACGGCAACTTTGCCCACTTCAACGACGCCACGGGCCTCTCGCGCCTTGACGCGTCGCAGCACCGCGAGGTTTCGCTGCCCTCGTGCTACGACTTCGACCGCAACATGAGCGTCGTGGCCGTGAGGGACCTGCCCGATCCGCGCGAGCGCGGCTACCTCGACGCCCTCGTCGAACTGCTGTTTGACGTGCACGTATCGATGGGCGGCTCGGTGCTCACGCTGTTCACCAACCGCCGCGAGATGGAGATGGCATATTCCAAACTCGAGCCAAGGCTTGCCGAGCGCGGCCTCTCGGTTGCCATGCAAGAGAGGGGCTCCTCCGTGCGCCGCCTGAGCAGGCGCTTCATCGAGGACCAAAGCCTGTCGCTCATGGCGCTCAAGTCGTTCTGGGAGGGCTTTGACGCGTCGGGCGATACGCTGCGCTGCGTGGTGATTCCCAAGCTGCCGTTTGCGAGCCCCAAGGATCCGCTCGTGCAGGAGCGTGGCGAGCGCGACCGCGCCGCATGGCGCAGGTGGAGCTTGCCCGAGGCGGTGCTGGCCGTCAAGCAGGCGGCGGGACGCCTCATTCGCTCGTCGAGCGACTCGGGCGTGCTCGTGCTTGCCGACAGCCGCGTGAGCTCGAAGGGCTATGGCAAGGTGTTTCTCAAGTCGATGCCCACCTCGAACGTGACGACGCTGGGGACCGACACGATTGGCCGCTACCTCGAGTCTTGGTGCGCGAGCCACAAGTAGACGAGCAGGGCGCCCGGTGCGGATGGTCTCGCACCGGGCGCCCTTGCGTTTGAGTGCTAACTGGTGTTGCGTCCTCGTCTTGCTGGCGGCGGGGCGCGCCTACTTCTCGGCGGCCGGCGCCTTGCGGGCGCGGACCTTCTTCGCTTCCAGCAGGTCGTGCTTGGCGACCTCCTGCATCTCCTCGATAAGCTCCGGGGCCTTCTTGCCGCTCTCGTCTATCTTGATCTTGCCCTGCAGCGAGAGGAGCTGGCGGGGGAGCCAGTCGCCGCGATTGTAGGGAATCTTGACTACCGACAGACCGTTCTCCTCATGCGAATAGGCCGCGCCGTCAAGCGAGAGGAGGAAGTTGAGCGAGTCGACGTCTGCGGGGTCCAGGTACGTGATGCTCACGTAGTCGTTCTCGTCCCACTCCCAGGGTGCTTGGGAGGCCACGGCCTCCCGATAGTCCGCGTCCCTGCTGCATGAGCCCACAAGCTTGAGGTCGGTGATGCGGCTCAGCTGGTAGGTGCGGTTATCCCTTGCGTCGCAATCGAAGGCGTCGATGTCCCACTCGCCGTCCTTGAGGCGAATCGTGAGGGGAATGACGAGGCGCGTCGACCTCCGCTTGAAGTCTGCGTCGTTCTCGCCGTCATAGAGGAAGCTGACGGGGAGCTGCCTCACGTGGTTCTCGTCCCTGCCGGGCTTGGCCTTGATGATGGAGTAGGCGCAGTACTTGAGGTAGACGAGCTCGTTACTCTCGAGAAGGGACTCGTTGTCGGCGGGCTTGAGCTCGAGGCCCTCGGGGTAGAGCGTTTTCTCGATGATTGCGCGGGTCATGTTGGTGCGCGGAACGCCCAGGCGCCAGAAGGCCTCGCTGCACGCCGCGGCCTGCTGCGGGGAGAGGCGGATGCCTCGGGCGCGAGGCCTTCCCTCATCGTTGATGTGCGAGACGACGCGCTTGTCCGTGTCCGAGTTGATGGTGCTGGTGACGATGTTGATGGGCTTGGAGTCGCCCTCGCCAAGGCTGCTCGTGTTGTCGAGGTTCTCGACGATCTCCTGGATTCGTGCCTTTGCCTTTTCGTAGTCCTCGTTGGGCATGAGCAGCTGGGCGAGGTCGCCATAGCTGGTGACGTAGCCGTTTCGCTGCAGCGTCAGCGCCACCGCGAGGTCCTCGGCGAGGCGATGCTCGCGCGGACGCCCCGGCCCGCGCCTCTTTGGCTTGTCCGTCATGACCGTGCCTCCTCGAGAAGCTCCTCCCACTTGCCCACAAGCTCAGGTGGGTCGAGCGGTATGGCTCCGATGGTGATTGCCCAGCGCGCGGCCCTGTCGATGTCGCGCACGCCGTGGAGTGTGAGCTCTGCGCTGCCGCCCTGGTGGGTCTTGAACGAGTCGCGCTTCTTGATGCGGTCGGGCAGGCTTTCCTTGACGCCGCGCTGGAAGTAGAACGTGACGCTGATTGACCTTCCCTCGCTGTCGCCGGGACCAATCTCAAAGGGAAGCTTGCGGTACTTGTCGACGCTGAAGTCTGCGGGGATTTCGTAGGTGGGCTCGTCCTCGAGGATGATGGGCTCGCCCTCGACGCGCTCGAGGTTAAAGGTGCGGATGCTGTCGGCCTCGTTCTTCTTGGAGCGTGAGCCAACCACGTAGATGCCGTCCTGGAACGTGAAGAGCCCGTAGACCTTGAGGACGCGCTCGATGGCGGCGTCGTCGGCCTTGGCGCGATACATCATCTTGATGGGCTTGCGCTCGTAGCGCGCCTTGGTGAAGTAGGAGAGGTGCCTGCCACCCTCAGAGGGAGCCTTCTGCGGGGCAACGCCTCCGGTGCCGCGGCCCGTCCCCAGCGCCAGACGGGCGATGGCAAAGCCGAGGTCGCGCGGGCTGGTGGTCTGTGGGTCGTCGAGAAGGGCGCGCATGAGGGTGGCGTAGATGCAAGCCGCGTCGTCGAGGTTCTTTTCGTACTCCTCGATGATCTTGAGCTTGTCGATGTCCGACTTGATGAAGCCGCGGGCCAGAAGCTCGTCATCGCTGGGAATGGCCGGCCTCTTGCTGAGGATCTTGTCGCTGCGCGTGCGCCGCTCGTCGAGCTGCCACTTCTTGGCGGTGCCGTCCTGCTCCTCGACTAAGTAGATGCCCTCGCTTGCCAGCTCGTCGCGGTCGCGCTTGAGCGTCTTGTGCAGCGAGGTCTTTGTCACCGAGCCCTTGTAGAAGTGGTCATAGATGTAGTCGGTGTTCAGGGCCGTGCTGCTGTCGAGAAACCTGAAGGCCACACGAGCGCGCGTGATGTCTCGATGTCCGAGCGTCTGCCCCTTTTTTGACGACTGCCTAGCCATGCCGTTCCCCCTGCCTTGAGTGGGCCCGTCTTCATGCTGGTACCATGTGGTGGACGGGTTAGTGTCCCGTCTCTCGTAGATTATGAAGCTTTATGCGCCGCGGCGCTTGCGCGAGGGGACGAATGTGAAAAGAAGCAGGCGTGACGCCGCTCGCGGCTTGCATGATGCCTCCCACCGAGCGGGCTCCTTTGCCCGCCCGCACCGCTGCCGCGCTCGCCCGCGTGGCCGCGTGGCGACTCCCCTTGGCCTGCGCGCCCTCATCGTGGTGCTCGTGGTGGGCGCCCTTGGAGGCGCCGGCTATCTCCTGTGGAGCCACTTCTCGAGCGCCTCAAGGGCAAAAGCCGAGCTTGGCGATGCCATCGATTGCGTTGCCCAGGCCGACGCCGCCATCGTTCCGCTCAACGAGGCCGTCTCGTCCCAGATTGGCGGTGACACCTCCTCCCATGAGGGGCTCTCGGAAAAGATTGACTCCGCGACCTCGTTGCTCACGGAGGCCTCGTCTCACCTCGAACGCGCCCAGGCCCTGGCCGACCATCTCGACGACTCCGGGAGGGAGGTGCTCGACGCCCTCTCTGCATCCATCGAGGCACGCCGTGGGATGATTGGCGCCGGTGAGGTGATCGTGGACGTCGACGATGCGGTCTCGTCTGCGCTGGGGCTGCTTGGTCAGGTGCGGGACAGGCTTGAGAGCGCCGACGAGAAGGCGAAGGCCGCGAGCGACGCCGCAAACGAATACGCCCGGTTCCTCGCGGGCGAGCAGACGCAGATCCAAGATGCCAACGTTGCCGTGTCGCTCGACAACGAGGCAGCGTCGCTCATTGCCGAGGCGAGCGACCTTCTTGGCAAGGCAAAGCAAGCATTTGGCGATGCCGACTACGCCGTCTACGAGTCCTATGTTGCCAAGAGGGCCGAGGCTGCCCAGCTTATGCTCGACGCCGACTCGGCCGTGGTCTCGGGCGACTTCGAGCGCGCGGGCCAGCTTGTGAGCCAGTACAACGCCGCTGATGCCGAGGCCGCCACGTTTGCCGCCACATTGCCCGCAAACCTCTCAGACATCTTTGTGGATTCCTACGCCCGTCTTACGTCTGCCGAGCGCCAGAAATATGCGGAGTCTGCGGCCAAGGCCGCCGATGCCGATGCGGTGGTGCGCAAGTATCAGGGCGTGCTCGCCCGTGTGGCAACGAGCGGCGTCACGCCTGCGTAGACGAGCGCTTCGATGCGTTTGGGCGGGGGATAGTCGCTGCCCGCGGCGCTGGTCGTGTGCAGGAGTTGCCCCCGGTCCCGCGAATGTGCGAGGTAGACGTATACTCTCTAGCATGACTGTACCTAGCGGCCAGCCGCTATTTGGAAGGTGAACGGATGAGCATCACGAAGGATTACCTCGAGCGTCTTAATACCGAAGTTGGCATTGCGCCCGCGGGAAGCCAGGAAGAGCTCGATTGCGCCCACAAGCTGGCCGATGAGTTCGCAGCTCAGGGCCTTGCCCCTGAGATTCAGGACTTTACTGCCCCGAGCCTGGGCAAACTTCCCTATGGCGCGACCCTCGTGGCGATGTTCCTTGGCATGCTGCTCGTTGGTCTGGGCAACATCGTCACCACGATCATTGGCCTCGTACTTGTCTTTGGCTCCATCGCGCTGCTGAGCATGGTCCGCAGCGGCAAGGACGTCTTTGGCAAGCTGGGGTCGCGCGCCCACAGCCAGAACGTGGTTGGCTATCGCGAGGCCGAGGTCGAGCCCGAGCTGCGTAACCGCCCCATCGTGATCGTTGCCCATTACGACACGGCGCGCGTTGACCCCCTGGCCAACCCAAAGATTGCGGTTATCAAGAAGTACCTCGCCTCCTACTCGATGTACCTCATGATCGCCGTTGCCGCCTGCACGATCCTGCAGCTGTTCGTCTTCCTTCCCGAGGCCGCCCGCCGCACCTTCTGGATTATTGGCATCATTGCCTCCCTGCCGCTCGTGATCTGGGGTGCGTGCATCATCGCCAGCCGCTTTACCCCCTACACCTCCGGCGCTGTTGACAATAAGTCTTCCGTGGCCGCCATGCTTGGCGTGCTCGATCGCGTGACGCAGGGCAAGGGTGGCCTCAAGCCTGCTGAGGCCGCTGAGGCCGCCGAGGAACAGGCCGACGAGCCCGAGCAGGAGCCCGCCGAGCCCGAGATGCGCCGCGTCGTCGAGGAGGTCGTGGGCGTTCGCCATGGCGAGCAGGTGATTCGCGAGCTTGGCATTCTTCCCGAGACCTGCTCCATCACCTACATCGAGCCCGAGGTCCGCATGGTCCCCGTGGCAAAGCCTGCTCCCAAGCCCGTGCCGGCACCTGTCTCCGAGCCGGCCGATGATACCCGCTCCTTTGACGTTGCCGCCGAGGACGAGCCCGAGCCCCAGGCTGCTCCCGCGGACAATTTCACTCCAGGTGACGTCGACGCCACCCGTGCGGCCGAGCCCGTAGTCGTTCCTTCCGACGAGACGCGCGACCTGGCCGCGCCTGAGCCCACCAAGGACGAGGACGCCCCCGCCTCCGATGACGAGCCCGCTGGTGCCACTCGCCCGATGGAGCCCGTCTCCGCCCCGCGTATCGACACGGAAGACGTTTCTGAGACGGCGCCTGCCGCGAATGTCCAGGCCGACATGAGCCAGCTCGAGGACGGCCAGAACGCCGAGGAGGGTCCCCTCACTGAGACGGATCACTCAGGCCTCTTCATCATGGCCCCCGAGGATGCCAACGACGCCTCCGAGGCTCCCCGTGCTACGCGCCCTGCCCCCGCGGCCATCTCCGACCCCGATTGGGGCAAGAGCTCCTACAAGCCCACGCGCAGGCAGAACGTCTCCAACGTTGCTCGCCGTGCGGCCCTGTTCGATCTGCCCGACCCCAAGAACTCTGGCATTGACGCCCTCGGAGCCTATGCCGCGCCCGCTCAGCAGCAGCTTCCGTCCCGCTCACAGATGGCCCAGCGCCTCGCCGATGCCAGCCAGCAGGCCACCCGCGTGGCTACGGCTCCCGCGCGCCAGCAGGTTCAGCCCACCGCGCCGGATGACATCGAGGTCCTGAGCGCCCCCGCGGCTCCGCAGCCCGCCACTCCCCAGACTGCCAAGGCCTCTGGCCACCGCGGCCTTGGCTTCCTTGGCAGGAAGAACAAGCAGCAGGAGTCGATGTCCGAGTGGCTGGGCGTCGATGACAACTACGATGCCAAGACCTCGGGCGAGAACATCGGCTCGTGGGACAACTTTGGCAACGACAGCCAGGGCGGCCACTGGAAGGGCGGCGCCGCGCTCAACGTGAACCTGCGCAAGCTCAAGGACAAGCTCCCGTCCGTTCCCGGTCGTGGCTCTAGCGACGATGCCGAAAGCGAACAGCCCGTCGAGCAGCAGACCCAGGCTTCCGATGTTGCCCCTGCGTCCGGCCAGCAGGCCGATCAGTCCTACGACCTCTCGTCCTACGAGGGCGTCGAGGCCCCGGCTCCCTCGGAGTTTGTCGCCTCTGCCAACAACCGCGACCTGCGCGATGCCATCCTCGCCATGGGTGACGACGACCTGAAGACCCATGACATCTGGTTCGTTGCCACGGGTGCCTCCAACCTCTGCAACGCCGGTGCCGCCGAGTTCGTGGCCGCCCACCGCAAGGCCCTGCGCGGCGCCATCGTCATCAACCTCGACTGTGTTGGTGCCGGTGACCTCACGATGCTCACACAAGAGGGCTATGGCACCCCGCGCCGCAGCGACCGTCGCTTTGGCAACGTTCTCCAATCCGTCGCCGACGACCTGCACATGGCCCTCGGCCAGGCTGCTCGTCCGTGGGCAAACAGCGATGCCACGATGTTCATGCGCCGTCACCTCCGTTCCGTGACCATCATGGGCATGGGTCCCGGCGAGTCGCGCGCCTGCGCCGGTACCGCCGATGACGTTCCCGAGTGCGTGAACCCCGAGCGCGTAGAGGACGTTGCCGCCCTCGTGCTCGAGGCCATCAGGCGCTCCTAGGCGGACGTCCCAACAAATACGAGCAGCGTTCTCTCACGCTGGCCGGCCTGTGATGAGGCACAGGTGGCCAGCGTGAGTGCTTTTGTGGCATGTCGACACAGGTCTTGTGCGAGCGGGCTTGCGGCCGATGCCTCGCCGAGCATGTCCTCGAGCCACGAGCGCAGTTCATCTCGATTCATCGAGAAGCGCTGGATCTGCTCGTATGACTTGTCGACCTTGAGGGCGAAGCAGGGCACGTAGGATTTCGTGCCCGTTCGCGTCTCGAGCGTGGCCGCTCCAAGGGCGTCGAAGACCCCCTGGTCCCAAGCGTTGGCGATGGGAGAGAACTGCAGGTCGGTGGTTCCAACCCGATGACCGTAAATGAGGGCGTGGGTATCTGCGACGCTGCAGCGCCAGTCCAGGTAGGGGCATCCTACCTGTGACGGCTGTCCCCAAAGATCATGGGCGAGGTAGAACCCGGGCTCCTGCTTGGCCCCCTGGGCCACCGGATAGTCGATGGGCGTTCCATCTACGCTGAGCCAGGCGGCCTGGTTGGGGTCGTCCCATTTCCGGGCCTCCTTCTCGGAGCTCCCACCGGCGTCCATGGCGTCGTGGGCATCTCTTGCCTGTTGGTAGCGAAACTCGGAGACGAGGCACGGACCAATGCTTTGCCCTCCCGCCAGGATGAGAGCAAGGCCCGCGAGAACGACCGCTCCAAGGAACGCTGCCAAGCCGCGTGGCCCGCGGCGGCCGGAAGCGCGTCCCGGCCGCCGGGGACCTCCTCTCATGGTGCTGCCTCAAAGGTGTAGGTGATGGTGCAGATTTCTTGGGCGTTTCCCGACGCGGCCACCGCCTCGGCCAGCGCCCGCCACTCACCCGTGCCCGTCACGTTCGAGACACTGAGCGCAAGCTCCTTGCTGGCAGAGCTACCAATGACCAGCTCGCTGCCGTTCTTGTCGGACCCGCTCCATTCGTGAACCACCGTGTCGCCGTCTCGCAGCGTGTAGCTTGCGTCGGCTGGCATGCCGCTTGTGGTGATGCTCTGGGCCCTCACAGGTACCACCGACAGGTTCTCGATGGCATAGCCGCTGGGTACGGCCACCGACCCGTCTGCCAGGATGCGGCAGGGGATGAGCGAGGGCACCCTCACCGAGATGGTTGGCTCGTACGTTGCCGTTATGGTCAGGTCGCTGCCCACGTGGGAGAAGTTACCGTCCCATCCCGAGAAGTGCCATCCATTGTGGCCAGGGACTTCGGGTGCCGTGGCGCCCGATCCCTCGTCGACGACCTGCTCGAAGAGGGTTTCTCCGGTTATGCCGTCGACGAACTTGACCTTCCAGACCTTCTGGAACTTGGCGCGTATGGTGTGGTTGCCGCTCACGTTGGTGAAGGTGTAGTTGCTGCGCGCGCCCACGCTCGTGCCGTCTACCTCGATGTCCCTGATGCGCCATCCGTCGTTTGCCGAGACGTTGTACCCCTGTGAGGCACCAACGCCCACGAGCGTGTTACCAGCGGGGGAGATGGAGCCGCCCTGCTCACAACTCGACGAGATGGTGTAGGGGATGTCGATGGTGAAGTCCCAGCCGGCCGAGGTCTCGGAGCTGCCGCGAAAGCCCGTCTCTATCGAGGTGATGCGGTGGCGTCCACCGCCGCGAACGGCGAAGGTCGCCTCGGCCGAGATTGACTCGTTGTGATAGGCCTTGGAGTTCCAGTCCTCGCCGATGAAGGCGCATTGCGTGCCATTGTCATAGATGGTCTTGGTCGTGGTCCAGAAGATGGCTCCGTTGTAGTTGTTGTTCTGCAGGATCGTCTTGACCGTAACCTGCACCGAGCCGTCGCTGTTAGCGTTGGGCGAGATGTAGTACAGGCACGTTTGGATGATTGTCGCCGACGTGCTGCGCTTGACCTCGACCCAGGTGCCCACCGGCGATGACTGGATGGCTATGGCAGATTGTCTGGCAATGGGGCGTTGGCTCTGGGGCGTCGTGACCACGACGTCTTCGCAGAAGTAGTCGATGTCATCTGCCCTTGCGCCTGCCGGAGCCATGACAAGGGCCAGCGCGCAGGCGCCGGACAGCATCCCAAGACCAAGACGTGCCAGGTGCCTAGTGTGCATCGCGACTCCTTCCCCTCGCTATGCGCCAGGCTACGAGCGCCATTGCGATGAGGGCGAGACCTCCCGCAACGAGCCACCAGTCCTGGCCGTCAACACCCGTCTGCGCAAGGGGCATGAAGGGCGCCAGGGGATTGGGCGCCTGCTCCTCGAGCCTGCGTATCGTGACGTCGTTGCTGCCTCCCGCCGCCCACGCCACGCCGGGCAGAAGGCCGAGAAACGCGGCGGGAAACAGCGCGGCTAGGCGTTTTGCCAGGCCTCTCATGACTGCTCACCCGTGGGCGCCTCGGGCGTGGGCTCGTCCTGCGCCGCATCGTTTGCCTGGGACTGGGCGTGTGCGCCCGGCGCCAGCGTGAAGGTCACGGTACCGATGTGTACGGGCGAGCTGATGTCCTGCGTGACCCTGCCCACGGTTCCCGAGGTGTGGAGCAGGATGTCATCTGTCTCGGTACTGTCGCTCTGGTAGGTCATGTTCCACTTGGTATCGGAGATGGCCGTGCCCTCGTCCTTGCTGGCCTCGGCGGCACTCACCTGCGCCCCCTGCGGTCCCAGCACCCAGTCGATGGAGTTGTCGGCGCCGTTGACGTCTGAGGAGTGGGTCCATCCGCCTGCGCCCTCGACGCGCACGTTGGTGACCTTGAGGCCAAAGGCCGAGAGGTTCTCGATCCTCGTTGCCTCGGGGCTGGGGCCCGTGAGCGTGCCGTCGCTTGCCGCGACGAATGGGATGACCGTGGGAACGCGGAAGCGTAGGTTCTCGTTGTCTGCCGTGACGGTGACCTTGGTCGATCCCGTTCTGCCCTGGGTGACCTCCTCGGCAAACGCGGCGCCGGGGCACCCGAGGCTTGCGACGAGCGTAAGGCCGACCATGACGACGCCAGCCCTGGCACAGCCCCTGGCCGCGCGCGTTGCCTCCCTGGGGCGATCGCTCTCGTGCAACATGCTGCTCTCCTCTCTGCGTGCGGGCCTCCCTATGAGCCCCGCGGGGTACCTGGTTAGCCGTTATACCGAGCCCTCGGCCGCGGCCGTATCTGCGGCTTGAGTCTCGGCGGGGTCATTGACGACGTTGACCTCGATGGCGGTGGGGGAGCCGTGGTCTGCCCCGCTCTCCTGGTCGACGGCCTGCACCTCGACCATCGCCTTACCTGTCGCGACGTCCTTGAGGCGAATGGAGTCGATGCGCTTGCCCGGCTCGAGCGGGTCGCTGCGATAGATCTCGACCCCGTCCTGCGTGAGCGTGAAGCGCTGCGAGAACTTGTTCTCGGCGTCGTTCTCAAAGCCAACCTCAAGCAGCCCACTCGAGCTCAGTCGCGGTGAGGGGAGTACGCTCACCGTCATCATGTTGTCCTGCACCTCTTGGTCGAGCTCGGCCTGCAGCTCCGCGCGACTCTTGCCCTCCCGCGCCGCGCCGAGGATTGTCCCCGTGAGGTCGCTGCCGCCAAGAAGCAGCAGCGCCGCGCCGCCGATACCCAAGACCAGCACGAGCAGTCCGCCGAGCACCGCCCACGTGCGCTTCCCTCGTGGCCGGCGCTCGCCGCTGCTCTGCCGTGCCCTCCTCGCCGCGCGCCTGCGCTCGGGCACGCGGAACTGCCCCGCCCTCATCGGACGACCAATCGGGTCGAGTCCGGCAGGGGCATGGGCATGGGCCAGGCCTCGGGACGCGAGCGCCAGCTGCGCTGATCGCTTGCGTCGGACGCTCCCCCAAACACTTCCTTTAACCCAGGGCAGGGCACGATAGCGATGCCTCCGTCCCCGCCTTTGGACAGGGACAATCCGTTTGCTGCTCCCGGGCTATGTGATGACAAGCGCTTAGCTTCCATGGCACTCCCCTCTTCTTGGCCGATTCGTTGGGAGCAGCATAGGAAGGGCATCAAACACAAACCCGTGAGCGTGCTGATACAGACCTGACACCGCAGGTAAATCGCTTGTTCGCGCCAACCACTCCGTGCGTTTCTCGGTGGGCGGCGCATCTGGAGTCCCCAGCGCGTGCCGGGCTGGTGGTTATGCAAATAACCGAGGTGATAAAACTGAATCCAGGGCCAGGTGATGGCACCCTCCTCGACCCGCGCGTCCAATCACCAACGGCCCTGCGTGACTGACACCAGAATCGAGCCATCGCGCCCGCCAACTTGCCCAAACCCGCCGCGCTGGGTACACTGAACAGGCGGCGCGGACAAAACCGCTCCATAGCGCGGGCATCGCCAAGTGGTAAGGCAACGGCTTCCCAAGCCGTCATCCGCGGGTTCGAATCCCGTTGCCCGCTCCAGAAACGGCAGGCCCCGGCACTTCAAGGTGCCGGGGCTTTTGCGTTTTTCTGCGAACGGTTCTCTCGACTACATCTCCGCGCCAAGGGGTAACAACCCTGTGGCCGCGCCCGCGGCCGCCAAGACGTATCGGCGCGCAAGCGCCTGACATACCAAGAACGAAAGGACCATCATGGCCTCTCTTCCCATGACCGACGAGGAGTGCATGCTTGCCATGCGCCGCCTTCAGCCCAGGCTTCGCCAGTACGCCGAGCTGCTCGTCTCACGCGGCGTTGCGCTCAAGCCGGGCCAGGAGCTCGTTATCACCGCGCCCGTCGAGAGCCTCAAGTTCGTGCGCATCGTCACGAGCGTTGCCTACGAGGCCGGAGCTGGTCACGTGACCCACATCTGGTGCGACGACGAGCTCACGCGCCTCGAGTACGACTCCTGCCCACTCGAGCGCTTCCAGCAGCTTCCGGGCTGGAAGGCCGAGCAGATGAACTCGCTCGCCCGCGAGGGTGCCGCCTTCCTGTGGATCGACGGCGAGGACCCAGACGCCATGCTCGGCGTCGACGCCTCCAAGCCCGCCGCCCGCGCGCTGGCCTCGCACCGCCAGTGTGCCGAGTACCGTCGCGGCCTCGATTTTGGCGGCAACGCCTGGTGCATCGCCGGCGCCCCGGTGCTCGCCTGGGCCCGCAAGGTCTTCCCCAAGCTCTCCGACAAGGAGGCGATGTACCGCCTCTGGATTGCCATTCTCGACACCACGCGCGTGGCCGATGACCCCGAGAGCGAGTGGGAGACCCACAACGCCATGCTCGCCAAGAGCAAGCGCCGCCTCAACGAGGCCCACTACGACGTGCTCCACTACACCTCGAGCAACGGCACCGACCTCGTGGTTGGCCTGACGCCCAGGCACGTGTGGGAGGGCGGCGCCGGCAAGCTCCGCGACGGCTCGCTCTACTTCCCCAACATGCCCACCGAGGAGGTGTTCACCTCGCCCGACCGCGCCCGTACCTCCGGCGTGGTTCACTCCGCCCTGCCGCTCGTCCACAACGGCTCCGTCGTTCGCGACTTCTGGCTGAGGTTCGAGGAGGGCCGCGTCGTCGACTTTGGTGCCGAGAAGGGCGTAGACGTGCTGCGCAGCATCATCGAGACTGACGAGGGTGCCCACTACCTGGGCGAGTGCGCGCTCATCTCCAAGAACACGCCCATCCGTCAGACGGGGCTGCTCTTCTACAACACCCTCTACGACGAGAACGCGAGCTGTCACCTTGCCTTGGGCATGGGTTTCCCCGAGTGCTACGAGGGCGGCATGGACATGGACAAGGACGAGCTCATGGCCCATGGCGTCAACGAGAGCGCCCAGCACGTCGACTTCATGATCGGCGCCGACGACCTCGACATCACGGGCATCAAGGCCGATGGCACCGAGGAGCCCATCTTCATCCATGGCCAGTGGAGCTGGGAGTAGCGAAGGGGCCGGCCGTGCCCGTCCGCTGTCCCGAGTCGGCACGACCGCTGCACATCGGCTAGAATTAGAGAGCACGCGCCATTAGCTTAGCTGGTTAGAGCAGGGGACTTTTAATCCCAAGGTCCAGGGTTCGAATCCCTGATGGCGTACCAGCATGTTCGCGGGTCGGGAGGCATTGCCTCTCGGCCCGCTATTTTGTGCGAGAAGTGCGCCGGGCCTGATGGTCGCCACACTTCGCAGTAACCTAACGTTTGTTTTTTGCCCAACTCCGCAGCTGTTAGGTTGGGCGCGAAGTTTGGCGCGAAGCCCGTTAAGTTGCCCTCTCCATGGCCGCCCCACTCGCGCCCTCCCAGCTCATCGCGCTAAAATCAAAGTGTTGTGCAAAAGACACGCCGGCCAGCCGCGACCGCACAGGAGGAGCCGCATGATCGATCGCTACACCCGTCCCGAAATGGGCAACATCTTCTCGCTCGAGAACAAGTACGCCATCTGGCAGGAGATCGAGGTGCTCGCCTGCGAGGCGCAGGCCGAGCTCGGTGCCTGCGGCATCACCAAGGATGAGGCCGCCTGGATCCGCGACCACGCCAAGTTCAACAAGGAGGAGGTCGACGCAATCGAGGAGGTCACCCGCCACGACGTCATCGCCTTCCTCACCAACATGAAGGAGTACATCGACGCCGACGTCCCGGAGGGCACGCCCAAGCCCAGCCGCTGGGTCCACTACGGCATGACGAGCTCAGACCTTGGCGATACCGCCCTGTGCTACCAGCTCACCCAGGCCTGCGACCTCATCATCGAGGACGTCCAGAAGCTGGGCGAGATCTGCAAGCGCCGTGCCTTCGAGGAGCGCAACACCCTGTGCGCCGGCCGCACCCACGGCATCCATGCCGAGCCCATGACGTTTGGCATGAAGTTTGGCTCCTGGGCCTGGGAGCTCAAGCGCGACCTCGACCGCCTGCGCGACGCCCGCAAGAACGTTGCCTTTGGCGCCATCTCGGGCGCGGTGGGCACCTACTCGAGCATCGACCCGTTCGTCGAGGAGTACGTCTGCGAGCACCTCGGCCTCGTCCACGACCCGCTGTCCACGCAGGTCATCTCGCGCGACCACCACGCCTACCTCGCCGGCGTGCTCGCCACCACGGCTGCCACCTGCGAGCGCATCGCGACCGAGGTCCGCAACCTCCAGAAGACCGACACCCTCGAGGCCGAGGAGCCGTTCCGCAAGGGCCAGAAGGGCAGCTCGGCCATGCCCCACAAGCGCAACCCCATCACGATGGAGAAGGTCTGCGGCCTGTCTCGCGTGGTCAAGGCCAACGCCCAGGTTGCCTTTGACAACGTGGCCCTGTGGCACGAGCGCGACATCTCGCACTCCAGCGCCGAGCGCGTGGCGCAGGCCGACAGCTTCATTGCCCTCGACCACATGTTCCAGTGTCTCATCCGCGTCATTGACGGCCTGCAGCTCTACCCGGCCCGCATGATGGCCAACCTCAACAAGACCCGTGGCCTCATCTACTCCTCCAAGGTGCTGCTCGCCCTCGTCGACACGGGCATCACGCGCGAGGAGGCCTACGCCATCGTTCAGGAGAACGCCATGGCCACCTGGCACGAGGTGCAGGACTGCGTGAGCGGCCCCACCTTCAAGGAGCGCCTCGAGGCCGACCCGCGCTGCACCGTTCCCGCCGAGAAGCTCGACGAGATCTTTGACCCGTGGGACTTCCTCACCCGCATCGACCGCGTCTTCGACCGCCTCGAGGACCTGTCGTTCGAGTAGGCCAGCCGCCCCGTCCCCGTGTTCCACGTGGGGCAGGCAACCGTCTGAATCGCCGTGCCGGGAAGCGGGGATACTTCTCGGCACGGCTCCGCCTGTCTAACCAAGGAGAGATACATGTTTAGCTATGACTTCCGCCCGCGCGGCGTCTGCTCTCAGATGATTCACATCGGCCTGTCCGACGATGGCAACACCATCGAGCAGGTCTCCTTCGAGGGTGGCTGCAACGGCAACCTCAAGGCCATCTCCAAGCTCGTCGCCGGCCACTCCGTCGACGAGATCTCGCAGATCCTGGCCGGCAACACCTGCGGCCCGCGCAAGACCTCCTGCGCAGACCAGCTTACGGTTGGCCTTGCCGCGGCCCGTGCCGCGGCCCAGGCGTAAGGGACCCATGTCGATCCTTCCCAACATATCGCGCCGCTCGTTCCTGGCGGGCACGGCCGCGACCGCCGCGGGCGCCGCGGCCGTGTCGGTGCTGTCGAGCTGCTCGAAGCCCGCGGAGACCACGTCCGACCCGGTCGTCGTCGACTCGGGTACGGCAACCTATGTGGTGGGCTCCGGCGACATCGAGGGCTCCTACAGTCAGGCCGAGGACGGTAAGGGCACCACGTCGCTTGCCGAGGCCGGCTCGTGGAACCTGCCGCTGGGATGCACGCTGCGCCCCAGCGAGGGTTCCTGGAAGCCCTACGTGGTTCCCAGCCAGACGCCCTCGGCCATGACGAGCGCCGGAGCCATCTCGGTTGCCTCGGGCGCCAACGTGGTGCTGGTAGACGTGGCGCGTACGGGCGGCAACTTCGTGATCTATGACGCGCAGTGCTCTGACTCCGTGTTCGCGTGGTCTGAGCTCGACATCGTGAGTCATGAGTGGCGCCTGTTCGCTGCCTCCCTTGCCGACGGTGCGCTGGGCACGGTCAACACGCTGTGGAAGGCCGACGCAGACTACGACCCGCCGCTCGTGTGCTGCTCAGGCTCGAGCGTCATCTGGCTTGTGATGCCCTCTACCAGCGGAAGCAAGACAAGCGAGAACTCCTCGTGCTACCTGTGGCAGGCAGGTGCCTCCTCGGCCGACGAGGTCGTGCGCTCCTCTGGCCGCTTTGCCTGCGCCCCCACCGTCTCGGACGGCAACGTGACGCTTGTGCCGCGCGTGCGCGCGAGCGAGGGCCGCTACTTTGGCATCACGGCCTACACGCTCGAGAGCGGGCTGTCCACGCAGGTTAACCAGTTGGTGCTGCCGGCGTCCGTCTCGCCCATGTATGCCACCTTCATGGACGGCAACTTCGTCTTCTCCATCGAGGCCAACTACGGCACGGGTGGTCTTTTGGGCAACATGGGCACCTACATCGGCTCGGGCGACGGCTCCTTCGTGGCCCTGCCGCGCGAGCCGGCCGCGGTGTGCGCGGGCAAGGGCGGCGTCTATCTCATCAAGACGCGCGCAGGCCACGTGATCGTCGACACCAACGCCCAGACCTATGCCACGCTTGCTGCCCCCAGCCGCGCGCTCGACTACGGCGACTATCCCGCAAGCATGGGAACCACCTCGACCTTTGTGACCTTTGCCACCGTCAAGGATGAGCAGACCGGCTACCCGGCGTCCGTCCAGGTGCGCGCCTGGGCGCTCTAGCTGGGCGTTTGCGCCGCTCGCGGCCAAGATGGTTATCGAGGTGCCCCGATGGGGTAAACTTTGTGAATAGGAATGCCGCTTCGTTTCGAGCGTCGCGGCGCTAATGCTGACAGGGAGGCCGTCATGGCTTCGGACACAAAGAAGATTCTGCTGGTCGAGGACGAGAAGGCCATCCGCGAGGCCGTCGCCGCCTACTTTGAGCGCGAGGGCTACTGGGTGCGCTCGGTCGGAGACGGCCAGGCCGCCGTCGACGAGTTCGAGAAGCACGGCTTTGACCTCGTCGTTCTCGACCTCATGCTCCCCAAGCTCTCCGGCGAGCGCGTCTGCCGCGCCATTCGTGACCAGTCCGACGTGCCCATCATCATGGTCACCGCCAAGGACCAGGTCGAGGACCGCATCATCGGCCTCGAGCTTGGTGCCGACGACTACCTGGTGAAGCCCTTCTCGCCCCGCGAGCTCGTTGCCCGCGTGCGCGCGCTGCTTCGCCGCGCCCGCGTCGACAACGAGCCCACGCTCGAGGTGCTCGACTACGGCGACCTCGTGATCAACATCTCGGCGCACAAGGTCACCGTGCGTGGCAAGGAGGTCGACCTCACGGCCTCCGAGTTCAAGCTGCTCGTGACGCTGGCCCGCTACCCCGGCCAGGTCTACAGCCGCATGGAGCTTGTCGAGAAGGTCCTGGGCTACGACTTCGAGGGCTACGAGCGCACCATCGACTCGCACGTCAAGAACCTGCGCGCCAAGCTCGGCGACGACCCGCGCAACCCCACCTGGCTCTACACGGTTCACGGCGTGGGCTATCGCTTCGACGCCCCCGAGCCCGAGAAGAAGAGCGACAAGTAGAACTACAACTGAGGGGGAGGCCAGTTGGTTCCCGCTAAGTTCGTTGTAGGCAAGAAGATTCGTCAGGAGCGCCCCGCGGATGACATCCCCGAGGCGCTCAGGACTTCTGATGCCTCGAAGGCGTCGTGGAAGACGCTCTCCAACCAAAAGCCGCGCCACATGTCGTATCGCGGCAAGATGACGTTGATGTTCGCCGCCGTCTCGAGCATGACGGCGGTGATTCTCGTTGTGGTGCTGGCCGTGAACTGGGAGGCCCAGTTCATGAAGTACACGCGCTCCAACATGGAGCGCTACGCCGCGGTCATCGCCGAGAGCCTGGGGGAGTCCTATGACGCCACCACCGGCTGGAACGACGAGGACGTCGAGCGCTCGGTGCAGTCCTCGTCAATCTCGAGCGAGGTTGGCGTCCAGGTCTCAGACGCCAACGACAACATCATCTACGACGACACGTGGTCGCGCGGCTCCGAGCACGAGGACGACCCCGCCGCCCAGACCAGCGCGTCCGTCTCGGGCACGCGCACCCGTGCGACCTCACTGGCCCCCACCAACGCCGAGTCTGTGGTCGACAAGAGCATCGTGACCATGAGCGGCCAGACCGTGGGCTCCGTTCGCCTGTGGGCCTACGGCAGCGAGGCGCTGCTCACGAAGGGCGACGCGGAGTTCCGCACCCTCTCGTACAACGCGGTGGTCTACGCGGGCTTCGTGGCCGTGCTGCTCGCCGTCATCGCCGGCGTCATGGTGAGCCGCAAGCTCGCCAAGCCCATCAAGTCGATTACCTCGACCGCCTCGCAGATTCGCTCGGGCGACCTCACGGCCCGAACGGGCATCGTGGGTGACGACGAGATTGGTCAGCTGGGCGAGACGTTCGACGACATGGCGACCTCGCTCGAGCGCGACCTCAAGCTCGAGCACCGCCTCACGAGCGACGTTGCCCACGAGCTGCGCACCCCGCTCATGGCGATGCTCGCCACGGTCGAGGCCATGCAGGACGGCGTGCTGCCCGCCGACGACGAGCACCTCGAGACCGTCGCCAGCGAGGTTCGCCGCCTCTCGCGCCTCGTCTCGGCTATGCTGCAGCTCTCGCGCATCGAGAACGGCACCACCAAGTTCGATCCCGAGAAGACCGACATCGTCCTGCTGGTTCGTTCGGTCGTCGAGGCCCAGGAGCAGCTCTTTGCCGACCGCGGCCTCAAGCTCAAGTTCGACGTGCAAAACGGCCGCCGCGAGATCTTCTGCGAGGTCGACCGCGACATGATTCGCCAGTGCGTCATCAACCTCATGTCCAACGCCCTGCGCTACACCCCCGAGGACGGCTACGTGGTGGTGGCCGTGTCGCAGGAGGGCCGCGACGCGATTGTCTCGGTCACCGACACGGGCATCGGCATCGCAAAGGAGGACCTCGCGCGCGTGTTCAGCCGCTTCTGGCGCTCCGACGCCAGCCGCGAGCGCGAGAGCGGCGGCCTGGGCGTGGGCCTGGCGCTCACCAAGGAGATCATCGACCGTCACCACGGCTTCATCGGCGTTGAGTCGGAGCTGGGCAAGGGTACCAAGTTCACGCTCCACATTCCGCGCACCCAGGAGAAGCCGTTCGCCCTTCCTGGCGACGACAAGGAGAAGGACAAGTAGGCCGCCCTTCTCGGCAACGAATCGATGGTTCGCTGGCAACGGAGCGACTGCATACGAGCACCCCTTATCGCAAGGTGAGGGGTGCTTTTTCTACTACAATGGAAGGGTTATTGCCGGTTTTGCGTCACTCAACCGAGGGGAAGCGGTATCGAATGGCAGCAATGGGTAAGCGCCCAGATTCGCAAGGCAAGGTCCGTGACATCTACGACTGCGGGGATTCGCTGCTCATGGTCGCGAGCGACCGTATCAGCGCGTACGACTTCATCCTCCCTGACGAGATTCCGTACAAGGGAGAGATCCTAACCCGCATCTCTGCGTTCTGGTTCAACAAGTTTGCAGACATCCTGCCCAACCACGTCATCTCTCTCGACCCGGCCACCTACCCGGCGGAGTACGCCGAGTACGCCGACTACCTGCTGGGCCGCTCCATGCTCGTGAAGAAGGCCACGACGGTGCCCATCGAGTGCATCGTTCGCGGCTACCTCACCGGCTCGGGCAAGAAGACCTATGACGAGAATGGCACCGTCTGCGGCATCAAGCTGCCCGAGGGCCTCACCGAGGCGTCCAAGCTGCCCGAGCCCATCTTTACCCCTTCGACCAAGGCCGCCCTTGGTGACCACGACGAGAACATCTCGTTCGAGCGCTGCGCCCAGATCGTGGGCGAGGACGTTGCCACGCAGCTGCGTGACGCGTCCCTGGCCATCTACAACGCCGCGGCCGAGTATGCCGCGACGCGTGGCATCATCATCGCCGACACGAAGTTCGAGTTTGGTTTCATTGACGGCAAGCTCGCTATCATCGACGAGTGCCTGACGCCCGACTCCAGTCGCTTCTGGCCCGCGGAGGGCTACAGCGAGGGCCACGTCCAGCCCAGCTTTGACAAACAGTACGTCCGTGACTGGCTGCGCGCAAACTGGGACATGACGGGCGAGCCGCCGCACCTGCCCGCCGAGGTGATTGAGGGTGCCTCGAAGCGCTATCAGGAGGCCTACGAGATCATCACCGGCGAGAAGTTCGTTCCAATGAAGGAGAGCAATGTCCCAGCGTAGTCCGTTCAACAAGCGAAACATGCCTCAGGGCGAGGACGAGAAGAAGCAGGTCTCGTCTGGCATGACGCGCAAGAGCCCGACCAAGGCCAAGCCCGTTCGCGATGCCGGCTCGTCGGTGCGCGTTGTCACCAAGAAGAAGAACCCTGACGGCTCCACGTCGACCGCCGGCATGACGAAGGAGGAGAAGAAGGAGGTCCGCCGCGCTGAGCGCGAGGAGGAGGACATCTTCAACACCCTCACCAACGCCCTGCTCAAGCGCAACGAGCTATACGCGAAGCGTCGTCGCGTCTGGTGGGTCTTCCTGGTACTGGGCCTCGTCTTCGTGGTCTGCTCGTTTGCCTCCGGCTACACTGGAGCGTCCGATAGCTCCAACATGTACAACCTGCAGACGACCGGCGGCATCCTGTCCGTGATTTCGCTTGCGCTGGCCTATGTGTTCATCATCACCTCGCTCGTGTACGAGTGGATGAAGATTCGTCCGCTGCGCAACGAGACCCAGGACAAGGTCGCGAGTCTGAGTCCCAAGAAGCGCCGCGAGCAGCTTGCCAACCTCCACGATGAGGAGGAGCGCGAGCGCGCCGAGAAGAAGTCGAGCAAGTAGCGTAGAATAATAGTTCGCTCGCACTTGCGCGCGTGCCGGCCCGGCCGGTGACATAACCGCCTCCGTAGCTCAGGGGATAGAGCACCGCTCTCCTAAAGCGGGTGTCGCGCGTTCGAATCGCGCCGGGGGCACCAGACATGACGCGGGCCGGGGATACGTTCCCCGGCCCGCTTTGTTGTGCGTGTCGAGGGTGTTGGCGTTGAGTGGGTGGCTGCGCTGCTGCATCGCCCCATCGGTTGCGCACGTTTGAGAGCCGTTGGACGTGCATAACCGATGGGACGTTGGAGGAGCGCGAGACGTGCGCAACCGATGGTGCGTTTGGGCGGCGTCTTGCTCGGAAGGGGATCGGTGCGCGCGACCGCATCTATAACGTTCGCATATGCGAACAACGGTTGCCGTCCACGGAATTTTAACCCCCCCTGTCACTGCCCTCATACAACGGTGCTAGAACTTAATTGTTACTGGGGCGGTATGACAATCGGTTTCTCCTTCTGTGCCATTGACTGAGCGACTAACTGGCATATCGCAAAGGAGAAAGGGCTACCCCGTGAAAAAGCCGAGATTACGGCGTGCGTTGGCATACTTTTTAACGGCTTCGCTTGCGATCAACGCAATTCCAGCCTCGGCGGTGGCCGAGCAGATCGAAAGCACCGCGCAGGACGTTCGGGGGGGGGTTGTCGCTGAGCCCGAGCTCAGCGATGCAGCTCCTGTAGAGACGCCCGAGACGCCTGTGGAGACGAACCCTGCAGATGATGCCGAGACGGGCGGCGAGGCTGATGCCAACGCATCGACCAACCAGGCGGAACCTCAGACGCCGCAGGTTCAGTCCCAGGCAGCCTCAGCGGCTCGGTCCGTCGCCGTCAGTGGCTCTACCTATACGGTCGAGACGAACGACGATCTGACCCAGGCGATGACCGCCATTGCCTCTTCCTCAGACAATGAGGCAACGATTGAGCTCAAGGGTGGCGAGACGTTCAAGGTCCCTGCCGCCAACTACCGTGCCACCTTTGGTGCGGAGGGCAAGAGCATTACCGTGACGAGCTCGGGCGACACCCAGGCTACGCTCGACTTTTATTACACCGGCTACCTTGCCGGCGACTGCACATTTGACAACGTGCACGTGAAGGGCAGCACGCTGTTCTGCAACGGTCATCGCACGGTCTTTACCACTGCCAGCACGTTTGACTTCTCTATTACGATGTACGCTGGCGCGAATGGTGCCGATGTCGATAGCACCTACCTCGTAATTGCGGGTACTGGTTCCGTTAACGTTGGCTCCGCTAGCGGCTCTCACAACATCGTGGGTGGTTGCCTTGCCGGCTCGGTTCACGGGGATACCTACCTCGAGGTCTCTGGCAACGTTGCGATGTGCGGCGGCAACAAGCTGACACCGGCAAGCGTGCTGGGAGACGGAACGAGCTCGAGCACCGCTACCAGCTATGTTTCCGTCGACGGCAACGCCAAGCTTGTCTATGACAACGGTGGTACCGGCACCCCGGCAATTGACGGAACGAGCGGCTGCGAAATCAAAGGCGACCTCACCATTGAGGCGCGTGCCGGTCGATGCAACGGTATCAGCGCCCAGCGCGAGTACGTCGACAAGTCCGTCGTTGACGGCAGCGCCCACATCATCGCGGGTTCGCCGGACTACGAGAATACCGACCGCGTGCTCAGGATTAATGCCAACTGGGGAATCTTTGGTGCCGGCGACATGATGTCTAACTTTGAGAGCGGCCAGTACCAGGTTGGCGGCAGCGTGACTGTCGATGCCTACGAGAACGTTTGGGGCTGGGATCGCGGCGCCGATCCAACGCGTAGCGACACTCCTGAGATTTACGGTTCCAAGCATGGAGACGTCAAGGGTAGCGTGACGGTCAACGTCCATGGCGGCCATGTGGGCAACATCTATGGCGCTGACGATACGGCCGTTACCGGTGCCGTTACCATGACGCTGACCGATGTTGACCTGAGGGACAGCTACTACGGCGGGGACTACGACCAGGCGGGCATCTTTGGCCTCTATACCGAGGTGGGCGACCCCTCTGCCGGCTCCCTCTCGATTACGGTAAATGGTGGCGACTGGGCGCTGCTGTTTGGTACCGACGAGGCCGCGGCGCCCGCCAACTCGACCATTACGGTGACGGGTAAACCCAACATCCGCCTTGGTGTCTCTGGCGTGCAGGCAAGCAAGTTGCCCGACCACGGCGTCATGCCCACGGTTATCTTCGACGGGGCTGAGGCAACCGCACCCTTTGTGCAGGAGTGCGAGAGCGTAAACCTTGTGAACGGCTCGGGCGTGACGCTTGAGGATCACGACTGGATTCGTGGCGTCAACATCGAGCAGGGGAGCACGCTCACCACAACCGATGACAACCACATGTACGTTTATGGCGACGCAACCATCAATGGAACGTGGAACCAGGAGTACGCTGCGGCTCAGAACTACTATGACCTGTGGGTACAGGGCAGCACTTCCATTGGCGAGCAAGGTCTACTCGTGAGCAGGGGCACGGCGACGTTCAAGGGCAACGTTTCCAACACGGGTACGATGGCGCTTATGAACCCGACAAGCATCGGCAGCGACTACGAGGGCAAGAACGCCGAACTACGTCTTCCTGCGGTGACCGACAACTACGACGGTACCGATGACGGCGGTGACATCCCGCTGTACATCGCGGGAGCTTCGACTGGCAAGAGCACGGTCTACACCACGGCGACCGACAACTACCAGACGCTTGTCGAGCCCGAGGTTGGGCAGAACTACATCCTCTCGGCTGCGCTTGATGGCGATGCGCCTGCGCAGGGCGTGTTTGAGTTGGGCAACGACGACGCAATTTGCGACGGCCTCTATCTCAAGCGCGTTGCGGACGCCGACCCCACCGACCACGATTCCTATCACATGTGGCAGATTGCAAAGGGCGACGTCGACGCTATCTCGGCCACGGTGGCCCCGATGAACCTCACGGTCTACACGGGCGGCGAGGGCTACAAGGGCGTCATTGGCGATGATGGGCAGTTCGTGAGCAACGACTTCCCCGAGATGGGCTTCTACTTTGTGCTGCCCCAGAGCATTAACGACCTTCTTGGTAGCACGGGCGATGATGCCGTGAACCTTGCCGACAAGGTGACGCTTAGCTACAACGACCCAAGTACGGGAACCACGCGTAGCTGGGCGCTTGAGCTCTACGGTAACGAGGACCAGAGCCATGTGACCATGAATGGCCGCAAGGTCTACATCTACAAGATTTTGCCCAGCGACATCGATGGCACCAGCGAGACCATTCCGTTCCGCGTGCAGTTTGAGGACGAGAATGGCAACATCATGGACAACTCTGACTTCGTTGCTTCGGTCACTGACCAGTTCCGTCAGTTCAAGGCGAGCGTATACCCGGGCAGCCTCGACGTGAGCAAACTGCGCATCACTGCAACTGTCGATGGCAGGACTATCTCCCGCCCGGTAAAGCTTGGCTCGAGCACCCTCACGATCCGTGCCAACACCGACGAGGTCTATGCGGACATCGCCAATGGCGAGCCCACCGCTGCCGAGGGCGATGGCTTCCTCGCGGGCACGGCTCAGGATGGAACCGAGTATTTCGTCAATGACTCTGGCATCAGCGCCGAGCCCGAGGGCGTGAAGCTCATGGTCGATGAGAGCCTGGATGACTCTGCGCTCAAGAGCTATCTCGACGAGAAGATGAATCCCGACGGGAAGTACGCCTACGAGTTCAAGTACCTCGACCTCGTCGACACGGCCAACGGCAATGCCTACGTGACCATGGGCGAGGGCCAGAAGATGAACGTCTACTGGCCAGTTCCGGATGATGCCGACCCCAACTCGAGCTTTAGGATTGTGCACTTCAAGGGCCTCGACCGCGACACCGATGACGACCCGACAGCATTCATCGAGAACAACCCACCCGAGCTCATCGACGCGGAGAAGGTTGAGATTGGCGGCAAGGAATACGTGAAGTTTGCGGTGGATTCCTTCTCGCCCTTTGCGCTGATGTACCAGAAGAAGGGCACGGTCAACCAGGGTGGTGAGTCTGGCGGGGAGAAGCCGGGTGCCAATCCCGGCACCATCTCTGGTTCGCCTGTCAGCGATGCCGAGAAGCCCGCTCCTGCTTCGGCCTCGGCTGATGACAAGAAGAGCGCCACGAGCGAGCTGCCGCAAACGGGTGATTCCTCGTCGCTGATGCTTCCCGCTATGATTGGCACAGTTGGTGCGTCCATCGCTCTTCTCGGCGTGATCGAGAGGCGACGCTGCAGCTAACGCGAGCTGCATAGCGGACGCGTGAGGCCCTCGGTTCGGATGCGAGCCGAGGGCCTCGTTATGTTGCGACGGCGCCCCATCGGTTGCGCACGTTTGAGAGCCGTTGGACGTGCATAATCGATGGGACGTTGGAGGCGGGCGCTTCTCGCCATCGGTTTGGCACGTTTGAGGAGCGCGAGACGTGCGCAACCGATGGTGCGTTTGGACAACGCGTGACATGCATAACCGATGGGGCGTTTGCGGCCGGTGACACCGCGCTTCCCGCTGCCGATACGTTGCGCACATAAGAAGCGAGGCCACCCTCGGGGGAGGATGGTCTCGCAGTTGGCTTGCCTATGCGTCGAGCTGCTAGTGGTTCGACTGGGTGGACGCGTCGGAGCCGCCGGCCTCGGAGTCGCCCGTGGAGCTCGAGTCACCGGAGGAGGTGGAGCCGTTGCCTCCCATGGTACCCGAGTTGTTGCCGCCCGTGCTCGTGTTGGAGCTGGGCTTGGGACCCTTGGAAATCACAAGCGTGATCTGCGTGTCCTTGCTCTGGCTGCCCGTGGGGCTCTGGCTGATGACGCAGTCCTTCTCGACGGAATCGCTGTACTCGCGGTCGACCTTCACGTTGGTGAAGCCGGCGCTCGTGAGCTCGCTCTGGACCGTTAGGTAGTACTCGCCCGCGTGGTTGCCCGCATCGGCCTTGCCAACGCCCGTGGAGAGGTGATACGTGATCGTGTCGCCCTCCTTGGCGTCGCTGCCGGCGGCCTGGTCCTGGCTCGCGACCTTGCCGTTCTCGACCTCGGACGACTCTACGGACTCGCCCACGGCGCCCTTGAGGTTGAGCTTGGCCAGCGCCGCCTCGGCCTCGGACGGCGTCTTGTTCTTGAGGTCGGGCACGGTGACGGTGGCCGCGGGTTTCTTGCCCTTGGAGAACACGAGCGTGACCTTGGTGCCCTTGCTGCACTGCGTATCACGCGCGGGGTCCTGGCTAATGAGCTTCCCCTCGTCGATGTCGTCGTTGTACTGCTCGGACGTGCTCACGATGTAGAAGCCGTCGCCAGCCTCGGCGAGCTTGGCCGTGGCTTCGTCCTTTGTCATGCCCTCGAGGTTGGGCATAGCCTTGGTGGCCGAGCCGTTGCCCATGATGGCCATGGCGCCGCCCGCGATAAGCGCGATGGCAATGATGACGCCAATGACGATGGCGGCAACCTTGCCCTTGCCACCCTTCTTCTCCTCGGGCACTTGGACGCCACCCTGCGTGGAGCCGGAGGCCGGGATGCGACCGGTGGCCGTGGGGGTCACGGCGGCGCGGGGCATGGCCTGCGTGCGGCCGCCGGGCGTGCGGTTGAGCTGGGAGGTGGGCGCCGCGGTGATGAGCGAGGTGGCCTCGCCCAGGTTCACGATGCGGCCCGCGAGGTAGTCGTTGAGGACGCGGCGCAGCTCGTCGGCCGTCTGGAAGCGCTCGGCCGGGTTCTTGCGCATGCACTTGAGGATGATGCCCTCGAGTGTGGCATCGATGTTGGGATTGATCTGGCTGGGTGGCACCGGCTGCTCGTTGACCTGCTTGAGCGCCACCGAGATGGCGTCGTCGCCGTCGAACGGCACGCGACCGGTGGCGGCCTCGTACATCACGATGCCCAGGGAGTAGAGGTCAGACTGCGGACCAAGCTCCTTGCCCTGCGTCTGTTCGGGCGAGACGTAGTGGGCGGTGCCCAGCACCGAGTTGTCGGCCGTGAGGTGGCTGTTCTTGGCGCGGGCGATGCCAAAGTCCATCACCTTGATGTTGCCGTCGGGCTGCACCATGATGTTCTGCGGCTTGATGTCGCGGTGGATGATGTCGTGCCCGTGCGCCACGGAGAGTGCCTGGCAGATTTGCGAGCCAATCTGGGCCACCTTGCGGCAGTCGAGTGCACCATGGCGCTTGATGCCGGTCTTGAGGTCGGTGCCGCGCAGGTACTCCATCACGATGTAGTACGTGTCGCCGTCCTTGCCCCAGTCGTAGACGCCCACGATGTAGGGGCTCTGGAGTGCGGCGGCCGCCTGGGCCTCCTGCTTGAAGCGAGCCGCGAACGACAGGTCGGCCGCATACTGCGGCAGCATCGTCTTGATGGCGACCGTCCTGCCGAGCACCTCGTCCAGGCCACGGTAGACGGTGGCCATGCCACCGATGCCAATCTTGTCCTGGACGGTGTAGCGTCCGCCGAGAACCCTATCTGCCATGCTCTGCTCCCATCGAGTACTCGCGCCCGCTGGCGCGCCATTGTTCAATCATCGCATCAAATGCCTGTCGCGGGGCCGTCAGTTTGTGCCTCCGCGGAGTTCGTGTTCGTCGTGAGGCCACGGCCGCGAGGCCGGCTTCAGGACAGGCGGGTGTAACCCGCGAATCTCGTGCCGTCATCACTGGTCACTTCCCTGGGCCTGGGCGTTCAGGGACTTGGAGAGCACCTGGCCGGCGAGCTGGGCGGCCAGGCCCGAGACGTCGTCGGTGTCGGAGCCCTCGAGGTAAACCGAGATGGCCAGCGTGGGGCTGTCGTAGGGGGCAAAGCCGATGAACGCAGAGTTCACATGGCCGCCCTGCTCGGCCGTGCCCGTCTTGCCCGCCACGCGTGCCCCGCGAACCTGCGCGGCAACGCCGGTTCCGCTCTGGACAACCTCGAGCATGGCCTCTTTGACCTGCTCGGCCGTCTCGGCGGTGATGGCCTGGCCCAGGCTCTTGGGGGCCGTGGTGCTCACGGTGACGCCCTCGGGCGACAGTACGTGGTCGACGACGTAGGGGTTCATGACAACGCCGCCGTTGGCGATGCCCGCGGCGATGACCGCCCCCTGCATCACGGTGACCTGCGGGCCGGCGGGGCTCGCGTGCTCGCCCACGGGCTGGCCGGCGCCTGCCCAGGCGGTCTCCCACTCGGTCATCTCGCTGGGATCGGGCATGAGCGAGGCGGCGGTGGAGAAGTCCTGGCCAAGCGAAGTGCCAAAGCCAAAGGCACGGGCGTAGCGCACAAGCGTGTCGGCGCCGAGCTGCGTGGCAACCTGGCCGTACGAGGTGTTGGACGAGTGGGCGAAGGCGTCGCGCAGGTTCGTCTCGCCAAAGTCGTCGTTGTGCATGTTGGTGACGGCCGCTCCGCCAATCTCGATCGACGCGGGACCCGAGATGGGTGAGTCGAGCGTGAACTGGCCGGAGTCGAGCGCCGCGGACAGCGTCACGGTCTTGAACGTGGAACCCGGGGTGTACAGGGCGCCCGTGGAGCGGTCGAGCAGCTCGCCGTTAGAGTCGCCGCCCGAGAGGATGTTGGAGATCTCGCCGTAGGTGAAGGTGGGCGAGGAGGCCTTGGCGAGCACCGCGCCCGTGCTCGGGTCGAGCACAGCGATGGCGCCCACGTGGCCCTGCAGTGCCTCCTCGGCGGCCTGCTGGATGCGAGAGTCGAGGGTGAGCACCACGGAGTTGCCCGGCTGGCTCACGCCGGCGAGCGAGTAGAGTGTGCTCTGCCAATTGGAGTAGTCGGCGTGGCCGGTGAGCGAGTCGTTCATCGAGGCCTCGACGCCCGTGGCGCCGTATTGGGTCGAAAGGTAGCCCACAGTGTGCGCCGCGAGCGAGCCCTGCGGGTAGGTGCGCACGTAGGTGCCGTCTGCCTGCTTGAGCGATTCGGCGAGCGTCACGCCGTCGGAGGTGAGGATGGCGCCGCGCTGCACGTAGGCGCTGCGGGCGATGGTGTGGTTGTTGTTGGGCATCTCCTGGTAGTCTGCGGCCTTGATCACCTGGATGTAGGTGAGGTTGGCGATGAGCAGGGCAAACAGGATGGC
>OOBJ01000050.1_pt1 | contig 108912 bp, 87 predicted proteins | sample 1671331 | NCBI WGS metagenome assembly OOBJ01 (sample SAMN06348145, study PRJEB24527) | human gut metagenome | biome: human gut; feature: ankylosing spondylitis patient; material: feces | host: Homo sapiens | place: China | collected 2015-10 | reverse complement strand
TAGGATACAAGATTCTCAATCTTGGCATAGGGGTTCGATTCCCCTATCCACTACAAAGAAGGCCCGGAGTTTCTTCGGGCCTTTTTATTTCACTATGTCCATATATGCAGAACGAAACAATTTCAAGAACAAAACAACTATTAGGCGATGCGGCCATAAAGACATTGGAACACTGCCGTGTGGCTGTGTTCGGTGTAGGTGGTGTGGGCGGCTATGCCGTTGAGGTGCTTGCCCGTAGCGGTGTCGGCCAACTTGACTTGTTTGACAATGACCGCGTAAGCCTGTCAAACATAAACAGGCAAATCATAGCTTTGCATAGCACCGTTGGGAAACTAAAGGTTGATGTTGCCAAGGAGAGAGTTATGGACATAAACCCTGAATGCTCAGTTTTTGCCCATGCCGTATTTTATCTGCCTGACAACGCAGACAACTTTGACCTGACAAGATATGATTATGTGCTCGACTGCATAGACACGATAGCTGCCAAAGTAGAGCTGGTGAAACGCTGTAAGTCGCAGGGCATACCTGTTATCAGTTCTATGGGCGCTGCAAACAAAATGGATCCTACCGCATTTTGCGTGACCGACATATTCAAGACAAAGATGGATCCAATAGCAAAGGTAATGCGAAAGAAACTGAAAGAGCTTGGCATAAGAAAACTGAAGGTTGTTTGTAGCTATGAGCAGCCAATAAAGATTGTATGTGACGATGGTGACAATCCGTCGAGGCATGTTCCGGCAAGCAATGCTTTCGTCCCTGCCGCAGCAGGGTTGGTGATGGGCAGCGAGGCTGTCAAGGATCTAATTGGCTACAATACGAAATAATAATTTGTGGAACAATCAATCACGAGCGCCATTGCAACTATGTAATGGCGCTCGTGATCAATATGTCAAGGATGGCTGTTTTGCAGCAGCAGTAATGGTTTATGTCCGCATAAAAGCTGTTGCTCAAAATATAAGAATAGAATGCCCGAGGAGAGAATCCTCGGGCATTCTATTCTTATTCTCCCAAAATATGGCGGCAGTTTTTTATATTCTCTCAACCTGTTTCACCCCCTTTACAGTGCGCAACCTCTTTATTAGAGACTCAAGGCGCGAGGTGTCTTCAAGCATAACCACCAGGTTGCCCCTAAACAAGCCATCGTTGCTGTCGATGCTTATAGAGCGCAATGTCAGTCGTTCGTCTTTGCTTATTATGCTTGTAAGGTTGTTTACGATGCCTATGTCGTCATTTCCAATAACTCTGAGTGTGATTGAATACTTCGACGAACCTTTGCCGCTCCATCGGGCTTTGACAATACGGTAGCCGAAACGCTTTCTCAACTCTGCCGCATTAGGACAGTCGGTTCGGTGTATCTTTATTCCGCCGTTGACTGTGACGAACCCGAAGACGTCGTCACCATAAATCGGTTGACAGCAACGGGCAAGTTGATAGTCGATGCCCTTAAGGTTTCTGTCTATAACCAAAACATCGTCATTGGGCACAGACATCTCATTGGCAGCATTGAAATTGAATTCCTCCGCACTTCGGGCAGGCTGGTCCCCTGCCCCACTCTTTTCCTTTGACTGAAGCTCAACGTACTTGTCGATTACCTCATTGGTGTCCAATTCGCCATCTGCAATCTGCCTATAGAAATCGCTAACCTCTTTGAAGCCCATCTTTTTGATAAGCCGGGCCATGGTTGACTCATCGAATTCAATCTTGCGGTTCTTGAATTTCCTCTCTATGACTTCTTTCGCATACTGCCCTTCCTTCACCTGCGTTTCTTTCAAGGCCAGCCTTACCTTAGCCTTGGCGCGCGATGTCTTCACGATGTTGAGCCATGCCTGCTTGGGTTTCTGGGTGCTTGAGGTCAGTATCTCAACCTGGTCGCCACTGTGCAGTTCTTCGCGCAAGGTTACAATTTTGTTGTTTATCTTGGCCCCAGTGCAGCTACTGCCTATCTTTGAATGTATGTGGTAGGCAAAATCCAATACTGTTGCGCCTTTTGGAAACTTAAACAAATCTCCTTTTGGGGTGAAAACGAATACCTCGTCCTCATACAAATCCATTTTAAACTGGTCCATGACCTGCAGGTCATCGCTCGTTTCGAGGATGTTGCGTATGTTTGTAAGCCATTCATCGAGCCCGCTTTCACCTTTTATGCCCTTGTATCGCCAGTGTGCCGCCACTCCCCGCTCGGCTATCTCGTCCATCCTCTCGGTCCTTATTTGCACCTCAACCCATTTCTGTTCAGGCCCGAGCACCGTGATATGCAGGCTTTCATATCCATTTGACTTCGGCACAGACAACCAATCGCGCAAGCGCTTCGGATTCGGCTGATACATGTCAGTGACAATGGAATAAGCCTGCCAACACTGCATTTTCTCCTTGTCTTGCGGCGAATCGAGAATGATACGTATGGCAAACAAGTCGTATATGCCTTCAAAGGCACACTTCTGTTTCTTCATCTTTTGCCATATCGAATGAATGCTTTTTGTCCTGCCTTTCATGTGGAAGCGCAGTCCGGCATCCATAAGCCGTTTCTGTATCGGTTCGATGAACCTGCTGATATAGGCATCACGGGCCTGCTTGGTGGCATTCAGCTTGTCCTTTATCATGTAATAGGCATCGTGCTCCAAGTATTTCAACGACAGATCTTCAAGTTCGCTTTTCAGCTTATACAGGCCAAGCTTGTGGGCCAGTGGGGCGTAAAGATAGGCAGCCTCTTCAGACACCCTCATCTTGGCCTCTGTGTTCTCCGTGTCACGTATTTGCCTCATGAGGTTAACCCTGTCTGCTATCATGATTAGAATCACCCGCATGTCTTCGGCGAAAGACAGCAACAGGTTGCGGAAATTCTCACTCTCAATGACAGGATTCTTGGCATACAGGTCGGCTATCCTTTCCAGCCCGTGGAGTATGCGGGCCACGGAATCGCCGAACTGCTCACGCACTTCGTCTATTGAAACATAACCGTTAGACACGCTTGGGTGCAGCAGTATCGCCAGCACGGCATCTCTTTTGAGCCCAATCTCGTCAACAACAATCATGGCTGTTTGGAAACCGAACAATACCGGGTTAAGCCCAAACACATCACGCTTGATGAGATTCTGCTTTACAGAATCAGCAAGGTGGCCACGTATCTTCTTCTCGTCATCGGGAAGAAGTGACGGCCCAATCTTTTCCTTCAGCGTGGAGTATAATAGCAAAGATGCTGCTTTTTCCTGATGTGTAAACTCAAATCTATCGGCCATAATTACTCTCTGTGTGTTAATATATCATTGCAAAGGTACAACTTTTATCTCATTATTTCAATTTTTCGGCGGAAAGTTAGTATATTTGTGACGAAATTACTTTAAATTCAATATATATGTTATCACAAGACGACTTGAAACAGATTGCCTCCAAGGGCATTTCAGAAGAGCAAATTAAGAATCAGCTTGATGAGTTTAAAACAGGCTTCCCATTTTTGAGATTAGAAGCAGCTGCCGGCATCGGCCATGGAATCATGGCTTTGACCGACGACGAATGCAAACAGTATGAGGCTGCATGGGAGAATTACAAGGAACAAGGCAAGCAGATAGTGAAGTTTGTTCCTGCCTCTGGTGCCGCAAGCCGTATGTTCAAAGACTTGTTTGCTTTCCTTGACGCTGATTACGATGTTCCGACGACAGATTTTGAAAAGCATTTTTTCGACGGCTTGAAGCGGTTTGCTTTCTATGATGCGCTTGACAAGGCTTGCTTAAACAACGAAGGCAAGTCTGTCTGCGACTTGATAGCCGACGGCAACTATAAGGCGATTGTGGCCAACCTACTGGAGAGCAAGGGGCTGAACTATGGGCAGCTGCCTAAAGGCTTGTTGCTTTTCCACAAATATGATGACGGTGTTCGCACTCCCATGGAAGAGCATCTGGTTGAGGGCGCCCTCTATGCTTCAAGCAAGGGTAAGTCTCGCATCCACTTTACAGTAAGCCACGAGCACCTGCATTTGTTCAAGTCGATGGTCGAGGCCAAGCTTGGATATTACAGTGAAAAATTCAACGTAGACTATGACATCTCGTTCTCTGAGCAAAAGCCCTCAACAGATACGATTGCCGCCAACCCAGACAACACCCCCTTCAGGACTGAAGACGGCAAGCTGTTGTTCCGCCCGGGAGGCCACGGCGCGCTCATCGAGAATCTTAACGAGATAGAGGCCGACATAGTATTCATAAAGAACATCGACAATGTAGTGCCCGACAGGCTCAAAGGCGACACAGTGCTATACAAGCAAGTGATTGCTGGCGTGCTCGTAACGATACAGGAAAAAGTGTTTGAATACCTCAACCTTCTTGAGACAGGAAATTACTCACACGAGCAGCTCGAGAGCATCATACGTTTCGTGCAGAACGACCTATGCTGCCGAAAGCAGGACATCAAGCACTTGGAGGATGCCGAACTGGTGATATACCTCAAAAACAAGCTGAACCGACCGATACGCGTTTGCGGTGTGGTCAAGAACGTGGGTGAACCCGGCGGAGGCCCGTTCCTTACATACAACCATGACGGCACTGTGAGCCTGCAGATACTTGAGAGCAGCCAGATAGACAAGTCTAACAAGGAGTATGTTGAGATGTTCACCAAAGGCACACACTTCAATCCCGTCGACTTGGTCTGCGCCGTAAAGGATTACAAGGGCAACGCGTTTGACCTGCCTAAATACGTAGACAAGACCACTGGCTTCATCAGCAGCAAGAGCAAGAACGGCAAAGAGCTCAAGGCCCTCGAACTGCCCGGCTTGTGGAACGGGGCCATGAGTGACTGGAACACCGTTTTCGTAGAAGTTCCGCTGACAACGTTCAATCCTGTGAAGACTGTCAACGACCTGCTCCGCGAGCAACACCAGTAACAACCAACCTGAATAAAGCGAAGTGGCAAGCCCGACAACCGGGCTTGCCACTTCGCTTTGACATTCTTAAAACTGGAAATAGATGAACGGTTGGATGGTGCTGCTCTTTATCTGGATAACTATATAGATGACAGCTGTTATAAGCAATGCGTCGACAACTATATTGCCCCGCTTCAGGCAATATATCATGCGCTCCTGCCACGAGTCTGGAATGAAGTGGGTCAGATAGCCCAAGGCAATCAGCATGAACACATATTTGTAGTTGACGACAACCTGCCAGAACAGTTCGGGGTGGAAGTCGGTGAATATTTGCTTCAGCATTACACCACTTGCCTCGAACGTTCCGTTTCTGAAAAATATCCACGTGAAGCATACGAAATGGAAAGTGATTATGCACGCCAATGCCTTGCGCAAGCCGTGTGAACGGTAATTCCTGTCGTGGTGAAGCACATCGGTGCGGAAATACTTATGAGCAGCCAGCGCCAAACCGTGCATGCCGCCCCAGGCCACGAAATTTAGGCTTGCGCCATGCCACAATCCGCCAAGAAGCATGGTAACCACCAGGTTTACATACGTGCGCAGCTTTCCCTTGCGGTTGCCTCCCATCGATATGTAAATATAGTCGCGTATCCACGTAGAGAGCGAAATATGCCAGCGCCTCCAAAACTCCGATATGCTGCTGCTGACGTATGGTGCGTTGAAGTTCATTGGAAAATGGAATCCCAGAAGCAGCGCCAAGCCAATGGCCATGTCGCTGTATCCGCTGAAGTCGCAATATATCTGCAGGGCATAGCCATACAACCCGAGCAGATTCTCTATCCCGCTGTACAATCCGGGATTGTCGAATATACGGTCAACAAAGTTGAGGCTGATGTAATCGCTTATCACTGCTTTCTTGAAGAGGCCTATGGAAATAAGGAACACGCCCTTGGCAAACATGTCGCTTGTAACGACCAACGGATGCCGTATCTGGGGGGCGAAGTCGCGCGCCCTGACTATGGGGCCGGCAACGAGTTGGGGGAAAAACGACACAAAGAACGCATAGTCAAGCAACGAGGGCAGAGGTTTGAGCTGTCCGCGATACACATCTATCGTATAGCTGAGGCTTTGAAACGTGAAGAAGCTTATGCCAACGGGCAGGAAGATGTCCCACGGCTGAAAGTTGAAGTCAACCATGCGGGCAATGAGACCTGCAAAGAAATTGGTGTACTTGAAATAGCCCAGCATGCCCAATCCGATGCAAAGGCTCAACGCAACCAGCACCTTTGGCAACAGTCTGCGCTCGGGGTGGCGCTGCCTGTAGTTCCATATTCCGGCTGCAATGAAATAATCGCTCACGGTGACAATGGCCAGAAGCACAAAGTAAACACCGCTGCTCTTATAATAGAAGTAGTATGAAAAGGCCGTGACAAACAGCAATCGCAGAACGCGCTGCCTCTGCAGGAGCATGTAGACGAACGAAAAGCCCAAGAAGAGAAACAGGAAAAGGCCGCTGCTGAATATCAGAGGCTCGTCTGGATTGTATGCCAACAAATGTGAAATACTGTCAAGCATTGTTCTATTTAATGTTGTTTCGACGTTTATAGTTTTCAAATCCGGCCATGAATGATTCAAAGATGTAGTTGGCCACATGCTTCCCACCGGCAAAGCTCAGGTGGGTGTAGTCTTTGTTGGCCCATCCTTTGTCCACCATGGCTTTCATGCTCTCGCGCCCTCCCATGGCCTCGAACAGGTTGAAATAAGCCACACGGCACTCCGAGGCCATCAGCTGTTGGTAAGCGGCGAGCGACTCAACCCCGTTCATGGTACGTATGCCGGCAGCCGTGCGCTGGTCACGGTCGGGCACGCTCACTATGAGTATCGATGCCTCAGGGAATGCCTTGCGCAGGTTGTCGACAGCCTTCTGCATACGCTTTGTGTATGCCTTGTAATTGGCAATCTGGCTTTTTTCATTCAGCACGTTGAGTCCGAAATGCAGCACGATAAGGTCGTATGGGCGAAGCCTGGCAAAATCTCGCAATGTTTGCTGCGGTATGCTTGCCAGAGTATATCCTGCCGATCCCCTCATGCTGAAGTTGTCGAGCACCACCCCTCCGGCCGATTCGAGCGCCATGCCGTAGACATAGGTGTCGCGGCCAACGCCGGTGAAGCTGTATGATATGCTGTTGGTGGTGTCGGCCATGGTAAGCATCTGTACCGACGGCGACGACTTCACATTGTACGTGTGCCGCCTGCCGTTGCCCGTCTGTGCCGTCACTGTAAGCGTCGTGTCGGTACGCAAGAAGAGGCGGGCCACTTGCCACGAAGCCGAGTGCGGCTTGTATGTCGTGCCTTTAGTTGTGACAAAAGCCCCTTCAGACGGTATGAAGTATCGCTGGTTTATGCCCTCCACCCTGTGTGAGTATGGTTTCTTTACCACCTCATACTCTGCAAAGCCTCCGAAATTTTGTGTTATCGTGCGCCGGAAACCGTTTATTTTGCTTCCGCAGTCAACCCACCCAACTCCGTTTCCGCCAAACGCCTGTTGCAGTTTTTCGCGCAAGTCGCACGTAAGTATGTCGCCCTCGATGAACGAATCGCCAAAGTAGGCAATACGCACCGGACGCCCAGCCGCCCCCGCCCCGGCAAGCATGTGGTAAAAATGATACATTCCACCGGCCTCGCCTGCAGAATAGTCGGCAATCATGGTAACACCATCAGGGTGTACCTCCTCCACCCTTGCTGCCGTACTGTCACTGTCGGCAACGGCAACGGGCGCAGGTGGAGCTGGTGGCGCAACTACTTCGGCTGTGGCGCCGTCGGTTCCATAAGGTTCGGGCAGCACGTCGCTCAGTATGTTTACGTGGCGCAATTCAATGTCATTGACATATAATGTGGGCAACATGTGCATGGCCAGCAGTATTGCCACAACAAGGCCGGTCAGCACAAATGCCCGGGAGCATTGGTTCATGATTTGATGTTTATGAGGAAACCGTCCAAGACTTCTATGCCCTTGTTGGTACAGATGCCGCGCAGAGAGATAAATATAAGGTTGTAGAATATTTCTTCCATAGAGTACATGTTATAGAGTTGCGACATCATTATATATCGTTCTTGCGCGCTTAGTATATATATAATAAGGTCGTAATTGACGTCTTCACGAAAATATCCCTCACCAATGCCCCGGTGGAGGAATTCGCGGAATTGCTTTTGCGACTTTTTCTTGTCTTCCTCGAAATACCTCATTATCCTGGGATATTTCATCAGGTCGGAATAGAATACAGGGTTGGTAAACTTGAATTGCTCTATTGTGAGCCTGAAAGAGTGAAGTACGATATCCATAACGTTGTCGGCCCCTTCGGCAAATTCGCGCAGTGCTTCCTGCTGGGCACTCTTGCGCTTCTTGACGCCTTCAAACAGCAAGTCTTCCTTGTTCTCGCATATCTCGTAGATGGTGCGCTTCGAAATCGACAGCGAATTTGCAATGTCATCCATCTTCACCGCCTTGATTCCTTTCTCTGCAAACAGGGCCATCGCAGCAGACAGTATTTTCTCCTTGAGCGATTCTTTATATGTTGTTATATTTTTATTTTCAACCATAATCGATAATTTAATTTGCAAAGTTACTAAAATAATAAAAAAAGCCGATAGTTTTCAATTAGTTTTTCTTACCTTTGCATAGAAGTTAATATGCATCAAGCACCATTCTGCATGCTCACCGGGCCAGCCCGGATGGGAATCGCGGCCGAGCGTTTTCTTTACAGAAACGGGGGCGCGGCATGCCGGGCAAGGGCCCAGTGGCCCATACGGCCCATACGGGCATGCCGGACAGGCCGTTTGGACATCCCATACATGGCGTTTCGGGGCGGCAAATGGCGCATGTTGCAACATGTTGAACCATAGTTTGTTACATACAAATGGCAGGACAGGTAATCTTAACGTACAAAACGGGGCTGCTCAGCCAGCCATGCAACAACATAAAAACGAATTAAGGAGTAACTATCATGGTGAAAATTTCAAAGGAGGCCGCATTGCAGTATCATGCCAATGGCAGGCCGGGAAAAATCGAGGTCAAACCCACAAAACCTTATCGGACGCAGACAGACTTGAGCTTGGCGTATTCTCCGGGCGTGGCATATCCGTGCCTGGAAATACAGCAGAACAATGAAGATGCCTACAAATATACCGACAAGGGCAACCTTGTGGCCGTGATAAGCAACGGCACCGCCGTGTTGGGCCTCGGCGACATAGGGGCCATAAGCGGAAAGCCGGTGATGGAGGGCAAGGGCCTGCTGTTCAAGATATACGGCGGCATCGACGTGTTCGACATCGAGGTGGCCGAAAAAGACCCGGAGAAATTCTGCGAGGCCGTAGAGCGCATAGCGCCTACTTTCGGAGGCATCAACCTTGAAGACATCAAGGCACCCGAATGCTTTTACATTGAGGAACGGCTGAAGAAGAGCCTTGACATACCTGTGATGCACGACGACCAGCACGGCACGGCCATAATATCTGCCGCAGGCCTGAGGAATGCCCTTGAAGTGAACGGCAAAGACATCAAGGACGTCAAGATTGTGGTCAACGGAGCCGGCGCGGCTGCCATATCGTGCACCAAGCTGTACATGGCGCTCGGCGCACGCCGCGAAAACATAGTGATGCTCGACTCAAAGGGAGTGATAACCAGCGACAGGGCCAACCTCACAGAGCAGAAAAAGATGTTTGCCACAGACCGGCGCGACATCCACACTCTCGAAGAAGCCATCAAGGGAGCCGACGTTTTTGTCGGGCTGTCGAAAGGCAACGTGCTCACGCAAGACATGATAAGGTCGATGGCCGACCAGCCAATCGTGTTCGCGCTGGCCAACCCTGTGCCGGAGATTAGCTACGAAGAGGCTATGGAGAGCAGGCCCGACGTGCTCATGGCCACGGGCCGCTCTGACTATCCAAACCAGATAAACAATGTGATTGGGTTCCCTTACATATTCCGCGGAGCGCTCGACGTGCATGCATCGGCCATCAACGAGGAAATGAAGATGGCCGCCGTCAACGCCATTGCCGACCTGGCCAAGCAGCCGGTGCCCGACGTGGTGAACGACGTTTATCACGTCAACAACCTCACTTTCGGCCCGTCGTACTTCATACCGAAGCCCGTCGACCCGAGGCTCATCACCGAAGTGTCGGCGGCTGTGGCAAAGGCCGCCATGGACAGCGGAGTGGCTCGCACGTCGATAACCGACTGGGCTGCCTACAAGAACCAGCTCAGGGAGATGCTCGGACAGGAGACAAAGCTCACGCAAAAGCTCTATGACACCGCGCGCAACAACCCACAGAGGGTAGTTTTTGCCGAGGGCATTCATCCCACCATGCTAAAGGCTGCGGTGCAAGCCAAGGCCGAAGGCATATGCCAGCCCATAATCCTGGGCAACGATGAGCGCATTGCCAAATTGGCAAAGGAACTCGACCTGAACCTCGACGGCATAGAAATTGTCAACCTAAGGCACGACAACCAGGCCGAACGGCGCGAGCGCTACGCAAGGATTCTGGCCGAGAAACGCCAGCGCCAGGGCTATACTATCGAAGAAGCCAACGACAAGATGTTTGAACGCAACTATTTCGGCATGATGATGGTGGAGACCGGCGAGGCCGATGCGTTCATCACAGGCCTCTATACAAAATACTCGAACACCATAAAGGTGGCCAAGGAGGTCATAGGCATACGCAAGGAGTACAAGCACTTTGGCACGATGCATATCCTGAACTCCAAGAAGGGCACGTTCTACATTGCCGACACGCTCATCAACCGCCACCCCGACAAGGAGGTGCTCGTCGACATAGCAAGGCTCAGCGCCATGACAGTGAGGTTCTTCAACGACACACCGGTGATGGCAATGTTGAGCTACAGCAACTTCGGAACCGACGAGGCCGGAAGCCCGCTGCAGGTTCACCAGGCTGTTGAAGAGTTGCACAGGCAATGCCCCGACCTCGCTGTCGACGGCGAGATGCAAGTAAACTTTGCCCTCAACAAAGACTTGCGCGACAGCAAGTACCCCTTCTCGCGGCTCAAGGGCCTCGACGTCAACACGCTCGTGTTCCCCAATCTGAGCAGCGCCAACAGTGCCTACAAACTGCTGCAGACGCTCGACCCTGACACAGAAATAATAGGCCCGATACAGATGGGGCTCAACAAGCCTATACATTTCACCGATTTCGAATGCAGCGTACGCGACATTGTAAACATCACAGCCGTGGCAGTGATAGACGCGTATGTAGACAAGCTGAAAAACAAATGCTGCATGGACTGATGCCGGCATAGCCACATTGCAGCCAAATAAATCCAGCCGCTCACTAAGACTGACACTCCGTCGGGCTGTAGTGAGCGGCTTATTTATGTTGTCAATCGTGCAAAAGAACTGTGGGCACGATTGTTGTTTACGCACACATTTTACAGTACAATTTTGTCATTTTTCCTCAAATTAATCATAAATTAATGGCAAAAAGATAATATTTTCGCAAATATTTTGATAAAACGCTTGCTATTTCAAGAAAATGCTTTATCTTTGCAAGCGATTTTCGGATACGCAAACACAATTAGAACAACCAACTAATAAAACAGAAGATTATGAATGCAGCACAAGTCGTAGAGAATCTTAAATGCAGATTCCCCAATGAGCCTGAATACATCCAGGCCGTAAGCCAGGTACTCCCGACCATAGAAGAGGAGTACAACAAACACCCTGAATTTGAGAAAGCCAACCTCATCGAACGACTTTGCATTCCTGACAGAGTTATCGAGTTCCGCGTTACATGGGTTGACGACAAAGGCCAAGTGCAGACCAACATGGGCTACCGCATCCAGCACAACAACGTGATAGGCCCTTACAAAGGCGGCATTCGCTTCCACAAGTCAGTAAACCTGGGCATATTGAAATTCCTTGCCTTCGAGCAGACTTTCAAGAACTCGCTTACAACATTGCCAATGGGAGGCGCAAAGGGCGGCTCCGACTTCTCTCCGCGTGGCAAGAGCGATGCAGAGGTGATGAGGTTCTGCCAGGCATTCATGAACGAATTGTACAGGCACATAGGCCCGGACATCGACGTGCCGGCCGGCGACATAGGCGTTGGCGGACGCGAAATAGGCTATCTCTTCGGGCAATACAAAAAGCTTACCCACGAGTGGAGCGGTGTGCTGACAGGCAAGGGCCGCGAGTTTGGCGGTTCGCTCATCCGCCCGGAGGCAACAGGCTACGGCACTGTTTATTTCTTGCTGTCAATGCTCAGCACCAGAAACATCGAGCTGGCCGGCAAGAGCGTGCTCATCTCCGGGTCGGGCAACGTTGCACAGTATGCTGCAGAAAAGTGCATACAGCTCGGCGCCAAGGTTCTCACCCTGTCAGACTCTGACGGCTATATCTACGACCCGGATGGAATAGACCGCGAAAAGCTTGACTATGTCATGGAGCTCAAGAATATAGAGCGCGGGCGTATCAAGGAATATGCCGATGAATATCCCAACGCCGTTTATCACGCCGGCGAAAGGCCTTGGGGCGAAAAGGCAGATATTGCGCTGCCATGCGCCACACAGAACGAAATCAACGGCGACGAGGCTCAGACGCTTGTGGCAAACGGTGTAATAGCTGTTGCCGAGGGCGCCAACATGCCTTCGACTCCCGAAGCCATCGAGGCATTCCAGAGTGCCAAGATTCTTTATGCACCGGGCAAGGCTTCAAACGCCGGCGGCGTGTCGGTGTCGGGCCTCGAGATGAGCCAGAACTCGGAAAGGCTCAGCTGGACAGCCGAAGACGTTGACAACCGACTGAAAGTCATAATGAAGGACATTCACGACAACTGCGTGAAATACGGAACCGAAAGCGATGGCTACATCAACTACGAGAAGGGGGCAAACGTTGCCGGATTCATGAAGGTGGCCAAGGCCATGATGGCACAGGGCATCGTATGATGAGACCACTACAAGACAACACAAAAGCTTGACATTTCCAAGAAACGGGGGCGCACCTGCAAGGGGGGGCGCCCCCATTGTTTTTTCACGGCCCCCGATGCCTGCCCCCAGGGGACACCGGCACCATCACCGCCCAAGCCAGCCTGGCGGCGGCCGCAACCGAATAATGCGTCGTAAGCCAGCAAAATTGGTTGCTGTTGCCCAAAAGCCTGCGATAAATGCTCACAGAAGCCCCTCCCATTTGGCCATCTCGGAAAATTATATTAATTTTGCGCTAAATTTACAGACAGTGTTGTTTTTACAGTAAAATAATAAGGCAAAGAGATTATGATCACAGTCACAAACTTGGCTATTCAATTTGGGAAGAAAGTACTTTACAAGGATGTGAACATCAAGTTCACCAATGGAAACATATATGGCGTCATCGGTGCGAATGGCGCGGGCAAGTCGACATTGCTGCGGGCCATCAGCGGCGAACTCGAACCCAACAAAGGCTCGGTGGAACTCGGGCCGGGCGAGCGCATGTCGGTATTGGAGCAGGACCACTTCAAATACGACGGCTACAGCGTGCGCGACACCGTCCTCATGGGCCATGCGCCTCTGTGGGAGAACATGAAGGAGCGCGAAGCCCTCTATATGAAGCCTGACTTCAGCGAGGAGGATGGCATCAGGGTTGCCGAACTTGAGGATAAGTTTGCACAAATGGACGGATGGAACGCCGAGAGCGACGCCGACCAGTTGCTTACCAACCTGGGCATCAAAGACGACCTGCACGACAAGATGATGAGCGACCTGTCAAACAACGAGAAGGTGCGTGTCATGCTGGCCAAGGCTTTGTTCGGCCACCCCGACAACCTTTTGCTCGACGAGCCTACCAACGACCTCGACCTGGACACGGTGATGTGGCTTGAGGAATATTTGAGCAACATTGAGCAGACCGTACTGGTGGTGAGCCACGACCGCCACTTCCTCGATGCCGTGAGCACCCAGACCGTAGACATAGACTTCGGCAAGGTAACTGTGTTTGCCGGCAACTATTCGTTCTGGTATGAAAGTTCGCAGCTGGCCCTGCGCCAAGCCCAGAACCAAAGGCAAAAGGCAGAAGAGAAACGCAAGGAACTCGAAGAGTTCATCCGCCGTTTCTCTGCCAATGTGGCAAAGAGCAAGCAGACGACAAGCCGCAAGAAGATGCTTGAAAAGCTTAATGTTGAAGAAATACGCCCCTCATCAAGGAAGTATCCCGGCATCATATTCCAAATGGAGCGCGAACCTGGCACACAGATTCTCGAAGTCAACGACCTCAAGGCAGTAGACACTGACGGCACCGTTCTGTTTGACCACGTTAATTTCACAATTGAAAAAGGGCAAAAAACGGTATTCCTCAGCCGCACGCCAAAGGCCATGACGGCCTTGTTTGAGATTATTAACGGCAACCGCAAGGCAGATGCCGGAGATTTCAAGTGGGGCGTAACGATAACAACAGCATATCTGCCACTCGACAACTCGGAGTTTTTCGACAGCGACCTTAACCTCGTCGACTGGCTCAGCCAGTTTGGCAAAGGCAACGAGGTGCAGATGAAGAGCTTCCTGGGCAGGATGTTGTTCAAAGACGAGGATGTGCTCAAGAAGGTTAACGTGCTGAGCGGCGGCGAGAAAATGCGTTGCATGATAGCAAGGATGCAGCTGAAAAACGCCAACTGCCTGATACTTGACACACCGACAAACCACCTTGACTTGGAGAGCATACAGGCATTCAACAACAATCTCATAAACTTCAAGGGCAACATTCTGTTTGCCAGCCACGACCACGAGTTCATACAGACTGTGGCCGACCGTATCATAGAGCTCACTCCAAACGGCACTATAGACAAACTGATGGAATACGACCAGTATATATACGATGAGAGTATAAAGGAGTTGAAGGCCAAGATGTACGGCAACAATTAGGCATGGTTTTTGCAGTACTGTTTTGTAATACAACAAAAGACAGACAACTATTATGGAAGAGAAGGAAAAGGAAATAGAAATAGAGAACGGCGACGAAAAGGTCTGCGAAGAGCAGGCCGGCGTTAACGGCGACGAGACTGCAGCAAGCCAGACGGAAAATGAAACCACTGCCGATGAAAAAGAAGCAGAGAAGAGTCCGCTTGATGTTGCCAATGAGCAGATTGCCGAACTTAAAGACAAGTATCTGCGCTCTGTTGCCGAATTTGACAATTACCGCAAACGCACATTGAAAGAAAAGGCTGAGCTGATATTGAATGGTGGCGAAAAAGCCATATCTGCCATTCTGCCAGTCCTCGATGACATGGAGCGTGCCATTGCAAACGGAGAAAAAACAGAAGACCCAAAGGTTCTCAGGGAAGGCATGGAATTGATTTATGCAAAATTCCAAAAGGTTCTCGAGGGCTTGGGAGTGAAGAAGATTGACACGGAAGATGCAGATTTCGACACTGATGTGCATGAAGCTGTCGCCATGGTTCCTGGCATGGGCGATGACAAGAAAGGCAAGGTGCTCGACTGCATTCAGACAGGATATATGTTAAATGAAAAGGTAATACGCCACGCCAAGGTGGCCGTAGGACAGTAACCATCAACGACTCTGGCAAAGCAAATGGCAAAGAGAGACTATTATGAAGTGCTGGGCGTAGGCAAAGACGCATCTGAGGATGAAATAAAAAAAGCCTACAGGAAAATAGCAATAAAATATCATCCCGACCGAAACCCAGGCAACAAAGAGGCTGAAGAAAAGTTCAAGGAGGCTGCCGAGGCGTACGACGTTCTCCATGACCCGCAAAAGCGCCAGCAATATGACCAGTTCGGATTCAATGGACCGGCAGGCGGAGGCTTTGGTGGATTCAATGGCGGCAGCATGAACATGGACGATATCTTCTCTATGTTTGGCGACATATTCGGAGGACGTGCCGGATTTGGCGGCTTTGGTGGCGGACAGCGCCGCCCACAGCAGTATCGCGGTAGTGACCTCAGGCTTAAGGTTAGGTTGTCGCTGAACGATGTCGCCAACGGTGTGACAAAGAAATTCAAAGTCCGTAAAGACGTAGTCTGCTCACATTGCCATGGAAGCGGTGCTGAGAGCGGTAGCGCTGCCGAGACCTGCCCCACCTGTCATGGGTCGGGAGTGGTAATGCATACTACGCAAAGCTTTTTCGGAATGGTGCAGACGCAAGGCGTATGCCCGACCTGCGATGGCGAGGGAAAGGTAATAAAGAACAAGTGCCACAACTGTGGTGGCAGCGGTATTGTCAAAGGAGAAGAAGTTGTTGAAATCAACATCCCTGCCGGTGTGGCCGAGGGAATGGTTGTCAACATTCCTGGAAAGGGCAACGCCGGTAAGCACAACGGGATTAACGGCGATATTCAAGTTTATATCGAAGAAGAACCGAACGACACATTCGTGCGCGATGGTAACAATCTGATATACAATCTTTTGCTTGATTTCCCTACAGCAGCACTTGGCGGTGAGGTCGAGATACCAACCATTGAAGGTACCAAGTTGAAGGTTAAGATTGAGAATGGAACGCAACCCGGTAAGACACTGAGGCTTAAGGGAAAGGGACTGCCGGCCGTGCAAGGCTACGGACGCGGCATTGGCGATTTGGTCGTCAACATCAGTGTATATGTGCCGAAGACGCTGTCCAAGGATGAGAAAGAGGCCTTGTTGAAGTTGCGTAATAGCGACAACTTTAAGGGAGATTCTGAAACCAAGCAATCAATCTTCCAGCGATTTAAGAATTATTTCAACTAAATATCAACGATGGGGTGCTGATATCGAGGCACCCCATTTATTTTAGCAGACCTATGACTTATAAAGAAACGACAGAGTACTTGTTTAACCAGATGCCCATGTTTGAGAGGCAGGGCGCGTCAGGATACAAGGAAGGATTGTATAACACATTGATGCTGGATGCCCATTTCAACCATCCCCACAGACATTACAAGACAATCCATGTTGCAGGAACAAATGGCAAAGGGTCGTGTTCACATACAATGGCTGCATTTTTTCAAGCCTGCGGATACAAGGTAGGACTATATACTTCCCCACACTTGAAAGACTTCCGCGAACGTATAAGGATTAACGGCATGCCAATTAGTGAAGAGTATGTTGTTAAGTTCGTAGAAGACGAGCGCAACTTTTTTGAACCTCTACACCCATCCTTCTTTGAAGTTACGACTGCTATGGCGTTCAAGTATTTCCGTGATGAGCAAGTTGACATTGCAATAATAGAAGTGGGGCTCGGCGGTAGACTTGATTGCACGAATATTATAACGCCTGAATTGTCGATAATAACCAACATCAGCTTTGACCATACCCAGTTTCTTGGCAATACACTCGCGCAAATCGCACGTGAAAAAGCCGGCATTATAAAAGATGGGGTACCAGTTGTAGTCGGTGAATATAACGCAGAGACTCGTCCTGTTTTCGAAGAAGTTGCCAAGAGCCACGGCTCTGCAATCATCTTTGCAGCAGACGAACAAGAGGTCATGGCTGCCCAACCACTGAACAACGGTGGCATGATGTATAAAACAAAGCATTTTGGCGAATTGCTCGGCGACTTGAGCGGACTATATCAAATTAAAAATGCGAGCACTGTATTAACGGCCATCCGCGTATTGAGCGAATCAGGTCAATATCCACAACTTGATGCCAATACAAATCCGAACATGATTGTGGCGCATGCAAGGGAGGCATTTAAGCAAGTTGCAGCATCGACAGGACTGATGGGAAGGTGGCAAACCATAAGCACCAACCCGCTTGTGATATGCGACACCGGGCATAATGTAGGAGGCTGGAAATATCTGAGCGAACAGCTCAAACGTGTGGACTGCCGTTCTAAGCGGATAGTTTTCGGCATGGTTAATGACAAGGACATTGATGGAGTGTTGGAATTATTGCCCAAAGACGCAGTTTATTATTTCACAAAAGCCAACACTAAGCGGGCCTTATCCGAAATTGAGTTACAGAAGATGGCAATCCGTCATGGGCTGGTCGGAAATACATATCCGACAGTGAAACAAGCTTATGAAGAAGCGAAACAGTCTGCATCACAAGCAGATTTGATTTTTGTTGGTGGCAGCAGCTACGTAGTGGCAGATTTCCTATGCGCATTCGTTTAGTTGTTTTTAACACTGATGTAAACGTTTTTTTCCGCGTTTAATTTGTCGATTCCGTTTTTTTTCGGTTACTTTGCAATTAATACGATAACTAAAAACAATGGAATTATGACGAACACAGCAGAAAACGTGAATCTGTGTGGTCTGAATCGGAAAGATTTCCAGACCACGATTAACGGGAAGAAAACCGACTTATACATACTTCGAAACAGGAAAGGCTATGAAGTTGCCATAACCAACTATGGTGGTGCTATTGTTGCTATTATGGTTCCCGACAAGGATGGCAACGTGGCAAACGTCATTCAAGGCCACGACAACATTCAAGATGTAATAAACAGTCCGGAACCGTTCTTGTCGACATTGATAGGCCGTTATGGCAACCGCATCTGCAAAGGCCAATTCACACTCAACAAGAAAGAGTATCAGTTGGCGATAAACAACGGGCCCAATGCACTGCATGGAGGTCCGACTGGATTCCATGCGCGTGTTTGGGAAGCTCGCCAGATGGGTCCCCGCTCCCTTGCACTGCACTATGTTTCAGCCTACGGTGAAGAAGGCTTTACTGGGGAATTCAGGGTTACAGTTGAATTCACATTCACTGATGACAATGAGCTAATTCTGGAATACCTCGCCTGTACAAACAAGAAGACCATCATGAACCTTACGCACCATGGCTTTTTCAGTTTAGCTGGTATCGCAAACCCAACTCCGACGATTGATAATCTTGTTTGCGAAATTAATGCAGATTATTACATTCCAATTGACGTCAATTCAATTCCTACCGGCGAGATTCGCTTTGTCAAGGACACCCCGTTTGATTTCCGTACTCCGAAGGAAGTGGGCCGTGATATCGACGCAGACGACGAGCAAATCAAGAACGGCGAAGGGTACGATCACTGTTTCGTGCTCAACAAGAAGGAAGAAGGCGAACTGAGTTTTGCAGCCAAGATAAAGGAGCCGGTAAGCGGTCGCACCATGGAGGTTTATACGACAGAGCCTGGTGTGCAGGTTTACACCGACAATTGGGCCGACGGATATTCCGGGCAACACGGGGCAACATTCCCACGCCGCAGTGCAATATGCTTTGAGTGCCAGCACTTCCCCGATACGCCAAACCATCCGTATTTCCCGTCGGTGGTATTGGAGCCAGGCGAGCAGTACAAGCAAAAAACGATATATAAATTTGGAGTGGAAAAATAAATGCACTAACAACAATAGTATTTACAAACCAACCACATTATATTCTAAAAAGAAATGAACCCAAGTCAAAGACCGAACTACACGTTCGCACTTATCGTCGTGTTCATTGTATGTTTCCTCATCGGATTCATAACAACAATGAACAACTCTATGATTGCTTTCTGTTCAGAAGCCTTCAAACTCACTGCACAGCAAGGCCAGTATGTTAACACCGCTTTCTACGGTGCTTACCTATTGTCCATCCCATTCGCGTTTTTAATGAGCAAAATCGGCTATAAAAACACGCTCATACTGGGTCTGGCAATATCAGGTATTGGCTTTATTGTCAATTCTATCGGCATAAGGTCTGCAATATCAGCAGGCATCAATGTCTACGCCATCTTCCTGGCGTCGATGTGCCTCGTAGCAATGGGTGTGGTGATGCTTCAGAATGTTGCCAATCCTTACGTCATGGTATTAGGCTCACCCGAGAAGGGAGCTTTCCGAATGACACTTAGCCAGGCTCTCAACTCTGTTGCCACAACGGTTGCCCCGTTGTTTATCACCTACGTGATAATCAATGGCAAGGCTCCCGCTCCTGAGCACGTTCCCGGGCCGTTCATGGGTCTTGGCATCTTTGCAATCATCATTTGCGTTATACTTGTTTTCCTCAAGTTGCCGCAAATAGACGAAGGGAAGCAGGCTGAAGAAGCCGGCGAACACCATGAGTATAAGAGCAGTGTATTCAAGTATACTCACGTTTGGTTGGGTGCCCTCGGAATATTTATGTATATGGGTGTCGAGATTGGTGTGCCCTCAATGCTCCCCTACCGTTTCCAGATGCTGTATCCAGACATGGACAGTGCCGCATTGGCAGCATTGGCAACGCAGTACCTGGCATTCTATTGGGGCGGCATGATGGTGGGCCGTTTCATCGGCGCCGGCATCTTGACAAAGTTTGAGCCCCGCAAGCTCCTGTCTGCATGCCTCTGCCTTGGTGCTGCTTGCATTGCGCTGTCGTTGATAACAGCCAGCAGCATGGTCGGCATTTGGTTCATGCTTGCAGCCGGACTGTTCCACTCTGTGATGTGGCCACTGATATTCAACCTTGGACTGCAGGGCCTTGGCCCGCACACCAAAGCTGCGACAGGCATTATCAATACCGGTGTCATCGGGGCTGCGTTGTTGACCCCAATAATGGGTATCGTCGTCGACGCCACAAGCGTCATCGTGGCCCTTTGCCTTATGTTTGTTTACTATGCATATATCATCTGGTTCTGCAACTTCGGTAGCAAGATTGGAATCAGCAAATAATAACCAACAAAATTAGAAGACTTATGGATATAGAATTTGTTAGAAGTAGATTCATCAAACATTTTGATGGTAAGGAAGGCAACATATATGCTTCTCCGGGTCGTATCAACTTGATCGGTGAACACACTGACTATAATGGCGGCTTCGTTTTTCCCGGTGCTGTCGATAAAGGTATAATGTGTGAAATAAGGCCAAATGGCACCAATACGATAATGGCGTATGCCATCGACATGAAGGATCGCGTAGAGTTCAAGGTTGACGACCCGCAGGGCCCGCGTGCAAGTTGGGCACGCTACATCTACGGCATCGTTCAAGAAATGCGTAAGCTCGGCGTCGATGTGAAAGGATTCAATACAGCCTTTGCCGGTGATGTGCCTCTTGGAGCAGGCATGTCGTCTTCTGCAGCCCTCGAGAGCTGCTACGCTTTTGCCCTCAACGACCTCTTTGGCGACAACAAGGTGAGCAAATGGGACATGGTGCTGGCAGGCCAGGCCACAGAGCACAACTACTGTGGTGTTAACTGCGGCATAATGGACCAGTTCGCCAGCGTGTTCGGCAAGGCAGGATGCCTCATGCGCCTTGATTGCCGCAGCCGCGAATTTGAATACTTCCCGTTCAACCCTGTAGGCTACAAACTGGTATTGCTCGACTCTGTTGTTAAGCACGAGTTGGCCGGATCGCCCTACAACGACCGTCGCAACAGCTGCGAGAATGTAGTAAAGCACATTGCAGCCAAGCATCCGGAAGGTAAATTTGAGACACTGCGCGACTGTACATGGGAGCAACTTGAAGAGGTCAAGGCCGAGGTTGGCGATGAAGATTACCGCCGTGCCAAGTTCGTGCTTGGTGAGAAAGACCGCGTGCTTGCCGTTTGCGATGCATTGAACGCCGGCGACTACGAGACAGTGGGCAAGAAGATGTACGAGACCCACTACGGCCTTTCAAAAGAGTACGAAGTTTCTTGCGAGGAGCTCGACTACCTCAACGACATTGCCAAAGAGAATGGCGTTACAGGCAGCAGGATAATGGGTGGCGGCTTTGGCGGTTGCACCATCAACCTCGTGAAAGAAGATTTGTATGACAAATTCATTGCTGATGCGAAGGCTAAGTACACCGCCAAGTTCGGCCATGCACCCAAGGTATATGACGTTGTCATCAGCGACGGGGCACGCAAAATCTGCTAATCTCTGAATTGACAGTTTAAATTAAGATTCCAATCCCCAAAGTTCGGATGGCAATCATTCGGGTTATCAGTTTGCCCGGTGCCTTTGCCGGCTGAGCTTTGGGGATTTCCGTCTAATATGTGCATCAGGAAGTGCGGCTCTCCATTTACGGCTCTAAAGGCAGCCGTAGAAAGCAACTGACTACAACATTATATTAAAACGATGAAAACGATATTTACTTTGATCCTTACTCTTTGTGCTGCATTATGCCAGGCTAACGGCCGGAACACCATATACGACACCAATGTCAAGACTCTGCAGGTGGTCGTAAATAAAGACTGGCTGTCGCCTGCCGTGATGGAATTGAAAAGCAGCGACGTGCTCCACATCAGTTTCGACGAGATGTCACACGACTATCACCGCTTTGTATATAAGATAGAGCATTGCGAGGCAGACTGGTCTGTATCGGATGGGCTGTTTGAAAGCGATTACATTGAAGGGTTCAACAACAACCCAATAGAAGACTACCAGAACTCCATAAACACCACAGTATTGTATACGCATTACAAATTGGACATTCCCAACGACAAGTGCAGGCTGAAAATCAGCGGCAACTACAGGCTTACTGTATACGATGAAGACAACGACAACCGAAAGGTGCTTACCGTTGAGTTCATGGTGGTCGAGTCGGACATGAACGTAGGCTTGGCCGTCACTTCTAATACTGACATCGACCTGAACGAAAGCCACCAGCAACTGTCAATGACTTTAAATTACGGAGAATTCAGCATAACCAATCCCACCGAGCAAATACATACCGTAATCACGCAGAACAACAGGCCTGAAAGCGCCAGGGTAAACGTCAAGCCAAACATCGTGAACAACAAGGGACTGCAATGGAGCCATAACAAGCAACTCATTTTCGACGCCGGCAACGAATACCACAAGTTTGAGGTGCTGGCCCTGAGCCATCCGACGATGGGCATCGACCGCATTTCGTGGGACGGACACAACTACAACGCCTACCCTTTCGTGGCCGAACCACGCAAGAACTACCTGTATGACGAAGACGCAAACGGGGCTTTCTACATACGCAACAGCGACAACATAGAAAACGATTACACCTGCGATTACGTTTATGTACACTACCGGCTCAGGTCGCCGGAACTGACAGGATGCAACATTGCCGTCAACGGACAGTGGGCAACCGACGAAGACCAATCGGCCTATGTCATGCAGTACGACCAGGCAAATGCCGAATACCAGGCCACAATATTGCAGAAACAAGGCTATTACTCCTATCGTTTCATAACTGTCGACAGCAATGGCATGACAGGCATTCCGCCCACAGAAGGCAACTTCTATCAGACCGAGAACCGCTATCAGGCATACGTTTACTACAAGGGAACAGGTGAAAGGACATGGCGCCTTGTGGGCTACAGGCAAGTTGAGTTCAGGAGCGACAACCCGTCGGCCGTCTCTGTCGGGCTGTAGGCTTGGGCGTAGGCCGGCAAATCGTAGATTGCTCCAACACCATGCACAGCAATGCCAATGCCACCAAAGGCGAAGGCGCCACCGGCAGCCATCGGCAAACCAAATGCACAGCAGTGCCATGGCAAACGTGTTGCACCGCAATACCTTGGCAGTCTTATCAAGACAAAAGGCGCAACCACACATATTAGTTATGGTTGCGCCTTTTGCGCTTATTCATATACTTAGCCAACCGCCAGCCGCCAAGCTCTGCCAATCAGCCGACTGCCTGCGCGGCACGTCTGCCTACGGGGCGCATTCGGCAGACAAGCCGGTAAGACTAAAACTTTTGCCTCTCGCTGTGAGGCAAAAGCTCAAATCTTCAGTTCTTTCATTATCTCGCTTAATTTCTGAAGCGTAGATATGCGAGTAGGCACGAGCGGCAGTCGCAAAACGTTTTTTATCATGCCCATCTCGTGCAGCATAGCCTTGACGCCAGCCGGGTTGCCATCTACAAACAGCAAACCGAAAAGGTCGGTAAACCGATGGTGTATCTCGCGCGCAGCTGCATACTCCCCTTTAAACTCGAGCCTAATCATCCGCGAGAACTCCTTGGGAAGCGCATTGCCAATGACGCTGATCACTCCCACCGCCCCGCATGAAACCATGGGGAACGTCAGGGCATCATCACCACTTATCACGTCAAAGTCGGCTGGCTTGTTCTTTATTATCTCATCCACCTGCTCCAGATTGCCACTGGCCTCCTTTATCGCCACAATATTCTTGCAGTCGCGCGCCAGCCTGACCGTCGTGGCAGCTGTCATGTTGACCCCAGTGCGGCCCGGAACATTGTATAATACCACAGGCAACTTCGTTGCACCTGCAATAGCCTTGAAGTGAAGGTAGAGGCCTTCCTGCGATGGCTTGTTGTAGTAAGGGCAAACGCTAAGTATTCCCGATATTCCATTAAGGTCTGCCGACTTCAACTCTTCAACAACAGCCATTGTGTTGTTGCCGCCAAATCCCATCAATATAGGAACGCGCCCGCCTACTTTCTCAACAACTAAATCCTTTATGCGACTCTTTTCGTCGGAAGTAAGACATGGGGTCTCGCCTGTCGTGGCCAATATGCAAAAGAAATCGGCACCATTCCGCAGTTGGTAGTCAATCAGCCTCGACAAAGAGGCATAGTCAACCGAACCGTCTTCGTTGAATGGGGTTATCAATGCTATTCCTAAGCCTTTAAAGATATTGTGAACCATAAAAACGTTGGTTATTCTGTTTCTACGCGCAAAATTACACAAATTAATTGTAATTTGTCACTTCGTTGAGCTTTTTTCACTTCTTTGCTCTGATTTAATTCATTATTGATGCCATTCTATCATTGAAACAGGTCAATCTGACAGCACCGCCAGATGGGTTTGCCTGCATCCCGGACGGATGATGTGCCGGGCAGGAAAAGGCAAGCCCGTGATGTTAAAAACTAACATCGCCAGATGCTTATAAAATATATTTCGTATTTTTGCAAACCACACAAAGACATTGTTGTAGCAGAACTTTGCAACTGTTGCCCATCGGTGTCGCCATTCTACCGCATTTAAGCAACTCGTCATGTGGTGCCCATGTCCTAAAGCATCATAGCCCCCGTTGAATGGCTTAGTGGCCCTCAATGCGAAATTATGCATGTAGCCAACAGCGGCAATGGTATGGCCTCATGGCTGTTTTGCTTGACTTGTTGCAGTTTTGCACTGCACTGTAACCGCGTTATGTCGGTTTTGGCTCGAAAAATGTGCATGAAGGCTTCATAGCCATTGATCCATTGCAAGTTGCAGACTGCAAGTTTGCTCAAGCAACATGCTGTGATATCCGCGCCACCCCACCCAATCAGCAGTCATAGATGGGCCTACGCTTAATTCAAAGACAATCAAAAGAGAATAATAATAAATGCTCGTTGAACCATGAACATATTAAAATCAATTGCCGTTTGGGCTTGCTTCATCCCGTTGGCAATACTCAACGGTGGATTGCGCGAACACGTGCTGACCGAAATCATGGGAGACCTTCGTAGCCTGGCGGCCAGCGGTGTCAGCTTGAGCGGGCTTATATTGTTGGCCACTTGGCTGTTGCTGCCAAGGCTCGTCGAACTTACCCCCAAACTGTGCATGGCCATTGGGGCAACATGGTCTGTGCTTACGGTGTTGTTTGAATTTGCTTTCGGGCTGGCGTCGGGCATCCCCGTCTCGCAATTGGTCGCGTCTTATAATCCGTCTACAGGCAACTTATGGCTTTTGGTTCTGGCCACAACAGCGCTGTCGCCCGCCATCGTATGCTTTGCAAAAAGAAAAAACAGCCATAGTGGCCGCGTGTGATTATGGCTACGAAATATTGAAACGCCAAACAGATTTCGCAACGCTTTCCCACCCATGACGCCAGAAGCCCGCAACCCACAGTCATTCAGCATATTACGAAACGGCCCATATCACAGTGCAAGATAGCCCGTATGGCACTGCAAAACGACCCGTTCCGCCTGGCAAAACAGGCCGTATTGATTCACCATCATTCATATTCTGCCCTCAAAACGGCATATTCGTCAAATAATATTCTTGCAATTTCGGCAACGGACGTGCGGGTAACAATATTGCAATAACGATTGCACCCAAAAACTTCAACCATTTAAACACAAAATCATACCGTTTAATCAGCATATTCATTTCTTTATGCTTAAAATGCCATAATAAAGGAAACACGTAGCGTTCAGAATGACAATATTTTTAGTATATTTGCATCTGGAAAATTCGCTTTATACATTATGTATCATAATAAATGCTCAGTAGTTGCCAAACAGACATTCCACACACTCATAATATGCGTTGCATCGGTGTGCGCAATGTCGTGCGGCGGCCACAAAAGCGGAGATGCAAGAACGGAATATGAGCAGGCTCAATTTATTCGCACAAACGACTCGATACTCAGACTCGACTCTCTGTCATTGCGACTCTGCGACAGCATCATGGCTGCAACAGACGACAGCCTGACATATTATGACTACTACATACTGAAAGGCCGCTATTATCTGCTCTCGGCCACACCTGATTCGGCCCTGCATTACGCCAGGCGCACGAGAGACTTTATGGAAAAGCAGCCTTCCACATCGCGCACGAGAGGAATCAAGGCAATAGCCAACAGCACCGAAGCATCGTTCTACCACCTACTGAGGCACAACCCTCAGGAAGCCATAAGGCTGAATACACTGGCCTATCGGCAAATAATAGACAGCGACCTGAAATACTATGCCCCCGAGATAGCCGCCAACCTGGCCGACGCATACATATCTGTCGACAATCTGCCAGAAGGGGCAAAATGGTACAGGCGCGCATTGCTGCTGGTCGACTCGCTCGACTTGCCCAAGACAAAGAACATTACTCTGTATATGGGCCTGGGCCAGATATACACAAGCATGAACGACTTTTCATCGGCAAGGTATTATTACGAAATGTCTGAACGCCAGTTTGACATGATGAAACCAAACATGCAGTCGTATTTCCTCAACAATTATGGCAACTATTTCTATTTCAAGCACGACTATGCCAATGCGCTGTCCACGTTCAGAAGGCTTCAAAAGCACATCAAAGACTCAGGCGCCGGAGATACGTATGACATGTATCTGTGCAAGGTTAACCTGGCCGACATATTCCTGAACATCGGCCAGGTGGACAGCGCCGAGGCCTATGTGGATCAGGCCGCCGACTATTTTGAGCGCAACGGCGTAAAGATTGGTGTGTATTATGCCAACACCATACGCATAGGCATAGCCCTGAAACGGCAGGATTACGCAAAGGTGGCCGGCATACTTGCATCTGAAGGCAAGGTGGGAGAATACAACCAGAGCATTAAGAACATACGCAGCAGGTACATGAGGTGGTATTATGAGAAGACAGGCAACTACAAAATGGCTTATGAAGACCTGCTGAAGAACATTGCGCAAAACGACAGCCTGGAGCACAACCGCACGCACATGAAGGCTGCCGAAATAATGATGAGGTATACGGAAGACACCCTCAAGCTGCACCACCAACTGGAAATAAACGAGAAAAACGCCGAGGTGAACAAAAGCAAGGCCACGCTCTGGCTCTTCGTAAGCATTGCCCTGGCTCTCGCATCATTCATAGTGTGCGGCATCATAACCCTGCGCAAGCGCAAGTTGCAAACCCGCATGGAGATTCTGACGCTGAGACTGAACAATGCGCGCCAACGCATTTCGCCGCACTTTGTGTTCAATGTGCTCAACACGCGCATCGGCCCCACAGCCAACGATGAGACGGATGTGCTGTTGCGGCTTACCAAACTGATACGAAGCAGTCTGGACATGACAGGAAAGTCGTGGGTGACGCTGCGCGAGGAATTGCATTTCATTCGCGATTACATTGCCCTTGAGCGCACGCTGGTGGGCGAGGATTTCGGCCTAACCATAGTTGCTCCTGATGAAAAGACGCAGGAAGAAGTAAAGTTGCCGGCAATGTTCATTCAGATTCTCGTCGAAAACGCGATAAAGCACGGACTGAAGTGCATCGCAGGTCACAAGCAGTTGGACATAAGCATCAGTTGTTCCGACGCAATGACGTATATAGAGGTAGATGACAACGGCCCCGGATTTGACATCCGCCGGACAGACAACAAGCGCACAAAAAACGGCCTTGACATAATAAGGCAGACAATATCGATAGTAAACCAGGAAAACCACGGAACGGCCAAGATGCACTTCAGCATCAGCAACAGGGAAGATGACAACGGCAACATCTGTGGTTGCAGGGCAACACTGAGAATACCAAGGAATATAAAATATATATAAACAAACTATAATGAAAACTATTATAATCGATGACAACGGGCCGGCTATCGACGTACTGGCCGAAAAACTGAAGAAATACGACGACATTCAAATTGTCGGTACGGCAACCAACGGCACCATTGGGCTCAATCTGGCCAAGGAGGTGTGCCCAGACCTTGTTTTCCTCGATGTCGAACTGCCCGACATGTCGGGTGTCGAGTTTCTCGAACAGCTCAACATCATTCTGCCCGAACATTGCAACGCAGTCATGTATACGGGCCATCCGCAATACATGTTGCCGGCGTTCCGCAACAATGCATTCGACTATCTGCTGAAGCCAATAGACGACAGCGAACTGGAAAAAATAATCCATCGCATACATTCGGCAAAGAACAAGCAGGCCGAACAGCCCTACTCTGACGGCATAATAAAGCAGAAGAACGACAACAAACTGCTTTTCTACACCAACTCGGTAGACTTCTGGCTGGTTCACATCAGAGACATCGGCCTGTTCCAATACAACCATGAAATAAGGGTGTGGGAGGTTGTGATTGCCGGAAGGAAGACCCCGATAAGGCTGAAGCGCAGCGTCAACAACGAAACGCTGCTCGGCATAGACGAGAGGTTTATCCAGGTGAGCCAACGGTATGTGATAAACATCAATTACCTTTTGGAAGTAAACGACAACAAATGCCAGTTTTATCCACCGTTCGACAAGATAGATTATGTCAAGGTGGGGCGTCTTTTCCGCAAGAAACTGATTGAGCGCTTCTGCTCGCTTTAGCCATGCCGACAGGCTATTGCAAAGAACCGTGGCATCTGCTTGCGCTGCAAGCCGATGCCACGGTTGTCTTTTCTGTCGCTGTCTTGCTACTCAGACTTGAACAGGTCTTTTATTCCTCCGATGCTGCCCATAAGGTTTGTGGCCTCGTAAGGCAGGTAGACAGTCTTTGTCTTGTCGCCTTGCGCCACCTCTTGCAGCATCTGTATGTATTTCTGGGCAAGCAGATAGTTTGCCGGGTTGGTGCTCTTGCCAACAGCCTCGGTTATCTTCTGTATGGCAATGGCTTCGGCCTCGGCTTTCCTTATGCGCGCTTGTGCCTCGCCTTCTGCATTCAATATGGCCTCTTGCTTGGCTGCCTCGGCGCGGTTGATGATGGCCGTCTTCTCGCCTTCCGACTGCAATATGTCGGCAGCTTTCTGGCCTTCGCTGGTCAATATGGTGGCACGCTTGTTCCTCTCGGCCTGCATCTGCTTCTCCATTGCGCTGAGCACGCTTGCCGGCGGCGTAATATCCTGCAGCTCAACGCGGTTGACCTTGATGCCCCATTTGTTGGTTGCATCGTCCAGCACCGACCTTAGCTTGGTGTTTATCGTGTCGCGACTGGTCAGCGTCTGGTCGAGTTCCAACTCTCCTATGATGTTTCGTAGCGTTGTCTGCGTCAACTTTTCTATGGCATTGGGCAAGTTGTTGATTTCATACACAGCCTTGAACGGGTCGACAATCTGGAAATAAAGCAGCGCGTTTATTTCCGTTTGTACATTGTCTTTGGTTATGACGTTCTGCTTAGGAAAGTCATATACCTGCTCACGGAGGTCAATCGACGTCGTGTAAGAATACCTTCCACGCTGCAGTACGACAATCTCTTTGGCCCTGTCAATAAACGGGATGATGAAGTTTATGCCAGGTTGCAGCGTTGCATAATACTTGCCAAGACGCTCTATTATCTTCGTCTCGGATTGAGGGATGATTACCAACGCCATCTTGGCGAAGAGAAGGATGCACACTACGCACCCGATTAATACATAAATCATAGGCTAAATTATTTTAATTTGGTTACTTTCACAATCACGCTTTCCCTGTCTATTATCTTGACCATGGTGCCTACAGACAGCTCTTCCGTGTCGGAAGAACAGGCCTTCCAGTCGTCTCCGTCGAGGGCCACGCGCCCGTAGCCGCCAGCCGGGATGGCCTGGCTGACCGTCCCCGTACGACCTATTATTGCGTCGGCGTTGCTTAGACGCACGTCGTCATGCCTGTGGAGATACTTGAGCGCCAATGGACGCACCATGACTACGCTCAATGCCGATATCAATATGAAAACGCCCAGCTGCACGTATATGCCCGCAAATGGTGCCACTATTGCCGAACATACAGCACCGACAGAAAAACACATGATAAAGAAACCACCTGAGCACAACTCTACAATGAGCAGAACGACGGACAGAGCCAGCCACATTGCCCACAAATTGGCAGCTAAATAATCTATCATAAATCAAAAAGTTAAATGTTATTTCTTTCTGTTTGTAAAATTAAGAAAAAACATTTAAACCACCAAATATATAGATGTGAAATATATAGCCGGCCATAAAAACAGCCCATGCCGCCCCGGCAGATGCCGTGGGATGCATGGGCTGCATGGCCGCCGGAACGCCTCCGGCATGTAATGTCAGCGCGACCCGATGTATAGGAATACCATGCCGAGCAGCACCAAGGCCAGGTCGACAACCTTGGCCTTGAGGTTTTTCTCGTGGAAAGCCACCGCGCCGAAGAGGAAACTAACCACCACGCTGCCACGGCGTATCATCGACACGATGCTTATCATGGCCCCGGGTATAGTCAGGGCATAGAAGTAGACAAAGTCTGCTGCGCTTAGAAAAATGCTCACGCACACTATGCTCCAGTGCCAATGGAATGGCGTGGTGCGCTTGCGTGTGGGCCACCATATCAGAAGCAGCATGGCCCCCATCATGAAAAATTGGTAGATGTTATACCAGCTCTGCACAATCATCTGGTTGAGCCCTACCCCGCCGGCACCCACGGGGGCCATCAGGTACTTGTCATACAGCCCGCTTACTGCCCCCAAGGCGGCCGCGGAAACTATCATCCATATCCAGCTGTTGGTCTTGAAGTCGATGCCTTCCTTCTTGCCGCTGCGGCTTAGCATGAAAAACGAGGCCACGGCAAGCAACACACCTATCCATTGCCAAACATTGAGCCGCTCGCCAAAGAACAGGAACGCGCCAACAAGCACCATCACCGGGCGCGTGGCATTGATTGGCCCGACAATGGTCAGCGGCAGGTTCTTCATGCCGAAATATCCAAACACCCAACTGCTGAGCACTATGCAGCTCTTCAGCAGTATGTACTTGTGAACCTCCCACCCGGCTGTTGGCACGTAGAACACCGACCCGTCGAGCAAGTCGGTATAGGCACTGGCCAGTATCAGCGGCAAGAAAATAACGGAAAAGAACATCGTGTTCAGAAACAATACAGGAAGGACGGCATTGCCCGACAACGCTTCTTTCTTGAAAGCGTCATAAAACCCCAGCAATGCTGCCGACAAAAATGCAAAAACTAACCACATGATAAAAATTAATATTTAATGTCTTCCAAGAACAATGCGTGTCCGGGCATCGACTCGCCGGCTTCCGTGCGGGCCTTGCCTTCAACCACCTTACGGAATTCGGGCAGCGTCATACGGTGGCGGCCCACCTCTATAAGCGTGCCCACCACGGCCCTCACCATGTTGCGCAGAAAACGGTTGGCACTTATTTCAAAATACCATGAGCATGGCGACACCTGGTGCCAGGCAGCCGACCTGACGTCGCAAAGCGTGGTCTTGACGTCAGAGTTGCTTTTGCAGAAAGCGCCGAAGTCGCTGTATTCCGTCAGCATGGCGGCAGCACGGTTCATCAACTCAAAGTCCAGGTCGTAATGGATTGCGCAGGAATATGCCCTCACAAACGGGTCTTTACGCAGGTGAATGTAATAATGGTAGGTGCGGAGCGTGGCGCTAAAGCGCGCGTGCATGTCGTCGGGCACATGCTCAACGCTGCATACGGATATGTCGTAAGGCAAAAACCTGTTCAGCTTGTATACAAGATTACCGCAGTCTATCTCGGAGTCGAAATCGAAATGTGCCACCATCTTCCGAGCGTGCACGCCTGCGTCGGTACGCCCGGCCCCCACTATGGATACGGGCTTGCGCAAGAGTACCGTCAGAGCCTTTTCCATTTCGGCCTGCACCGAATTGCCGTTGGGTTGCACTTGCCAGCCATGATAGCGGCCGCCGTCATAACTCAATGTGATGAAATAGCGCATAGTTTATTGATTTTTGGGTGCAAAATTAACAAAATGCCTGCAAACAAGAGACGGTTGAAGCGGAAAAATCAGGTGTCGGCTTGAGCCGGATGCCAAAAGCCACGCTAACACATTGCCGCAAAGCCCCTACCGAAGCACGCCCTGCACAGGGCAGGCCCCACACATGCCGACTGTGATGGCATGACGCAATCATTGTACAACAATTTCGGAAAATCAAGCGCCTTGCACGACCCTCTGTTACAGAGCATGTTACGAAATGCACGGTTTGGCTTTGCAAAACGGCCCGAATCGCACGTCCAAACGGCCTGTATCATACTATAATATAGGCCATACTGTAACATGAAACCGCCGAAGGCCACCGGCATGACAGGTGCTTGTAAACCATATTTACCTATGCACGCCAACCTGTCCGCTTCGGTCTTATCAGGCATAAACACTGCCGCCAGGCTTCAAAAAACAGGGCGAAACAAAGAAAAATGATGGTCAAAGTAAAAAAAATCGGCAAAAAGTTTGGTGGAATAAAATAAACTGCGTACCTTTGCACCCGCAAAACAACAAACGATGCGCTTGTAGCTCAGTTGGTAGAGCACCTGACTCTTAATCAGGGTGTCCAGGGTTCGACCCCCTGCAGGCGTACAAAAGGAAGGAAGGAAACAACAAGGATGCGCTTGTAGCTCAGTTGGTAGAGCACCTGACTCTTAATCAGGGTGTCCAGGGTTCGACCCCCTGCAGGCGTACAGAAGATGAGAGGACGGCCACAAACGGTTGTCCTCTCATTTTTATGTCAGGCATTTGCAAATTCCATTCCGCCAATTTCCACAATTCAATTTTAATGCTTAACTTTGCAACTCGAAAAAATATAACGATTCTAAATGGACAACAAACAAAATAAGTCTTTCTCAATGATTGCAGACATCGAAGGCGATTACAGCGAATTGTCCAAGTCGTCTGACATGCCAACCTCCCTGCCTATACTTGCCGTAAGGAACCTTGTGCTGTTCCCGGGGGTGGTATCGCCTATCCTCATTGGGCGAGAAACAAGCATGAGCTTGGTGAAGAGGGCTGAAAAAGCCAACATCATGATAGGCATTGTGTGCCAGAGAGACCCTGAGGTTGACGAGCCCGGCAAGACCGACCTGTACGAATACGGCGTATATGCCCGCGTGGTGAAGATACTGTCGCTGCCAAACGGCAACATCACCGCCATAGTGCAGGGCTTCGGAAGGCTCAAGCTGAACGAGATAACACGCAAGAAGCCGTATCTCTACGGCAAGGTGGAGCCTGCGGTAGAGATAGTGCCGGAGAAGGAAGACAGCGAGTTTGTGGCCGCAATGGACGACCTGCGCCACATTACCAACGAATACATCAAGCTCAACGACGACATACCCGAAGAGGCATCTTTTGCAATAAAGAATGTCAACAACAACATTATGGCGCTCAACTTCATCTGCTCCAACATGGCTTTCACCATCAAGGAGAAGATGGACCTGCTGCAAAAGGACTCCATCAAGGAACGGCTGTTCAGCACAATGCGCATAATCAACAGGGAGCTCTCGCTGCTGAGCCTCAAGCAGGACATAAGGAACAAGACCCGCGACGACATTGACGAGCAGCAACGCAACTACTTCCTGCAGCAGCAAATAAAGAACCTGCAGGCTGAAATGAGCAACGGCGAAAGCTCGCCGGAAAAGAGCGAGCTGCTCGAAAAGGCCGAGAAGAAGAAGTGGCCGCAGGATGTGGCCAAGACATTCTATAAGGAAGCCGACAAGCTTGACCAGTTGAACCCTCAAAGCCCGGAGTATAACGTGCAGCTTACTTACCTCCAGACACTTGTGTCGCTGCCATGGGGTGACTACACCAAGGACGACCTGAACCTGAACAGGGCACAGAAGATGCTCGACAAAGACCATTATGGCATGGAAAAGGTGAAGGAAAGGATACTGGAATATATCGCCGTGCTGAGCCTCAGGGGCGACTTGAAGTCGCCTATACTCTGCCTCTACGGCCCTCCGGGCGTAGGAAAGACGAGCCTCGGCAAGAGTATCGCAGCAGCCATGAGCAGGAAATATGTCAGGGTGTCGCTCGGCGGACTGCACGACGAGGCTGAGATACGCGGCCATCGGCGTACGTATATAGGTGCCATGCCGGGCCGGATAATAAAGAGCATACAGAAGGCAGGCGCGTCAAACCCCGTCTTTGTGCTCGACGAAATAGACAAGGTGACGCAAAACACCGTCAACGGCGACCCGGCGTCGGCACTGCTCGAAGTGCTTGACCCCGAGCAGAACTCGGCGTTCCACGACAATTACCTCGACGTTGACTACGACCTATCGAAGGTGTTGTTCATAGCTACTGCAAACGACCTTAACACCATTCCAAGGCCCCTGCTCGACCGTATGGAGATAATAGAGGTAAGCGGATATATCACCGAAGAGAAAATAGAGATTGCCCGCCGCCACCTCATTCCCAAGGAAAAAGAAAACACCGGCCTCGACAAAGAAAAGAAGCTGACTTTCAACAAGGCTGCCATCGAGAAGATAATCGAACAGTACACTCGCGAGAGCGGCGTAAGGCAACTGGAGAAGCAAATAAACAAGGCACTAAGGAAACTGGCCTTCATGAAGGCAAAGAACCAGGAACTGCCTTACACTAAAATCACTCCCGACGAGATAGAAGGCCTGCTTGGCAAGCCACCTTTCTACCGCGACATCTACCAGGGCAACGACTATGCAGGCGTGGTCACCGGTTTGGCATGGACAAGTGTGGGCGGCGAGATTCTGTTCATAGAAACGAGCCTGAGCAAAGGCAAGGGTTCCAAGCTAACACTCACCGGCAACCTGGGCGATGTCATGAAGGAATCGGCCATCCTCGCCCTCGAATATGTAAAGGCACACGCCAACACGCTCAACATAGACTACCGCATATTCGACAATTGGAACATACACATCCATGTGCCGGAAGGTGCAACGCCCAAGGACGGGCCGTCGGCCGGGATAACCATCGCCACCTCCATAGCTTCGGCACTGACCCAACGCAAGGTGCGTAAGAACACTGCCATGACGGGCGAAATAACGCTTCGTGGCAAAGTGTTGCCTGTAGGCGGGATCAAGGAAAAGATTCTCGCTGCCAAGCGTGCCGGCATCACGGACATACTGATGTGCAAGGACAACAGGAAGGACATTGACGAAATACCAGACATTTACCTGCAGGGAGTCAAATTCCATTACGTAGAGAACGTGCAGGATGTGTGGGATTTTGCCTTGACAAACGAACTTGTGGCCAACCCGTTGAAGTTTGAAATTGAAGAAGAAAAGAAGTAATGACATTTGAACTTACACACACCGACCCCATGTCCGACGCAAGGGCTGGCACCATTACCACGGCCCACGGCCAGATACAAACGCCGATATTCATGCCCGTGGGTACTTGCGGCAGTGTCAAGGGGGTGCATTTTTCTGAACTGAAAGAACAGGTGAAGGCCCAGATTATACTGGGAAATACCTATCACCTTTACTTGCGCCCGGGCCTCGACATACTGAAGTCTGCCGGCGGACTGCACCGTTTTGGTGGCTGGGACCGCCCGATACTGACCGACTCAGGTGGCTTTCAGGTGTTCTCACTCACCGGTATCAGGAAACTGCGCGAAGAAGGGTGCGAGTTCAGGTCGCACATAGACGGCTCTAAGCACATATTTACCCCGGAGAACGTAATGGACACCGAGCGCGTCATCGGGGCCGACATCATGATGGCTTTCGACGAGTGCCCGCCCGGACAAAGCGACTATTCGTATGCCAAGAAGAGCCTCGCCATGACGCAGCGATGGCTTGACCGATGTATCAAACGGTTTAATGAGACAGAGCCGTTGTATGGATATGAGCAGAGCCTTTTCCCCATTGTGCAGGGATGTACGTACAAAGACCTGAGGTCGGAAGCTGCAAAATTCGTGGCCGACAAGGGAGCCGACGGCAACGCCATAGGCGGATTGGCCGTGGGCGAACCAACAGAGACGATGTACGAAATGATTGAAGTGGTCAATGGCATACTTCCCAAGGATAGGCCTCGCTACCTAATGGGGGTTGGCACACCGCAGAACATACTCGAAGCAATAGAGCGCGGAGTGGACATGTTCGATTGCGTAATGCCCACAAGAAACGGGCGCAACGCCATGCTTTTCACCTATAACGGCACGATGAACATGAGGAACAAGAAGTGGGAAAAAGACTTCTCACCAATTGACCCTGATGGTTGCGAGGTCGATTTGGTATACACCAAGGCCTATCTTCACCACTTGTTCAAGGCTGGTGAACTTCTCGCCATGCAGATAGCAAGCATACACAACCTTGCATTCTACTTGCGCCTGGTGTCTGATGCTCGCCGGCATATCATGCAGGGTGATTTCACCAAGTGGAAGCAAGGGGTGATAGATAACCTCGGGCGCAGAGTTTAAGCAGTGAAAAAGAATTAGGTCAGCCACCTGTAATATATGAAATACAGCACTTTAAGAAAACGTCACAGGGCCTTGAAGCGGTTGCGTTCGATTAGGAATCGGACGGCAGGCGCATCCCGTTTCTTTCAAAAAGTGGGACGGGTGCTCAACTTTGCAAACCCGCTGCGGTACATAAAGAAGATTGATGCCTACATCATAAAGAAGTTTATCGGCACATATATATATTCGATAGCATTGATAATATCAATCTCTATCGTTTTCGACATAAACGAAAACTTGGCAAAGTTCAGCACCAACAACGCCCCGCTGCGAGCCATAGTCTTTGACTATTATGCCAATTTTGTGCCATACTTCGCCAACCTTTTCAGTCCGCTGTTTGTCTTTATCGCTGTAATCTTTTTCACATCGAAGCTGGCCGGCAATTCAGAAATCATAGCCATGATGGCCTGCGGCATGAGTTTCAAACGGCTGTTGCGGCCATACATGATATCAGCGGCCCTCATCTCGGCTCTGAACTTCTACCTCGGCGCCTACGTAATACCCCAAGGCACGGTGGTAAGACACAATTTTGAATCGCTCTACAAGAACAACACGAAGAACACTTCGGCAAGCAACGTGCAGTTGCAAGTGGGCCCCGGGGTCATTGCATACATAGCCCAATATGACAATGTGCACAAAACGGGGTACGGATTTTCGCTCGACAAGTTTGAGAACAAGAAACTCGTAAGCCACATGACGGCAAACATCATACAATACGACACCATTTCTGACAGCAGGTATCATTGGAAAGCAATCAACTACAAGATACGAACGTTGAAGGGAATGCGCGAACAAATCACCACAGGAATGGAGATGGACACCACCGTTATGATGGAGCCTATGGACTTGGTATTCAGCAAAGGCCAGCAGGAAACGTTCACGAGCCCAGAGCTAAAGCGCTACATATCGAAGCAGAAAGACCGCGGTTCGGGCAACGTCGTACAGTATGAGGTAGAATATCACAAGCGCATTGCAACATGCTTTGCCTCGTTTATCCTTACAATCATCGGCGCGAGCCTGAGCTCCCGCAAGCGCAAGGGCGGCATGGGATTGTACCTCGGCATCGGGCTGGCGCTCAGTTTCTCTTACATACTGCTGCAAACCATAAGTTCAACATTTGCAATCAATGCCAACACTCCGCCGATATTGGCGGCATGGATACCCAATATACTATATTTCTTTATTGCATATTTCTGTTACAAAAAAGCACCAAACTAATGAGATTTGAAGAAACTTATCTGAACGATAACATACTGGATGCGCTTTACGACATGCATTTTGACGAATGTACACCAATACAAGAAAAGTGCATACCGGAAATTCTTGACAAGCACGACATCATAGGAGTGGCACAGACTGGCACCGGCAAGACAGCCGCCTACCTTCTCCCAATACTCAGCATGCTTGATGACGGGGGCTATCCGCAGAACTCCATCAATTGCATTGTGATGTCGCCAACGCGCGAGCTCGCCCAGCAGATAGACCAGGCCATGCAAGGTTTCGGTTATTACCTTGACGGGGTGAGCAGCGTTGCCGTGTATGGCGGCAATGACGGAAACAGATATGACCAGGAGATGAAGAGCCTGAAGCTGGGTGCCGACGTGGTCATAGCCACTCCCGGCCGACTGCTGAGCCACATCAGGATGGGCAATGTAGACTTGAGCAAGGTCAGCTTCTTTGTCCTTGACGAGGCAGACAGGATGCTCGACATGGGGTTCAGCGACGACATAATGCAGATTGCGAGCAAGCTGCCCGCCACAGTCCAGACAATCATGTTTTCGGCGACGATGCCCGAAAAGATACAGCAACTGGCCCGTACACTGCTGAAGAACCCGGTTGAAGTGAAGATAGCAGTCAGCAAACCCGCAGAAAAGATAAAGCAATCAGCATATGTTTGCTATGAGTCACAGAAGATTGGAATCATCAAATACCTATTCAGTACCGACCAGCTGAAGCGCGTTATAATCTTCTCGGGCAAGAAAGACAAGGTAAAGGAAATAGCCCGCGAGCTCAAGCACCTGAAGATAAACTGCTGCCAAATGCACAGCGACCTGACCCAGCAGGAACGTGACGAGGTGATGTATGAGTTTAAGTCGGGCCAGAAAGACGTGCTTGTGGCCACCGACATTGTTGCTCGAGGCATCGACATTGACGACATCCTAATGGTGATAAACTACGACGTTCCGCACGACGCCGAGGATTATGTGCATCGCATAGGGCGCACTGCCCGTGCCGACCGCGACGGTGTTGCAATCACGTTTGTGAGCGACAAAGACATGTATGCGTTTGGCCTGATAGAGAAATTCCTTGAGAAGGAAGTGGAAAAGACCCCATTGCCCGATGGCTTGGGTAGCGGGCCGCAATACGTAACGACCAAGAAGAGCGGCGGCAACGGCAAGGGCAACAGGCATGGCGACAGGAAAAAGAAAGGCAAAAAGAGCAGGTCCAAACCAACAGAAGACAAGGGCGCACAGGGGAAACAGGAGCCCAAAAAGAAACACAGGAGGAAAAAGAAGCCGCAAACAGCCGAAAGCAAGAAAGCAGAACAACAATGACAACAGAGTTGGCAATGGCACTAACCATTGTCAACTCTGTTGATTTCGTCGTCGGTCTTGAGCTGTGGCAACGACACATGATACCTTACGGCAAGAAACCTGATGGCACATGTGATGACGAAACTGAGCAGGGCTGTCAGCTGTATGGCCACATCCAGCTCCGACAGCCCCCAATATACAAAGCCGCCGGCGACGCTTGCCATGGCGTAAATCTCTTTTCGAAGTATCACGGGTTCGTTGTTGAGCAAGATATCGCGTATCACCCCACCGGCAGAACCCGTGATGCACCCCATTATTATCGCAACCCAAAACGGCTGCCCATAGTCGAGGCTTTTCTGTATGCCGGCTATGGTGAACAGCGCCAGGCCCAAGGTGTCGAACACAAACCAGGCATTCTGGAGCCGCTCCATGCGCTTGGAGCACAGTATCACCATGCACAATGCCAAAGCCGTACATATAATATATATGGGATTTGTCATCCAGAACGGCGTTGCCCCGAGCATGACGTCGCGTATTGTACCGCCGCCAATGGCCACGGCAATGCCACACACGTAGCCGCCAAACCAATCGAAGTGCTTGGCCGCCGCATGCCTGATGCCGGAGATGGCAAAGGCAAAAGTACCCAGAAACTCGATGAGTTGCTGGGCAGTGGCTATGGTAACGTCGTCGTTCATCACCCTACCACATTGATGGGATCACCGTTGGCGAACGCCTTTATGTTTTCGACGGCCGTCTTCATCAATCGCCCACGGGCCTCGAGAGTGGCCCATGCCACGTGAGGAGTGATGAAAGCGTTAGGCGCATCAAACAGCGGGTTGTCGGCTGCCGGCGGTTCCTGGCACATCACATCGGCGCCATAACCGCCCAGTTGGCCGCTTTTCAGGGCGCAGGCCACATCATATTCGTTGACAAGCGGCCCCCTGCCGGTGTTGATAAGTATAGCCCCGTGCTTCATCCTCTTTATGGTCTCGGCGTTTATCATCTCCCTTGTGTCGTCGTTGAGCGGGCAGTGCAAGGTAAGTATGTCGCTGACACCGAGAAGCCCTTCCAGCGTAGTCTTCTGTATGCCGTCGGGCAACGAGGCCGAATGCTTGCTTGTGTAAGCAAACACATCCATGCCGAAGTCGCGGGCTATGCGCGCCACTTTCTTGCCGATATGCCCAAGCCCGACTATTCCAATCGTCTTGCCAGCCAGCTCCGTCAGCTGGGTGTCCCAATAGCAAAAGTCGGCATTGCTGCTCCAGCGCCCCTTGCGGTTGGCCTCGGCATAGTGGGCCACACTGTTTGTTATGTTCAGAATGTGGGCAAACACCATCTGTGCCACACTGTCAGTACTGTATGCAGGGATATTAGTGACGCACACACCGTGCTCCTTGGCAGCCTCAATGTCAACCACATTGTATCCTGTGGCCAACACCCCGATATACTTCAGGTTTGGCAACTTGCCCATTGCCTCGGCGTCGATTACCACCTTGTTGGTAAGCAGGGCGTCGGCATCCTTGCTCCGTTCCAGCAACTCATCGGCAGAGGTGCGCGGATATACCACCACCTCGCCCATCATTTCAAGCTCACCCCAAGACAAATCGCCGGGGTTGACCGTGTGTCCATCCAAAACAACAATCTTCATCTTCAAAAATAAAATTAGCGTTATTCCATAAATCGTTCTCCCCAGCAATCAATCATCCTCTTGATTAGCTTGTCCTCGTGAGGATTGTGCTGGCCATGCCACAAGCGTTCACGGCCGAGAGCGTCGGGCAGATACTGCTGCCGGGTGAAGTTGCCGGGATAGTCGTGGGGATATTTGTATCCGTCATGATAGCCCAGGTCTTTCATCAGCTTTGTCGGTGCGTTGCGCAAGTGCAGCGGCACGGGCTGGTTGCCTGTGCGCCTTACCACCTCCAAGGCCTTGTCTATGCCAAGGTATGCAGAGTTGCTCTTTGCACTCGTAGCCAGGTAGACGGTGGCTTCCGCCAGCGGTATCCTTCCCTCGGGCCACCCTATCTTCATCACCGCGTCGAAGGTGGCGTTAGCCAAAAGCAGCGCGTTGGGATTTGCCAGGCCTATGTCTTCGGCGGCACTTATCACCAGGCGGCGCGCGATGAACTTGGGGTCTTCGCCCCCTTCGATCATCCTCGCCAGCCAATACAGGGCCGCATCGGGGTCGCTTCCGCGTATGCTCTTGATGAACGCAGAGATGATGTCGTAGTGCATCTCTCCGTCCTTGTCGTAAGCCAGCGGGTTTTGCTGCAAGCGATTGACCACAATGTCGTCGGTGATGACCACCTCGTCGGTCGGCGAGGCTTCAACCACAAGCTCAAGTATGTTGAGCAGCTTGCGCGCATCGCCGCCGCTGTATCGAAACATGGCCCCCGTCTCTTTCAGTTCTACCTTCCGTTGCTTCAGCTCCACGTCCTTGGTTATGGCTCGGTTGACAAGCTCCATCAGGTCTGACTCGTCGAGCGGCTTGAGCACATATAGCTGGCAGCGCGACAGCAATGGCCTTATTACTTCAAAAGACGGGTTCTCGGTAGTTGCGCCGATGAGCGTTACCACCCCCTTCTCCACTGCCCCGAGCAGCGAGTCTTGCTGCGACTTGCTGAACCTGTGAATCTCGTCGATGAACAATATTGGCGAGGCCGAGTCGAAGAAACGGCTGCGGCCGGCCTTGTCGATGACCTCACGCACATCCTTAACGCCGCTGGTGACGGCGCTGAGCGTGAAGAAGGGCGTGTCGAGCCGGTTGGCTATTATCTGGGCGAGCGTGGTTTTCCCGACGCCCGGCGGGCCCCATAAAATGAACGACGGCACCCGCCCTGCGTCAATCATCTTGCGCAGCACGGCACCTTCTCCTACAAGATGCTTTTGCCCTATGTATTCATCGAGGGTGCGAGGCCTTAATCTCTCAGCTAATGGTTGTGACATAATCTGTCTACAAAGGTAATAATTTATATCGAATTATAAGCAGCATGAGAATATAAAAAAACGCTAAAAACATGTGACAACTTGCCATTGGCAAGCTTGCTCAAACCATGTGGCAGAACAGCAGCCACTGATGAGTAAAGTAATAAAAAGCGATTGGCGCCCTACTTTCTGGCCACTTGCATAACGCGCTGTGCCACAATGCATTGCCACCGGCACGATTAAGCCGCCCGGCGAGGGCCGTTTCGACGACCCAAACAGCACGTATGGGGGTGCCGAACAGGCCGTTTTGGCCGGTGGCGACGGCCTTGCGGATGGCGGCCGCGGTCAGTGTAAAGTTATGTTACCGCCCTGCCCTGCCCCGCTCACGTGCAGACGCCACCGGCAAAGCTCTGCGACGGGGCAGCGGGAGAACAAAAAAATTTCAAGCAAAAACTTGTACATGACAAATAAAGTATTTACATTTGCAGCATCAAAAACCATACAGTAACACAGACAATGAAACAATCAGGAGCTAAAAAGGCACTCACTCTAAAGACATTGACCAAAAACAACGTTTGGGATTTGCAGGAAAACGACATTTTCCGAATGCTTGATGGCATCGACAAAGATGTCGACATGAAAGACAACCTGCGGCATTACACAGACTTGATGCGCGGAGCTTTCACCATAGAGGAAATAAAAGACGATTCGGCCCCTATAAAGAATAAATATGAAAAAATGGGCTATAAGGTCGGGCAAATCAGACTCGACGACAACTCAACTACTGTTTGGGCTGTGAAAAAGCGCCCGATAATGCGCGTGACCGACCTTACCTACGAGAACATACACCATATCTCCGCCGCCAAACTGATGGAGGTGCTCGACAGAAACTTCGGCGGCGGATGGGAATCATTGTCGCAGAGCATCAAAGACATCATCGAGAGCGGATTCGACATCTCTACGACCACGCTCCCCAAAGACAGGCTCCATAAGCCCGGCGGCATGTTCGACAAGAAGGTGGCCGACGGCTATGAGGTGCTTGAGATAGCCAAAGGCACATGGGTAGAGGCCATTTTCGCGAAGGCCAAGCCCGAGATGGAGAAACCGCGCCTGCAATTCCAAAGCAAGGACGAAGACGAGATACCGGAAGACGACTACGACGACATGGACGAAGATGACGATGAGCCCGATGACCCGGACATGTTTGACGAAGACGACATCAACGAAGACAACTATCGGACGACGTTCGACATTGAGGCCGACCCCGACGAAGAAGCCGGCGACCTGTCGGATTTTGACCCCGAAGACTAAGCCTAACCATACGCCAACACGGGCCGGCAACAGTCCGGCCCGTGTGAAATACTACCTTTAGACAGAACATACCCAATAACTTAAAACATTCACTTATTATGAACATTCCATCGGTATTTTGGATTATCCCGCTGGCATCAATATGTGCACTCGGGATGGCGTGGGTCTTCTTCCGCCAGATGATGAAAGAAGAAGAAGGAACGGCAAGGATGAAAGAGATTGCCGGTCATGTGAGACGCGGTGCCATGGCTTACCTGAAGCAGCAGTACAAAGTTGTGACGCTCGTATTCATCGTGCTCGCTCTCATCTTCGCATTTATGGCTTACGTGCTCCACGTTCAAAATCCATGGGTGCCTTTTGCATTCCTCACTGGCGGATTCTTCTCCGGCCTTGCCGGTTTCTTCGGCATGAAAACAGCCACTTACGCATCGGCACGCACTGCCAACGCCGCACGCTCTGGGCTCGACCGCGGCCTTAAGATTGCCTTCAGGAGCGGAGCTGTCATGGGACTTGTCGTGGTGGGACTGGGCCTGCTCGACATTGCCTTGTGGTTCATAGTGCTCAGCTATTTCTATAGCGGCGACCACATGGCCCTTGTCACTATAACGACCACGATGCTTACATTCGGCATGGGAGCGTCGACCCAGGCGCTGTTCGCCCGTGTGGGTGGCGGAATATATACCAAGGCAGCCGATGTAGGCGCCGACCTTGTGGGTAAGGTTGAGGCCAACATACCCGAGGACGACCCGCGAAACCCGGCCACCATTGCCGACAACGTGGGCGACAACGTGGGCGATGTGGCCGGCATGGGAGCCGACCTGTACGAAAGCTACTGCGGAAGCATACTGAGTACGGCTGCCATCGGCGCCACGGCCTTTGCCATCAATGCCGACATGCAGCTCAAGGCCGTCATTGCACCGATGATCATTGCCGCCGTGGGCATATTCCTGTCGCTGCTCGGAATATATCTTGTGCGCACAAAAGAAGGCGCGACGATGAAGGAACTGCTCCACTCGCTGAGCCTCGGAACCAACGTGGCGGCAGTGCTCATAGCCATAGCTACGTTCTGCATACTTTACCTCATGCAGATTGAAAACTGGGTTGGCGTTTCGTTCTCGGTGCTGAGCGGACTTGCCGCCGGCGTGGTGATAGGCCAGGCTACAGAGTATTATACAAGCCATAGCTATAAGCCTACGCAGAAGATAGCCGAGGCTTCGCAGACCGGCCCTGCAACGGTCATCATCAAGGGCATAGGCACGGGCATGATATCAACCATGATTCCTGTGGTAACAATATCTGTGGCAATAATGCTGAGCTATCTTTTCGCCAACAACTTCGACCTCTCCATGAGTGCAGAAAGCATTTCTAAAGGCCTCTACGGCATTGGCATCGCCGCCGTGGGCATGCTCTCAACGCTTGGCATAACGCTGGCTACCGATGCTTATGGGCCCATTGCCGACAACGCCGGCGGCAACGCCGAGATGAGCGAACTGGGCGAAGAGGTAAGGCAACGCACCGACGCGCTCGACGCTCTGGGCAATACCACCGCCGCAACCGGCAAGGGCTTTGCCATTGGCAGTGCTGCGCTCACCGCTCTCGCCCTGCTCGCCTCTTATGTCGAGGAGATAAAAATAGCCATGCAGCGCGCTGTAAACGAAGGCCAGACCTTCATCGACAATGCCGGCAACATGTTCAACCCGTCTACTGCCAACATGATAGACTTCATGGATTTCTTCCAGGTCAACCTCATGAACCCCAAGGTGCTGGTGGGAGCCTTCATCGGTGGCATGGCGGCATTCCTGTTCTGTGGCCTGACAATGGGCGCCGTTGGCAGGGCCGCCCAGACTATGGTCAACGAAGTGCGCAGACAATTCAGCGAAATAAAAGGCATACTTGAAGGCAAGGCCACGCCCGACTACGGCCGCTGCGTGGAGATAAGCACACGCTCGGCGCAGCGCGAAATGGTTTTCCCGAGCCTCCTGGCCATCATCATCCCCATTGTCGTAGGCGTGCTGCTCGGCGTTGGCGGTGTAATGGGCCTGCTTGTTGGCGGTCTGACCACGGGCTTCACGCTGGCTGTATTCATGGCCAACTCGGGCGGAGCTTGGGACAATGCCAAGAAGATGGTGGAGGAAGGGCATTTCGGCGGTAAGGGAACCGAATGCCATAAGGCCACGATTGTGGGCGACACCGTGGGCGATCCGTTCAAAGACACATCCGGTCCGTCGCTGAACATCCTCATCAAACTGATGTCGATGGTGAGCATCGTAATGGCCGGCCTTACGGTTGCATGCATCTGACGAGCGCCGCAAGCAATAACAAAAGACAATCCCCCTCGCACCATACATGTTGTTTCTGGCGACGAGGGGGATTGCCATTTCTTGATGTAACAAGCCTATTGACAGCCAATGCGGATATGACGTGGCATCCTGAATGGCGCAATCCACGCTGCCTCACAAGGCATGGCAGACAGAAGCGGCTGTGTCATTTGTTTACCGTCAGGTGGAAGCAGCCCTGCTTCACTTCATACTTGATGTAGCAACGGCCCCTCTCCCTGAAGTCGCGCAACACCTCGCTGAGCACCCACTTCAGCGTGTCGTTACGCACCTGCCGGCGCTCAGGGCCATCAGGATCTTCTATTGTCTTGTATCGATTGTAGCAGATGTCGAAAGTGGTTCCATACAAATGGCAACTGTTTTCGGTTGCATTGCCGTTCCTTGTCCTCAGTTTCCTTACGTCTTCCTTGGTTCGGAGAACGCTCGTCACTATTATCTGGTGCAACGGTATCCCCTTGATGTAAAGGCTGTCGAAATACGCCCTGCCTATATCCTGCAACAGAATAGCCGCCTTGGGCACAAGGTAAGGTATGCTGCTGTTCAACTTGTCTACATAAAAATAGGGATTGCTGCCCACATACACAAGCTCTTCCATCCTGTGCTCCGCTTCAGCGCGGTTGGTAACCGGCGGCACACCATTGTGCCTTGCCGCCACAAGCTGCACGTCGTTATTGTCCGGAAATGTCTCGCGGAACGAAGGAACGCTGTAAATCCTGTTTTTCACCGGGGTGCCGTCCGGCCTCAAATACCGCCTGGCTATGGCTACATTTGTCATTGTGTCGGCCCGTACCACTGTGCCCATGCTGTCGGCCGGTTCGTCCACCTGGCCATAGGCATCGCCCGCCTTAGGCTTGGCGACATCCGGAAAAACACAACGGACAACAGCCAGCACGGCCACAACACTCATAAACCCAAGTAGATATCTGTTTTTAGAAACCTTCATCAGTTGCTCAAACCATTGTTTACCGTGCAAAGATAACATTTTTATTCCAATTGAAATTATGGTTGGGGCAAAAATAGCATACGCCATATTAATGCACCGGACAAAACTTGCCGGATGGATTCATTTTAACGGCAATGACACCGTTGCGCATTAAAAAGAGAATAAAAAATAGCAAGATATTAAAAAGTTTCTGTAATTTTGCAGATGGAAATAAAGGAAGCATAAAATTGATAGAGAAACATATCGTACTTGAGGACATTGACCCGGTGATATTCTACGGCGTGAACAACGTTCACCTGCAGATGATCAAGGCGCTTTTCCCTAAGCTTAGGATAGTAGGACGCGACAATGTCATACGCGTACTGGGCGACGAAGAACAGATGTGCGCCTTTGAAGATAACATCGAGGCAATGCGCAAGCACATCATAAAATTCAACTCTCTGCGGTCGGAAGACATCCTTGACATAGTCAATGGCCACAAGACCCAAGACGAGATACCCGAAGGGGTGTTAGTATATAGCGTAAGTGGCAGACCGGTGAAAGCGCGCAGCGAAAACCAGCAGAGGCTGATAGATGCCTACAACAAAAACGATATGGTGTTTGCCGTAGGGCCGGCCGGTACGGGAAAGACCTATCTCAGCATAGCCTTGGCAGTAAAGGCGCTGAAGGAGAAGGCCATCAAGAAGATTGTGCTAAGCCGACCTGCCGTCGAAGCCGGCGAGAAACTGGGGTTCTTGCCCGGCGACATGAAAGACAAGATTGACCCTTACCTGCAACCACTATACGATGCACTGGAAGATATGATACCGGCGGCGCGCCTGCAGGACATGATGGAGAAGCACATAATCCAAATCGCCCCGCTTGCGTTCATGCGCGGAAGGACACTCAGCGACGCCGTGGTCATATTGGATGAAGCGCAGAACACCACACCGGCACAGATACGGATGTTCCTGACGCGAATGGGATGGAATACCAAGATGATAATCACCGGCGACTTGACACAGATAGATTTGCCACGCGAACAGTCTTGCGGACTGAAAGAGGCGCTCAACATACTGTCGAACATCGAAGGCATCGGGGTCGTGACACTCAACAAGAAAGACATCGTTCGCCACAAGCTCGTAACGCGGATAGTGAACGCTTACGAGGCGTTTGACAAGGCTAAAGAGAACAAAGAAACGAAACTTAAAAATAGCAACAATGAAAGCATTAACAAAAACTGATTTCCATTTTGAAGGCCAAAAGAGTGTTTATCACGGCAAAGTACGCGACGTGTACAATATAAACGATGACTTGATGGTCATGGTGGCTACGGACAGAATTTCAGCTTTCGATGTAGTACTCCCCAAAGGCATACCATTCAAGGGGCAAGTTCTTAACCAAATAGCAGCCAAGTTCCTTGACGCTACAAGCGACATCTGCCCAAACTGGAAACTTGCAACGCCCGACCCTATGGTGACTGTTGGGCTAAAGTGCGAAGGGTTTCGTGTCGAAATGATTATCCGCTCCATACTGACAGGGTCGGCATGGCGCGAATACAAGAAAGGCTGCAGGGAGATTTGTGGCGTCAAGTTGCCTGAGGGCATGAAAGAGAACCAGAGGTTCCCCGAACCGATAATAACCCCGACAACAAAGGCCGACGAAGGCCATGACCTCAACATATCAAAGGAAGAGATCATTGCACAGGGCATTATGAGCGCCGAAGACTATGCCGTTGTGGAAGACTATACAAGGAAACTCTTTAACAGAGGCCAGGAAATAGCTGCCAGGCAAGGGCTTATATTGGTTGACACTAAGTATGAGTTCGGCAAGAGAGACGGCAAAATATACCTCATCGACGAGATACACACACCCGACTCAAGCCGCTATTTCTACGCCGACGGGTACGAGGAGAAATTTGAGAAAGGCGAACCACAGCGCCAACTGTCAAAGGAGTTTGTACGCCAGTGGCTCATAGAGCACAACTTCATGAACGAGCCCGGGCAGCAAATGCCTGAGATTACCGACGAATACGCAGCAAGCGTGAGCGACAGGTACATTGAGCTTTACGAGCATATCACCGGCGAGAAGTTTGACAAAGCTGCCGAAGAAGGTGATATTGCCGCACGCATAGAAAAGAACGTGAGCGCTTACCTCAAGACCAGATAAGCAGGCTCAGCACCCCTTTCCAAACATTCCCGTATATAATAATGTACAGACAAGAGGAGATAAAGCCGTATAGCGGACGTGAGAGCAAGGGCAAACAGGTCGAACAGATGTTCGACCAGATTGCCCACTCTTACGACGCCCTCAACCACCGCCTGTCATGGGACATTGACAAATGTTGGCGACGCAAGGCCATATCGCAACTGAAGCCTTACGCCCCCGGCACAATACTCGACGTCGCCACAGGCACGGGAGACTTCGCTATACTCTCCGCAAAGATGCTTAACCCGTCGAAACTTGTCGGGATAGACCTGAGCGAAGGCATGATGGAGATAGGCCGCAACAAGGTGAAACAACAAGGCTTGGACGGCACAATATCTTTCACAAAGGGCGACTGCATGCATTTGCCGTTTGGCGATGAAAGTTTCGATGCCGTCACGGCAGCCTTTGGCATCAGGAATTTCGAGGACTTGGAACAGGGACTGAGAGAGATGCAACGTGTGCTGAAGAAAGGCGGCGTGTTGTGCATCATCGAACTCACCACCCCGGTGAGCTTCCCAATGAAGCAACTATTCCGCGTCTATTCGCACACAATCCTCCCGATGTACGGAAGGATGATTTCAAAAGACGACAAAGCATACAGCTACCTGACGGCCACGATAGAGGCATTCCCACAGGGGGAGACTATGATTGGCATACTCAAGGGCGCCGGCTTTACGTCTGCGTCGTTCAAGCGACTGACTTTTGGTATATGCACCATGTACATGGCTAAGAAATAAACAACAACGTTATGGATAAATATGGCCTCATAGGGTATCCGCTCGTACATTCGTTCTCAATAAGTTATTTCAACCAGAAATTCATCGACGAGAAGATAGATGCTGTTTATGAGAACTTCGAGATACCCACAATCGACTTGCTCCCGGAAGTCATTGATTCTAACCCTGACTTGCGCGGGCTCAACGTGACAATCCCATACAAGCAGAAAGTCATGCCTTTCCTCGACGCCATAAGCCAGGAGGCTATGGCCATCGGGGCTGTCAATGTAATCAAGGTGACAAGGGAAGGCGGCAAAAGCAGATTGAAAGGCTATAACTCCGATGTGATTGGATTTACCAAGAGCATAGAGTCAATGCTTGAGAAATTCCATAAGAAGGCATTGATACTCGGAACGGGGGGCGCCTCAAAAGCCGTGGACTACGGGTTGAAATCCCTCGGCCTGGAAACAGTGTTCGTCAGCAGATACCAACGTCCGGGCACCATTCAGTATGAGGACATAACACCCGACATAATAAAGGAGTACAACGTAATAGTCAACTGTACTCCGTGCGGCATGTATCCCCACACGGAAGAGTGCCCCAAACTGCCCTACGAAGCCATGGACAACCGCACAATCCTATATGACTTGATATACAATCCCGACACCACTTTGTTCATGAAGAAAGGTGCCGAGCATGGCGCAAACACAAAGAACGGGCTCGAGATGCTGCTGCTGCAGGCCTTTGCCAGCTGGGACTTCTGGCACGGCAAGGAACAGGACTGACCATAAGCCGGCCCGGCCGACAAATAACAATACACAAATTAAGGTATATGGAGAATAGCAACCGATACATGATGCGCGGTGTCAGCGCCGCAAAGGAAGATGTTCACAACGCGATAAAGAATATAGACAAGGGCATCTTCCCACAAGCATTTTGCAAGATAATACCCGACATACTGGGTGGCGACCCTGAATATTGCAACATAATGCATGCCGACGGGGCCGGAACAAAATCGTCGTTGGCCTACGCATATTGGAAAGAGACTGGCGACCTCGGAGTTTGGAAGGGCATTGCGCAAGACTCACTCATTATGAACACCGACGACCTGCTGTGTGTCGGTGCCGTAGACAACATATTAGTGTCAAGCACAATCGGCCGCAACAAGATGCTCGTGCCGGGCGAAGTAATCTCGGCAATCATCAACGGCACCGACGAACTGCTCAAGCAGATGAGGGAGATGGGAATCGGAATATACGCAACCGGAGGCGAAACGGCCGACGTGGGCGACCTTGTGCGCACCATCGTCGTAGACACCACGGTGACATGCAGAATGAAGCGGAGCGACGTGATAAACAATGCCAACATCCGTCCGGGCGACGTCATTGTCGGACTGGCTTCTTTCGGCAAGGCCACATACGAAGACAGGTATAACGGCGGCATGGGAAGCAACGGACTGACAAGCGCCCGCCACGACGTATTTGCGAAATACCTGGCAGAGAAATACCCCGAGACCTACGACCATGCGGTGCCGTCCGACCTGGTGTACAGCGGCCACTACCACCTGAACCAAAGGATAGACGGCCTGGATGTCGACGCCGGGCAGCTTGTGCTGTCGCCAACGCGCACCTACGCCCCCGTCATTAAGAGGATACTCGACAAGCACCGCCACGACATCCACGGCATGGTGCATTGCACCGGAGGGGCCCAAACCAAGGTTCTGCACTTTGTCGGCGACAACTGCCATGTGGTGAAAGACAACATGTTTGCCGTACCGCCATTGTTCAGCATCATTAGAGAAGAAAGCGGAACCGACTGGAAGGAGATGTACAAGGTGTTCAACATGGGGCACAGGATGGAAATATATGTAAGCAAAGAGCTTGCAGACGACATCATCTCAATAAGCCGGCAGTTCGGCATAGAGGCACAGGTAGTGGGCCATATCGAAGAGGGAAAGAAGAGCCTTACGATAAAGAGCGTGTTTGGAACATTTGAATACGACTGACATATATGCCAGAAAACAATAGCATACTTGAGAAACTTGACGGATTGGTGAGCAGGTACGAGGAGGTGGCAACGCTCATCACCGACCCTGCCGTCATTGCCGACCAGGAACGATACGTCAAGCTCACACGCGAATACAAGGAACTGGGCGACATCATGGATGCCCGAAGGCGTTACGTGGCGTGCCTTAACTCCATAGCCGAAGCAAAAGACATACTGGCCAACGAGAGCGACCCTGAAATGAAAGAGATGGCCAGGGAGGAGCTTTCAGCAAACGAAGCGCTGCAGCCGAAAATTGAAGATGAGATTAAGATGGCCCTTGTCCCAAAAGACCCGGAGGACGCAAAAAACGTGCAAATGGAAATAAGGGCCGGTACGGGAGGCGACGAGGCCGCCTTGTTTGCAGGCGACTTGTTCCAGATGTACAAGAAGTTTTGCGACTCAAAAGGTTGGTCGTTGGCCATAACAAGTGTCAGTGAAGGGGCTGTCGGCGGATTCAAGGAAATAGACTTTGCCGTCAGCGGCGACAACGTTTACGGCACATTGAAATATGAGTCGGGCGTGCACCGCGTGCAGCGCGTGCCGGCCACCGAGACCCAGGGACGCATGCACACCAGCGCAGCCACTGTGGCCGTGCTCCCTGAAGCCGACCGGTTTGAAGTGAACATAAACGAAGGTGACATCAAGTGGGACACGTTCAGGAGCTCGGGCGCAGGAGGACAGAATGTCAACAAGGTGGAATCGGGTGTCAGGCTGCGTTATCCGTGGAAGAACCCGAATACCGGCGAGACGGAGGAAATACTGATAGAATGCACCGAGACGCGCGACCAACCCAAGAACAAGGAGCGCGCCCTGTCGAGATTGCGCACATTCATATATGACCGTGAGCACCAGAAATACATAGACGACATAGCCAACCGCCGCAAGACGCTTGTGTCGACAGGTGACAGAAGCGCCAAGATACGTACTTACAATTTTCCGCAAGGCCGTGTCACCGACCACAGGATTGGATATACCACCCACGACTTGCAGGGATTTTTGGGCGGCGACATACAGGCACTCATCGATGCACTGACTGTTGCCGAAAACGCTGAGCGAATGAAAGACAACGAACTATAAACATCAATATCCGACAAACGCCATGAACAGAAAAGAACTGACAGAGCAGATTTTCAAGAAAAAAACATTCTTGTGTGTCGGCCTTGACACTGACATAAGCAAGATTCCAAGCCATCTGCTGGCAGACGACGACCCTATATTTGCATTCAACAAAGCCATTGTCGACGCTACCGCACCTTACTGTGTGGCATACAAGCCCAACCTTGCATTCTACGAATCGGCAGGGCTGAAAGGCATGGCTTCATTCGAGAAGACGGTGGGCTACATCAAGGAATCATACCCCAACCACTTCATCATTGCCGACGCCAAGCGCGGAGACATAGGAAACACATCGGCCATGTATGCCAGGACATTCTTTGGCGAGTATGATGTCGACGCCCTGACCGTGGCGCCATACATGGGTGAAGACAGTGTCACGCCGTTCCTCACCTACGAAGGCAAGTGGGTGATACTGCTTGCACTGACAAGCAACAAGGGCTCGCACGACTTCCAGATGACACCCTTTGCCAACGGAGAGCGTCTGTTTGAGAGCGTGCTGAAGACCTCGCAAAAATGGGGCAACGACCAGAACATGATGTATGTGGTAGGCGCAACACAAGGCAGGATGTTTGAAGACATACGCAAGGTGGCCCCCACCCACTTCCTGCTCGTTCCCGGCGTTGGCGCCCAGGGAGGCAGTCTGCAGGAAGTGTGCAAATACGGCATGACCAAAGACTGTGGCCTGCTGGTGAATTCATCGAGGGGAATAATATATGCGGGCAGCGGCGAGGACTTTGCGGCCACGGCTGCCGAAAAGGCACGCGAGCTGCAGGCAGAGATGGAAACGGAGCTGGCCCGGCTGTGAGCGGCAGCATTAGCCTACCCCAACATTGATTAGACATGCGACAAAAGAAGGAGTCGGCAGGCTCCTTCTTTTGTAATGCAATAGGAAAGAATGGCACAAGCGCGATAACGATATCATTTACAACTACTTACAAACGGGCCATAGTTAAGTGCCGAAATGGCCCTTGCGGCCACCTCATACAGCCCGTTTCACGATTCAATATGGCCTGTTTCGGCTTGCCATACAACCGCCGGGGGCCCATGCCCCACCCTTTTGTAACGAAAAATGCGCCTCACATGCCTGCATGGAGCGGTAGCGGCAGCCGCAGGCAAGCATGGCCCAAGTGGCGGCATACGGCAATCCTGCCGACGGTGCAGGCACAATGAAGGATTTGAACATATAACCCACATGAACGACTACAAGATAATCAACGACCCTGTTTTCGGGTTCATAAAGATTCCGCGCGGACTGCTTCTCAACATAGTGCAGCATCCGCTCATGCAGAGGCTGACGCGGATAAACCAACTCGGCTTGGCTTCTGTGGTCTATCCGGGGGCAAGGCATTCACGTTTCCAACACTCGATAGGGGCGTTCCACTTGATGAGCGAGGCCATTGTCACACTGAGGCAAAAGGGCAACTTCATTTTCGACAGCGAGGCAGAGGCCGTCGAGGCGGCAATACTGATGCACGACATAGGGCACGGCCCGTTCAGCCATGTGCTTGAACACACACTGTTCAAGGGCATATCCCACGAAGAGATATCGCTGATGATGATGGGAAAGATAAACCATGAGCTGGGCGACCAGCTTAACCTGGCCATCAAGATATTCAAGAACGAATACCCCAAGAACTACCTGCACCAACTCATCAGCAGCCAGCTCGACATGGACAGGCTCGACTACCTGCGGCGCGACAGTTTCTTTACAGGTGTCAACGAGGGCAACATCGGCAGTGCGCGCATAATAAAGATGCTGAACGTGCATGACGACAACCTCGTGGTGGAGCACAAAGGCATATTTTCAATAGAAAACTACCTCACCTCGCGCAGGCTGATGTACTGGCAAGTCTATCTCCACAAGACAGCCGTCGGCTACGAGAGCGTGCTCATCAGCGCCCTCAACAGGGCCAAGGCCCTGGCACGCAGCGGTTGCACTGTGTTTGCGCCGCCGTCATTGAAGTTCTTTCTCGACAATGACGTTGATGCCAAATGGTTCGACGAACACCCGGAAACGATTGATGTCTATCGCGAACTCGACGACAATGACATATGGTGCGCCCTGAAGGTGTGGATGCACCATGACGACAAGATTCTGTCGACACTTGCCGACAACATGGTCAACCGGCACATCTTCAAGGTCGAGGTAAGCGACACCCCGTTCAGTGAAGAATATGTTGAAGAAATATCACAACATGTAAGCGGCCACCTTGGCATTGACAAGAAAGACTCCAAATACTTTGTCGTGGTCAACACAATACAGAAAGACATGTACGACATGGACGACGACAACATAACCATAATGTATGACGACGGAACAACCAAAGACATTTCAAAGGCTTCCGAACTGCTCAATGTCGAGCTGCTTTCTAAAAAAATAAGAAAATATTACCTCTGTTATCAACGTATCTAAATAAATATTGCTATATTTGCAGAATTAATTAGGCCAATATAACTATTAAGATGGAATTTACAGCGAAACAAATTGCAAGTTACATCGGCGGAAAAGTGGAGGGCGACGACAATGCCACCGTCAATACTTTTGCCAAGATTGAAGAGGGCAAGGCGGGAGCGATATCGTTTCTTTCCAACCCCAAATACATTCACTATATTTATGACACAGAATCAAGCATAGTGCTGATAGACAACAGCATGGTGCTTGACAAGCCCGTAAAGGCCACACTCATCAGGGTAGACAATGCCTACGAGTGCGTTGCCAAGCTGTTGCAACTGTACGAGTCGGCCAAGCCAAAGAAGAAAGGCATCGACCCGCTGGCATCAATCTCGCCGTCGGCAACAGTCGGCAACGACGTTTACATTGGTGCCTTTGCTTGCATAGGCGACGGCGCCACCATAGGCGACGGCACCCAAATCTACCCCCATGCCGTGGTTGGCGACGGGGTCACGGTGGGCAGCGGATGCATAATATATCCCAATGTCACGATATACCAGGGATGCCAGCTTGGCAACAATGTAGTGGTGCATGCCGGCGCAGTGATAGGTGCCGACGGTTTCGGCTTCGCCCCCAACACCGAGTGCTATGACAAGATACCCCAAATAGGCATTGTCACGATTGAAGACAATGTAGAGATAGGCGCCAACACCTGCATAGACCGCTCTACCATGGGCAGCACGGTGATACGCAAGGGCGTTAAGCTCGACAACTTGATACAAGTGGCTCACAATGTCGAGATTGGCGAGAATACGGTGATGTCTGCACAAGTGGGCATAGCCGGCAGCACAAAAGTTGGAGCTTGGTGCATGTTCGGCGGCCAGGTGGGCTTAGCCGGGCACATTCATATTGGCGACAAAACATTCCTTGGCGCCCAGTCGGGAGTTCCCGGCAACATCAAAGGCGACCAGACGCTCATCGGTACGCCGCCGATGGAACCCAAGGCTTACTTCAAGTCGCAGGCCATCTTCCGCAAATTGCCTGAACTTTACAAAGAGATAAATGAACTGAAGAAACAAGTAGATGAACTAAAAAACAAATAAAATCAACGTATGATGAAACAGATGACGCTGAAGGGCAGTTTCTCGCTCTGTGGCAAAGGGCTGCATACAGGACTCAGTCTGACGGTTACATTCAACCCGGCTCCCGAAAATACAGGTTATAAAATACAACGCATCGACCTTGAGGGCATGCCAACCATCGACGCTGTGGCTGAAAACGTGGTCGATACGCAACGTGGCACCGTGCTTGGCAAAGGCGATGTGAGGGTGTCTACAGTTGAACACGGACTTGCAGCGCTCTATGCATTGGGCATAGACAACTGCCTCATACAGGTTAACGGGCCGGAATTCCCCATCCTCGACGGCAGCGCCGCAATGTACATTGACAAAATCAACGAGGTCGGCATAGAGGAGCTGAACGCCCCGAAAGACTGGTACGTGATCAGAAAAAAGATTGAAGTAAAAGACGAAGAGAGCGGTTCGTGCATAACAATCTTGCCCGACGACGAATTCAGCCTTACGGCCATGTGCTCCTTCAACTCAAAGTTCATTAACAGCCAATTTGCAACTCTCGACAAGGTTGAGGATTTCTCGAAGGAGATTGCCCCTGCGCGCACATTCGTGTTCGTACGCGACATTGAGCCGCTGCTTAAGGCAAGTCTCATCAAGGGTGGCGACCTTGACAACGCCATCGTCATATACGAAAAGCAGATTTCACAAGAGCAACTTGACAAATTGGCCGACATGCTCCATGTCGAGCACCGCGACGCCACCGAGCTTGGCTACATACAGCACAAGCCCCTGGTGTGGGAAAACGAATGCACACGCCACAAGCTGCTTGACATTATAGGCGACATGGCCCTGATAGGTAAGCCCATCAAAGGACGCATAATAGCCACGAGGCCCGGCCACACCATCAACAACAAGTTTGCACGCCAGATGCGTCGCGACATACGCAAGCACGAGATACAGGCACCTATTTACAATCCGAACGAGGAGCCTATAATGGACATCAACAGGATAAGGGAGCTACTGCCCCACCGCTATCCCATGCAGCTTGTCGACAAAGTCATCTATCTCGGCGCAACAAGCATCGTTGGCGTCAAGAACATCACCAGCAACGAGCCGTTCTTCCAGGGCCACTTCCCGCAGGAACCTGTCATGCCGGGTGTCCTTCAGATTGAAGCGATGGCGCAATGTGGCGGACTGTTGGTACTCAACACGGTTGATGAGCCGGAGCGTTGGTCGACATATTTCATGAAGATTGACGACGTCAAGTTCCGACAGAAAGTCGTTCCGGGCGACACATTGCTGTTTAAAGTCGACTTGCTCGCCCCTGTGCGCCATGGCGTATCGTCAATGAAGGGCTACGGCTTCGTGGGAGAGCGCGTTGTCGTTGAAGCCACTTTCACGGCCCAAATAGTTAAGAACAAATAAGCACCAAGCACATGAACATAATAAGCCCAATGGCTTTCGTTGACCCGGAAGCTAAATTAGGAGACAACAATGTCATCGGACCGTTCTGCTTTATCGACAAGAATGTGGTTATAGGCAACAACAACAAGCTCTATAACAGCGTTACCATACACACAGGGGCACGCATTGGCGACAACAATGAGTTCTTCCCGGGGGCAAGCATAAGCACAAAGCCGCAAGACCTGAAATACAAAGGTGAAGACACTCTCTGTGAGATTGGCAACAACAACAGCATCAGGGAGACCGTCACCATAAGCCGCGGCACTGCCAGCAAGGGCAAGACAACCATTGGCTCAGGCTGCCTGCTCATGGAAAACGTGCATATCGCCCACGACTGTGTCATAGGCAACGGCTTGATAATGGGCAACTCCACCAAGATGGCCGGCGAGGTGGTCATTGACGACAATGCCATTATCAGCGCAACAGTGCTGTGCCATCAGTTCTGCCGGATAGGAGGTTATGTCATGATTCAGGGCGGTTGCCGCTTCAGCCAAGACATCCCTCCATTCATAATTGCAGGAAAAGAGCCCACAAGATACTGCGGAATAAACATCATAGGGCTACGTCGTAGAGGGTTTAGCAATGAGGCTATAGAAACAATACACGACACCTACCGCATAATTTATGCCAACGGCATAATCAAAGATGGCATTCAGGAGGCACGCGCAAAGTATCCAGGAGTAAAAGAAGTAGAATATATCTGCACGTTCATAGAGAATTCCAAACGCGGAATAATCAGGTAATGGACACGCTAATAGTAGTCACAGGCCCAACAGCTGTTGGTAAGACAGAGTTATGCTTGGAGATTGCCAGCAAGTACAACATACCGATCATAAGCGCCGACTCACGGCAAATGTATGATGGTATGCGCATCGGCACAGCTGCCCCGACCGCTGAGCAACTGCAGGCGGTGAGGCATTACTTCATCGGTAACCTGAAACTCGCCGACTACTATAATGCCGCCATGTACGAGCAAGACGTAATCAGTTTGTTAGGCAGGCTCTTCAGGCAAGGACATGAAGCCCTTGGTGCCAAACACGGAGCCAAAGCCCTGATGACAGGAGGGAGCATGATGTACATCGATGCCGTTTGCAACGGCATCGATGACATCCCCACCATCGAAGCCGGCATACGCTCAATGATGAAAGAACGCCTTGAAAAAGAAGGCTTGGATGCCTTGTGCAAAGAGTTAGAAAAGCTTGACCCACAATACTATGAAATAGTAGACAAAAGAAATGTCCGCCGTGTTTTGCATGGCTTGGAGATATGCATACAAACCGGAAAACCTTATTCTTCATTCAGAACAAGCGTGACAAAGAAGCGCAATTTCAATGTGGTAAAGATTGTGTTGAACCGCCCGCGTGAAGAATTATACACGAGAATAAATGACCGAGTAGACAAAATGATGGATGCGGGATTGCTCGATGAGGCCAAGGCCCTCTATCCTTTCAAGGATTCAAACGCATTAAACACTGTCGGATACAAGGAACTCTTCGCTTACATCGAAGGCAAATACACGCTCGACGAGGCTGTCGAGCGCATAAAGGGCAACACAAGGCGGTATGCACGGAAACAACTGACGTGGTTTAAAAAGTACGACGATGCCCATTGGTATAACCCTGACGACAAAGACGCTATAATGCAATACATTTCTCAAATATGAACAGGACAAAGAATAAAAGTAATGCAGTAAGACGCTGTTTTGACTTTTGCAAAGATGCAATGGGCAAGGCTTGGCGTTGGTACAAGAGCCTATACAAAGGAAGACCGTGGTATATCAAGACCATATCGGCATTGATGTCTTTCATTGTGGCATTCATCTTGTATTTAGTTGCGGTTGACATTAACTTCCTGTGGCTCTTCGGCAAGTCGCCAGACATGGCCACAATAAAGAATCCTATCACCAACCAAGCAACAGAAATATATAGTGCCGACAGCGTGATGATAGGCAAATTCTTCAGCGAGAACAGGACTCCTGTAGAATACGAAGACGTAAACCCGGTGTTCTGGAAGGCGTTGGTAGACACAGAAGACGAACGCTTTTACAAACATTTCGGCATAGACATCCAGGGTGTCTTCGCCGCAATCAAGGACTTTGCCCTGCACAACGACGCCAGGGGAGCGTCGACCATTACGCAGCAATTGGCCAAGAACATGTTCAGGGTGCGCACGCAATACTCCACGGGGTTGCTCGGAAAGATACCCGGACTGAAGATTCTCATCATGAAAAGCAAGGAGTGGATTACGGCCGTAAAGATAGAACAGCTATTCACCAAAAAAGAAATTCTAACCATGTATGCCAATACCGTCGACTTCGGTTCGAACGCTTTTGGCATCAAGACGGCTTGCAAGACATATTTCGGCAACACTCCCGCCGAGCTTACCACAGAGCAAGCGGCCGTCCTTGTGGGCATGCTGAAGGCAACAACTTATTACAATCCACGCCTAAACCCGGACAACAGCCTCAGAAGGCGCAACACCGTGATGAACAACATGGTGGTTCACGGCGACCTGACAAGTGCCCAGTACGACTCCTTGAAGAATTTGCCCATAACGCTGAACTACAGCGTTGAGAGCACATACGATGGCCAGGCGACCTACTTCCGCGAGGCTATTGCAAACTACTTGCGTGACTGGTGCAAGGAGAACGGGTATGACCTATACAACAGCGGACTGAAAATCTATACGACAATAGATACAAAAATGCAGAAATATGCGGAGGAAGCAGCCCGCAAGCAAATGAAAGTCGTACAGCGGAACTTCGACAACCACTGGGGCAACACAAACCCCTGGCAGGATGAAAACCACAATGAGATTCCCAATTTCATAGAAGACATTGCAAAGAAACTGCCTGTATACAAGTATCTGTCAGAGAAATATGCCGACGAGCCGGACTCTATATCATACTGGCTCAACAAGCCGCACACAGTGAAACTGTTTGATTACGACAAAGGCACGATAGAGAAAGAGATGAGCACTCTCGACTCCATTCGCTACATGGAGCGGTTCATGCATTGCGGCTTTGTGGCAATGGAGCCCAACACCGGCTACGTTAAGGCATGGGTTGGCGACATTGATTTCGACACATGGAAGTATGACAAGGTAACAGCCATGCGCCAGCCAGGCTCGACGTTCAAGCTCTTTGTATATGCGGAAGCCATGAACCAGGGCCTCACGCCATGCGACAAGCGTCGTGACGAATACTTCAGCATGCGCGTGTATGACAAGTTCAAGAAGAAAGAAGTTACGTGGGCGCCTACCAACGCCAATGGTTATTTCACCGGCGACTCTATGCCGCTGAAGGCAGCCTTTGCCCAAAGCATCAACTCTGTGGCAGTGAAGCTCGGGCAAGAAGTCGGCATTGACAACATTGTAAACACAGCGCACGCCATGGGAATAAAAAGCCCGCTGGACAATACGCCATCGCTGGCATTGGGCTCAAGCGACGTCAACCTGCTGGAACTGGTAAATGCATACAGCACCGTGGTTAACGACGGCAAGGCCCACGACCCTGTGCTGGTGACAAGGATACTCGACCGCGACGGCAATGAAATATACGTTGCGCCGTCAGAACAGCGCCAAGCCATACCCTACAAGAGCGCATTCCTCATGCAGCAGTTGCTTCTCGGAGGCCTGCGTGAGCCAGGTGGCACGAGCATGAGCCTGTGGCGGTATGTCAGGGCATACAACGATACTGAATTCGGAGGCAAGACCGGCACATCAAACAACCACTCCGACGCATGGTTTGTCGGTGTCAGTCCAAAGATTGTAGTTGGAGCATGGGTCGGTGGCGAGTACCGTAGCATACACTTCCGCACCGGCGCCTTGGGCCAGGGCAGCCGCACGGCACTGCCAATATGCGGCAATTTCCTCGAGTCGCTATTGGGCGACCCGGCCTTCAAACGGTATCACGGCAAGTTTGCCAAGCCCACCGACGAGATTGAATACGAGATGTATAACTGTAGCAGCTACTACAGGAAGAAAGAAAATCCCGACTCCAGTCTCATCGACAGCATAGGCGCTGCCATCAGCGGAGTGTCCATATCACTCGACCCAGAAATCAACCCGGTGAGCCGTGACACAAGCCGCAACCACGGTGGCACGCACCCAACGGCGCCCCACAACGACAAGCAGCGCAACAAAACCGGCCACAACAATGAAGCCGGCAAGAGAAAGCCATCATACGAGGATGTCTACTTTTGATTGGTAACGGCAAACCAATGGAATTAGACTTGAACAATCGCGAATGGCAGTCGGCACTGCGCATCATCAACACAACCCGTCGCTCGCTTTTCCTGACAGGCAAAGCGGGCACGGGTAAATCTACATTTTTACGCTATGTTGCCCAGAACACCCAAAAGAAACATGTGATACTTGCCCCAACTGGCATTGCGGCCATCAATGCAGGTGGCAGCACTCTCCACAGTTTCTTCCGCCTGCCGTTCCATCCCCTCATCCCGACGGACAACAGATACAACACCCGCAACATAAGGAAGACACTAAAATACAGCAGCGACCATTGCAAACTGTTGCGCGAAATCGACCTCATTATCATTGACGAGATAAGTATGGTGCGCGCAGACATCATCGATTTCATAGACAAGGTGCTACGGATATATTGCCGCAACATGCGCGAACCGTTCGGGGGCAAGCAGCTCTTGCTTGTCGGCGACATCTACCAGCTGGAACCCGTAGTAACCGAAGACGACCGCAGGCTGCTGCAACCGTTTTACGAATCGTTCTATTTCTTCTCGGCCAAGGTCTTCAGGGAGATGCAGCTGATAAGCATTGAACTGAAAAAGGTGTACAGACAGACCGACAGGACATTCATTGACATACTCGACCACATACGCAACAACACTGCCGGAGAAAGGGAACTGAGGATACTCAACGGGCAGGTGGGCCGCAAGTTGCAATCCGACGGCAATGCGCTGACCATCACCCTGGCCTCGCGTCGCGACACCGTAGACTATATAAACGAGCAACAGCTCAGCAAGCTCGAAGGCGCGGCTACTGTATTCCATGGCGAGGTGAGCGGCGAGTTTCCGATAACATCGCTACCCACCCCAATCGAATTGCACTTGAAGCCAGGTGCCCAGATAATATTCATCAAGAACGACAAAGACAAGAGATGGGTCAACGGCACGCTCGGTGTGATAGACGCCATAGACGAGACACAGGGAATAATAAGCGTGATAACTGAAGATGGCAACGAGCACGACGTTGAACGTGACATATGGGAAAACATACGCTACACATTCAACGAGAAGGAGCAGAAGATAGAAGAGCAGCAACTTGGCGTCTACCGACAGTTCCCCATGCGACTGGCATGGGCCATTACCGTACACAAAAGCCAGGGACTGACATTCAGGCAGGTCAGCATCGACTTCACCGGAGGGGTGTTTGCCGGAGGCCAAGCCTATGTAGCCCTGAGCCGTTGCACGTCGCTTGAAGGCATCAGCCTTACCGAACCGCTCAAGCCAAAAGACGTTTTCGTAAGGCCGGAAGTGGTGCGCTTTGCCCGACAGTACAACAACAACAGCATATTTGCTAAAGCACTGAGCGAAAGCAAGGCCGACATTGAGTACCGAGAGGCAGTGAGGGCCTTCGACGACCACGACTTCGATGGTTTCATAACAAACTTTTTCAAGGCCATCCACAGCCGTTACGACATAGAGAAACCGGCAGCCAAACGACTCATACGGCGCAAGTTAAGCATAATAACATCGCTCATGGCCGAAAACGGCAGTCTCAGGGATGAGTTGCTCCGCAAGGAAGAACAAATGAAGAAGCTGGCCGTGGAATACACCATGCTCGGCAAGGAGTGCGAGAACGAGCACATGACCGACGCCGCCATAGCCAACTACCGAAAAGCGCTTGAGCTCTATCCCGATGCTTACGAAGCACGGCGCAGGATAAAAGCATTGAGCAAGCAATAGAATGCGTGCCTCAGCGACCGACTGACGGCACACAACCACCGAGCCCCCTACTGGCAACCAAGATGCCAGAAGGGGGCTCAATGCGTATTGACCTGTAAGCCATGCCCACTTGGGGGCGAGCAGACGGCGACTCGCAGTGCTACAGTAGCGCCTGCACCATGCGTTGCCAAAGACAACGGCTGGCTGTCGCGGCACTGTCACGCCGCCCTTCCACCACCATCTCACCTCCGGTGCAGGTCACGGCGCCGCCCGACGTAATGCCCCAAACAGCACCGGCCAGGCCCATTGCAGACGCCGGAACATGCCCGTCTGCGGGAAAGGGGCAAGGGTCAGACAATTGCCGGCACAAGATATTTCACCATACCATATCCGGCAAAAATAAGCCAGACATACAATACGAGGGCAAGAACAAAAGGCTTGGCACCGGCTTTGCGGAATTTGTCGATGCTCGTCTCGGCTCCCAAAGCCGTCATTGCCATTGTAAGCAGGAATGTGTCGAGAGTGTTGATGAAGCCGACAACGGCTTCGGGAAGCAAGTCGAACGAGTTGAAACCGATGACCACAAGGAAGAGCACCGCAAACCATGGTATAGCTATCTTTGCCCTGCTCGAGTCGCCAGTGCCATTCACGGCAGCGCGCGCAACGAAATAACCTATGATAAACAAAACCGGCACCAGCATCATCACCCTTATCATCTTTACGATGATGGCCGGGTCTGCCACAGCCTTGCCCATGGCGTTTCCGGCCCCGACCACATGGGCAACCTCGTGGACAGTGGCCCCGGTGAATAAGCCCATTGCCTCCGGCGACAGGTCGATGAGCCCGCTACGGTAAGCTATCGGGTAAAGAAACATCGACAATGTGCCGAATATCACGACTGTTGCCACAGCCACGGCCGTCTTATACGGCTTTATCCTTATAGTAGATTCTGTGCCCAGCACGGCCGCAGCGCCACAGATGGAGCTGCCAACGGATGTGAGCAGGGTTATGCCCCTGTCCATCTTGAGGAGCCGTCCCACAGCCATGCCCACGCCAATGGTCGTGGCCACGATGATGGCGTCGACCAATATTGCCGGCAGGCCTACCGCCGTTACATCCTGGAACGTAAGCCTGAAGCCGTAGAATATGATGCCTATGCGCAACACGCGCTTTGAACAGAACTGTATGCCGGGCACCCATGTATCCGGAAGGTTGTTTCTCAGGCTGTTGGCATAGAGCATTCCGAGGATGATTCCGACAATCATCGGACTAAGCGACAGGGCCTTGACAAAGTCCATGTCACCGATATAAAAAGCTGCACAAGAAAAAAGCGCAATCAACAAAACGCCATGCAGCATACTGCTTCTCTGTTCTGATAACTTCATAATGATAAGAATTTAGTTAAGAAAATTAATGATTTACAGATGACCAATGCCACTGTTTGTAATAATCAATTACCATCGGCATTCGCATCATGCCGTTATCCCAATTACATTGACAGACAACACATTAGCCGGCCTGCGCCCATTGGCATTCAAAACGGCCGCCATCACGCCGCCAAACAGGCCATATCGCTTTTAGAAACGGGCCGTTTTGCCATGCAAAATGGCAGAGGCAGCCCCACATTACATACTTTTGTCATGATTTAATCCCACTCCCATGGCGTGCCGCAGTCTACATCGAGCAATGTGCCCGCGGCAAGAGTGCTCTGCCCCACTCGCTCTGGCCACACGCTCATTCGGCCAGATGGCTTACCAATATCTTTATTCCTATGAGCATCAATATCACCCCTCCCACCAACTCGGGCTTCAGCTTCTTTGCTATTGCCTTGCCAAACTTCACTCCGAGCGCATTGCCTGTGATGGCCATGACAAACGAGACAATGCCTATAACGAGCAGCGGAACACCCAACTGTCCGGCGTTTTTGTATCCAAGGCAGGCAAACGAGATGCCCACAGCCAGCGCATCAATGCTGGTGGCGACCGAGAGCACAATCTGAGTGCGTAGCTTGCGCGGGTTGAAATGGTGGCATTCTTCTTCCTCCACAAATGCGTCTCTAATCATTTTTCCGCCAAGAAAGGCAAGCAGGCCGAATGCTATCCAATGGTCGACAGACTGCAGGTAGTCGCTGAAATAATTCGTGCCGAGCCATCCCAGGAAAGGCATGAATGCCTGAAACGCCCCGAAGAAAACAGCCATGCGTATCGTAACACAAAAAATGAAACGCCGCATGATAACCCCGCTGACCATAGACACAGCAAAGCAATCCATAGCCAAGGCCAGTGACAGAAGGCAAATGTCAAACAGACTCATAATCATTGATTCATAAAGCGAATGCAAAGTTACTCAAAAATTCTTTATAATTGCCGTTTCGGCATATACATTTTAGCTATCCACATGAGTTGGACACCTTTGCCGCAATGAATTTACAGCCACAAAAGCATGCACTAACCCGTGCCGTCAAACCGCACATCTGCCTGACACAATGGAAGGTAGCAGCCTGGCGTTAAACCTTAATACGGATTTTTTGCCGCCGACTGCTGCTTTCATTTGCTGAGCTGATGAACCGGATTCTAAGGCGAAAGAGCGGCCTGCAGCCTATGTACAAAGCGGGAAACAGCATGCCGGCATGTGGCGGTGGGAGTACTGAAAGTACATATCAGATGCAAAATACGACACTAAGCGGCTTGCCAACCTATTTGTGCCAAAGTGCCACAGCAGTAACATACCGACCGGACAGAACCATAGTCTACTATCCATTTGGGGCGAACCGCGACCTCTTCGACCAACGCAATGTAAGATTCCCGGCGCTAAATTGCATTTTCTCGCCCATTTTTAGTAAATTTGTATAAGGAATATACCCCGTTGAAATCAAGAGAGTTAGAAGAATTACCTCGTTTTGGGGTAATGAGTTGGCAACCGTCCTAATTGCCGTGGTCTGCATCGCTTTGCTTGTTCGGGTAACTTTTTTCGCCATTTTTGTACCTCCTGTGTACCTCATCACGAAAATCCGAGGATTATCGTTTGCAAGGTCGTGGTGAATGTTGATTATGGTTAAGATAGTTCACGATGGTTGACAAATAACAAGAGAAACGAAAAAATTTAACCACGAAAAAAAATAGAAATCCTTGGGGTAAACAGGGGTAAACATGATGATTTTTGGGGTAAACATAGAGTAAAAACAAATATGATCATTTGGCTCATTTTTTGATGTCAACTGCACGAACTGTCTTAACGCAATTCAGGCTGTAATTACCGCTAAAGCAGTGAATTACAGCCTGATATTAGAAATTAAATGATAACTTCTAATCTTAGAGAGTGTCCTCTACCGCAGCCTGCGCCGCATCAACATAAATTTGATATTCAATAACTTACGTTGCCAGTGTAAGCTAACAGTAAGCGAATATTTGTTTAATATTTATTTGATTCGAGGCTTCGACTTAGAGAGTATCCTCTACTGCAGCTTGCGCCGCAGCTTTTTAATTCTAATAATCAGATGCTTACACTGATTGTGTAAGCATATTATATTGCACTGCACATAGCTTTCTTGCTATCACATATATCCCCTTGCTTATAGAATAAACGTTTTTGTTCCCATTAAAATGCAAACATGAATAGTAGCTTAAGCAACAGTTAATCTACAGCACATTCATTTTTTTCTGTCCTCCTTTCTTTTAAAAGTTCGATAATGGCATCCTTGTCCTTCAAGTTAGAATCAAGGCGTGTTATTTGAGCATTCAGGCTATCTATCTGTTCTTTTAACAGTTTAATTGTTTCATTTTTATTTTCAACCTCAGATTGTACCTTGCTTAGTTGGGCCGCAAGCTCAGCATCGCCAATGTTATTGTGTGCATTTCCGTCCACTGCCACTGCGGCAAGGTAAGCGGATATCTGATGCTGTACGGGGCAGAATAAGGTGAAGAAATTGAAGTCTAACGCCTCACTTACTTTAATGAGGCGTTTGGTTTCCATCGTTTCCCGTTCTAAAATACGGTTAACGTGTTGCTGGGTTACGCCTATCCTGCGTCCAAGCTCAGATTTGCTTATTCTCAATTCTATGCGGCGCTTTTCTATCGCTTCACCCACATGTATGTGTTTAATATCTATGTTCATTTAGTTAAACCAATAATTTTGTAGATATAAACAGAAATCATTAAATAAATATTTGGCTGCATAAACATTTTTATGTTACTTTGCAGGCGTTAAATTTCTTATTTAGAGAATACAAAGTTAAACATTAAACATTAAACATCCAAAAGTCATGGCAGAAAACTTGGAAAAAATCCGTCCCGTGCTTACCGCACTCGAAATTGGTGGTGAAGTTACCTTTCCCATTTCACGGCTGAAAAGCGTCCGCACGCAGGCCTCAGAGTTGGGTGCTATCTTTAACCGTCTGTTCAAGACAAGAACAGACCGTGAGAATCAAACTATTACAGTCAAAAGAGTTAAGTAGCAAATATGCCTCTATTTCAGTTTCTTGACCATTTAATTCCTTATGATACATTCCTGAATGACCTTGCTGCAAGGATTGTCAAGCTATTGAAAGCTGACCATGACGACCCGGAATATATCAGTCAAAGAAAAGCGTATCAGATGTTTGGTCGCCGAAACGTTGAGAGATGGAGGCGTCAGGGGAAAATCGTGCCCTGTAAAAGGCCGGGAAAGGTTGAATACAGGACAGCCGAACTGCGCTTCCTACAACGTACCGTACAAGATTACTTTGACAGGCAACCATCAAATAGCCATAATAAGCAAGATGAAAATGCAAAACAATAAACTATTTTATGGCTATATATAAACAATCTATTAGTATATCAAATAAGGATGAGCAATATATAGGTATAATCAATGAAAGAATTGAAACCAACATGCGACCCCAATGGTGTCTATTCGGTCAAGCGCACTTGTGCTGAGCTTGGCGTAAGCCATAAGACGTTGCGTAAATATAGAGAGAACGGTTACATCAAGCCGGTTAACCCCGGTAATTCAAAGCGTCCTAAGTATTCGGGGCAATCCATTATCGAGTGCTGGCACACTTTGGCTAAATTATGATCAGCGAAGCCACCATAAGTAAAGTCCGGGGTATCGACATCGAGGAGGTACTGAAACCTTACGTCAGCCTTAAAAGAAAAGGCTCGTCGCTGGTCGGACTGTGCCCGTTCCATTCGGAAAAGACACCGTCCTTTACCGTATCGTCAGGGAAAGGCCTGTACCACTGCTTCGGCTGCAATCGTGGCGGTGATGCCATCTCATTCATCATGGAGAAAGAAAACCTTTCCTTCACGGATGCGGTGGTGTTCATAGCCAAGCAACATGATATTGCGGTTGAATACGTGGAAGAGGAACGCAGTGAGGAGGAAACGGCAGAAGCCCGACACAAGGAGTCGCTCCTAATAGCCCTTGAGCAGGTCCAAAAGTTTTTCTACGACAGTCTGAGGAAAACGGATGACCCGGAAAACCGCCAGGCTCGTGACTATGTTTACGACAGATGGCCGGAAGAAACCTGTTCCGTGACAGGGATAGGCTACGCCCCGAAAGACGGCGGGCTTTTCATGGATTATTGCCGCAAGGCTTCCATAAACAAAGACGCACTTTTCGAACTTGGTCTGTTAAGGCGTAGTGAGGACGGTGGCGCATACGCCATGTTCCGGCAGCGCATCATGATACCAGTCCGTGACAGGTGGGGACGGGTAATCGCCTATACGGCACGGTACATCGGTACGAATCCCAAAGCCCCAAAGTATATCAACTCCGCCACAAGCCCCGTATATTCCAAGGGGGATACGCTGTTCGGGATAGACCGTGCAAGCCGTGTTCGTAATTCAGACTACTTCATTGTGGTGGAAGGCGCGTCTGACGTTCTTAGGATGCAGTCCGTAGGATATGACAATACCGTGGCCGCACTCGGTACGGCATGGACGGACAGCCAGCTTACACTGTTAAAGAAGTTCACTTCCGCGATATGTTTTGTTCCCGATTCGGATGTTGCGGATGGAAAGGCATACGGTCCCGGCTTCAAGGCGGTCATAGCAAACGGGGTGGCCGCTATTCGAATGGGATTTCACGTGACGGTCAGGGAACTGCCGTTTGCCAAAGCTGTCACATCTGATGACGATGCAAAGGAAAAAACTGTCAAAAACGATGCGGATAGTTACATCCGCTCAAAGGAGGATTTCACCTCGCTTGAGGAAAAGCACTTCATTGTTTGGATGGCGCAGAAACGGTTTCTCGTTGCTGACTCATTGGTGGAGGAGCGTAAGTGTGTGGCGGATCTTGCCGACCTGCTCCGCTACGTGGACGACCAGCTCGTCTTTGACCAATGCATAGAACAACTTTCAAAACTTCATGGCAAAGCGAAGCTGTGGCGCGATGCCGTAATGCAGGCACGGGGCGAAGCCCGCAAGAGGAAGGACAGGGCAACCTCGATGGACGCGAGGCAGCGTGAAGCTGAACTCCTGCGGCAGTTTGGTTTGTTCGTCCGTGACAACTGCTATTACGCCACTCCAGATGATGAAGATGAGCCTGTAAGGATTTCCAACTTCATCATGGAACCGCTGTTCCACATCGAGGACGAGAACAACGGCACACGCATATTCAGGATGCGCAATATGTATAACGTCAGCCGTATGATAGAGCTGAAAGAGTCTGAGCTGTGTTCGCTGAGCAACTTCCAGCAGAAAGTCGGTTCCGTGGGCAATTACGTCTGGCTGGCCAAGATAGACAAGCTCAACCGTGTCAAGGAATACTTATACTCAAAGACCGATACGGCGGAGCGAATAAGGAAATTGGGGTGGAATGCGGAGGAAGGCTGCTTCGCCTTCGGCAACGGCATACTGGACGGCGGCACGTTCAAGAAAGCCGATGACCTCGGGATAGTCCGTGACGTCAACGGCAAGGCATTCTACCTGCCAGGACAGTCCAAAATATACCTCCACAACCACGAGATATACCAATTTGAGAGGTTGATGGTGCATGAGAACCGTAGCGGAGTGAAACTTTTCGATTACGTGTCATTGCTGATGGACGTGTTCGGAGAGAACGCCACCGTCGCTTTCTGTTATCTGCTGGCCACATTGTTCCGTGATGTCGTGTTCAAACGTACAAGGCATTTCCCCATCCTCAACCTATTCGGTGAGAAAGGCACGGGCAAGACCACCCTCGCCACTTCCCTCCAGTCCTTCTTCCTTCACGGCGTTGACCCGCCCAACCTCGGCGTGACTTCCGTCCCGGCCATGAACGACCGCGTGTCGCAGGCCGTCAACACCCTCGCCGTGTTCGACGAGTACAAGAACGACCTCGACATCCGCAAGATAGCCTACCTAAAAGGCCTGTGGGGAGGCGGCGGACAGACCAAGAAGAACACGAGCACAGACGGCATGGCGGCGCAGACCATCGTCAGCACAGGCGTGGTGCTGTGCGGCCAGGACAAGCCCACGCAGGACATGGCACTCTACACCCGTGTCCTTTTCCTCGCCTTTTCCAAGACCTCCTTCAGCCAAGCGGAGAAGAAACGCTATGAGAATTTGGTGGCAATGTGCAACATGGGCTTGACGCACCTTACTATTGAGATACTGCAACACCGTGGGCTGTTTGAAAAGAATTTCCCTGAAATCTATTCCATCACCAAACGGGAGCTGGCCACGAAGTTGGAAAACGAGACGGTGCATGACCGCATTTTCGGGAACTGGGTCATACCGCTGGCCACGTTCCGCACATTGGAAACCGTCATAGACATGCCTTTCAGCTATTCGGAACTGTTCGAAATATCGCTCAGAGGCTTGCGTAACCAGAACGAGCTGGCGCAGGAAAGCTCCGAGATAGCCGACTTCTGGAACATGCTGCAAGGCTTCCAGACATCAGGGAAGTGCATAGAGAACGCCCATTATCGCATCAGGTATTTAAAATCCTTCCGTCCGTTGTCGTCTAAAGAGGCTATCGAGTTCAAGGAGGCACGCCCGATATTATACCTGAACACGGCAGCGGTATCCTCGCTGTTCGGAAGCCGAACCATGAATGCCACTGCCAACCGTTCCAACTGGTCAACCGTGATGTCCTACCTGAAATCGCAGCCGTCGTTCTTCGGTTTGAAGCAGGACAGGTTCACCATCCTCCTGCCCAATGGCCAACCGGATTACTCGGTCGAGTTTGTCAACGGTCAGCAAGTCAGGAAAGTCAGGGTCAACCGCCCGAAGGCTTTGTGCTTCGATTATTTGCAACTGAAAGAAAACTTCGGGCTAGACCTTGAAACAGAAGTCGTATCAGACACTCAAGAGTTACAGGAAGACCTTATGTAAAATAGCATCCATAGTCTAAAAGATTCGGTTTTCTATGCTTAATTTGGAAGAAAACTTGTATTTTTGCAGAAAAACAGCAAATAATCAGGTTAAATATATGATTTTAGAATTTTGTGTAGGCAATTACCTTTCCATCAAGGATGAGCTGAAAATATCCTTTGTGGCAACATCCCTCAAGGAATCACTGCCAGAAACCAATGACCTTGTTTCTATTTTAGGAGCAGGAGTGTCTTTAGTGCGCAGTGCCGTGATATATGGAGCAAATGCTTCCGGGAAGACAAATGTGCTGAAGGCTATTGCCTTCTACAAACATTTTATAATGGACTCGTTCAAAAACAGCCAAGCCGGAGAAGCCATCGATGTGGAGAATTTCCGTCTGAATGCGACTACGGTCAAAACTCCCACCACAATGGAAGCGACCTTTACTGACGGGGCTTTCATTTACCGCTATGGCTTTGAGGTGGATTCTAAGGCAGTACGGGCCGAATGGCTTTATCGTCGGATAAATAAGAAACGTGCAAAGGAAGTGGAAGTGTTTTACCGTGAGGAAGATACCACTACCGTCCACCCGAAGAGTCCGTTGATTCAAGATTTGGTGAACAAGAAGATGGTGCGTGGTAATGCTTTGCTTCTCTCTACCGCCGCCCAATTTAATGAGCCTACGGCTGTCAATGTCCTGCACTGGTTGGGAGATACACAAGTTTTGTTCTGCAGTGAAGATGAAAAACTGTGGACGCAGGCTATCAGGCATCTTGACGATGAAAATATCCGTGACAGAATTACCCGTTTCGCGCGATATGCCGACTTGGGAATAGAAAGCATTGCCAAAATAGACAACCGCATAGTGAGCAATCATCGTCAATATGATGACGAGGGACGTGAAGTGAACAATGTAGCGTTCTCCTTTAACGGTAATGAATCGGAAGGAACAATCAAATATTTTTCGCTGTCCTACCCGATAATAGATGCCTTAGATAATGGCAAGCGTCTTGCCGTGGACGAACTTGACTCAAAACTTCATCCGCTACTGGTGCGTAAAATAATTACCCTGTTCAATTCGTCTGAAACCAATCCGAAGGGAGCGCAGCTGCTTTTTACAACCCATGATACATTTCTGCTTGGTGCAGGGCTGTTCCGCCGCGACCAGGTATGGTTCACCCAGAAAGACAGTTTCGGAGCTACCGAAGCCTATTCACTTGCAGAATACAAGGTTCGGGGTAATTCACCCTTTGAAAAGGAATATCTGCAAGGCCGGTTTGGGGCAACTCCTATCATAGGCGATTTGGAAGCAATCTTTAATCCGGAGGGCTGAATATGGCAAGACAGGAAAAAAGGAACCATCGCACGGCTGACATAACCCGTCGGCAAGGCGTAAGGATTGTCAAGCAGTCTTTTCTCATTGTATGCGAGGGGGTACGTACAGAACCCGAATACTTCAAGTCATTCCGCATCACGACCGCCACAGTCAAGGCTGTCGGTCAAGCGATGAACACGGTCAGCCTTGTAAACAAGGCCATCAGCATCCGCGATGCCGATGAAAAGAAGAAACGCAGCTATGACCAGTGTTGGGTGGTCTTTGACAAGGATGATTTTCCAGCAAAGGATTTCAATCAAGCCATACAGCTTGCCTGTAAGAACGGATTTCAAGTGGCGTATAGCAACCAGGCGTTTGAATATTGGTTCTTGCTGCACTTCAATCTGTACAAAGGGCCTTTACACAGGAACAACTATGCCGGGATGCTGTCTAAACTTATTGGAATGCCGTATTCCAAGAACGAGGGGTTCGGTGCCGTGATGTATAACAGGTTGGTCACTTTACAGCAACAGGCCATCAAGAATGCAAAAACAGTGTTGGCTGAAATTTCAAAGGGAAATCCTGCGATGGAAGAATCTTCCACAACCGTACATTTGCTTGTAGAGGAACTGAATAAATATATTTGAGTATGGTATCACAATAGCATATAGAAGCGGTCAGTTTTCAAACTGCACTAAAATCCAGACATTTGTACTTAATACATAGCTGCCTGGATTTTTCATTTTTAGACACAATCATAATAGCATGAGCTGACTTATAAGTTAATCAGCTATGTCTGGAGTAATGCAATGTACTTCTTTCCCCAAGTAAACCTTAAAAAAATAATATGCACACATTTCAATGGTGACTGCGTTGACAAGGGCTAAATAACATTATATCAATAACATCCATGAAAAAGTATGCGTTGACAAACGTTGACAAGCGTTGACAGATTTAGGAAAATCAGAAAATCCATAGCCAAGTGTTGACAAAACATGATACATATACAATTTTCTTTTTTAATTAAAGAAAAAGGATAAAGTATTGCATAACAGCGTCTTGCAGGTAATGCTTTTCACGTAGTCACGCCCCTGTCAACCTTGTCAACGCTGTCAACCCTGAAACATATACCCTTCTCATTTCGCAAAAAACGAGCAACCATTTTGATGGCCTTTTTTTAGAAGAAAGGGAACGTGAATAAAAGCAAGTCCACAAAATCCGTTATATTCCAATGAACTCCCTCATCTTCCAATGTTGAACGTCTTGCGTGGCATCCGTCCGTCGGTTATTTTTATGGCAAAAAAAATTAAGACATGGACTTATGTAAGTTGTTTGGCGAGATTATGCCGGAAGAAACATACTCGGTGCGCGAAGCCGCCCGTTACCTCGGTGTACACAGATGCACCATCTATGCCTATATCAGTCATCCCGAAAGGCCGCTGCCCTTCAGCAGGACGGAAGGCAACGTGAGGCTCCGCTTCCTCGGCAAAGACCTGATGATATTCAAAAAAGTCGGTTTTCCGAAGAAAGGGCGCAAGCGCAAGGGCTCCCGATAGTGTTGCCAATATTATAGAAACCGCCTGTCACATCCGCAAGGACATGCAGGCAGTTTCTGACAAACGGTCAGACAATCTCCCTGATTGCTTCAAGCAGTCCGTACACCATTTCTTCCGCCTTTTCCATATCGGCCACAATGTCCATGATGTGGTAAGGCGCGCCACGCAGTCCGTGTCCGTCCTTGCCAATCCACAGGCTCGCCTCATAGTCGGGGGCGAAGCCTTCATAATAGTCCTCAATGTCATCTGCTAGGCTTGTCAATGCAGTTTCCTTTCATCGAAGCCGAAAAGCCAAAGTCCTGCCCTGCAGGTGTGAACTTGTAGAACTCGAAAATGACGCACTTCCCTTGTCTTTCAGCACGCACTTCCCAACCGTCGGCCTCGCCGCACTGTATTACCGTATCAATCGTGATGTTCTTATTCATTGTCTGGTCTGTTTATGCCGTCCGCAGCCATGACAACCACGGACGGCGTGTTAGTGAATGTTTATTTTTCAAATTCCGTAAGAAACCGCTGCAAACGATAGTCCTGCAGGTTCTTTAACTTTGTGGGTCGGAAGTTCTCCTGCTGTCTTGCCTGCAGCTTGCCAAGGCCTTGTACAGTAAGGTCAAGCGTCACGTCCGAAAGTTCGTTAAGCGAGAAGTAGCCGTACTCGTCCTCCATAAGCCCTACGACAATGCCGAAAAAAATTGTGTCATTCTCCTGCACTTCTCCCTCAAGTACGAACCACCGCACCGAGCCGAGTGCGAAGATAGCCATGCAGACGGCTTCCTTTCCCCTACCGTCCTGCGAATAAAAGGGATAGCCTTTCAAGGCTTCCTTCAACTGGGGTGTCATCAACCTGCACATGTCAGCAAAGTCTTATTTCGTCACCGTACACTTCTATCTCCGCACCGCTTGTCAGCCTCACAATGAAGCCTGTATCTGTCAGTGCCACCACAATTCCGTGATGGTAACCACGCCACGGCTTAATCAGTTCACATTCCCTGCCGTATTCGGGAAAATCAGTATATCCTGCCATATTCATCTATTTTTAAGTTGTTACACTATTCTGTTACTTTATAGTCGGGGTCATAGACAAGCTCCTTTTCGACAAGTGTGATGTATGCTTCCGCCGCCAGCCGTGATGCCCACTCGTTGCGGTCGTCATAATAACCCTTTTGGTAGTTGTGCGCCAGTTGGCGCATGAAGCCGATGAACACTTTGAACATCTGCTGCAGGTAGCGGTGAGCTGTTGCCAACACCATGCCAGTGTCCTCCGCAGAACGAATCCGTCCGTTTACGAAGTTCTCGAACATTTGGGCAAACTCCTTGTCGTGCTTGGAGATAGCACTTTCTTGATAGTCGTTGTAATAGTCCATAATGGTATGTTCTAAAGTTAGACAGTTGCCTGAAAATAAATCCGTGGTTCGGACGTGACATTCTAAACGTAGTTGCCACAGCGCACCAGCAGACAATTTTTGCCGTAATACAGCCTCTTCATGCCTCTTACGCTCCCTGTTTTGTGGAAGTTCGGGAAGCGGTCGATGCCGATGCGCTTTCCCTGTTCGATGGCCATTTTCCTTACTCTCATGTCGGATGTTTTTAGTGTTTTGAAATTCAATTCTTTTCCCTTTTGTAAAGCCCTTTCGGGCTTCATGGCGGGAAAGCCGTTTTTCGTGCGGAGTGCCACTGCGGACACGTGGGAGGATTAGACGGTTGTGAGGCGAGAGGGTGCGGACGGAATGCCCAAATTTCCAAGACACGCGGAAATTTGCGGAAGGCTGCCGTCAAGCCCTCCCGCCGAAAGACAAGGCGGCAACCGGTGTTCCTCCTGTCCGCAGTATATTCGCACAGAAAAACGCTTCCAGGCATGATGTCCGATGGCTAAGGAAAGGAACATGACGGACATTCCAAAGGGCACGTATCCGCAGTACCGCCGCTGAAGTGTCGACTACAGTGCAGTGAAGCGGAGCGAACCGCAGGAAGCCGTCTCTTCGGTGGCGGACATGGCTTTGACACGAGTACATCACAATAATACGGCTTGGACACCTTGGTGCCACAGGTACTGAGCGGACAAGACGGCACGTTTCCACATCCCTTGCAGATCGCTTTCGGGGCCGCATGAAATACGGATGGTCGGAAGCGGCTGCAAGAAAAAACTTTGAAGTATTCTTTCAATGGATGTTTATTATCCATATCCGGTTAAAATTTACGACAGAAAATTTTTCTGTGATGTTGTTTACTTCTCTATGACTTCTGGTATAAAGAGATAGAAAACGAAAAGGAAAAGGTCGATGACGGAAGTCAAACACAAAATGACTTTTGTTTGTTTACCCAAATCCTTTTTCAGTAGAGAATACTAAAGTTTCAAAATAATATAAATTAGAGATTATGGTAACAACTTCAATTTCGCGTGTGTTAGAGTCTGCTCTACCCGCGCTTTCAGGTTCAAGTGTGACTTACAACGCACAAAACAACATCTTCCTTACCGACGGTTATACAAGTGCCGCCGGCAACACCTATTATCAGGGCATCCGCGTGTCAGACCGCATTGCTGTCAAGTACAACATTGGCCAGGGGTACTGCCACACCTTCCTCAATGGCATAGAGGTATATGGATACGATGGTAGCAAGGCCAGACTCATAGGCTCCCGCTGTTACAATTGTCACTTTTTCAGCGAGAGCAACGCAAAGAGGGAAGCCGTTGAGATTGTGCTTGACTATATGAGAGGTCAGATTAAATTGCTTGGTGCTTCGGTGAATTCTAACCAACTTGAAGAGTTCTCCGAAAAAATTGTCGATGGAGCTTATAGGCAGATGAAAACGCCTCGCGTGATAATAAACAAAAGTCAAATTTGAAAAATAGATAATCATGGCACAGATAGCAAACATATCAAATTCATTGTTCGATGGTCTTTTACCAACTTTCGGCACTCGCGGAAACAACCTCCCTGTATGGAACGAAGGACAAAAAATGTTCATCTCCTCGGAGTATGAAAGCGCATCAGGTAACCGCTATTACAAAGGCTTGCGTTTTTGCGAGCAACTCGTCGTAGTCGAGACGGTCGGTCTTTACCACACGTGGACTTACATTGACGGTCTTGAGATTTACGTCTTTGACGAAAGAAAACCAAAGCTGGTAGGCAAACGGCAATATGACAAGACGTTCTACAACACCGACTTCATTAAGGAGCAGACTACTCAAATGGTGTCAGACTACCTCCAAGGGCAGATAAAGCTGCAAAACGTCAATGTGCCAGCCTTGCGCATATCCGAAGAGGCAAAGGCGGTAGTGGAACGTAGTTACAAAAGTTTCCTCTCTGATGATTTCGGGCATAATATGCAAGATATGATACCCTTGCTTTGCGCATCGAACCAATAACGAACAATAAATTCCGTGAAACAATGGGAACAGTAAACAGCGAAATGACCGTCCAGCAAGAACAGGCTTACGAGCTGATACGAGACACTTACACGAGCTTCTTCCTCACCGGCAAAGCTGGTTCCGGGAAGACAACTTTCCTGCGGCGCGTGCAGAAAGAAATATACAAGAACTTCATTGTGCTTGCCCCCACGGGAGTGGCGGCCATCCTGGCCGGAGGACAGACCATCCACTCGTTCTTCGGCTTTCCACTTGAAGCCATGCCAATAGGCAGTGTCGGGAAAATAAGCCCGGAGCGTTACAACATCATAAAGAACGTAGACACGATAATCATTGACGAAGTCTCAATGGTGCGGTGTGACATAATAGATGCCATTGATGCCACCTTACGCAGCTGCCTTTACTCCACCGCTCCTTTCGGCGGCAAGCAAATGGTGTTCTCCGGCGACCTGTTCCAGCTTGAGCCTGTCCTCGTAGGCGAGGCCGAGAAAGCAGTCATAAGCGATAATTACCACACAGAAAAACCCTTTTTCTTCAAGGCGAAGGTGTTCGGCAGAATGCGTCTTCCGAAGATAGAGTTCAAGAAGATATTCCGCCAGGACGACACAGCCTTCCTTGGCATACTCAACAACATCCGCAACGGCGTTGTCAGGCAAGCCAACTTGGACATGCTTAACAGCCGTGTCGGCGTGTCTGTGCCGGAAGACGACATGGTAATCACGCTTTGTTCCGTAAACAAGCGTGCCGACAGGATAAACGCCGCACGCCTTGACGAGATCAAGGAAGAGGCGTTCACTTTTGAGGGAAAAGTGGAAAAGGAGTTCGACGAGAAAAAGATGCCTGTCAGCAAACAACTCGTTCTGAAAAAAGGCGCACAGGTGATGTTTTGCCGCAATGACCCGATGCAACGTTGGGCCAACGGCACCTTAGGCAGAGTGGCACGTTTGGATGCCGACAACGTCTACGTTACGGTGGAAGGCGGAAAAGAGTACAAGGTTGAAAAAACAGCGTGGGAGTCGACCAACTACCAGTACGACCCCGAGAAAAAGAAAGTCGAGAAGACAATCACTGGCACATACACGCAATATCCGTTGAAGCTCGCTTGGGCTATAACGATACACAAAAGCCAGGGTATGACGTTTGAAAAAATGGTACTCGACCTTAGCAGCGGTATTTTTTCAGACGGACAGCTATATGTGGCATTGAGTAGGGTGAAGTCGCTTAGCGGACTTTACCTGTCCCGTCCCATTCTTCCATCGTATGTACGCGAAAGTAAGGAAGTCCTGTCATACGCCGAGCATTACAACGACGAACAAGTCATAGCCAGCGAACTGGAAAAAGGGCGCAACCTGTATGAGGCCATAAAACATAAAGACAACGACACCGCCGCGCTTGGGCTATTGCGCATGAGCGCGAACAAGGCAAAAGATGGCAAGGTGAAAGATGCAGTTTATCTGCTTGGAGACATGTTCTCGGCAATGATTTCTGACGAGCACATGCTTAATTCGCTCAAAGAGCCACCAATTGTAAGCAAAGACACCTTGGCCGGAAATATGCTTAACGCCACATTCTCGCTCTATTCAGGAAAATACGTTGACGGCATCATCTATGCGGACCGCATCGTCCGCCAAAGGCCGTGTATGGAAGCCTTGTTCGTGAAGGCGCGTTGCCTGGCGGCGTTGGGGAAATATGCAGAAGCGGACAAGACGCATACGGAGATGGCTGAGATTCTCGGAAATCAGGCGGATGCTAAAATATATTTCGCTGTGGCAACGGTCAACGAACTCATAGGCGACCCGGGACTCGGAATCATGCAGTCGCTTGTCAAAATGTTTCCTTATTACATGCCGGCAATCCTCAAACTGCGTATGATGATGCAAGCAAAAGACCTGAATTTGGAAGCCAAAGAAAATAGCGAGCTTGTTGATGCTTTCAACAGCGATGCATCGACAGCCGACTTCAAGGACAAACTTTCAAAGTCGGACAAGAAACAACACAAGAACTTTATCAATATTATTTTGAAACAGGCGTTTTAGTTGTAAGTAAAACGCCACGGCTGCCCCTGTTCGTGAGAATCGGGGCAGTTTTTCATATCCACGTTTACCTTTTGAGAAATTATGGTATCAATGAATAGAAATTCAAAATAATATTGAACATGAACCAAGATGTTTTACATGGCGTAGGCAAAAAGATGCGCATCGCTTATTTGCAGGGAAAAAATACTCTCAGCATTGGTAGAATATGCCTACAAGCAACTTGAAAGAGGCCAAAGGATTCAGCGCATACGGACTGAATGTGACTGATTTACGCATGATGTTACATTCTTGCCATAATCCTATTTTGAAGGCAAAGATTAAAGATTGCATCATCATGTATGAGGAAAAATCCAGAAGAAGCAGTGAGCAAAACAAACAAAGTATAGAGAAGTTGAACGACTTTCTTGAAAATGCCATGAGAGTGGGATTAAGGAGGGTGATTAGAGTCATGCGCAAAAAAGCAAGAAAAAGCAAGGACATGACCTTGAATGTCGTCTCAACACTTCTCGAAGTGGGATTTGCCAACCTTTGTGCAAAGACTACACATGACAAGCAGTTGAAAGAAGTGATTTACGAACGGAAGTCTATATTGCTTGACAAAGTAGGGCGTCGGCTTGCCGGAACAGGATGGAGATATGGATACAACGACAACTGCGGCAAGAACGCCTCTTACATTATCTACGTTTATCTACCCAATGGGGTTCAATTAATCGTGGCATAGCAATGATTACAACCTTTACAAGAAATTTCCATACATAGAAACTGAATGGGATGGGCAAGTATGTGTGGCAAGTATGTGCCACGATGGAAAAGCTGCTGGATTATGTTGCTAAGAATTATTCATCTTTCTTTTATCCTTGAAAATCGAAACGTCTATGAATATGATGGACTGACTCCGTCAGACGGAACCAGCCCCTCATTATAAGTACACTCAGTTTGGAAATTTTAATATTCCTTATCGCAAAGTCAATTCCCTTTGATTCATATTTTAATGTTTACGTCTTTATTTGCCTGACCATGGTATTGATTGTCGTAAACTTTAATCAAGATTTTTCTCCATTCCCCATTGCCCACTTCGAGCATATAATCCAAAAAACTGGCTATTTCACCGATAGTATCCAAAAGGTCAGCATCTTTCATTCGAGGATGTTGCTTTAATAACGAAATCTGTTTCCAGCCATCCATTATCTTGCTGAGTGAGACACCGTTAGATTCCACATTTCCGAACAAACTCTGGACCGTTTCAAAATCAAAATTTTGAAGGAATTTCCACAGTTCTGTTGACAACGCCATGCTCATTTCATCTGTTACGGCAACTTCACTGCCATGCGATTGATAAAAAGCAAGCCCCTCACTTATCTCTTCTGATTTCTGCCTTATTGGGTCAAATGCTTGGCTGGCATCATTGGCATACATTATTGTCCAATATATCGCATTAAGGGCACCCTTTCTTTCAGTATTTTGCCACAAGAACTTGTAAATTTCCAAGTCCAGGTCACACCACTTTTTATAGAGTGGTTTCAAGTATTCATTTTGCAAAGCCAGAGGTTCATCAACATCGGCATAAAGTTTTCCGTCATAAATGAAATGTCTGGCATCAATTTCCCTGGACTTGATTTGTTCCAAGAGGCGAAAGTCATTAAAGCCTTGGTTATATTCCAAAATCAAGTTTCTGTTAGCCTCTGTAAACGGATTTTCCACGTGTTCGGTCTTTACCTCGTTCTCATTAGGAAAAGCGAAGCTGTGTATTCTTTTGTTTATGAATGTCGACAGGAAATAGTGTCCCAGTTGTTCTCCATAGTGGTTTGAAAAAGACTCTTCGAAATCTTTCTGGCTCATGGCCGATAGCTTTTTCAAGTCGACTGGCTGTTGCAGATTGGCGGCAATGAAACATTGGCGCATTTCTCCAACGGCGTTAAGCATTTTCAGCCCAACCAAGTCGGCAGGGTCATCTGTGTAAGTGGTTTCGTTGACGTTGACATATTGCCGAGCGTTGTCTATTCGTTCCGACAGCGAGGGATGAGTGTTCCATCCGTCCACAATGGAAATTTTAGAGAGGTACTTGGCGCTGTCTCCAATGGGGCCATCCAGCGACGTGTCTTTTTCCACAGTCAGCTTGTCGCTATTTGAAAGCTGGCCGTAAACGAAAATGTATGTTTGCCAAAATTCCGGCACATAGTGTCCTTGTGTCAACGTGTCAGCTATCACTTTTTCGTATGTTGAATATCTGTCCGATAATGTTTCGAGCTTGCACAGTGACGAAATGAACGGTCTTGCCCCCACAACCTTGCAGGCCACGGTGTCAGCCTCGAACTCCATGTACCTGGACAGGCTTCTGTTTTCTTTCTCTATCCAATTGTAAAAAGAAATCGTTTTCTTCGTAATGAAAGAGATGGGGTAAACTGCCAGATGCTGATACCATTTGTAATCTTCTTGGCTTCTCGCTATTGCGTCTTTTTGTAACTGCTCACTTGCATGGTCTATCATGGCACGGATAATCAGCATCAAGCGGTATGTAAGGGTGCCGAAACGCATGGACTGTTGGGAGAAATGCCCGAATTCATGGCTTAGGATGGCCTTCACTTCAGATGAGTTCATTCCGTGGAGCAGTCCTATTCCGACCATTAGGTTTCTTCCTGTGGGAAGGAAAATAGACCAGATGCTTGCCTTGTCATAGAAAACGCAGGCATTCACTTCTGGCGACAGATAGACGTGTTTGGGCATCTTGTTGCCAGTGGCATGTGCTACATTCTTAATCATCGAAAAGAGGCAGGGACAGTCGTTTTCGTCTATTTCAAACCTGTTTTCGTTTGATGTCTTAGGCGAGAAGAACAGCGGCTTTATCAGGTAGAAGCCAACTTGTATGCAGAACCACCACATGGCGGCCAAGGCTATCACTCCTACAATCAATAGCCTAACGTTTATCATCTCCAATCCTCCAAGGAAATCAGGCATTGAAATTGTCACTAAGGCGGCACCTACAAGAAGTAAAAAACCGATTACCATCAACGCCACATAATAAATGAGGAACAATATCACCCTTATCAGTACAACTGTTCCCTCTTTCTTTATTTTATTACTTATAATTTCCGCCCTCATCTTGTATTTAATATCGATTACTCATAAAACGTTTTTATGATATTAGTATTTTTTTATTTCTTTTATAGCCCCAATAGCATTGATTCGTACCTTAAATACTTCATGACATTCTTTACAACAGTATTGATGCCATGATTTGCCCATAGCTAAATTCACACCTAAAATACCGGGAACCCCGGTTGCCATTTGAAGAAGTGTACCTCCTACTAAACTTGCTGCCGTTTCAATACCACGAGAAAACTTGCCGTTAGTAGTTTTAGATGTGTTATAACTGCCACAATAAGGGCATTGAACAATTGTTGCCATAATAATTTTCTTTTTAATTCGTTTGTTATTTATCTTTAGATACCACAAAGGTTAATTTTGTAACTGGTAGTCTACAATTTTTTTTCAATTTCGTCTTTCAGCTTGAGCAAGCTCGCATAATCATATTTGCAACAAGTGAGGCGAGATGTTATATCCTCAGCGATAGAACGCTTATTAGGATGCTTATCAGGATGTGCCTTGACGACCAAATCTTTATACAACTTCCTAGCCTTTACCATTCCGGCGACTACATTTTTACTCTCGTTTGATTTAATCAAACGTTTAAACTTTATTCGATTGATGAGACGATACAATATATTCATTTGATAAAGTATTGATTAAGATTCGCGAAATGTTTTAATGCATAATACTGAGATTTACCTGTGGTTTTCCCTTTTATGACAAGCGTATCAAATCCCAGGGCCATAAGTTGTCGGACGAAAGCTACGTTTTCTGTTATGTATTGAGATAATTCTTTCATCTCTGAATCCATAAGCGACATATCATTTTCAATAGTTATCTTGAATCCACTACGGAACCATAATGCACTCATTTCATGAGCATATTCACTTTTCCCTTGTGAAATAGATACTTTGCACATTCTCCCAAACTCGCCACTTGTAAAGTACTCCTTAAACGCGGCATTCATTTGATTAATAACTCTCATTCTCTCAAATGACCCATCAAGCAATGAATTGATAAGGTTGTTTATAAAATCTTTAATAGACATAATGATATAGTTGGTTATATGTTGGACTCCAATATTGGAATTCATTCTTATATACCCAAGACTATATATATGTAAACGCAAACAGCAAGAGAAATTTTCATATAAATGAAAAGACTCCTGCTGTTCAATCTCAGATACAGACCTATAAAAAATTAAAGGTCGTTGATTTTTTTAATTAGTTCTTTTGCGGGAAGAGAGATTTCTGAATATCCTTCATTGCGTTTTATCATATCTTCTAGCAGTATTAGAGGCTTTTCACGATTCCCATCTTTAAGGTAAGCAATAGCAAGATTCCATGCAATATCGTCCACGTAGTTATTATATAATGACTCCTCACTAAGAGCTTCTTTATAAATAGAATCCAACTCTTTAATTGTAGCCGAAATCTTGATACCATTTTTCACGTTTGAAAAAAGTGCCCTAAGTTTTGATTCAATTTCGATATTTGCGTTATCTCCTCTATACCCCCCTTCAAGATCTATGTCAGCCACATAAGCATTGTATTCCGCGTTACCTAACGATACCGTTTGTTGATAATTATAATATTTATAACCACCAAAAGCCAAAGTACAAGCAATGCAAGCAGCGATGCCATATTTCATAGCCTTTGGAAATAACGAAATCAAAGTAGTTTTAATTCCTATGAGCTTTTTAAACTCTGACTTGCTTAATCCTTTTATTTGATTCACAATTTGTTGGTCATGTTCAATACCAACTTTATCCATAGATTTTATCATTAATGCAATAATGCGGGCACGTTCCTTCTTCTCTACATCTGAAGATAATTCAGACATAAATGCAATTGCTTCTTCTTCAGACATCTGATTGCGAAGGAATCTATCAACTTGCAGATCGAAATATTCGTAATTTTTATCCATACATCATTTCTTTTATAACGTCACTATAATTATTTTTCAGTTTGCTCATACATTGACTTTTTTTTGTCTTGACAGAATTTGCATTACTGAAATTTATAATCTTGGCAATCTCTTCCATACTCATCTCATCATAATAATATGCCCAAAGGATTTGATTACATGGGGTTGGTAATGATTTAATGATTTTTTCCATCGCTTGCTGTTGCCCAATTGTAAATCCACCATCTAGCCCTATTAGAGTATCAATTTTATTAGCATTATAAGAAGCGTCATCCGCTGAATCTGTAGGTTTAGCGTCACGTATCTTTTTTAGTGCTTGAAACATACACACTTTTATAAAATAAGTGCTGGCCTTTGAGGTCAATGATACTAATTTTCCGGCATGTATGTTTTCATACATGGCAAGGCATGAGTCTTGATACACATCCTCCGCAGCTTCTAATGAAAGAGAATAATTCTTGCGAAGAAAAGCTATGCTTTTTTTCTGCATATGAGCAAAAAAGATGTTTAGCTCTTTGTCGTTGTGTAAAATATCATCTTTTTCGGTCTGCATATTATTTAGATGTTTCTATTACTATATTTTGCTTACGTAAACGTCTGTCATTAGTTATACCTGATTTAACATTCTCAATCCACTTATTGGTTCTGTCTATTTTAATGTTTTGCATGGTCTGAGCGATGTAATAAGAAAGAGAGCCATACCATGTGCCAGTGTTCCTATCGCGTACTTCCTTATTCTGTTGATAAGAACGACAAGCTTCTATAAATGTTACAGGGGATTGTCCCGGTTGAGATGGTATATGAAAATAATCATTGGTTTCCTGTGTACGGTCAGGCATATACAATTTACCGGAACGTGTAAATCCTTCTCGAACGCCTCGCACATGTTCATCGTCACCACGTGAAGCCGTTCCACTATGACAAGCATCAAGTACAACATACAGTTGTCCTTTTGTGCCAATTTTAGAGCGTATTTCATTGAAATACTTTTCAAGGGTGTCATCAAGCAAATGTTTTTTGCCTTCATACACTCCCTTTTGAAATTTCATTTGGGCATCTACAGGAATGAGAGCTTCATCCCAGCCATCTGCCTCATCACCATTTAGGTCTTCAATAGGTTGGCCGTGCATGGAAAAATGAACATATACTAAATCTCCTTTCTTACAAGTTTTAGTCAATCTGTCCAATGACTTAATAATTGCAGAGTATGTAGCTTCCGCATCTACGAGGGTTGTTATTTTAAAACCTTGTTGAGAAAACAATGGCTTAAGAAGCTTGACATCATTTGCCCCACTGATATTAGACCACCTATTGGGATCCTCTGTGGCATTTCCATAGTTGGATATTCCGACAATTAATGCGCGTTTCTGCTGGGCAAGAGCTGCTTGATTACCCAATGTCGCTCCAACAATCGCGCTAGCTAAAAATAGTTTACTCAGTACTTTCATATAAAATTATTTTAATGCGTCCAATAGAATAAATGCTGCCCAAAAGTAAGGCTCTTCACATCCGGAAGTTTCACGAAGAGTTTTTTGAGATGCATGAAATGCTTCACGCACTGACATACCACTTAGATAATTCCGATAAAAAGCAGTCATCAATTTTTGGGTTGCATAATCATCAACTTTCCATAATGACATTATTATGCTTTTTACTCCTGCCAGTTTAAATGCTCTTTGAAGACCGTAAACTCCTTCCGGTCTAATATCACCTAACGCTGTCTCACATGCAGACAAGACAACTAATTCTAAACCACTCAAATTCATTTTAGCAATCTCAGCTGACAATAGAATACCATCATTACTTTGATCTAATGCCAGATACTTTTGAATATCGTTTACGCACCAACTATCTTGTGCGCCTGACAATGCTAAACCAGAACGGTGTAATTCAGATTTGCCCAATTGGAATGTGAGAAAATTATTATTTTCATCCTGTTGATCTATCTCATCATTTGTGTAATAAAAACCATGTGTAGCAAGATGTAATATGGAAGGAGCTTTGCCTGACAATTCTCTAAATGATTTCTCCGTTGCAACAACTCCCGTAAATGTTTTATCCTTTATTTTATGAAAGGTAAGCTGCGTATCAATAGAATCAACTTCTATTGCTGTTTCGTTTAAAGGACGAAAGCCAGATCGTGATGAAGATCTAAATTTTGAAATAGGATTCTCATTTGTAACAGGCACATTAATAGAATATGAAATATTTCCATATAAAACAGCATTTTTAAATTGCTTTTTTGTTCTATTATTGCATATTTCTCTCGTTGAGGATAATCTATAAAGCTCGTATCTATCAAGCAACAGCTCTGTTTCATTTTTCCCAATACACTCAATGTTTATGTTTTGCAGTATTCCTGTAGGGGAATAAAAGACTGTTTGGGCATTCTTCAGGTATGGCTCTATCGGTTCCCATATTTTTTTATATAGCTGGACTTTGGCTGTTCCTGAATATAGCATATCATCAAGTCTTTCTCCATCATCTCCATATTCATAAAGAGAATCTATACTTGCAATGTCGGCTAAATAAACAAAGATAGGAGCGGGAAAGGTCTTGTTTAAAATAAGTGCTCCAATGGAAGGATTGGAATTCCCCATATTATTAGAACGTATTCCCCATAAATTTACAAATTCGATAGCTACCTCTTTGTCGGATAAGTTATTGTAAACATCTTGCCAAGTTATATCTAATTGATCCAAAAATTCTGATTGACTTGTCACATATTCCATTAAATTGAACCTCAAGCTCCGAGTTGTGGAAACTTCAAGTCCAGGCACATCTAACAACTCATGAGCTTTCTTATACAGTTTACTCTTTTCTTGTATTGAATCTGGGGCATTTTTTAGTATCTCATCAATATCTTTGGCTGTACTTAAAAGTAGTCCTTTTTGCACAAGTGCTAAATTGTATGCTAAACTATTTCCTATACACCATTGATTTTGACCTCTTGAAAAGGATGTATAGACATCAAAACTAATTGTTGACCCTAATAAGGATCTTTGTTCCAAAAAATTCTCACGTTCAGACTCGCTCATAAAAGCAAAGGCTTTTCTAATATCAGCCTTTTGATTATCAAAGTCTTCTACAAGTAAATTCCCAAGTTTATCTTTTTTGTCCCAAAGCCAATATAAAGAAGCAAGGTCTGAAACAATACTTTTTTTCAATGGAGAGGACACATTTGGGCTATTGTATATATCCAAGTATTGCTTTTCTGCTAACATATAATCTCCTTTAGACATATAAATTTGGGCTAGCTTTTTTTTGCGTGAATCCAGAGGGTTTAATTCAATAGCTGATTTCATGTCAGAAATGGCCTTGTCATAATTTTGTAAGTCTTGATAAGCCCATGCCCGACTTTCGTAAAAAAAAGCTATAATACTAGAGTCTTCTTTTCTTGCTTCAATTATAGGGGTAGCTGTTTCTATTAACCATTGTGCATCCATACGATAATTCCCGAGGGAATCCATTCTTAGTTCTTTCTCAACATTACATCTATCTATAATCTGTTCCAATGAAGGTATAACATTTGCTTCTTTTAATAACTTCCAACTTGTATCCACTTGCCAACGTGCTTTACAAAGATCTCCAGCACGAAGTTCATACATTGCTAATTTAAGCCATATTCTAACTTTATCCTCTAACGGTACGGCATACTCATTACTCTCATACGTCCATTTCTCTAATGTATGGGCATACCTACTGGCTGAATTAAGATTGTCCATAGTAAGAAATCCTGCTAACTGTAAAATTTCAAATTCATATTGATATTGGGACAATATATGGGCATTCTTTATCTTTTGATAATATGGCTCAGCCCAATTTGTAGTAAACTCAGGTATTTCATCTACTAATGCATGGGCATATCCCCTTATGGAAGAAATGGCCTCTTCAAAATGAGTAGAGTTAATTCCATAGTATTCTTCCACTCGCTTTACTTCTGAGTCGCAATATTCAACCATTCTTAATAAATCATGGGCGTTAAAAGCTTTGTAGGACATTACTCCAATCCATTCAAGCGATTCTTCTGAAAAATATCCATGCATACAATCCCTCAAGTTCAATACTTTTTCAGCAGTATTAATGAACGAATCATACATTCCACATTTATCATACATCCATGCAGTAAATTGTATATATTCTTCTGCTATACTATCATTAGAGCCTATTAGTTTTTCTGCTAACTGTTGCGTATAAGTATTGTAGAGTAAAAGAGAATCCACTTCACCCGTATAAGAATAGTATTTGGCTATCGTAGCGATATCATCAATATAATATTCTGTATTTTTCTCTCGTTCCGCAACAATCTTCATTAGGTGGATGGCTTTAACATAATTCCCTGAATCAGCATAAGATTTAGCTCGTTGATAGGAAACCGACTGAGCCTTTACCCCCCATTCAACAATTAGGCATATAATTATAAGAACAAGTTTCCTCATATCAGATTTAAATTAAGCCATCTAACAGAATGAATGCCGCCCAATACTCAGGATCAGCAAATTCAGGATTGGAGCGGAGTTTTAACTGTGCATGATATAGTGCGTCATGTTTAGACTCTCCCCCAAGATAATTTTTATAAAATTCGGTCATTAGTAAGCAAGTAGCACTATCATCTACTTTCCAGAGTGACATTAGCAGAGTATTAGCACCTGCTAATTTGAAGCCACGCTGTAAACCAAACACACCTTCACCCGTTGTCTCACCAAGACCACTTTGACAAGCAGACATAACAACCATATCTACATTTCCAAGATTCATCGTGGATAGTTCTTGTGCTGTCAGAACCCCATCTTCCACGTCATCCGGAAGAGATTCTCCTTGCAGTCCTATATTAACTCCGCTAAAGAAAAGCCCAGAACGCAGTAATGCTTTATCTTCCACATTCCAATCTTGCGTATTGATTTGAGATAGAAAGTTCACATAATTTCGTTTCTTTGCTTCTTCTTCACTCCAATAATAACCATGTGTGGCCAAATGGATTATGTTCATATTACCGCCTGCAAGCGAACGGAATTCTTCTTCTGTCCCCGATGCACCTGTTATAACTTTGCAATTTCCATAGTTACAGCTCCTGATTTCTTCGCTAATAGTTTCTACCTCAACTAATGTGCCTGGCAATTCATTGACACCATAACGGAAATGTGATAAATCGGCTGAGCGAGATGCATGTGTCCTATGAGAGTCAGAGCTATGGCTTGCTGCAATTAACTCATTCGGTTCAAGAGAATATTTTAGCCCCCCAAATAGAACGGAATTAAAAGAAGACAATCGTTTTCTTTTGTCTACTAACTTACTTGTTGAAGAAAGTCGATAAATATTATACTTGTCATTTATGTATGTCCCATCAGGAAGCATCGCATATTCAATGCCTATTTTATGTAATTCGCCGTCTGCAGAAAAATATATATTTTTGATTCCATTGAATTCTTTTTCAATAGGTTTCCAAATAAGGTTATAAATGGAATCCGTAAGATAATAATCAATATTATCTATTGACAATAGTGTACTTTCTTTACATAATGGTATTATCTTGGGGTTTTTATATTCTTTTTTCAATATCACAGCACAATAACGCGATTCAGCAGACCAATCTTGAATGGAGTTTCCTTCATACAAAGCGATTGGTATGTTACAAAACTCAATGGAAACGTCTTCAGACGTCAGAGCTTCTTGTATGTCTTGCCATTGTATCTTTTCATAGTTTATTTTATCGCTATAAACAGAGAATTTCCTCGTCAGTTGTTTATCTAACCAATCTGCTTCTTTTAAGAATTTCATACGTAACATGGAGTCCGTAGCATGAGCCGCTATACTGCGGTATTGTAGCATATTTCGATAATTATTAATACTAATGGTATCTCCTGTTTGTAATATAGCATCGCGTATTTCATTGTTGGTTCTTAGCAGCAAATTTTTGGTAACAAGAAGGTTGTCATATACAGTACTAAAATAAGTTTCATCCATGTCTTCATAGATTAACCAATTTAAAGTAGGTAAAGAGTTTTCGAGAGTAGACCAGTATTGATATCGTTCCTCTGATGACAAAAAGCAAAAGACCTCTTGAATGTTTTTCCGGATATTCTCAGATAGTTCTAAAGCAATGTTTGGAGAAGTGTCTTTTTTTAAGATTTTGGATATTAATAAATACTGTAATCCAACCAATGTCGTTTGCTCTGATACCATTTCATTAGAATTCTTGCAAAGGTCATAAGCTATCTTACTTGCATTATAAGCTTCATCAAATCGGTTATTTTGCAATGCAATACTTGCTAAATTATGATAATATGGAGTTGCATTTATACCTATCTTTTCTGCTACATTAATAGCTAACGCAATATTCTGCATAGATTCATCTGCAAACCCCATTGAGTTATAAAATAACGAACTACTTGACAATAAATCTATTTGTAAATTGTCAAAATCGACGGATGACTCACTAAAATTTTTATATAATTCCTGCATTGCAACATCTTCTAAGAGCATGGCTAAAAAATAGTTTTGATTACCATTTTCTAATGCTGCACACCTATGCAAACATACGATGTAAGCTTTACTAAAATCCAAACAATGTTCAAACCAGTATTTAGCTTCTCCGGCAAATTCTTTGGCTTTTGTATAATTGTATAATGCGATATATACTATTGAAAGATCTGATAGGCTTCTGCGATATGTTTTTGCTTGTTGACAATTATTTTCAGACAATAATTGAATATTCTCCAAAAGTATTTTTTCTGCTGTATTGAAATCGGCCCGATTTATACAATTCATAGCTACAAGTTCTCCTACAGTAGCTTTGGCAATAAAATTGTCTTTTGTGGCGTTATACACTTCATTGTACAAGAGAAATGCTTCATGGTAATTTTGTTCCGCATTTAGACTGTCGGCCTGTTGAATTTTATTTGCTAAATAAGGCTGGTCTTGATAATACAGATAAAATTCGTTGTCATTTACTTGATTGCTGTTACTGTCATTAGAATATCTTTTGTTAAGCGAATTGCGATTCTTTATCATACGTTTACGCAAACTGCTGTTCTTATACCATGCAATCACTTTTGATTGCATATCTTTATATTGCCATTCTACATCGGGATCTTTTAAAGAGTATAATCCCACACTTTGAATTAATGCGGCTTGATAAATGTAAAAGGCACTGATAGTATCGCCTTTTGTCTCAAGTTCTTGTCCTAATGCCCATACTATTTCTACATAAGCTGGAGAATGGATACCTTGTGAATGTTCACATAAGGATTTGCAACATTGCAAATGATAAAGTTCTTTCTCTTTGTTTTCATTAAAATCGGCTATGGCTGCTAACGTATAATGATAGTCTAATTTGACAGAATCCGGCATAGAGCTTATCTCATCATTCGTTATGGTTGAAATGTTTTGTTCAGCTTTTTGATAAGCCCCATCATTCAACAGTAGATTTAGTGCATCATGAACTTTTTCTGACGTTTGATTTTGTGCATAACACACCACGCCATACCAACCCAATAATAGGAAAACTAAATATCGGGCTGATACGGTGATGGTGCTATTAGTAAGTATAGACATATTAATTTGTCAGTATTACATAGTTATTGTAAACGGGACCGCGATTAACGATTTTGATGAAAAATCTCCCTGTCCAAGCTGGAACCCAGCGTACATAACAATCATCAGAATAGCTCTCATCATAAGCTATGAGATTTCCATTTGAATCATAGACATATAAATCAAGATCTGTATCTCCATCGCCCGATACCAATATTTCTGCAAGAACATTTGCTATAAAACTGATTTGATATGTATCTGTACTATTGCCATTTACCGCATCATAATGGCGCGAAGGACCGTTTACTGCTCCACGCTGCGCTCCCTTGGCCTCCGCGTCGATGTTGTCAATCAAGGCCAACAGGTTTTCGTCGCCGTCAGCAAACTTCTTGGCATCGGCCAGCACAGTGTCATAATCAAATGAAACGTTGGCTTTTTTCCCGTCTGTCTTGCTTTCATCCACCTCGCTCCCTTCTCGGGTTGTGTTTAGTGGTTGTGTCGGATTCTCGGAGAAAATCTGAAGTGCATCAATCAATGCCAAAGTTGACTTGTTTGCATACCCGTAACGGAGTAGGTCATTAGCAAGTCTGACTGCGGCTAATGACTCAGAACTTTCACCTTTAAGTTCCGGCTTATCTTTGATTGCTTGAGCCATAGCACCAATAGCCAGAACAAACATGCTCGCAAATAAAACTAACTTTTTCATTTTTTCGTTGAATTTAAAATGATTATTATTTTGTTAGGATTAAGACAACATAATCTTTATACCCCTTTATTAATTCAGTCAATGACGGTTTTGCTACAGAAATAGATGTATTTTCTCCTAAACTAATTTCTTGTGGACAAGCCTCCATCAGACTTTTCAAATAAGATGCCTTGATGGCATAATTGACATTTTCAGACTTGAAATAATCACGATTTAATCCTGAACTTGTTATGCCAACAACATTTCCGTCCATATCAAATAGTGGACCTCCACTATTTCCCGGTTGTATTGGAACAGTAATCTGGTACACTCTTACATCACCTTGTATTCCACTCTTAGAGCTAATTTTTCCATCCGTAAATTTAACCTCTGTTCCCATAACATCAGCCATAGGATATCCCATTGCAAATACAGTACTGCCAGTGTCTTTGGTACGGGACAGAATACCATACGGAATAGCCGACATGGCTTTAAACGCATTATCATCGATTTTTATAATTGCTAAATCATTCTGTTGGTCTGTAATCACAACTGTAGCAGGATGTGATTCGATTTGACCATTACGGGTAAAGTTGACTTGAATGGTATTTGCCCCATCTATAACGTGATAATTTGTGGCAATATATCCTTGCGGGCTCAAAAAGAATCCCGTTCCATTGCCCTTCCAAGCATTCGGGTCACTTTTTTCTTCAGGTAAATATTCTTGTGGTATATTTTGAGGATTTACAACTTCCTGCACTACTAATTGTGCTGCATCAATTACGATTGACTGCGATGAAGGATTATATAAAGACACTCCACATAAAGAGCCGTCATAGTAAATACGTCCTACTTCTTTTACTGGTTCCCCATTAATACATAATGTGATTTTATCACCGGAATTTACAACCGTTAGCTGATTAACATCGGGTCTAATGTGATTTGATATTTGCCAATCGTCACTTTGAACTGTTACTCCATTTTTCCTGTAGGTAAATTGATATTTATTTCCTGCAATTGAAAAAGCACAAGTGTTATCCCAATCTTTGAATCCAAATAAAAAGGTTACAATTCCTTGTCCCGGATTACGTTGATTTGTAACTACTCCTATCATATTCTCACTCATTGGTGAAAATCCTGTATAAATACCACCTGATATAGTTCTTTCTGGTGAAGCTTGCATAGATATTGATTCTGCATCATTGACTTGGACAATACCATTCTGGCCTTGAAATTCCCAAGCTTCATGATTACGGATGAAGTTTTCATTATATACGAGGAAAACCATTCCATCTTCGGTTATCTGTAAGTACTTATTGTTATGAAGCAGTCCATGTTCAAACTTGCTTACCGTAGCAATTTTTCCATTCTGATAATATTGCAGCGCATCACCATTTGGAGTTCCGAAATCGAACATAGCTTCAGACTCAACTGCTCCATCTTGATAATATGATATAACTGGTCCATTGATTCGGTTATTATAATACTGTTGCTCCCGCTCGATTTGTCCGTTTTTATAGTAGAACACCTGTTCGCCTTCTAAAAAAATTCGATTCTCATCATCATAATCTATATAGATAGGGTATTGTTCGGATTGTATTTCGCCTGTAATATAATAATCTTTAACAACACCTTTCGGACGGTTGGGGGCTTCATAAGTAACTAATCTATAATAAGCTGCTTGTTTGGGTTGGCAACGGTTCCAATCCTCATCAAAATATTCAGTGACACGCTGTCCGATTTTAGGAGAATAGCTTGATTTGGATTCCCGGATTTGTTCTACAGGCATTCCTTTTTGAATAAAAGTAACCACACCGTCATAGTTGGTAAATTTGCCTGTATAAGGAGCATCATCTGTCATAATCCCTACAAAGGTCGCACCATTTGCATAGTGCAAAGTGCCTTTTCCATACATTCGGTAATTGATAAATTCTCCTTCATATGAATGACCATCTTCCGTCGTCATAGTTCCATTTCCAGTCAATTGTCCTTTGACGAATGTACCAGTTTTAACCGAGCCATCTGCATGAGTAAATGTGCCTTTTCCTTCGCGAATGCCGTTTTTATATGAACCTTCGTATTTGGATTCGAACTTACCATTTTTATACTTTATTGCAATTCCATTGCCATTGGCTTTCCCATTTTTTGAGGGACCAGTCCATTCAAAAGAAACTCCATCAGAATAGTAAGGGTCAAGTAATTGTACATTATTCCCACAATTTACCCACTTACTTTCCAGAGTGTAAGTCTGAGCTCCAATGAAATTACATAAGAGCAAAGCAAAAATCAATAATAATAATTTCTTTCTCATATTGGGTGCTATTACATTTGTTTATACCATAAAGAAGTCAAAGGTTAATGACAGTCCTGTTTTTTTAAAGAGTATATCCGTAACAATGATATGTCTTAGCGACATTACAGAAAAATAGCAATGTTTCAAGCCTTCATTTATTTGATTTTCGGGCCATAAGATTGATTTAGTATTATTAAAATCCATACATCAATACCCTATATCCGTGTCGGGCACAACTTTATCTGGTTCTCCAATTCCTAATAACTTCTTTTTCATAATACGTTGAAGCGTGGAACTGCAATGCTCCACATCTTTAAGTTGACGGTCCTGAGAAAACCTTGTGTACAGATGTAGTAATAGCAGCCCACGCTATAGCGTGAGAACCACTATGCTATCCTTGTACACGTTTGAAAGTTTCTCAGGTTTTCAACTTACAAGATAAGCATAACGCTTCTTCTTTTTCTCTTATGTCTTGGAAAGAGTTACCTCTATCCGATTACAAAAGTAACCAAAATCTTTGATAATATCTTAATGATGAATGATTTTCTTTGCTTTTATTTCAAATGAGGATAGTTCCTTTATTTCTTTCTCTGAAAATTACCGACCCACGCCTCACGGCGCAGGCCGGTACACTGACATTACTTGGAACTTATGCCGTTGATTTCGCCTCCAAGAAGCGGTAAGCATTGTCATTGACGAGCTTTATTATCCGGTCATGGAACTCGGTGTTGGAGTTGCATATGCCACGACTCTGTACCACTTTTCCTTGCTTAATCGAGAACTCCACGGTTTCAATGCGTGTGCCCGAAAGGTCGTGGGCTGAAAGGATGATGCTGTCTGGCTTGGCGTAATACTCACACTTGAATACGCAGTGTTTCATGGCTTCACCCTCGGCACGGAAAGCCTCGATGGAGTCAAGCACGGATATTTCAATGTCACTGTCACTTATGACTATGCCGAAGAAACGTGCCTTTTCCCGATAAAAGTCCTCCTCGTGTCTTTTCGCCCTTTCCATCTGTTCTGCCAATCTCCGCCTTTCCTCCATGCGTGTGATTTTTTCGAGCCAACGGTCGTGTTCTGCCATCAGGTCTTTCGGGCAGATGTACTTGGCGGAACGGATGTCGTGGCCACACCTATCAAGTAGCCTTACCGTGTCGCACCACAGCCCGTAATCCTCCGGCTCATAGCGGCGACGTTTCGCAATCTTGTACGGTTGCCAGCACCTGTCAAGCTCCATTTCGTGCGTCGTAAAGTATTCCACGGCCTTGTAGTCCTTGGCTTTCATCATGGTTTCGATGCGGCTGTCCGTAAGCAGGGCTTCTGCCAGCCTTGTCGGGTGGCAGTCGGGAAGCCGTCCACTCATGCCGTTGCGCCTCAGTTCCCTTGTGGTGGAATAATGCGGATAGACAAGGCAGCCCGATATTACCCAATGGACGTTGGTCATGTTCCGAAGCTCTATATCTGAAAACCAGTTGAAGCTGTCCATGTAATGCCCCAACACCCTTTTTCTTGACGTGACGGCGGTCTTTCCGTCTTTATTGAGCCATAAGCGGCACACCTCAATCTGCCATACGTCCAGCTTTTTCCCCTTGCGTGTAACGGCGGTCAGCAGGAACACCCTCTGCACGTGGAAGCCGTCAGCCCTTTCTATGGTGGAGAAATAGACGCTTTCCTTCCGTTTGCGTGTCAGCGTGTCCGTCACTTCCAGCTTCTGTCTGCAATACGGGCAACGGATGTATTTGCCTTTTCCCTTGTAGTCGAACTTCAGTCCGCAGTCACCGCAGGTACACTTGTGTCCTGACGTGCGGAATGCGATGTGCTTTACCGTGTTCCTTACCGCCCATTCCACGGCTTTCGGGCTTATTGGTGACAGCTTCATGTTGGAAGTCGCCACCGCCTTTTCAAATCTGTTCCTCGGTTTCATGGCTCAAAGATTGTCAAAAAGTGATGGTTGTAGTGTTACCTCTTGCGCCTTTGCAGGTTTCGGCCTGTGGTTGCGTGCCTGCAGCTTGCGCAGTTCCTCCTCCTGGTAGCGTTTGAGGGCTAGCGACCTTTGCTCCGCCTTTTCCTCCTCCGTCAGCTCCACATGGTGGTTGACCACGATGCCGCACTGCAAAGGTTTGCCGATTTCAAGGTCAGGCTCGTCAATGACGTGTACTGCCATTGAGTATATCTCGCTGTCATCGAAACCGCAACAGCCGGAGTTCTTCACTTCGTTTAGGATAAAAGTCACCACATCGTCAATGGAACGCGATGTCGTTTCATACTTGGCACGGAAAAGTTCATCTTCCTCTGCCCTTTGGTCAAGATAACCCTTGATAATTTCCTTGAAATGCTCTGTTCCTTTCATATTTCCTTGCTTTTTTGATAAATCCATACAGATTAAATCGGCAGACCTGCCAGCAGTTCCAAAAGCGGTATGGTGTTGATGTCCTTGTCGAAACACACCTGCCAGTCCGGCCTTGCGAGTAAAGACGGCATGAACTTCTTTACCGCAAACCGTCTGTTGTCGTTTGAATAGCAGTCGATAGTGGCGAAGTTCGCCCCGTCCTTGCGGATGTGGGCAAGAAACGGTGGCATACCGCAGAAGCACTTGCGGATGCTTTCCCTGTACCACAACAAGGTAAGTTCATAAATACTGCCCTTGTAGCTTGCACTCTCCTTTCTGTCAATGAGTTCTATTGCCATAATGCTTGATTTTTGAAATTCTAATCTTTTCCCTTTTGTTTGAAGCCTTGCGGCTTCCAGCTCCGGGATGTTTTTACGATACATGGTGACGGAGGGCGGAAGTGCCACAATGCAAACGTGGCAGGCGGAAAACTCACGGAATACCCGATTTGGCACAAATCGCGGAAGGCTGCCGTGCGTTTTCCGACACAGCCAAGCCCGCGCCGTTTGCAGACGGCACGCCCTCCGTAAATTCGTATCGGAAAACTCACGGAGCCGGATGCCATGAGGGGCAGGAAACGGAAAATCCCGATGCCACATTGAAATGACACCGGGATTCCCTACATATATTTTGAAACAAATTCCTTATGAAGCCTACGGCAAGGGTATCTCAAACGACTTCACCACGCACTGAGCCTCCTTGTCCAGGATGAACCAGTATTCGGAATGATAGCCTTGGCCGTCCGCATCCACACCCTCGAAGTCAACCTTGACCTTCCAGCCGGAGAACGGTTGCGGACTCCCGTCAAGCGGGCCGCTGAAGTCCATCAGTTGCCTCAGGCTCGACATGGCCGACATCTGCCGCTCCATCAGGGCTGCCGTTTCCTTGTCGTCCGGATTGAAGTTCTCCAGCCCGTCCGTCACATCCATCACCTTCCTGTTGATTTCCACCATAGCCAGAGAAAGGGCCATCTTTTCCTCCTGCGTAATGTAGGTATGCCCGAACACGGAATCCGGCTTGCTGACAGCCAATATCCGTATGGATTCGGGATTGTGCACCGATGCCTTCAATGCCTTTTCGGCCATGTCCGCCGCGCGGCCGTCCAGATTGTCCGCACAGCAGACAAAGTAGAACACACCACCCCAGAACAACACGATGGAGGCGAGTATTATCCAAATCTTCATCCCCGGCCTCATATCTTCACGATTTGAAGTTTGTCCGGCGACACGCCGAGCCGCTTGCGGTAGATGCTGCCGTCCTCACGGTACATCTCCAGCTCCGATGAAGTGATGCCCTTCTCGCATATTTCCCCGGCTTCCTCCAGAGTGAGCTGGTGTCCGCCGATGTTGCGCCAGATGGCGAAGGAGCAGGGAGCGTTTTGGTTGGCATAGTTGGAGCAGTTGAATGCCCGGCTTCCCACACGGATTTCCCCTCCGCAGTGCGGACACCTGCCGATGACCGGCTGCATCAGGATGTTGCCGTCGTCGGTCAGTTCCAGCACGGTCGGGAATGTCTTGCCCTCCTTGCTGGCGAAGCCGTCCAGCAGGATGCGGCGTTTCTCCAACAGTACCGCCACCTCCGCGTCCGCCATCTTGCGGTTGCCGATGATGGCATTGATGTTCAGTACGCAAGAAGTGCTGTCGCCAATGTTATGCTCACAGCGGTACCCCTTGCAGGTCTTGACCACGTTGCCGCCGCACAGGGGGCAGCGGCCGATGATTTTCTTTTCTGTTTCCATTGTTGTATGATTATGATACACTATTTTGATGATAAATTCCTAATTGAATCCACGCTTCCAGTCTGCCACGATGCCGCCGATGATGTTCTTGCCGGACATCACACTGGCCCATCCTTCCGGGTCAAGCGAGAACCAGAGGTCGTTCCACGAGAGCGTGCGCACCTGCCAGGCCAGGATGAACAGGTCGGTGTTGATGGTTTCGAGCCTTGTCACCACCTCGTTGGCGATGTAATAGCGTTCCGAAGAGTCCAGCAGGTTGACCTTATGCTTCCCATTCTTCCCGTCAGCCTCTGTCACATCGTAGCTGCCCGAAGTCACGAGCTGTTTCATGAACGGATAGAGTGCCGCCATCTGCGTGGCCGCGTCCGTCAACTCGTCCGACACGATGGCCGCTATCGCCGTGCCCTTGAGGTTGCTTCCCACTGATTTGAGCAGCAGGTTGCAGTTCTGCGGTATCTCGGTCGTCACCAGTTCCCCTGCTCGTTTGATTTGGTAAAGATTCTGCACCGCCCCCTGTGCGTTGGAGAGGTATTCCAGCATCTTATTCTCTACGCTGTGTACACGGTCAAGTGCGACCGTCACGGCGGCTTCGGCGGCGATAATCTTCTCCTGCGTCTTTCTGCGCTTGTTGTGCAGGCTCTTCAGTTCCAGCGTCTGTGCCGTCACCGCGCCTGTCAGAGCCGGGTCTATCTGTTGGGAGAACGCCGGGACGGCATTGCCTCCGGCCAGCCACAGGACAAATGCCCCAGTAGCTATTTTCAGTCTGATTGCTTTCATATACGTTCCATGTTACATTACATTTTAAGGCTTCCCTTTCTCCGTTCCGCCAGATTCCGGTCGCGTTCCTCCTTGCATGGGGCGAGAACCGGAGCCAGCGGCTTGTTTAAGAGGCAGTCGTTCCAGTCCTTGAACGACTTGGGCGGCAACCATTGTCCGGTGCGGTAACGGACGGACAGATGTGCGGCAAGCTGTGAGGACAACGCCTTTACCGGATTGACGGTGAAGCTTTTGCCCCCGGCTTCCACTTGCAGGCCGCCCTCCGCCTTGCTGATTTTCATCGGGATGCCTTCCAGCAGGCCAATCATGCGAAGCCCGTAGATGCGTCCGGCGATGTCGTTGTCAAAACAATCGAAAGCCTTGGCGTTCGGGAAACGCCCCATCACGCCGGCAATCTGGTTGTCGGAAAATGTTCCTCCGAGGGAGACCAACGCCACATCCGGGTGCAGTTGCCCCTTGTTCATCTGGTGGAAAGCCATCGCGTCGAAGGCGGACTCACAGAAGAACACACTTTTGACGGCTTCCGGGTTGCCGCCGGAAAGGTCGGCCACCCATGCCGAAGAAGAAGAGTCCGTGCCTGCGGCTTTCGACTTGTAGCCTCCGTAACCGCGTATCTCGTAACCTTTTACCAGATCGTCAGCGCCGGTATAGGGAAAGCCGATGTTATAGCCGTCAAAATTCCCGTTCCGTCTGTCCCGTATGAGAAAAACGAATGGGGCAAATTGTCTGACCGTTTCATCGGATATTCCACGCTGGCGGAAGATCTGAGGAATGCGCTCCACATCTATTTGCCTCACTTCATAGCGTGAGGCATCAAAAACTGATGCAGCCTTGACAGATTTCAGGTATTCCCAATCCTCATGGTATTCCGGTTCGGGCATATTGACGAAACGCGCCATCACCTTGGCAGTCTTCTGCCAATCGTCCTTGCCGGTGACGAAAAAGGCATCCAGATTCTCACGGATAAGCGTAAGTACATCCCCTTTGGAGCCGTCCCGGCGGAAGAACGTTTGGGCACTCCTGTCATTGGGATGGCTGACGATGATGGTGTCACGTTTCTCCTGTCCGTCACCCAATACCAGTTCGATGTAACGTCCCACACCGGCCTTGCGGTCAAGGCGGTAGCCGAGGGCATAAGCCACATCGGTCACACCGACACGCGCTTTGAGTTCCTTGAAGTTTACCTTGTAGTCCGGCATTCCGTATTACTTTTAGGATTAAATACCCATCTTTGCACTTACGGTCTGCGTCCTGCCCATCATGGCAATCTCCGGCCCGAATGTCTTACGTGCCGTCATGTTCAGGAAGGCCGCCTTGTCCTTGTAGTCCGTAAGCTGGAAGTAAGTCCTTGCCGTGCCTTTCGATACCTTCTTCAGGCCCAGCTCCACACCGTCATACGAGGCACGGATGGCATAGTCTCCGCCGCGTGTCTTGACGATGGCAGCGTTCCGAAACGGCACTTCCTCGCCTGGGTCAAGCGGAGCGAGCGGGTCGTTCTTGGCCAGGTAGGGCTGCTCGTTCAGTGCCAACCGCTGCCTGTCCACATGGTCGAGTATCATGTCAGAAGCCTTGTTCACGTCCGCCATGACCGAGACGATGAATTTCGGCTCCTGCTTCAATACGCCAATCCATGAGTCCAGATAGGCGGCGGAGTTGTCCGTCACCTTGGAGTCGAAGCCCATCGAGTGGCTTATCATCGCCGCCGTCAGTTCGGCGACAAGCTCCTCCTTGGCGTACTTCGGATCGCCGAACCTGCCTATGCCGTCACGGTTGAGCCGTTCCGGTGTCATGGTGGAGTGGGCCATCTCGTGCAGCATGGTGGAATAGAACTCCATACCGCCACGGTATGTTTCTTCCGGCGTGCCGCCCGTGTTGAACTGTGCCTTCATGGGAACCACCACGATGTCGTGCGAGGGGGAATAATAGGCCCCGTCCACACGCTTGTCCGCTTGTATCGGACAGACCCAGCCCTGCGTTTCGACCATCCTGTCAAGCGCGGCGTGGGCGTACATGCCTTCCGTGTCGCGGAGTTCGGGTATCCTGAACCTGTCCATGAGCTTTTGCATCCGTTTGGGCTGCACTTCGGCCAGGTTGGTCTGTGCCACGTTATACACGGGGAACGCCTTGATGAACGGGATGACCTCCATGCCTTCCTTCTCCTCCTTGTTCATGGCCCGGTATTCCTCCGAACTGACCTTCTTGCCGTCCTTGTCCTTTACGAGCATGTCCCAGTAGATGACGGGAAAGGCCTTCTCGCCTTTGAGAACGTGGGCTTTCAGGTTGTGCGCCTGCTTGAAGGTGAGGAACACGGGCAGGTCGTAGCCGTTGGCCGCCGTATGGAGTTGGAGAAAGAAGGAGTTGGAGCCGGAATAGTTGCGTCCTCCCACGTTCTGTGGCAGTCCGGCGTACCCCGACGCACCGCCAATCCAGCCTTTCTTCCAGTCGGACGCCTTCATCTGCTCCATACGCCCGATCATCATCTCGGCGAAGCGGTCTATGGCCGCCTGTCCAGAACTGGCAGATGAAGGGTTAGTTCCAGATGCCATAGTCCCCGTCATCGATTAGCTGGCGTTCCATCTGCATGATGTCCGTCTGTTCCACATAAAACTCGGCGGACTCGTCCGAAGGGTCCGTGCCGTGCGCACGGCACCACTCCAGATAGTCCTGTCCGTTCTCGCCCTCCAGCACGAAGCGGAGATAGCCTATCTTGCCTTCCTGGAGGAGTTCTACCAGCTCCTCGTGATTCATTGTTGCTGACATATTCCTGTTCTTTTGATGTTAATACTTGTCGGTTCTGATTCAAAAATGATTCGTCTTATATTTTCATTGAGTTTGATTTCTCCAGCCTGTTGGTCTGGGCCGAGAGCAGCCCGTTGATTTCCGGGGTGAGGTACTTGGCCGCAATCTGCTCGCGTGTGGCGGTGCGGGTCTTGAAAAGCGAATAGCCGTCGTCAAAGGAGATTTCGTGCCGGGCGGTCTTGCCCTTGTCGCCCATGTCCACGTACACTTTCCACTTGTTGTCGGTGTGGTCTTTCGCCACACGGACACCCTTTGGGTCAACGCCTTCGGGAAGCCGGTACTTCTCGTAGGCGGACTTCAGGTGCAGCCGCTCGCCGAAGTTCTTCTCGATGAGCTGGTTGGGTGTCATCACCCGATCGAAGTAAGCGTTCAGGTCCTGGCGCGAGGCCACGGCGGACATCCTTGCGTCACCCACTTGGGCATAGAACTTGTACCTGCCGAAGTCGGGACGCTGCTCGTCCTTCTCCTTGTAGACATTGAACTTCTCGATGGCGACGGAACCTTCCGCACCCTCCATCTGCCGGGGGAACCTGTAGGTGTCCTCCGACACTTTCGGCATCAGCTTTGTCGGGTAGTAGCGTTCCATCAGCTGCGGCACGGTCAGCTCCTTCTTCTGGTAAGCGGCGAGGTCAGCGGCGTCCATCTTCTGCGGCTTGAGCTGCTGACCGTCAATCTTTGCGGTGAAGTACCAGTCCTCCGGGTTGTCCTTGCCTTGGTAGGCATGGCCGTGGGTCACCTTGCCGCCGTCGGCCGTCACCATCTGCGGCTCGCGCGGCTTGCGTTCCTTCTTCGCCTCGGCCTGTTGCTCCACATTGGCATCCGCCTTCGCTTCAGCTTTCTGTTCCGTACCTGCCTTTTGTTCCGTGCTTTTCTGACGGGCAGGTTTCTCCTTCACCTCATTGGGGTCAGTTTGGACAGGCTTATCCTGCACGGCCTGTTCTTTCTTCTTCTTTGCCATATCGGTATTGTTGGGTATGATTTCTTCTTTTACCTTTGACTTTTCTCCGGCTTTCAGGTCGGCTTTTTCTTCCTTTTTCTGCCTGGGTGTTTCAATCGGGTCGCAGATGGCCACCCTCTGCCCGGAGCGTATCAGTTTGGGAAGATATACATCCAAGGCGTGATAGGGAAACAGGGTGTATTTGACGGGGTCTTTCTCACCGGGAAGAACTCTGCTGGTCAGCGTGATGGCCAGTACGGCGGCGGCCTTGACCGCATCCTCCCTGTACATCTCGTAAAAATCCCCCTTGCGGAAGAGGAGCATCGCGTCGGGATGCTTCTGTTTCAGCGAGTCGAACTGCCGCAACATATCAGCGGCAGTTTCCTGTTCTTGTTTCTTTGCCATAAGCGGATAAATTTAGCGTTTGAGACTTTGGCTGGCATTCTCTTTGGGGGGAGTGCAGCTTCATGGCACGTTCCTGTGACTGCCTGTCCACGACCTTCCGGTATTCCCAACGGTTGCTGTCGGTCTGCACCAGTCCGAGGTATTCCGGGTGTAACTCATCGTAGCGTAGCTTCTGCTGGCGTTCCCATTCTTTCAGGTCGCCCTTGATGATCTTGAAGCCTTGCGGCTCCCTCAGGTCAACGCCGACCGACACCTTCTCGCCGCCGACATTGAGTTCCACGGGCTTGCCGTCGCGCACCTGCTGCTTCTGCTGCGTACCCAGCTCGATGTCGTTCACCTTCTCCATGTCCTTCAGCTTCTGTTCCAGCCGAATTTCGGTCACACGGCGGTGGATGACGGAACGGGTCTCAGGATCGAGCTGGAGGTACTGCCGGGTCTTTTCGCCGTCCACATCCACGGCTTTCTGTATGACTTCGCCTTTTTTGAGGCGTTCCGCTTCCTGTTCAGTCAGGCCGAGAGCCTTGTTGCGTTCCGTTTCAAGAATTGCCCTGACGGGATAGGCCATCAGGGCCGGGTTGCCCTGCCGGTCTGTCACCAGCTGGAGTTTGAGCGGCAGCGTGACGGCGTTGCCGTTCTGTGCGCGGATGGAGACCTGCATGAGGGGCGTGACCTCGCCGGAGAGCAGCTTTTCCTTCACCTCTTGCGGAAGAAGGTCTGCCTTCTCCTTGTCGATACCCAGCATCGCCAGCTTCCCGTAGGGCAGCGTTTCGGATAAATTTCTGTTGTCCATTTCGTTATACTTGTTTTTACGGGTTAATTTTGCGGCCGGAACCGCTTGAACACCCTGCAAAAGTATTTTCACCCAAACGAGAAAAAGAAATGCACAACACTATTCTGTCGTTCCTGATGCTGTTGCTGATGCCCCTTAGCGCATCGGCACAGTTCTATACCATCACCAAAGAGTCGGAGTTAATACCCGGCTCCGGAAACAAAATGATGAAAACGACTGGAAAAGAGAATGATACAATCAACAATGATGCGCAAAGTGTCAGAAATGACACCCTGCATATTCATGTGGCGACAAAAGAAAAGAAGAAGGGAATAGGCCAAAAAGGTGACAAAAGGACATCCCCAAAATCCATGCCTCCCGAATTGACTATCCCCAACCTCTATGCGGAAATCATGCGCAACGGCATACGACATCCGAAAATCGTATTGGCGCAGGCTATCCTTGAAACCGGATGGTTCACCTCCCCGGTATGCAGGAACAAGCATAACCTGTTCGGCCTGACCAATCCACGGACAGGAAAATATTTCGAGTTTGGGCATTGGACGGAAAGCGTCAGGGCGTACTATACAAAAGTGCAGTACAAGTACAATGGAGGGAACTACCTGCTATGGCTGAAGAACATCGGCTATGCGGAAGACCCAAGGTATGTCCGTTCGCTAAGCCGTATATTGGAGCAATACCTCTAAATTAAATCTGTTTGAACATTTTCAGCAGCACAGGTGACAGTAATGTCGTCGCCAATACAAGCACCCACAGATTGCCCGTCGATGGATTGTAGGCGGCAAGAATTTCCGTAATGGTACTGCCTCCGGTAATTCCGGCGGCAGACTCTAAGGCTGCGGTCAATAACGCCCAGCAAACACCTATTGCCAGACAGCCTTTCATGCCACAGCCTTTTACCAAACGGGGAAGCATCAGCCATGTTACCAGAAAGATGAATACGCTTAGCAATATCCCGCTCACGGGTAATGCCGTTTCTTCTCCAATAAACTTGACCAGTACATATTCACGCAATCCGCCATTGAGAATTGCCACAGGGATGAAGCATATCCAAACGATAAATGATTTCAATAGCCGCATAATTCTTTGCATAAAGGGATGACTCTTTATCCTACGGCACTGTCCACATCTACATAATAATTTGCCGGATTGTTGCGGTCCACATACACGCGCACCTTCTTCTTCGGGGCTATCTCGTAGCTTTCATACCAGAAGGAACCGCTGCGGAAGAAGTACACCCGTCCATCCGGTGCGGTGTAGCGGCAACTGACCATGATAGGATGATGTCCGTTCATCGAACTGCTTGTATCTTCACTGATGCCTGTAATTTCCGCTTCCACCACTTCCCCCGTTGCCAACAGCTGACGGGCTTTCCGCTCATGGCTGCGTTTCACCAGCCAGAAGGCCGTCCCTATTCCGGTAAACACGGTTCCTATAAACGCGAAGATGAGAATTGGAAAAGCCACGCGGCTTTGACCCTTTTGGCCAAACAGGATTGTCCCCTTTGGCTACAATATGATTGCCCCCTTTGGCCAAAATAGTATTGACCGCTTAGTTCACCTGTTATTATAGAATTTTTTGTGTAGATTTGAGTACCCGAGTCCTGGTGTAACGGGGGCGATAATAAAATCTATACAAATGGACAAACGAATCAAAAACATTTTAAGATGTTATGCGGCCGGCATGGGAATCAAGGAAACGGCATCCACGTTTCATGTTTCCCGTAATACTGTCCGCAAGTATGTCCGCTTGTTCCTTTCAAGCGGCAAGGGCATTGAACAGTTTCTTTCCCTGTCCGACGGGCAGTTGGATGAGTTGTTCGGCTGTACGGCATCCCGGCATCGGGAGCCTTCTTCCAGAAGGATTGAATTGGAGGCATTGCTTCCCGGATATGTGTCCCGCCTGTCACGTAAAGGCATGAGTGTCCGAAAACTGTTCAAGGAATACCATGCCGAATATCCTGACGGCTATCAGTTGTCTTCCTTCAAACGGGCTGTCCGTCAGTACAAGTTTCACGTCAAGGTCGTCGGTCATGTCGAGCACTATGCCGCCGACCAGATGTATATTGACTTTGCCGGTGACAGGCTTGAAGTCGTTGATGAAATGACGGGCGAGACGAAGAAAGCCGAGGTGTTTGTCGCCATCCTTCCGTTCAGCCATTATACCTACTGCGAAGCCGTGTGGTCTCAACGCAAGGAAGACCTGATAAAGGCATGTGAGAATGCCATGCAATATTTTGAAGGCGTTCCTGCGGCTATCGTCCCCGACAATCTGAAGGCTGCCGTCACACGAAGCGACCGCAACGAGCCTGTCATCAATGATGATTTCGCCGCTTTTGCCGAATATTACGGCTGTGCGGTCTATCCCGCCCGTGTGCGTCATCCCAAAGACAAGGCTTTGGTAGAGAATGCCGTAAAGCTCCTCTACCGTTCCATTTACCTTGACATAGAGGGAATGACATTTTCCGGCCTGGAGGAACTCAATACCGCCGTCCGTGTCTCCCTGCTTGATTTCAATGAAAAGGTGATGGCCGGACGGGAGGTGTCACGCAAGGAAATGTTCCTTCAGGGAGAGAAGGATTATCTTCGACCGCTTCCCGTGAAACGTTACGTAATGAAAGAAAGGAAACTGATGACTGTCGGGAAGAACTCTTACGTCTCGTTGTTCAAACACCATTACAGTGTTCCCAAGGAATATATAGGAAAGCGTGTGACGATTCTCTATGATGCCGACACGGTGGAAATCTACTGTGGCATGAACCTTGTCGCCACCCATGACCGCTGTGACATTCCCTACGCTTATTCCTGGAAAAAGGAGCACAACCTGCCGGGACACTATGGCCCCTATGACAAGGACTTGGAGGAACTCTTCCAACGTGCCTCGGAAATAGACAATATCGTATTGAACTATCTCCGGGAAGTGGAGCGTGCCATGCAATATCCGCCAAAAGCGTTCAGGTCATGCCGGGGTATCTTGACGTTGGAGAAAAAATACGGTCGCGACCGTCTGGTTGCGGCTTGCGCATGTGCGGACCAGAAGTTGCAATACGGGTATCAGGCCTTGCGCGAGGTGCTTGAACTGGGAGAAGACGCGGATTTCCTTCCCGATGAGGACGGGAAAGTACAGCCCGACATGACTTCCCCGGCTCCATTGACCCACAAAAACATACGTGGACGTGAATATTACAGAAAGGACAAACAATAAAACTCATATGTATGGAAGTAAACAATAAAACAGCTCCCGTTACGGGACAACAGGACCAGAATACCATATCACTGGATTTAATGAACCGTATGAAATTGCATGGCATGGCAGAGGCTTTCAGGGAAAGTCTTGCCGGCACCACTCCGCAATCCATGACTGCGGACACGTTCCTTTCCATGCTCCTTGCACGCGAATGGGACTATCGTGCGCAGGCTGCCATTGCACGGCTTACCAAGAATGCGGCATTCCGTTACAAGGCCTATATTGAACAGGTCGACTATGCCACGAACCGGGGGCTGGATCGCAACCAGATGGAACGTCTCGCCACCCTTGATTTTGTGCATAAGGCACAGAACCTTTTCA